>WNGL01017726.1_pt1 | contig 14196 bp, 15 predicted proteins | sample 5400591 | NCBI WGS metagenome assembly WNGL01 (sample SAMN13153377, study PRJNA577476) | soil metagenome | isolation source: 80 cm soil or saprolite under Garry oak tree replicate 1 | place: USA:California | collected 2016-06-15
AGCAAGCCGAAGTAGACTTCGAGTTCGCTGCAGATCTCCTTGAGAACCTGCTGCATAACTTGGCTATTGGCTTCTAGGGCGAACCCACCGCGCTGAAGAAATGGAAGTACTTCGGCGTTAACATTACGCCTTTGTTGTTCCAGCAAGTTGAGCTCATCTGTAAGTCGTCGAAACTCTGTTAATGCTTCTGCAAGTCTCAAATGTTCAAGGCAGGTGGTTGCCAACGCATCCGCCGTCTCGATCCCCGAAGACCTGGCAAGTGAGTTGAATTGCGTGCCGAGTTGTTGCAGAGAACTGCGCGCTGCTTCGGCTGCGCCAGTGGCTTGCTCAGAATCTAGTGCTGCTTTGGAGCGCTCATCGACCCTCGACAACGCAGCTCGCTGCGCCAGTAACAGCAGCAACAGACAGCCTATCAAGCTAACTGCGGATAAAGTTGCCCAAAGAAGCCTAAGCTCGGTCGAGGTGAAGAAGAGGATGCCAAATATGACGGTCGAGATCCCACTCGCGCCTGCTAATAACATTTCGCGGCGCTTATTTCGCCTACGTTCAGCATCAACATCTTCAATATTGCGCTGTCGCTCCTGGGCCAAACGCTCGTTCCGTTCTACGTCGGCAGTTAGCTGTTGGCGCTGGTTTGGATATCCGATCACCGCCTCGCGAGTAGGTCGATCCAATCTCGAAAGCTTGGAGTCTAATTCGTCGAATCGCGCAGGTAAGATGCCACCGTTCCTCAATGCACTAAGTTCAAACTGACGCGCTTCCTCCGACGCGTCAAGGTTAGCGACGATCGATCGCAACTGCTCTCTTGTTGCTACCAGCTTGTCTCTGTCGACAGATGTAAACGTTGCCAGATTAGAGAATCTAGGCGCCAGTTGCAGGGTAAGTTTGTTGAGTTCTTCCTGCGTGTTTGTAATGTCGGTTTCTAAGCGCCTAAGCTCGGCAGTTTTCGTATTCAACTGGCCAAGCCAGCGAACTAAATTCTCATTGATCGCAGCGGGAAAAGTCTCAAAGTCTGCTAATTCTTCGCGGCCACGCCTCAGCCCATCAAGATCCTGTTGATATAGCTCTTGCTCTGAAACGCGCGCTTTCAGTTCTTGGACGTTCGCGGCCAGTCGTAGGCGCTGCCAATGTCACTGTCATGTCGCCGTTTGTTATCTTCCAATTCCCGGAGCCGAGCCGTAATCCGAGTAATCTCCCCCTGGACTCTGATGATTTCAGTATCAACTTTGACAGGTGCGCCATGCGCGCCCGTCTTGGCCCCACGCAGCCGGTTCAATCCTGTACTTAATGCCTCGATCGCTTGGGCCGCAGTTTTACTATCAGGGCTCGATGAGGCTATCTCTTCGAAGCTCCGCTTTAAGTCGGGGCCCGCGGCATTATGGACAAGACTGTGATGGCTGATGAAAGACGTTTCTTGAAACTGGGTTCGAGAAAGGCGCGTCAACTTCTCTCCAATGTGTGGCTTCCCCTTCCTTTGAAAGAACTCCTCCTTAACATCGCTCCCAGTGTCCAAGTCTATGATTTGAATGTTGTCATCATCAAAATCACGCGTGACTCTGAGGCGACGGCCCCCAACGCCCAGCTCCAAACTCACTTTGTAGAGCCCTCCAGATAGTGGGCGCATAGCCTCAGTTCGCGTCAAGTCTCTTTGTGTCTCGCGTTCGTGAGGAGGAAAACCATAGAGCGCCGTACAAATTGCCTCTGCTATGGTCGACTTTCCGAACTCGTTCTCCTCAACCAAAAGATTAACGCGGTCTTGCGCGAAGGTGACTTGTTGGTTTTGGAGCTTTCCAAAGCCACTTATGATTATGCGCTCAATCTTCATACTTGGGTTTAACCTCGCCTTGGATTAACGCGTCCAAGCCATAGTAGAGCGCCCGCTTAAAAACCTGACGACTCTCATCGCTCTCTGCTGAGTCCATGCCCTGTGTCATTTGCTCAGTAAACCTGCCCCGGACCGTCCTTCGATCATAATCGTCGATTTCGTAGTCCGGCACAGTCCGATCAAAGAGCTTAAAATGAAAGAATCGTTCCCGGAAATTTTGTTCCAGCGGACTTGTACTGAATCCCTTGGGCACCCGGCCACTGAGCGTTACTGCAACAATGTCAGCCAGCCGGCATCGTCGAACAGAAATCGCTGTCTCGATTCGCGAAAGGATTTCAAGGTCATCTGCTCCCGTCGTATCGACATCTAGGGCGCATACGCGACGAGGATCGACTTCAACTTTTTCAAGCTCACCGATCAATCCAGATGACTCAACTGAACCGACCAGAATGTATCTCGGTCCTGCTTCCGCAATTGTGCGGCTTCCGGTTGAACCAGCATATGCCCCACGAACTCTGCCATCGCCGTCAAGTATCTGGTTAAAGTTGTGGTAGTGACCGAGCGCGGTGTAGCTAAAGCCTTGGGTGAGCAATTCTTCACGAGAAAACGGCGCGGTTATCTTGCGCGGACCTTCTCGCACGTACCCATCAAGTGAACCGTGAAACAAGAGTAGCCTGATCTCCGCGGCGGGACTGGAAATTCGCTGGCTTAGCAGTCGCTCAGTTGTTCTTACGTTCTCGAGGAAGGCACGTCCGACGACTACCACGTCATCGCGTATCGGGTGATAGCATGAAGAAAAGGTTGGCTTGTCAAAGATGATTACGTTCTCTGACCATGGTCGCATCCCACAGGCGGCTTGCGCTGCTCTGGAGTAATAAGACGAAGGCGAGCAGAAGTCATGATTTCCGGGCGCAATGAAAACCGGAATGGGATCAATCGAAGCGAACGCCTCAACCAAAGCGTGAACCGACTCCTGCGAAACGTGCTCGTCATCCCAAAGATCACCAGGAACGAGCACGGCCCCGATCCCATAATGGGGTACGAGCTCCATTGCCTTATGCACTAGGGAGTTTATTTCCCTTAATCGAGTCTCTCGTTTGTCTTTCGGCCATCTCAACTGGCTGTGCGTGAGTTTCGAGTCGACGTGAACGTCTGAGATCTGGAGGAAGCGGAGCGGAGTGGAAGGCATGACCTTTGAAACCTAACTAAGCTACTACAGAGCCAGTGTAAGACGCATTTTAATCCTTGTGTTTCATTTATGCAACGCTGTCGAATACGCGCTACTCGTAGGGTTTCCTATCCGCCGAAACACGTCACCATCCGTTCATAAACCTTCCGCGTGACGCGCACGTCGTTCAAATTATATTCACGGATCTCGGCGAGTTTGCCAGCCTGATACAACTCGAAGACGCGGCTGCCTTCGACTTCCGAAGTTTTGCTCGATTCGATCCCCAACGCCCATGCGATGTCGTCGAGTGCGACGCGATTGCGGCCCCCCAGCCACCAGGCGCGCATCGTGTCGTAAACTCCGTGCACGTGAAATTCGCTCAGGTCGATGAATGGTTTGACGGCAATGTTATTTGCCAGGCATCGCTGAAAAATGAAGGGCAAATCAAAGCCGATGATGTTATGACCGACCACCAAATCGCATTCGGGATCAAAATCGGCCATCAGCACCAGAAAATCTTTCAATGCTTCGGCCTCGTCTTGTTCATTCCCGCCCACATCGATGCCAAAAGCATGTTCGCTTTGATCGTTCGTCAATCCTTCGACTTCAAATCCCGGAACCGGCCCGACGTGCACGGCGATTGAAAGAATCCTTCCGGAGGTTGCCGCCAGCGAGCCAAGTTGATAGACCCGCTCTTCTTCCGCCGCGATATCTTCCAGATAGCGGTCCTTTTGTTCCATTCGCATGTAGCCGAGGCGATAATCCTTTTCCAGTTTGGGCCCGACGCGATCGCGAAAACCCGGCAGTGCCAGGGTCTCGATGTCCATGGTGAAAGCGCGCGGCATCTGCGGATCGCAGCCAATGTATTCCCGGTACTGCGCGATCGTTATGGGCCGGTATTCCGAGACAATGAATTGAGTGCGATCCTGAAAAGCCTCGAGTTTGCCGGTCACCCCCCAGAGTCCGGGCCGCAATTCGTCGCGCCCTTCGAGCACTTCTGCCCAAATCTTCAACAGCAGGTTCCCGCTTGCGTTCCGGGCCGAGGCGTCACGAAACCGCTTTCCCTGCTGCGTGCGCCGCTCGCGCACTGAGGTCACCGCCACCATTAGCCACACTTCTTCGGAGAATGGGAGTTCGGGAATAGGGACGTTGCCTTTCATCGGTTGTCAGGAGACTGAAAAGAAATCAAAACCATTTTCCATTTGTCATTCGTCATTTTGCATTTTGTCATTTGCCAGTTCCAGTTCACGGGGATTGCATCAGCCTGGCGTGAGTGTCGACAGAAGTGACAGGTGCTTTTCTTTCGATGGAAAATGATAGATGACAAATCAAAAATTGAAAATGGTTGTAGCTTCTAACTGACAAAATCGAAACCCGCTTCATCGAATCCTGGCCGGATGAAATCACGAGCATGTGGGAGGACAGTCTCCAGACCCACTCTTAAGTCATCCAGCTGAGCCAATAATTGAGTGGTGGAATCTCTCTTATCAGGAAAGCAACTTTGCACCACCCGGCAGGCGCCCATGGATCGTTCGATTGCGATCAGCGCCACTTTTGCTGATCCGTTCGAGTCGTTCTGAGCAGCATCGTGTATCATCTCGCGGTCATCAATGAAAATGTCTTTCGTCTCTTCGTCATCAGCCAGCAGCGCGCGAAACACTTTGGCCGCAATAAAGAACTGATACCATCGAATTACTTCGAGGGCCGCGGCAGCATCGATCTTTTCCTCTTCACTCCCGGCGCGAGAGGCGTCGGCGTAAAACTTCTCTTCGTCAGCGAATTCGCTGGCAAACCAATCCTGCACCATCCTCGCGTAATCGCGCGCCAAAACTGAAAGCTCATGCCGTTTGGCCGTTTCAACTTCGCGATCATGCGCTTCGATTGCTGACTCGGTTTCGACTGAGTCTAAATCAACCCCAGCTTCTTCCGCGCACTTTCTGATTAGCTCGTGGGCGTCTTTGAAGATCAACGCGAGCTTGCGCCAGAACTTTGCGTTATTCAGATCGCGTACTTCCGGATCGTCCAGGTCAGGATCGGCTTTTTCGGTGGCGTACAAAAGGCAGCGTGAGGTGAAAGCACAACGCTCGCACCAGCGATCGCAGTAATTGTAAATGCCGCTGATGAAATTTGGATCGTTGGCAAGCTTAACTAAGTCGTCCGCATCCATTCTATTACTCCGTCGATGGAGAAGCCTGCCCGTAAGAGAGCGTGCAGAACCGGGCAACAACACCGCTCATATTGCACCCTTCCCTAACGGTCGGGTTTCTGGCTGTCGCACCCTCGCTCACCGCCGGGTTTTCGGCTGATGCGGCTGGCATTGTAATGTATTATTCGCGGCGCGACTATGGGTGGGAGGAATTCGGTCGCCGGTTTTCTTCGACCGCATAGCAAAATCGATCAATCATGGTACTTATCAAGGGCTGCAAATTATGACGCGACTAAACTCCGCGGCGCCAGTCTTCGCGGTGGCGGACGTGGGCGTGACGATGCATTGGTACAAAGAAGAACTTGGCTTCTCGGGTGACGCGGTACCGGCCCACTGAACCGTTTGTCTGATCATTGGCGTGGACCATGTCGAGATGATGGTTATAGCCTTGTCTTTGCCGAGGCATTTCTGAGTGAAGCTGAAAAATAAAGCCGAGATGGAGGAAGTTCGCCGCTGTCATTGGGCGAAAACGGACTTGTCAGTCGCCTACCACGATCTGGAGTGGGGTGTCCCGGTCCATGACGATCAGACGTTGTTTGAATTCCTGATTCTGGAAGGCGCGCAAGCCGGATTGAGTTGGGAGACGATCCTGAGAAAGCGTGTAAATTACCGCCGGGCCTTTGATAAATTCGATCCGGCAAAAATTGCGAAATACAACCAACGAAAAATTGCGCAGCTACTTAAGGACGAAGGCATTATTCGCAACCGTCTGAAGATCGCGGCTGCGGTTCAGAACGCCCGGGCTTTTCTGACAATCCAGAAAGAATTCGGAAGTTTTGATAATTATGTCTGGCGATTCGTCGACGGGCACCCGCTTCGACGAAAGCGCGGCGCCCCGCTGCGGGCGTACACCCCTGATTCGGACGCGCTGAGTCGAGATCTCCTGCGGCGCGGGTTCAAGTTCGTGGGCTCGACGATCTGCTACTCGTTCATGCAGGCAGTCGGCCTGGTTAACGATCACGAAGCGAATTGTTTTCGCTATCAGAGAGTCGCGCAGAAATGATCTGAAACGTTTAATCCCGGTGAAAATTTGAAGCATGAGTCTTGTCTCTTTTGTAAGATCGCTCGCGGCGAGATGGCCGCGCGCCTGGTCTTCGAGGACGAGATCTCGCTCGCCTTTCTCGATCACCGGCCCGTATTTCCAGGTCACTGCCTGCTGATTCCAAAATCTCATTACGAAACGCTGACAGATCTTCCTGCGAATCTGGTTGGACCATTCTTCAAGAATGCGCAACTTCTCGCCGCGGCAATCGAGTCAGCGATGGAAGCCCATGGGACATTCGTGGCCATGAACAACCGAGTCAGCCAAAGCGTTCAGCACCTGCACGTGCACGCCGTGCCGCGACGTCGCAAGGATGGTCTGCGAGGTTTCTTCTGGCCCCGTTATCCCTACAAGACTGACGAAGAGGCTGATCTGATTCAGTCAGTGATCCGCAAAGCGATTGGTGCGGCCGCTGAAATAAATGCTGAGGGTGATTAACTCATGCAGACGCCTTTGACACCTCTGGATTTTGCGCGGCGCGCGCGAAAACTCTACGGAGATCGCGAAGCCGTAGTCGATGGCAATTTGCGCCTCACTTATGAACAGTTCTTCGATCGGTGCGATCGCTGGTCGGCGACTCTGCAGGCGTTTGGCGTTGCGCCGGGTGATCGCATTGCTTACATCGCTCCAAACACGCACGCCCAGCTCGAATCGTTTTATGCCGTGCCGCAGATTGGCGCGGTGCTGGTGCCGATTAATTATCGGCTGACCCCGGACGATTTCGCATACCTGATCAATCACAGCGGGGCCCGGATTGTTTGCGCTCATTCCGACTATCTGGCCGCGATTGATAATCTGCGTTCGCAATTGCCCCAGGTTGAACAATTCATCGCCCTTGAGGGCTCGCACCGCGGCTGGTTCGAGTACGAAATGTTGTTGTCAAAGGCGCCGTCCCAATTTGGGCGGCCTGAAATCAATGAAAATGATCTGCTCACGATTAATTACACCAGCGGCACCACCTCGCGCCCGAAAGGTGTGATGATCACCCATCGCAATGCTTATATGAACAGTGTCGGCACGCTCGTTCACGAGCATCTGAGCTGTGACGATCGATACCTGTGGACGCTGCCGATGTTTCACGCGAACGGTTGGACATTCGTTTGGACTGTGACCGCCGCAGGCGCGACCCATGTATGCGCACGCAAAATTGATCCCCGGCTGATCTTCGAATTGATCGACGCGGAGAAGATTACGATGTTGTGCGCCGCCCCTACGGTGTTGATTACTCTGGCAAATGCCGACGAGAAAGCGCGGCGGAATGCATACCGGCACGTGCGGGTGATTACCGCCGGAGCGCCGCCGGCCGCTTCGACGATTGAGCGGTTGGAAGGCGAACTGGGTTGGACAGTAACGCAGGTGTACGGGCTGACAGAGACGACTCCGTTCATTACTGTCTGCGAAGCGCGCGCCGAACACGCGCAGTTGTCGCCCGGGGATCGCGCAGTCATCAAGGCCCGCCAGGGCGTTGAACTAATAACTTCGGGTGAAACGACAGTGATCGACGAAAGCGGAAAGGAAGTGCCGCGCGACGGCGCAACTGTCGGTGAAATTGTCACGCGAGGAAATGTTGTGATGGATGGCTACTATCACGATCCCGAAGCGACCGCGCAGGCCATCCGTGACGGTTGGTTTCATACCGGAGACGCCGCTGTCATTCATCCGGATGGTTACATCGAAATTCGTGATCGTATGAAAGACGTCATCATTAGCGGCGGGGAAAATATTTCTTCCGTAGAAGTCGAGGGTGTATTGCTGCGCCATCCGGCAGTTCACGAAGCCGCGGTGGTCGGGCTTCCGCACGAGCGGTGGGGAGAGTCCCCGCATGCGTTCGTCGTACTCAAAAGCGGCGCGACCGTCACAGAAGATGATCTGCGCGAATTCGCGCGCGCTAATCTGGCGCATTTCAAAGCGCCGCACGGCTTTACCTTTGTTGACGAACTTCCCAGGACCGCGACCGGCAAAATTCAGAAGTATGTCTTGCGGGGCGGGCGAAGCGCGATCGCGAAACAATAGCTTGCGCGATTAAGCCCCATCGTGATAAACGAGCAGTCCTAAAAGGCTTTTCACCTAAAACCATTCATAAGGAGTCGATGATGCTTAGAAGCGTACTCGCCGTAATCGTAGGCTACATCGTGATGTTCATCCTGCAAGTGGCCGCGTTCATGACTATTTATAGCGTGGTGGGGCCGAGCTGGTCATTCAAGACGGGGTCGTACCAGGCATCCAATCGGTGGACCCTGATGCAGTTTGTGGTGATTTTCGTGACTGCGGCAATCGCTGGGCTCATCTGTGCGGTAATTGCAAAAGGAGGCAGGGCGCCGCTGGCCCTCGCCGGCGTGGTCTTAGTGCTGGGTCTGTTGCTCGGTGTTGCGGGCACGGCGATGCGTCCCGCCACTCACGAAGTACGGACTGGGGACGTTCCAAACATGGTTGCGATGAGCAAGGCCTGGCATCCGACATGGGTCATCTTCCTCGGTCCGGTCATCGGGGCTATTGGTGTAGTGATTGGCGGCAAACTGAAGCGTCGCAGTTAGATCATCGCTGACGAGGGGCGACCGCCGCAACTTTCGCGTACGGCAAAACTCGATAAAAAAGGCGAGCCCTCGGACCCGCCTTTAATCCTTATGGTGCGGATGAGAGGACTTGAACCTCCACGATGTCACCATCACAGGCTTCTGAGACCTGCGCGTCTGCCAGTTCCGCCACATCCGCGTGAACGCTCCGAATATACGAAGCGCGTCACGCGGTGTCAACCATGCGTACTGATTTGCGAAATACGGCTGAGAGTAGCGATACGAGTAATACCGCGTTTCATAATACGGTTGCGAATAACCGTAGCTGCCATACGTGTACGTTCGGTAATATGGCCTTTGATAAACAACATACGGCTGCGGTTGGTATACAACGACTCTGCTGCGATGCGGTCTGACAACTACCCATCTTCTCTGGGCAAAGCTCGTGAGGGGCAAGAGCACGGTTAGAACCAGCGCGCATATCGTACTCTGAAACAGTTTTGATCTGTACATAAACCCTCCGTTTCATTTGATCGACTTGATCGCGGCGTCCCAATCTCATTACCGATCGCCGAGATAAAATCGAAATAATGTTTGGGGAGAGTGTTCCTGGTTACCCGTTGCTGTAGCTTCAGCCACGGCCATGCCGGCCGCGTCCGGACATTCGCAGGAAATTGTCGTTGCGAAATCCTCGGTCCGGCTGTCTCACGTCGCGACGGAAAAGATTGTCGTTATCAAAGTTTCGATTGCGAATTCGAAGTCGCCTTTCGCCAAAGCGGTCGTTGTCAAAGTTGCGGAATCTGCGATGCCTTCTCGTGTTACCTACGAGAATGCCGTTCGCATTAAAGACCCGAATGCTTCGCCGCGGACCGCGCCCATCCCAGCGTCCATTGCGAGCGTCATGGCAATTGACGAATTTTCCACACTTCCAACTTTGATCGTGTCCTCGCGCCCAGCCGCGCCCCCGGCCCTGTGCCGACACGACTGCAGGCAGCGCTATCAGCAAAAGGCAACTGGCCGCGACCAATAGAATGTTTCGATTGCGTCTAATCAACGTCATGTTCACCTCCAGCAATTTATTGCCTGGTCTTGAAACCTATTAATTTCTGCGTTCGCTTGAAATCACCAACAACATCCGTGCCTCGTACTGTTTCAATTGATATAAGTTGCTGACTGTTCTCTGGATATATGGCCGGGCCCTGAATTCTCGTTGGATTCAGCCGCCTTACAATATTGAAAACGCTTCGGTTGCCGCCTTGGACGAGCCATTGTTATAGTTGAAAATCAATTTGATTGCGTAAAATGAATTCGACCGCTCAGCCTGCAAATCGTCTCGACTTGCGTCTCTCGGAAGTGCGCTCCCGCATTGCGGCCGCAGCAAATCGCGCCGGTCGCGCATCAGAAGAAATCACCCTGGTTGCCGTGACAAAGACCCACCCTGCCGTAGTTGTGCGTGAGGCAATCGCAGCCGGCGCCGGTGATCTTGGCGAGAACAAAGTTCAGGAAGCGGAAAAGAAGATCCCACAGGTTGGAAGAGAGGCGGCCCGCTGGCATCTGATCGGTCATTTACAGTCGAACAAGGCCCGGAAAGCGGTAGAGCTTTTTGATGTCATCCATTCCCTCGATTCGCCGGCGCTCGCCAGTAGGCTTGATCGAATTTGCGTCGAGTCGGATCGGCCGGAACTGCCGGTCCTGATCCAGGTTGATCTTGGTCACGAGGCGACGAAATCGGGGGTGAAAGAAAACGAACTGTCCGAGCTGGTGCAGGCAGTCACCAAGTGCTCTCGATTGCGATTAAGGGGGCTGATGACCCTGCCGCCCTTTTTCGATAATGCTGAAGATGCGCGACCATTTTTTCGCAAACTCCGCGAGCTGCGCGATCGATTTTCTTCGGAAGGCGTGTTCGGCGCGCAAAGGGGCGAACTATCCATGGGAATGACAAACGATTACGAAGTGGCCATCGAAGAAGGCGCAACGATCGTGCGCGTCGGCACTGCTATTTTCGGAGAGCGGGGAAGATAAGTTCCAGGTTTCAGGGACCACCAGCCTGGAAGTCGCGGATTCAAGTTAGAAGTGCAACTTCTGTTGCTTAAACGTAGCGTTTAAGTCCTCCCCGTTCGGGACATGGCCGAGGGAGAGGGCTTGACGTGCGCTATACCCTCGAGCGTTTGACGCTTGGATTCAGACTTGAACCTTGAACCTTGAGACTTGAAACTTATACATGCAAATCCTGCAAACGATCGATTTCTTTATTAGCTCAGCGACGATCGCGGTCATCGTCGCTGCCACTGTGCTGATCTTACTTAGCTCACTATTCAAGTACATGGATGTGAATCCATTTACCTGGTCTGCCATTACCGTCAAGCGGCTGACCGATCCGATCGTTCTGCCGGTACGACGCATGCTGGTGGCGATGCGCGTCGATCCCATGATTGCGCCGATCATCGCGATTTTGATTTTTATCCTGGTCGGGTTTTTTGTGATCCAAATTTCGTCAGGTTCTCTGAATACGATTGCCGGCGTTATGTTCGCGCTGACCAGCGGAAAACCGAATTGGTCAATAGCAGTCATGGGTTATTTGCTTTACGCGTTGATTGGTCTTTATGAATTGATGATTTTCGCGCGCATCATCGGCATCTGGTTTTCCGTGAGCTATGCAAATCGCGCCATGCGGTTTCTTTCCCGCACAACCGAACCGTTCCTGGCGCCGCTCCGGCGGGCGATTCCGCCGATCTCGATGTTCGACATCTCGCCAATGATTGCCTTTTTGATTCTTTGGCTGCTGCAGGCGGTCGTGGCCGGAACATTGTTGAAGGGCTGGCCGGCACGATTGTTCTAACCCAGAGATTAACCTATGCGCGGGCATCGGCGCCCTATCTTCCATGATTGAATTCTCAGAGAAAGACGGCGCGGCGACCTTCGCCGTTCGCGTGGTTCCGCGCGCTTCGCGCAGCGAAATCGTGGGCGAGCACGATGGCGCTTTGCGGGTTCGTATTGCGGCAGCTCCGGTCGAAGGCGCCGCCAATGACGAATTGATTGGCACCATTGCTCGAGCTTTGAAAATTCCGCGCGCCGCGGTTGAAATCATCTCTGGTCAAAGGTCTAAAAACAAGAAAGTCCGCGTTACCGGCGCCGGACAATCGGCGATTGAGGAGCTGTTAAGGTTATCAGCTGGCGGTTGAGCTTTTAGACTGTCCTTTATGATATATTCCGTTACCAACTCAGAAAACTAATAGCAGGTCAATCTAGATGTCCGGACATTCGAAGTGGCATTCGATCAAGCACAAGAAGGGTGCGACTGACGCGAAGCGCGGCAAGCTCTTCACTAAATTTATCAAGGAAATCACGGTTGCAGCTCGCACCGGCGGCGGTGATCCTGACTCGAACGCGCGGCTACGCAAAGCCATTACTGACGCCAAAGCCGGCAACATGCCCAACGACACGATTGATCGCGCGATCCGCCGCGGCACCGGCGCGGAAGAAGGTGTCCACTACGAAGAAATCACCTACGAGGGTTATGGCCCGGGTGGGGTGGCGCTCCTGATTGACGCAGTGACTGACAATCGCAACCGCACGGTTGCTGAGATTCGACACATTTTTTCCAAGAACGGCGGCAACCTCGGTGAGTCTGGGTCAGTCGGTTGGATGTTCGAAAAGAAGGGCTACATCGTGGTCGACAAGGCAGCGAAAGCCGAGGATGAACTTTTCGATCTCGCCATCGATTCGGGCGCTGAAGATCTTCGCGACGACCAGGACAATTGGGAAATACTCACGGCGCCGGAAAGCTTTGAGGCCGTGCATGCGGCCATCAAGTCGGCCGGTATTACTCCGCAGGTCGCCGAGATCGAAATGGTTCCGCAGAACTACATCAACCTCGAAGGGCAACAGGCGAGCCAGATGTTGAAGCTCATGGAAGCCCTGGAAGATCATGACGACGTGCAAAAAGTCTCCGCCAACTTTGACATGAGTGAAGCTGATATGGCGGCCGCCTGAAGCAATCTCTCCAGACTTACCCCACTACCCTCCAGGTTTTTCTAATGACGTGCCGCATGTCTTTATGATAAATTCCGCGCCGTGCGTGTGTTAGGAATTGATCCCGGCAGTGAAACGACTGGCTGGGGAGTAGTTGAAGGCGATAGTGATGGACGTCGCTATCACCTGATCGAATTCGGGGTAATAAAGCTCTCTTCCGCTGCCAGTTTTTCCTCGCGGCTCCTGAAGATCAGTCAGACCCTGGAAAAAGTAATCGGGAAGCTCAAGCCCGATGCGTGTGCCATTGAAGAAGCCTTCTACGCCAACAATCCAAAAGTCACGTTGAAACTCGGACAGGTGCGAGGGGTTGCCCTGCTGGCAGCGGAAGCTGCGTCACTCGAGATTGGTGAATACTCTCCCCGGCTGGTCAAACAAACGGTCGCCGGCTATGGCAACGCCGAAAAACATCAAGTCCAGGAAATGGTGCGGGTGCTGCTTTCGCTTACCTCTGTTCCCGAACCACACGACGCGGCGGACGCTCTTGCGGTGGCGATTTGCCACTTTCACCACGCCGGCATTGGCCGCCGATTGGCTGCTGCCGAAGCGCGCCTGAAACTCGATACGGCCACAACTCGCCGCCGCGCAATTCGTTAAGACGCGCGTCTTCTCAAATTTCATTCATTTGCAAGCTCCGCTAAAGATCGTGGTTGGCAATTGTTAGACGAGCAATCACGCGATCAGCTTGCGTCCGGCAGTAAACTCTTTTTGCCAAATAAGGATGCGACGACGCCCGTGGGCTCGGCTTCACCTGGCTCTGGTGTGCGGCTTCGCAACCTCACCTTGTCAGGAGGCGCGCTCATGTCTCTCAAATCTGCCGCGAGATCGCTCAGACGGTTTTCAATTGCAGCGCTCATAATTTCCACCCTTTTTCAATCGGGCACTTTCGCAAAGAAGCGGATGCCGCCCGGCGGGCGTGTCGCAGTCGTTATCGAAGAGCGATTGTCGGCCTTGCGTGATGCTCCGAATCTCAGAGCGAGGTTGATCGTTAGACTTAGCCGTGGCCATTTGGTCTCGATCAGGGGCGAGAAGGTTAGTCGCGACAGTGTGAAGTTCTATCATGTTGCCCTCAGCCGCAGAACTCTTGGCTGGGTGCAGAGCGATGCGGTAGTGGTACCCTGGCGCGCCGGTGATGATCGAAGATTACTAACCCTGATCGAAAACTCGGATGAATTCGATCGCATCGCACGCGCGAAAACCTTTCTCGATCTCTTCCCGCGTTCGCCCTTAATCCCGCATGTACTCGTCATGTATGCCAGCGAAGCCGACGATGTCGCCGAAAAGCTTTCTCATGACGCGCAGCGGCGCTTTGCGAGAAATGAATTACCTCCCGATGGCGCGCCGGAATTTACCTACTACCTTAATTACAGCGGCCTCGATCGCTATAACCGCGCCGGCGTTACTTTCCTGTTT
>WNGL01018325.1_pt1 | contig 14195 bp, 15 predicted proteins | sample 5400591 | NCBI WGS metagenome assembly WNGL01 (sample SAMN13153377, study PRJNA577476) | soil metagenome | isolation source: 80 cm soil or saprolite under Garry oak tree replicate 1 | place: USA:California | collected 2016-06-15
GAATTGCGACGACCTGCCGCCATGAACTGGTAAGCGCGAGCAGCGGCTTGACGGCATTGGCCACTACGTATCCGGAGACCACAATCGGCTTGCGGCGCGGGATACGATCCGCGATATAACCGGACAATAATTTCGCGAACGATGCCACGCTCTCCGCGATACCTTCGATGATGCCTAGTTGCGCAGGACCGGCTCCGATTGAAGCCAGGAACGCCGGCAGCACCCAATATGCCATTTCGCTGGCTGTGTCGTTCAGCAAAGAGGTGGCGCCGAAGGCGTAGATGTTGCGAGAACTGCCCTTGGCAGGATCAGAGTTTGTCTCTGACATGAAGCATGTTTTACCACGATGGGAGGAAAACGGCGGATGTCCGGCGGAGGGGCGCTCTAGTATGGCTTCGTACTTAGTCACAACCCATTCTCCGCCTTTTCTCTCCCCGGTCACGGAGAACAGTTCCTTGTACGTGCGCGATTGAGGCTTAACCGGTGATTATGATGGAGCTGTGCCAAAACTCCGCAGCGTGGAAAATGTACTCATGTCGCGATGAAAACTCGTCACCAACTCGTCACCAAAAATAGGCCGTTTCTGGAGAGTTTCGGAGTATGAGGTTTGCAGGCTCAGTACGCGCTGCTGGATGCTTTGACCAAGTACGTATCAACGTGCGTTTCACGAACTTCCCTCGGTTCGGTGCAGACCGGGCAGGGAAACATCCGTTTTTTGCCATTGAGCGCCATTGAGAATCCATTCGCAACTTGGAAGTACGCACGTTGCCCTCTTTCGCTCTATATTGTGGGGCCGGTATTCTGATTAGCCCTTGGCAAGCCTGAGGACGTGAGCGGAGGTACTTCCGGATCTTCCGTGCAATTCGGCACCTTTGTCGGGAATCTTCCGTAAAATCGGAAAGCACAGTGCCGAGACTCTCCGCAGAAATCCGTAAGCGAGATGCGAGGGTGAAAAGCTAAAATTCCCCTTGACACGGTCCCCGAAAAACGGCGACCGGGCCGCCGCGCACAATTGCGACCCTCAGAGATCGCCGGTCGAGCCGCCAACAATCGGTGGATTCTCAATCAGGTTTGGGATCGTCTTTGGCCATTCCTTTCAAAAGCCCAAACAGAAGAGGAGGTAGACAAAGCATTTCAGGAGGGCGCCAGCCCGTATGACAGGGGGTTCATGCCTTTTTTGGCAGGTCTAATTATTAAGGTTATGAACGAACCGAAATTTCCTACGCGAAGGGAAGCACGAATCAACTTCCTGGCAGATTCATTGGCCGGGGTTGGCTGTGTTACACCTCGCCGTTCCCGGGACATCTGCGAACAGGAGCGGGCAAAGGCAAAGCGTAACCATCATATAATTTGCTACGAGTTTTATGTGGAGTGCTCTTGCGGCCACAAAGGACGCTCTCGGAATCATGCTTGCCCTAAATGTGGCGCAAGAATCTTTTTTGGATTTGGTTCGATGTTCAATTCTGCCATGGCGTGAGCCGCTCTGATCTTTACGTAACGTACGTACGTTACGTTGGAGGGCTCCGCACGGAAGAACGCAATTTGATTCTGGTCAACTCAGGATAGAAAAACAAGCACGAGTGGATCTTGGGCTCAACGGCCCATGCGGAAAGTATGCGGAACAGATTCGGCATACACTGGCGTGCAATCCTAAATGAGGTTTCAACCCGCTAGGCTGAGTGGTGGAGCCGTGGCAGCTGCCGTCGTCGTTTGAAAAAGAAACGGTTTTGGTGGGATCACAAATGAAGGGCAGCGGCGACGACCGGCTTCAGTTAATCGGTCTTGCGGAATTGCCGACGATCCCTCAGGCCACTTGGGTGCGGAAGGCCGCGACCGCCTCCTCCTCGGTGCCGTACACCCTCAGTATTCTGTCTAGATTGGTGCGCCGAAGCACATCGTTGACACGCTTGCTGGGCGACACTAACTTGAGTTCGCCACCTCGGTTTCTCGTCGAGACAGAGAGTCCAGCCAGGATACCGAGCCCCCCGCTGTCGATGTGGTGCACCCCCTTAAGGTTAATAACAATTCTTGGGCTTCCTGCCAGCATGTTTCCGACTCTTTCGCGCAAGGCAGCGCCTTCATCACCAAACACGATGCGACCGTCGCAACGAAGGATGAACACGTCCCCAGATATCTGGGTCTGTACTCTTAAAGCCATCCAAAGTGCTCCAATTGGAAGAATACAGCAGATGTCGAGTAGATGCGCTACGATTTGCCGAGCGCGATCCGCATAGTGGGATACAGTCACCAGCAGTAGCGAGACGTTTGTATGACTCCTTTCCGGCAAGTCATTTTCCACTCCTGCGTGTCAAGGGCTCAAACAGCACCACTACCAGATTTGCACAGGGCAGAAAGTCCGCAGCCAGGCAGTTAATCGGCTTGCGATGCTCCGCTGCGCGACCCAGCAGATCCGGAATCAGGAATGTAAGCTTCCTCGGGTTGCGGGGAAGAGAGCGCCAAAAGGAAACATTTTTCCCTGTTTCGGGTAGTGGTGCCGTTTGGCTTTAATCTGGGGCGGGGTTTGGTCTTTGGCTTGCCGGGGAAGGGCTGGTTGGGGGGAAGAGCCTGGTACTGCTTTCCTTTGAGCCGCTGCTCTTTTTCTGTTAAAAGTTTGTTAATCTCTTGCGTCAGCTCCAGCAGCTTGTCAGAATCTTGTTCTTCAGCAGCCAGCGCGCACAGTTCCATCCATCGCTCATGGTTTTCCCGCACATAGGACCTTATTTCCTTCGTTGGCCGGAGTTAAAAAAAGGCCAAAAACGAAGGCCGGACGATCGTCTTCATCGACGAAAGTGGATTGAGCCAGCGCCCGCACCGCTGCCGTACCTGGGCACCCCGAGGACAGACACCAGTGCTGCCATATCACTTCAACTGGAAGATGCTGTCGGCGATCGCGGGCGTGACCTGGTGTCCAGCCGGTCCGGATCCTCAAATTCGCTTCCGTCGCGATTGGCCGAGCGATTACGGCGAGCACTATTGAACCGCGTGGAATGGTCACGCCAGCAAACGTTACATCCTCGCGAGCCGTACCTTGCGTGGAATCCGGCCCCCGCTATGATATAGAATTTATCGGCAGCCGCCGATTGAGGAATCCCCCGGAACGACCCAGTAATAAGAGCCGCCATCCCAAGATTAGCGTTCCGGTCTACCACCAATTCAAAAGGTTTTTGGGCAAGCTAGTCAAAAACAGTTGACGCCTGAAATCCAGTCTCACGAATCGGGTAAAAGGCTTCTTCGCCTTGTGAATTGGGCCAATTAGCACCCTCCCCTTCGGCCCCCACGCCCCTGAACAGTCCAATGGCGGGGAAAGGGAGCACCGTAAGAGGAATAAAAAAACCCACATGGTCAGCGATATCAGGCGATGGCAAGCCACGTGGGCGGACGCACTACGAGGGTGCGGGGGTTCCGCTTACTTCACGTCATTCTTGTTGCTGTTACCTGCGGGCAACATCTTGACTTCTGCGATGTGAATCGATTCCTTGTCAGCGTTTACGTGGGCCTTCACTTGTACATGGTGCCCTTCGTGACCCTTGAGTGTCCCCGGATTGTCTACCGTCCACGCTTTTTGGTCAGTGTCGCTCACAAACGTTAGTTTGTCGCCTTCGGCCTTGATTGTGCCGCTGAGACTTGTCAGTTGGGCTGTTGCACCGGCCTGATCCTTCTGTGGCGCCTGACTAGGACTGTCCTGCGCGACAGCAACAACGCTCAGCGCAAGGCACATAGCGAGAGTAGCTAATAAAAGAGTTTTCATGGAACGAACCTCCTTAAGGTTCCGAACGACTCATGCGAGCAACGGTGCTGGGTTTGAGATGTAGAGCAACTCGCCAACACACACATGTCGACCGCAGTGCGATTCGTCGGGTGATCTAAGAGAAGAGAACTTCAGAAGGACTGACTTAGCTCAGGGAATCTGAAAAAGCGACTGAGTCTAATCGCTCATCTACTAGTCTAGTCTCATGTCTGTGATTGTCAAACAGCGCGGTAGTGGGTGCAGTTTGAGTTCCATCGGCTCGCACTCAGGGCATCGCCCGTTGTACCCGCATGCCGCCTTGTGGTTTGACCCGTCAGAGGCGTCACGAGGTATCTGGCTTTGAGTGCGGAAAGGAAATAGTTTTGGCTCAGCTCACGTTTGTCATAGGCTTACCTTTAATCAGCGCTCTGCCCGTGATTCTGGGCACCTGGTGCGCGATCTAGGAAGAGGCGGGCCTAGCCCGAGTACACCAAATCCACGACCGTGCAGTCGTCGCTGAGCGGAGTACCGTCACAGAAGTTGGCGACGGCGGAGAAGATGTCTTCCATGCTCAAATTCTTGGCAGCCACGGTTTCCAGGCGCGAGTCTCCGAAGAAATCGCCACGCGCGTTTTCGGCGTCGGTAACGCCGTGAGTCACCAGAATCAAGCGATCCCCGGCGTGCAGACTGACGTGGTCGCTCTCGTAGGTGGCATCGGCCAGCAGGCCGACGGGCAGGCTGCCTTGGGGCGGACGGATCACCTCATGATTGCAAACCAGCAGCGGCGGCACGTGGCCGCAGTTCACGTATTCCATTTCCCCATCACGCTGAAGCCGCGCAATGATCAAGGTCGCGTATTCCTCGCTGATATGCTTGTGGGTGAAGAATCGGTTGGCCGCAGCTACAATCTCCTTCAAGGGCATTCCAGCGAGAAGCTGGGAATGGATCATGCCCTGAAGGATGGAAGCCAGCAGCGCGGCGGAAACTCCCTGGCCGCTGACATCGGCCAGCACCACGGCCAAACCCTCGTCGGTATTGACCGCGTCGAAGAAGTCGCCTCCGATTTCCTTACAGGAAAGACTTCTGCCCTTTAGACGCGCGAACGGAACTTCCGGGATGGTGACCTCCATGAGCCCCTGCTGAATCGACGCCGCAACGGAAAGTTCCTGCTGGTATCGGCGGGAGGCCGCCTCGGCTTGCACCAGGCGCGCGTTCTCAATCAGAGAAGCAGCCTCGGTCGCGAAGGCGCGGAGAATATCGTTGCTCACGCTGGAGATGTCGCGCGAGGCGAAACGTGAGTCCACGTAAAGCGCTCCAATCACCTCGGCGGAGATGTCTGCGGGCATTGCCGCCTGAGTATCACGAGTGGTTTGTACCTGCGGCTTGCGCAGAGGGATACAAATCACGGTGCGGAGATCGTAGGCCACAATGCTCTGCCGACCCGCCAGGTTGAGGGACTGGAATTGCGCCCCGCGCTCAGGCTCAGGCTTCCATTCTCGGCCTTCATGAAAACGTAGCCACGCTCGGCACGCGTGAGCTTCAGGGTGGCGTCCAGCAGAGTGATTAGGATTTCGTCGAGTACGCCAGCCGTATTCAGCTTGCGGGCCGCCTCCAGAAAAAGGGTGAGCTTTTCCAGATCGGTGCTGTCCGTGGAGAACTGAATCCCGGAGATCTGGCTCAAAAACTCCCGTGCAGTGTTGGAGCTTGCATGATGGGGATGGAAGACGACGTAGACCACGTCGCGGACGCCGAACTCCACGCGATCGTTCCGCTCCAGCGTCTTACGCTGCACCCGTTCGCCGTTGACGAAAGTTCCGTGCTTGCTGCCCTGGTCCACTACCCAGAACTGCCCGTTTTCCGAGGCGATCAGAGCATGGTCGCGGGAGACGCGAGGATCGGTCACTACCAGGTCCTTATCAACTTTGCGTCCTATAGTGAACGGAGTGTGATCGAGATTCATCATGCGCTGGTCGTTCCCCTGCACGAACACTAGGATGGGGAATACCCCCGAGCCGGGTGACGAGGCGGAACCAGTGATGGGTTGAAAAGCCATGGGCGCCCTTATCCGTTCTTTCGTTCGAACAACGGGAGCAGCATAGACGGAGCTACATCAGTGTATGCAAAAACGAGAAGGCTTCCGTGCCTCGCTGATCTGCTATCACGCTCGACTTGTTAAGGTGAAGAATGTGTCAGTCGGCGTCAGCGAACGACAAGCGCTTTCGAACCTAATACGTCTCTCTGGTCACGCGATCCGATCATGAAGTATGATTCGCTCTCAACACTCATGTCGCCAGTCGATGTCAGCGCCGGCCTTGCAGGCTTAGAGGACTGCGGCGCTGTCCCGCTCTTTCCCACCATCAGTGGTTGGGAGTGGTGGGAAAACCGTCTTAAACGTCTGCTTAGTTGTGTAGGAATGTCTAAACTCTTGGAATGGCTTTTGCTGTTCTTAGCCACGATAGCCTCCAGTCACGCAGAAGACCGTCGCCTCGCTAAGGATGGCGGAGAGGTGCGGATATAAGTAGTATACGCTTATTACACGGCAGGCCTATCCGGCGCTGCAGGTCGGCATAGCGGGGGGCCGAGCCCTTCAGGGTCTTCTTACCGGGGGCGGACGTTTTCGCCGCGCCTGATCCTGGGCCCGTGTTCCACAAACATGGGGTTTCGACACAAAACATCCTGGGATATTGAACTTTTCTAGATCAGCAACTTAGAGCAGCAGACGTATGAAGGATTTTCGATCCGCGCGAAAGAGGCTTGTCTCCAACAAGAGATAATTACCAGAGGCTTGCGCTGGAAGAAGACAATTGTCAAATCTTCCACACGTTGCTGTAAGCCTCTGCGGCAAGCAGCTTTGTCCGAGCCTCTATCTCTGCCGCTCCCCAGTTGAAGGCATTCAGGATCGCGGCATCCACCCAGACGCGCTTCGTCTTAAGCTTCTGTTTTAGGTTATCGAGAACTGTCAGCTTGTCCTGCGGGGAGCCTGCAACGTGCAGGTTCCGTGCAGCAGACGCGTACATGAAGGATATCCCTCCTGAAGACCGCTGCGAAGCTACTGCAGTAAACGCAAAATGGAAATTATCAACGGAGAAGAAATGTCCTTTACATTCTTGGGCTTCAATAAATCGTCATCATGGTGACGCATAACAGTTAGAACCATGGGCAATTGCTGTTTGATTCGGAATAGGTTCATGGCTGTCAAAGAATCCCTCAAATCCAACTCCTCCTTTTTCCATTTTTTGAACGATGGTTCATGAATCTGCCGATAAAGCTTACTTTCCTTTACGAGATCATCCAGAAAGCTAGAGGCTTGCTCTTTCTTGATTCTTTTCTTTAATGCCTTGTAAAGGTTCTTTTCGGTTACGTAATCGTATCGTGATAACCAGAAGTGATGTATGAAGGGTCGAAACGCTGATATCTGCTTGTGATTCTTCAAAGGTCTTGGCGATCTCCTCCCATTGGTCTCTAGCAAGATCAACCCCCTTGTTGGTTGGTTTTAGCAGGCGCGACAAATGACTTTTCACTAAATCTGAAAGAGTGAGGTCCTTGCCACGTGTATTCAATGTCTCGAAGATTACGTACGCAATCATTTTCGAGTGAGTAAAATTAATTTCAGCTCGAGCACTTTGTCGCGGATTTTAGATAATTCCTCACCAATCCTTATCTTCTTCTTAGCTTCGGACAGGTTGGATTGTTGTTTTGATACCCGCGACTATTGAGTCCAAGTTAGTCCTTAAGAAAATCATGGGCTTGCTTCAGAAGTCGTTCTTCCGGGCCTGCTTGGGGCGCGACACCAGCTTTGCCGAACTTTTGAATATGTTCCTGAAAGTATGGATAGGAGGTTTCGGTCTGGAGGACGTAATAGAGTTCGTTCTTGATGTCCGGGCGTTCAATTAAATTGTGAACTCCCTTTGCGAGAGGATTAAAGCCCTGCGCCTGAAAAAGATTCCTCAAAGCGCACAGCAGCATTGTTATTGTTGTTAATCGTTGCTGGCCATCTACGACTCCCCGAACTCCTTTATCGTCGTAGACGACGAAATTCCCAATGAAATAATCCGCATCATTTTCTACCACTACATCATTCCAGAATTCCAGAACTCCTCGAGGTTCGCGTGATCCCATGAGTACGGTCGCTGGAATCGAGGGATCTTGTAGAATGCCTCGCCGAGGAACTGACCGACTTCTTTTTCTAAGCAGGTGATCTTCATTGGTTTGAAGGAACTGCTGCCCCTATTCTATCGGCACGCGCTTGCGCCGAAAAGCGTCCCGCAACAGGGCATTGTAACTTCCTGAATATTCGGGCTTTTTGATCGCTAGAAAAGTGAGCCCAAAACTACATGGTTTCGGCGCGCGAATCCTACTGCGGGAAACCGATGCCGTAGGAGTTGGAGATCCTGTTATGAACTTTGTCAGGCGTTTTGGGCCTAGGACCTTTGCAAACGCAACTTAGCCTGACGCGCGGTTTCCCGGAGTAGTGGGTCCAGATGATCCAGACAGCGATTCAGTTCATGCTCCAGCGATTTCAACCCAAAAATGCCAACCGCATAAGCTCCGCAGGAGCGTAAACAGGGATCATTGCTGGCCACTAAGACGGCTACTGCTTGTTCCGAGTTCTCAATCCTAGCAGGTACCAATTGGTTAGCGATAGTAGCCCGTTCGGCTAAGCTGACCTTGCTATCCAGTAAGGGAACCAGCATCTTGCGAAATTGGCTCTTCAGCACGTTGTCGAGGAACTCTAGCGCATTGTCGTGCACAATCAGGCTTTTTGATTGGAGCGCGACGTAAGCGCTGGAGAAGTTATCATGCGGGTAGAGCACATCGAGAACTCGGAAGATGCGTTCCACCTCCTGCTTCAGCGATTCGGATAGTGCCCCGGCCAGCGATTCATCGCTCTGGAGCATTGTCTCCAACCTCTCCAGGATCTGATACGAGCGATAGTGGCCTAGGATCTCAGCGGCCAGCAGCATTTCCAAGATTTCCGCGTCACACTCCAGCTCAGGATGGAGATGGTGGAGGCTGTTCAAAGCCGACACGACGCGAAGACGAAGCCTGCTATCAGCATCCAGCAGGCACTCTACCAGGACGTTACAGGCCAATTGCGTGCCCACATTTGCGAGGATCGCAGGAATTTCTCGGCGCACCTCGATGGGTACGGCCGGATCGCTCAAATGGTCACGCAACCTACCGACTGTTGAATTACCCAATCGAGTCAGCACTTCCGTTACATCGGCTATGAGTCGAGGGTCAGCAAGCCGATCCAGCAACTCAGGCACAAGTCGGCGTTTCTGCAACTTCCAAACCGAAAGAATGGCCTCTCGCACGACTTCAACGTCAGTATCCGCAAGCAACTGTGCGAGCAACGGATCGAACTTATCCGGCACTATTCCCAATAGACGAGCTGCCTCGATACGCGTACTTTTTCCCTCCGGCCCGTTTTCTGTAACCATGCCAGCCAGCAATTGACGGGCAAACTCCAGGTTCTGGTATTCCCCTGAACGAGCCAGGAACGCCACCATCGCGGAATGAATGGAGAAATCGGCGAAATCTCCCAGTTGTTGAATCCTCTCCAGCGGGTCCAAGTGCCCGTAGTGAACCAGATACAAGAGCGCCTCAGTACGCACCTCAAGGCTTGGATCCTGCAGCAAAAACTCAATCCGCGGAAGTACGGCCTTGTCACCGCCTGCGTCAAGGACACTGATTGCTTTCTTGCGCACCTCGGCCGCAGGGTGATTTAGTAGAACTCGAATTTGAGGATACGATGCTTGCTGGTCTGACCCAAGTATGCTCAGCGTGCAAAGAACTTCGTTCGGATCGAAGGCCGAAAGGTTTGCGGCCAGCACATCGGCAGTGGAACGGTCGAGGACTGGTGCAATGGCACGATCCGCCTCAAGACCGTGCTCCCGCACAATCTCAGTCAGTGTGGCCACGTATTGTTGCCGTGCCACCCAAGCGGCAGCCAGCCAGCCTCCTACCAGCACCAGCCCGACCCAACTCATTTGACGTGCTGACAGCCCCAAGTAAGTGACAAACAACAATACTGTAACTCCACCGAGGCCGGTGCCCATCCGCCAGATCACGGTGTCGATAAACCACTTCACCTGCAACTTGACCCGGCTCGGGAGCGGCAAATAAAGAAGTTCCACGCTGGACTTGTCAATCGAATGGCGCCATACCCAGTCGGTGCCCCGCAACAGGATGGCGGAAAACAGCGTTCCCGTAAGAAGCATGCCCCCCGAAGCCGCAACCAACCCCACCGGCAATGTGAACAGCGCCACGCCGATGCCGACGCGGCGCAGCAGTCGCGAAGTCACCAGCAGCTGTACGACGAGGGTGAGAATTCCTGCGTAAAAGGTGAAGTCACCGAAAAAGGCTGCCAAATGATCTTTTACCGGAATGAACTCCTTTGCCACAGCCTTGAACTGCCAATCGATGACCTCGGTCACGAACGATGACACCCAGATCAGGGCAGCGATCGCTCGCAGATAAGTCGAGGCAAAGGCTAGCCCCATGCTTTCTCGCAGGTTCCGCGGCCCTTGCTCGGCGGGCGCCTCAGCTGATCCCTGGACGGCTTTCTGGTGTTGTCTCCAAATCTGGACTACCAACGGCAGGCAAAGGGAAAGAAAAAGCGCCATTCCAAGCAGGAGGCTCTCAGTGCCGAATGCCTTTGCCACTACTTTCGAAAACAAACCCGCGAAGATGCCACCGACGATGCCGCCCCCAGCCAGAAATCCGAAAATGCGCCGCGCCTCGCGTGTAGTCAGAACGTGATTAGCCAGTGTCCAGACCTGGGTGGGGGCGAGCACGCCAAAGATGCCGTCCCATGCATAGATCATTGGATAAAGCCAACTGACTGGGTAGAAACGAGCTAGCACCCAGAAGACTACGCAGTTGGAAGCGAACAACAGCAAACTGCCCAAGAGCAGGCTGCGCAAGCTATAACGGCGTCCAACACGTATATAAACTGCGACCACGACACCCGCTGTGAGCGCCGTTGCAATGTCGGCGTACGGAAGCTGCGCCGCCTGAAACCGGGAAAGGAACAAGCTATCTCGCACCACTCTGCCAACCAAATAGCTGGCTATCACGAAAAAGAGATAGGCAAACAAGGGCACACCACGGCGCAGTTCCCCGGGCCGGAAGTTCAGCGCTTGTTCGATCGAGCGGATCACTGGAAGGTCCTGCCGAACGACACCCCAACCGTCACTGGGACAGATGGTAGGTCTGTATTTCCGCTGAGTCAATCCACGTATTTACCCATCGAAGGGGTCGCAGTGGCGCAAGAAAGCGTGTGGTGTGTATCCACAGCAGCGTAGATGCTGCTGCCTTTATTGCATTCTTTCTTTTCCTTCCACCAGGAGTGGCCATAACATGGCCCGCAGGTTGCTTTTTGGTTCGACCCAAATCAATATCCTTACTTTTCAGAACACTTAAGTAACATTGACCGCGCTGCGTCCAGTTGTAATGCTAAGCAGCAATGCCACAGAAGTTGCAGAGACGTCGTAAGGGCACCCGCGCGCCCAGAATCCGTGTCCCTAACAACGAACGGGCACTATTCACCGTCGACAACCACAAGTTTGTTGGAGTCATTCAGCGTCTCTCCCTTACCGGAGGTTCTGCCGTCCTTTCCAAGCGCCCTATTCCTCAGGGAACGCTGGCCGAAATGCGTTTGAACACCGTGTTTGGGAAAGTGACTGCACAAATTGAATTCCTGCACACCGCCGCTGATGGGATACCACTGGCCCAAGCATTCCGCTTCCTTCAGATGGACGACGTAAGTTGCGAACGTTTCAGCGCTGCCGCTGAGCAAATGGAGCGTGCAGGTTTCAGCGACGTGGAAGAGAAAGGAAACCCTCTTGGCGACCCGGCATCCCAGAGCTTGAGCAAGCTTCTGGATGGCATGCGCCGCCTTTTGGCGATGATCACTCCTGGCTGAAAGGACTAGAGCGGAAAGCTCAAATCGGAACAAGAAGAAGCCGCCCTCAGGATTCCGCCCTGTTACCGATTGATCCGGAAGCTACTGCCACACTCTCAACAGTTGAGATCAGTTCCGTCGAGCCGTTCTCGGCAGCCAACTTCGACTTCTCGATTCCGGGTGTCGTTCTTTTGGACATGATGTTGCCCAAGCTCGGCGGACCAGCCGGATCTCGCGACGCGGTTTCAAAACTGTTTCGCTCGGCACAGCGAAGGGAGCTACATTCTGTTAAGCCTCAATCGCTCAGCGGAGGCAGTTTTTCCTTGACCAGTGTCTGAATTTCCAGCGATCGTTGATAGACAAATCGGACAAGTTCTTCGGCTTCGGGCGAAAGATGAAGGTCTGGTCGAGTTAACAGAACCTGCAGCTTTGCGTGCATCAGAAGAGCGTCTCTTCCATATTCTTGATGAAATCTTTTCAAAGCTTCGGCCAAACGTCGGAAATCGCGTTCACGCTTGTTTTTCTGCCAGAGCAACCAGCCAAGAACTAGACCGAATAAGAGGAACACAGCGCGGTAGAACAACATGGGCCGATGCTGGACTAGTTCGTCCCAGAAGCTATGACCCTCCATTCGTCCGTCCATAACAGTGTCTATAATGGCCGCGCCCAATCCAAAAACAATTCCGTAGAAAATCTCTTTGTATTTTTGAAGCACTTGTTTCGCACTCCTAAGGCAAAGCTACCATCCGAGGCCTACTCTGCACTAACGTGAGTCTATGAGAGGCTTGTTCCAGAGTCATATGCTAAGAGGGTTTCCTCAGGCGCAATTCATTGTTGCTAAAGAAACGGCGTCTTTCTGGATGTGGCTCCAGCGTTGGCGAACGGAGGCGGCTAAGCAGTCCCGGAAACGGCGGCACGGTCCATAATGACCAGCTCACGAGAGTGACAACCCACGTACCGGCCCGCTTTCGCAGTATCCACAGATGGCTTCCGAGGGCTTGTCTAGGAGTGGAGTCTTCCGCCGAGGAAAGCATAGTTTTGTAGCTTGCGGTCAAGTAAGCAATCTCGTTTGAACCTCGAATACGACGATCGGTAACCTCAATGCTGTGAATTCTCGTCGTCCCGTGTGCCATCTGCGCCGAAACCGCCGCGCGTCCAAGCAGAGGATGCGCGTTAGGCGGCCACAACTCGATGTCATCAGCGCACAACACCAGCAAGCTGTCATCTTCTCCAGCGACTTCGAACTCGATCCAGTTTGAATGGATCTGCTCAATCTTCCAAACGTCAGCTTCCGTGAGTTCGTCCATAGACCGGACATGGATAACAGATGCGCATATCGTCCTGCAAGGCCCCGCGGAAAGTCTTAGGTTTCCGCACACGCCTGAATCCACGGCATTGTTCGGTAGAACTACGTCATGTAATTACCGGTGAAGCCCCCTTCACCGAAATCTAATACAGCACCTCGCTCTCACCCTTTTCCGCGATCAGCTTCTGAAAATAATCTACGATCTTGTCCCGCCGTGCCATCACCGCCTGGGCCTCTCCTTTGTTAAGGTAGCCCTTGGTCTTTTGCTGAAGCTCGTTTCCATCCAGCGCCTTGAGCTTCGCAAACAAGTTGCGGTCGCAGCGTACCAAGTTCTTCGCGTTCTCCAGGTTTTTGTCTTGTCGGAAGGCACGGCTGAAATCAACCCGGTAAATTTTCCAGTCATTGCCAATCTGCACGTTAGTAAGGTTGGGATCGGTGTCGTAAACCAGTTCGTCAAAGACCCGGATTTTGTACATCTGGTTGTTCCAGGCGTCTGGGTCGGGCGCCTGTATCTTGCGTTTGAGGCGATCCTGCTCGTCCATCTGCACCGCTAGCCACCAGCTGAGGGAGCCTGATTCACCTTTCCATTTGCGTTCCACATACACCGGCAGCATGTCGTCCATGCCGAGCAGCTCAGCCAGTTGGTAGGCCGCGATGTTGTACTTGTAGGAGTCCACGAAATTGAGTTGAATTTGGCCACTTGCGAACGTTGTCTCGGGTCTGTGTTGGTCAATCGGCTGGAACGAGGCATCATGGGTCACCGTGCCATCGCTGAGCGTGAGCACCCAGGTATGGGTTATCCCCTTTCCGCGCCACGGTGTGCTGGCCACCACCTTTGCGGTAAGAAGGAACCGCGTAATCTGCTCTTTGCTGAGGGTTGGCTCATCCGCCGCAATCACAAATTGTCGGCAAATCAGACAAACCACCCCGGCAAGGATGAATTTCTGCCATCGCGACCAGGATAACTGCATGGGACTACCCCCAACGCTTTGTGAGACCAAAATCTACTCCGGCTGAAGGCAGTCGGCAACTGGACTGCCCAACACCTGAAGGCACCGGAGGGCATTGGCGCTGGCCAGGTTAATGCGAGCGAGTGTTCATTACGGCAGGCCGAGGCGACGCACGAGATCCTCGCACCGCGGGCCGACGGGGGACAAAGCGCTACGAAACCGTTTTCCTTTCGAACCACCGTCGCACTTCAAGCGTAGCTGATACCGGTCATGGGATGGAGTTTGTCAATTCACCGCAGCGAG
>WNGL01019858.1_pt1 | contig 14195 bp, 8 predicted proteins | sample 5400591 | NCBI WGS metagenome assembly WNGL01 (sample SAMN13153377, study PRJNA577476) | soil metagenome | isolation source: 80 cm soil or saprolite under Garry oak tree replicate 1 | place: USA:California | collected 2016-06-15
GGTCTCAATCACCTGGTTCAAGTGCAGCGTGTCGGTCCAGAACGGCTCGTCGCCGAAGGTCCAGTGTCGAAAGATGTACCGGCCTTGCGCGGGGTCGTTCGCCAGCGGACCCGCGACCAGATCTCCGGCGGGCGGGGGGACCGCCCGACCACTGGGCGCGACGACGTTGGGACGTTCACTGCAGGCGAGGAGAAACGCCACGAGCGCGACCAAACGCATACGACCTCCTGACGTGACGGGGATTCAGTGGCGATCTATAACATATGTACGTAGGTTTTACAACGAACGGTTGTCGTCCTTGACAAGAACCGGTCGTTCGGCGCCGTCGTGCGGCACGAACGCAACACGGGGGGAGAGGGAGGGGGAGGGCGGCGCCACATCGCGACGGGTAGTCGACGTGCTCGGCGCATGGGGGTACGAGCCGAGCGAGCCGGGCGGGGGCATCGTCCTGGGCAATTGCCCCTTCGATGCGCTGGCGAAGGCCTGCCGGCCCCTCGTGTGTAAGATGAACCTCGCGCTGCTTCGGGGTGCGGTGCAGGGGGTCGGCGCGCGGAACCTGAAGGCGGAGCTCCGGCCTTAGCCCGGGTCATGTTGCGTCGTCTTCGGCCGCGCGGCCCGCGCGCGCCGCTTGATGTGGTGGCTAAGGACGTTGTTCACGGAGCGCGCACGTAGTCGAGCGGCCGGTGTTGTGTGGTCGACCGCACCGTGCCGGGCCTGCTCAAAAGCGTCGGCGCCAGAAGTCCGCGGCGGTCGGGAAGAGCTTCTCGGTGATCACCGCCGAGAGGGTCACGAACATCCCGTGCCCGCCGCGCACCGAGAAGTCTGGATCGCTCAGATTGCCGAACCGATACCCGGTGGCGACTTCGAGCCCATTGACCGGCCGGAAGGCCAGGGCGGGCGCGCCATCCCATGCCGTAGCGCCGCTCGTCCGCTCCACCACCAACCGTCCGTCGGCGCGCACGCTCAGCCAGGGGCTGAGCGCGACGTTCACCCGACTGCCGACGTAGTCGGCCCAGGCCGTTAGCGTCCGGGGGGTCCCGTCGGGGTAGACGCCGTCGGCTTGCGTGCGGCGCATCGCGTAGCGCGTGCCGATCTCAAGCGTGCGGACCGGCGTCCAGATCAGCTCGGCCGCCCCAATCAGCTTGCGCTCCGCGCCCTGTGACACCAACACCCCCGCCCCCAACGGATTGCGCTCGTCGGTCCACTGGAACTTCGCAAGCATGTTCAGTCGGTCGGTACGCGCCGGCCGGAACGCGAGGCCCCACAGGCTCGACAGCTGGCGGGACAGCGGAGCGCCGGGGCGGGCGCTCTGCGAAAACTCCTGCCGGGTCAGCAGTGCCAAGGACGCGTCGAACGCGACGTCGCCGGCCACGGTCGCGAGCCGCGTGGACTGGAGCGCGCCGTCCTTGTACTCGCCTCGAGCGCTCAACCGGTACGGTGCACCCTTCGGGAGGAGCTCGAGTCCGGCGCCGGCGGACCAGTAGTCGTCCTCGGTCTGCAGGAACGGGAGCGCGCGCACGGGATCCGCGATCGACGCACGGCCCACGCCCACGCGCCGTTCGAACAGCACGTTCACCGCGAGATCCGACGAGAGCTGCATGCGGTTGCGGAGCCCGACGACGGCCGCGTTGGTGGCGCCGCTGGCGCCGCCGATCAGCTGGTAGCTGCCCCACGCCTGCGTCCCGTGCCCCATGTCGGTCCGCAGGCCGATGCTCGAGATCGCGTAGTTGCCCAGGCTGTCGGAGCGCGAGACGTAACGCTGGCTCGCCTCGAGCGCCACGGTGGGCGCGACCTGATACGTCCCGCCGACGCCCAAGACGTCGGGCGAGATGTCCGGACCGGACAGACTGACGTGCCGCCGGGCCTCGGTCCAGAGCTGCAGCTTCGGGGTCGCCACCCACTTCGTCTTCAGTTCGCCCGCCGTCACGTCACTGGGCGTGGGGCTGTTGCCCGCCACTTGATCGTTCGCCAGCCCCGCCTCCACCTGAACGCGCGAGCCGACGGTCTGGAGGATGCCGACGCGCGTGTGCTCGCGGTCGATGCCGAGCAGCTCGAAGTTCTGGCGGGAGTGCTCTGCCCGCAGCTCGGTCCCGCCCAGCTTGAGGCCGCCCTTCAGGTTCTCCTCGGTCAGGCCGGGCTGGAGCGCGACATTGGAGGGGTTCGTGAACTCGCGGCCCACCCGCATGTAGCCCGCCCCGACGCTCAAGGCCCCGTCGAACAGGCCGTAGCTCGCCTTGGCCGAAGTGGCCATGCCGGTGGAATCGCCCTGCTCCGCGTAGGCGATTTCGGCGCGCACGTCCAGGGCGCCGAACCGCACCACCCGCACGTCACCACCGACCAGGCGGTAGCGGTTGAGGGCCTGCTCGGCGGTGACGGCCGTGATGCCGATCCGCAGCGAGTCAACGCGCAGCCCCGCGGCGAGCGGTCGCAGGTCCAGCGCCGCCCGGGCACCGGCCACGAGCCGCTGCTCGCCCCCGGACCCCGCTTCGAAGGTGGCGACGATGAACACCGGATTCCCGTATGCGTCCGCCGCGGGAATCGGCTGCTTGAAGAGCACCACGCCGGCCGTGTAGTCGATTTCGTAGTCCACGAAGCGGGCGAGGGCCTGCGTCGCGACGGCGCGCTCCGGGTTCAGCACGTCCCGCGTCTCGACCCGCAGGTACTCGCTCCCCGGCAGCACGTCCGCCGCGAGCTGGTACGGGCCGGAGATGCCGGCACCCCGGATCTGCAGCTGCCGCAGCGCCTGCGACGTCAGACTGCCGAAGCCGCTCCACGTGACGGCCCCGGTCGTGACGTGGGCGGCGAGCCCCGTCACGGCCCGGCGGTACTGCGCCAGGCTCAGGCCGCTCGCGAAGTCCGTCGTGGAGAGGTCGCCGAACGCCGCCCAGTCGAACCCGCGCTCGAGCCGGGCCGAGACCCAGTCGTGCGAAGCCGTTCGGACCTGGAGCTGGCTCGCATCGCCCAGGATCGGGTATTGTGCCTCCGCCAACGGATCCACGCTGCGGCCGAACGCCTCCTGTCCGTCGTTCAGCCGGCGGGAGTCTACGCCGAGCGTGAGCGACGTCCGCTCATCGAGCCGGCCGCGCGCCGTGATTGCGCCGTACGCGTCGGGGCTCGCCCCCAGCCCCACCATCCCCGAGCCGGTGACGGTCAGCGGACGGACCTCGGGAAGGATTTCCAGCGGCACCGTGGCCTTGGCGTCACCCGACTTGAGCTCGAGCAGGCCGCGCCGCACCTCGCGGCCAGCGCGCAGGCTCACGACCACCCAGCCGGTGGAGTCGGACAACCGTTGCAGCCCGACCGACGAGGCGTCGGCGTCCGGCCCCACCGGCTCGGCGCCCGACGCGCTCACGGTCACGTAGGCTGGCTGCACGACCGGGACACCCCACGCATCCAGCACCCGCACCTTGGTGGCGGACACGGTGTGGCCATCTGCCACCAGCGCGAGGCGGCTCGCGCTCACGGCAAACTTGGCCGGAAGACCCGTCACATGGACGGCGATGCTGTCCCAGCGCGCGCTGCCCCAGGAGTTCGTCATTCGCGCCCGCAGCCGGTGGGGGCCACGGGTCAGGGGAATGGCGATGAAGTCGACGACACCGTCGATCCGGACCGGGGCGCTGTCCACCGGGACGGCGCCATCGTACAGCACGACCGTCGCGCCGCGCTCGCCCTTCACGCCCACGTACGCGCGATCGACGCCGAGCACCGTGCCGTCCGCCGGCGCGAAGATCTCGACGCCGGGGCCGTGCACGAGCGACGTCCGGCGCTCTGCCTCGCGATCGGCCGCCGCCCGCGCCGGGGCGACGCGCACGGGCTCCGCCGCGCGGATCGTATCGGCCGCTGGAGCCGTGGCCGCGGGCGCCGCGACCGCCGGGGCCGTGGGGCTGGGCAGCTCGTGTGCACCGGCGTCCCACTGCATCGAAAGGACGACGGGGCGCAGCGGGTTGTGAACCACCGCCCGAGCCACGGGGGCCGGCCGGCGGACGTGCCCCGCGCCCGCGCCGCCGCGGTCGACGACGTACAGCCACATCGTGGCCGAGTCGCGCCGCAGGGACGTCCACGCGACGATGCGGATGTTGGTGCCCGGGCGCGCGGGCGGGATCGGAATCGCCGTGTTGTCGAGCCAGGCGTAGCGCGTGAACTCCACGCCGTCGCGGTACACCACCGCCGAATCGGCGAGCGGGCTGAACGCCACGAGCGCGTCCAGCGGTGTCCCGACCGGCTGCCGCACCGTGACTTCGTACCGCATCACCGAGTGCCGCGCGCGCACGAGACTGGGCCCTGCACCCGCGGCCGAGTCGTTTGCATCCCGGAGCGGCGTGGCGGCGAACTGGAAGTCCACGGGCGGGCGCACACCCGCGGGTTCGGCCTCGTCGGCCGGCTGACGCACGGCGGTGGCCCGGTCCGCCGGGGGAGCAGGTTGCGCTGCCGCGGCGCGAGGCGTCGCGACCGGGACGACGCGGAAGTCCACCCGGGGCGTCGTCCATCCGCTGGCCTCGACCGACTGGACGTCCTCGCCCGCGATCCGATAGTCGGCGGGCAGGGTGCGCGGATCGAGCCGGAGCGCGTGCCGGCCCGGCCGCAAATTCGGGAAGGAGAACTTGCCGGTGGAGTCGGTCGTCACGACCTGGCCGTCCTCCGTCCAGATGTCGATGCCCGCGAGGCCGCCGTCGTTCGACCCTTGCGCCCCGGTGCCGTCCCGGTCGATCCATACCTTCCCGATCGCCGCCCTGGTCTCCATCGGCCAGGCGCGCCGCACCTGCACCCACGCCACTGCCTGCGGTGAGGCGGGCTGCAGCGCTCCGGCGCGCCCGCTCGCCCTCGCCCGGACCTCGACCATCGTGCCCGACGCCGAGGCCAGCGCCATGGCGTAATGCAGCGTCCGCGTCGCACCGGGGGCGAGGGGTGCCGTGGTCACGAGGATCAGGTGCCCCCCGGCTACCAGGACGGAATCCGCTCCGATGGCGGTCCCGCGGGCGTAGCTCCCCCCGGCGGGCAGCGTGTTGTCGATCCGGATGGCGGAGATCGGCGCGCTGTCGGAATTCTGCACCACCGCGGTGTAGGGAATCACGTCGCCGATCCCGACTTCGAGCGCATCGGCCGTGAGGTCGAGTCCGATCGCGGCGGTAGGCGGTCCGATGAGCGCGACGAGTGGAGCGCTCGCTCCCTGCGGGATGGCGTTGGTCCCCGCGAGCGCGCCGACGTTGCGGGCCCATACCGTATCCCGCACGGTGTTGCTCACCTGCAGAAGGAGCGTGATGGCCCCCGTGTCCCCCGGCGCGAGGCTCCCGAGCGCCCAGCTCAGCACCGGGCCCACGCTGGTCGGCGCCGGCGTGGCGCTTAGATAATTGAGGCCCGCCGGGAGCGTATCGGTCAGGACGACGTTGGACACGGGCGCGCCGCCGGCGGCGTCGCCATAGCGCAGGGTGTATTGCACCTGCTGCCCAATCTGTGCCTGCGCCGGACCGACGAGCGCTTTGGCCAGAGTCAGCGCCGGCACGAGCACGCTCGTCTGGACGACGTTGGAGTACGCGGTGGAGGAGGCTCCCGACCAGAGGTAGGTCGCGGCGCCACGGTTGGTCACGATACGCGCCGGACCGGAATCGATCTTGGCCTGGAACGTCACGGTTCCACCCGTGCCCCCCGCCACGGGTCCGACGCTGACGACCACCTCGCCTCGCCCGCCGCCGACGAAGGAGCCCGCGTCGTCGCCGCTGGCGTCAGTGAGGGGCGTGGCGTTCCAGCGCATCGATCCGGCGACGTACGACGCCCCCGTCGGGATGGTGTCCGCGAGCATCACGCTCGAATCGGTGCCGCTGCCCGAGGCTGCATAGGTGAGGGTGTAGGTGAGCACATCGCCCGCCACGCCCGTCAGGCGATCCACCTGCTTGGTGAGGCCGATGGTGACCGCCCCCGTCGCCGACACATCGAGCCGATCTTGGACGGAGCGGCTGACGGCGGAATTGAACCGGCTCGTCGCCGTCACGGTGACGGTGTCGCTCAGACCCGGGCTGGCGGCGGCCGGGATGGCGACCTGCGCGAGGAGGGACGCTCCGGCGCTGTACCCCACCGAGATCAGCCCCGTCAGAAGCGAATCGCCCGCGTCGAGCACGCCGTCCCCGTTCCAGTCGCGATACAGCGTTACCGGCCATCCGCGGGCCGATACAGCGGCGACTGTGAAGGAATCGGCGCCATTTCCGGTGTTCGTGAGGGCGTGAGCGAACACGACGGTGGTGCCCGGCATGCCGCTGTTGACACGCGGCGGCTGCAGGCCCACGCCGGCAACCTGCGCCACCAGGAGCGCGACCGTATCAGATGCAACGGCGTAGCCCGCCCCCGCGGAAGTGAAGCTGAGAGTCGCCCAGTTGGTGAACTGGGTGCCTGCCTGCGTGCCTTGAGCCGACAGCGCCGGTGCGGCGAGGAGCCCGACAGCAAAGAGGAAGGCGGCCGCCCCGCCCGCGACCGAATGGCCGCGGTGGACGGACCGCCCCCTCCCCACTGCGCGGGTACCGAGCCGCATAGGCCTCGGCCCCTAGTTGATGCTGACGCGCAGCTCGAACGTGGCGCTGGCGCTCGCCGCCAAGACGCCACCCGTGCCCGTGTAGCTGCCGGTCACGTTCTGCCCGCTGACCGAGACGCTCCAACCGGTGCTCGAGCTCGTCGAGATGTACGTCACCTGTGCCGGCAGGGCGTCGGTCACCTGCACGGTGGACGCGGAGGTGCCGCCGTTATTCGTCACGGTGAACCGGTAGCGGATGATTTGCCCCGGGACCACGCTGCCCGAGACGGGCGTCACCCCGTCGTCCAGGTACGCGGCCTTCGCCAGCGTGAGGTTCGGCTTGATGACGGTCAGGTCCATAAAGCCGTCGTCGAAGGTCGCCGGCTGACCCACCGACCGCCCGCGCAGGACCAGCGTATCCTTCGAGCCGCCGGCCACGTTCGCCAAGTTGTACACGACCGCGATGGTCTGCGACGCCGTCGGCGCCAGCGTGATGCGCGCGCTGTCGCCGGCTACGCCGTTGACCGAAACGATCGCGATGACCGGCGAGCCCGGGCTCGTGGCGATCACGTCGAAGTTGTCGTTCCCGTTGCCTTGGTTCTGGACGGTGAACGTGAACGAGTAGCCGCTCCCGGGGAGCTGCTGCACGTTCTGGCTTCCGTCGGGTGTCGTCGCCACGCCGTACACGGTCGCCGGCGTGATGGTACTGGCGGCGCTGCCCGAGGTCGCCGGCGTACGCCGGGAGTTGGCGGTGAGCGTGTACACCGTGGTCACGCCACCCTGGCCGCTCGCCACGTTGTAGACGACCTTGAGGGTGATCGACCCGCCCTGAGCAGTCCCCGCGCCCGCGAGCGCAGTATTCAGGGCCGCTAGCGTGCCGTACGTCGTGGCGCCGTAGCGGTACCCCGTCACCGTGATCACCCCCGCGACCGCCGTACTAGGCGACGCCGAGCTCGGACTGGGCGTGTTGGCGGTCACGGTCACGCCGGCCTTGAATCCGACCGTCACCGACACCGAGCCCGAGACTGCACTGTAGGCGTTGTTGTTCACGTCCGTGTAGGTCGCGGTCGCCGTATTCGTGATGACCGTGCCTTCCGGCGTCTGCGCCGGCGCCCAGCCCGCGAGGGCCACCAGGGCCAGCGCGGCGAGCGCGAGGCTATGAGTCCACTTCAAGTGCGCGTCCATCTGATTCCTCCTATCGGTCTATTGATTCGGTCCAATGCCTACTTCGCCACGCTGGTGGCGTCACTGATCAACGTGCGAAACTCCGCCATCACCTTCGCTCCGGGCACCAACGACGAAAGCACCGTCCAACGCACGTGCGTGTACTGCTCCGGCGACGCCGGGCGCTCGACCGTCTTGCCGTCTTGAGCCACGGCGACCGCTGGCCGAGCCGAATAGCTCTTCCCGCCGTCGATCGAGAACTCGACCCGCACCGGGCGGTCTGCCGCGGCCGAGCCGAGCACGTAGACCGTCCCCTGCGGGATCGGGTCGACGAACTGGATGTTCTTCACAGGCCCGGCCGTCACGTTCGTGAAGACCAGCGCGTAGCGAATCACATCGCCCGGCTTGGCGACCGAGCCATTCTCCCGGGCGCCCGCAGCTTCCGCGGTCACGTTGTGCGCGGTGATCACGAGGGCCTTGGGGCGCGGGGCTTGAGCGGCCGCGCATCGCGGCGCGATCAGGGTGCCGCACACCGTCCCTACCAGCAGCAATCGCAGCAGCTTCATGGCTGAAACCTCCTTGCGAGTCATCGCTTGCCTCGCTTTCGGTCCGACCGGTTCCCGTCGCGGGCGTCGCGCGTGGTGCCATCGGCGGCGGCCTTGCCGGGGCGTGCGTCGCCCCAGCGGAAGACCATCTCGCACTTCGGGCACACCACGAGCTCCCCGAGGACCTGGGGACGGCCGAAGAACTTGAGCGTTGAACAACGGGGGCAGCGGAGAACCATTTTGGGAGCCGCTCCTTTCGCGCGCGCGCAGGGGGCAGGTCCTATGCCGAGGCTGGCGAAAGCTTGTAACATGATTGTGCGGTGTGAGTTACAGCCATCGGAGGGGCAAAGAACCCGACTCCGAAACAAGGCCCGGCGTTACCGTGCGGTAACGAGGGAAGTAACGCTCAGCGGATCTGGGTGACTAGCTGCAGGGTCCCGGTGTTGTTCGGGGCTACGGAGCTCAAGGGGTTCTGCAGGCGCCAGCGCACGCGGTTGACGCAGCCGTCATACCCCCCCGGCGCACCGCATCCGCCGCTCGCCGGCACGTATGTCCACGTGGCGCCGCCGTTGTTCGAGTAATCCACGAGCACCGAGACTCCCGCGGGCAGGCTGTTTACCACGCTTCCCAACTTGAACCGCACCGTCGACGGCAGCGTGTCTACTACGACTACGCTCGTGGCACTGCTCGTGCCCGCATTGGTGATGGTGACCGTATATGCGAGGTCGGTGCCCGGCGGTGACGTACCGGCCGGGATGACCGCCTTGGTGATGGTCATGCTCGGCCGCACAACCGCGAGCTGGAGCTGTCCGCTGTCCTTCTGTGTCGGGCTGGCCACCGACCGGGCCGTCAGGATCAGGGTGTCCTTCGACCCCGCGGCAACGTTCCCCACGCGGTACGTCACCGTGACGGCGGCCGAGGCAGCGGGGGCGAGGCTCGTCAGCCGGGCGCTGTCGGGGTTGGCGCCCTGGGTCACTCCACTTCCCGTGATGGACACCGTCGTGATCACCGTGCCGGGACGCTTTTTTGTCAGCAGGTCGTAGCTGTCGGTGACACCGCCCGTGTTCTGGATGGTGAATCCGACCGCGTAGTTCGTCCCGTTGCTCGGGAGCTGGTTGGCCGCCGTCGTATGCGGCGACACGGACACGCCGTACCCAAGGATCGTGATGGTCTTGTCGTCGGTGCCCGCCGTGCCGCCGCCCGATCCTGAAACCACCAGTTGGAGATGATCCGCGGCGGAGGCGGCGGTGAAGTTGCTGAACTGCAGCCCGGATACGCTGAACCGGTTGCCATTCGCGAAGTTGGCCGTCGCATTCAGCACCAAGGTCTTCCCGGCGTCCTCGTAGCTTACCGTGGTCGAGACCTTGCTGCCGCCACCCGATAACCACGTGATCGTGGCCGTGGTGATGGACGTGTTCCACGACATGTTGAGCGACGCGGGGATCCGGATGCGGATATCCTTCGCCGCCGTGATGGTTGCCGGTGTGGCATCGGTGATCGTGATGGCGCTCATGGCCGTCGCGGCTTGCCCCACGATGAACGTCTGGTTCGCTGCGGAGGAGATGGTCGGCGTCACGATCGTGATCGTGCGGGAATCGAGGTCTGCGGTGGACCCTCCCGCGCCGGAGACGACCAGCTCGAGATTACCCGCCGTCGAGGTCGCGGTGAAGTTCAGAGCGCGGTGTTCCACGTCATGTTGAACGACGCCGGGATGCGAATGCGGATGTCGTTCGCCGCCGTGATCGTGGGCGGTTTCGCGTCGGTGATCGTGATCGCGCTCATGGTCGTGGGCGGATTGCCCACCACGAACGTCTGGTTCGCCGCAGAGGCGATCGTCTGCGCCGCGAGCGGCACGGCGGCGGGCACGCCGCCCAGCGTGAGCAGCAGCAACAGACGCCCCGGACCACGGGGGTGGCCCAGCGCGGAAGCTCGGACGGCTGCGCGTCTCTCCTTCAGCAATTCACCCTCGCGGCAAGCGGGTGCGATGTAGTCCTCACGCGCCGAAGAGCACGCCGTGGGACCGGGGCAGCGCTGCCTACCGTCGCAAGCCATGTGCCCGGCCACCGGCTAGCCAACACGTTCGATTGCATGTGATTAGGGGAACATGGTCCACCGGGTGAGCGACCCGGTGTTACCGAACGGTAACCAAAATGGTATCAGGGATTGGCCTTTGGTTCCGCCGCATCCGGCAGCAAGCCGTACCGCTTGCGTCTCTCCCATAGGCTCTTGCGGGAGATCCCGAGCAGCTCCGCGGCCTTCTGAATGTTGCCCTCGGTCTCCTCGAGGGTCAGCCGGATGTATTCGCGCTCCGCTGCGGCGAGCGACAGGCCCTTGGGCAGGTGGAACGTTTTGCTGCGCACGCGCGTGCCGGGGGACGCCGTGGCGGGCCCGGGTTCGGCGAGGGCAGGGAGGTCGGAGCGTTTGAGCGTCGGTCCGTCGGTGAAGATCATGGCCCGCTCGATCACGTTGCGCAGCTCCCGCACGTTCCCCGGCCAGTCCCAGTCCCGGAGGGCCGCGAGCACCGCGGTGTCGATGGACTCGACTCGCTTCTTGAACTCACGGTTGAACATGTCGCGGAAGTGATCGGCGAGCAGCGGCAGATCGTCCTTGATCTCGCGCAGCGGAGGAAGGGTCACGGCCGCGACCGTGACCCGGTAGTAGAGGTCGGCTCGGAAGCGGCCCGCGTTCACCTGCGCCTCCAGGTCGCGGTTCGTCGCCGTTACGAGGCGGAGGGCGACTTCGATTTCGTCGGTGCTGCCGAGCCGGCGGAAGCGGCGGCTCTCGAGGAAGTTGAGCAGCTTCGCCTGCAGCTCGGGGTCGAGCTCGGCGATCTCGTCGAGGAACAGGGTGCCACCGTCCGCGACCTCGATGAGCCCGCGCTTGGGTTCTCGGGCGTCGGTGAAGGCCCCCTTCTTGTACCCGAACAGCTCGGCTTCCAGCAGATTGGTGGGGAGCGCCGAGCAGTTGATCTCCACGAACCGCCCTGACGCCTGAGGAGTGGAGTAGTGCAGCGCTCGCGCCACCAGGTTCTTGCCGGTGCCGCTCTCGCCGAGCAGCAGCACGGTCGGTCGGGGGACGGCCGCCATGCGGCGGACGAACGCGCGGACTTCCTCGATCTTGGCGTGCCGGCCGAGGATCGCCTGGACCGAGTACTCTCTGCCGCGGGCCTGCTCGAGCGAGGCGCCGGCCTCGAGCAACGGACGCTCGGCGAGCGCGCGGCTCAAGAGCGTGGTGAGCTCGTCGATGTTGACGGGTTTGGTCAGGTACTCGGTGGCACCGGCCTTGAGCGCCTCGATGGCGGTGGTGACGTCGGCGTGCCCGGTCAACACGAAAATGGGGAGGTGCCGGTCGGTAGCGCGCAACCGCCGGGTCACCTCGACGCCGTCCAGGTCCGGCATCACCAGGTCGGTGATGACCGCGTCGGCGGGTTCCTCCGCATGGCGCGCCAGCAGGGCGTCCGGGCGGTCGAACACCTGGGTCCGCAGGCGGCCCGGGCCGAGGTTGGCGGCCACGAGCTTGGCGTGCACCAGATCGTCGTCGAGGATGTAGACTTTGGCGTTCATGCGTCCAATATTTTCTCGTGCGCCCGCTAATATTGGGGACATCCCCGCGCGCAGCCAGGACCTATGGCCGACAGCTTCCGCGCGCTGATCATCGATGACGACCCCGACCTGCTCCGGCTCGTGCAGCGAACGCTCGAGTTCACCGCAGGCTGGGACGTGATGACGGCCGGCTCCGGAGCCGCCGGCATCGAGCTCGCCCGCCGCACCACGCCTGACGTGATCCTGGTGGACGTCATGATGCCCGAGATGGACGGGTACGAAGTGTGCCGCCGGCTGAAGGCGGACCCGGCGACGGGCACGGTGCCGATCGTCCTGCTCACGGCCCGGCGCGACCTCAACCAAGCGCGGTTGGCGGAGACCGGGGCGGCGGGCGTGGTGCTCAAGCCGTTCCAGCCGGAGGAGCTGGCCCGCCAGGTCCGGGAGTTCTGCCCCTGACGAGCATCGATCCGCTGGCCGCCGTGCGGGCCGAGTTCGCGACCGGGCTCGGCGCGCGCATCGAGACGCTGCGGGCGGCCCTGCACCGGCTGGAGGGCGGCTTTCGCAGCGACGACGCGCAGGCGCTGTATCGCGCCGCGCACTCGCTGACCGGCACGGCGGCGAGCTTCGGTGCGGACGGCCTGGCACACGTAGCGAGCGACTTGGAGGATCTGGCGCGCGGCTGGCTCGAGCGCGGCGTGTCGTTGCCGGAGGAGTGGAGCGCGGCCGCCGCCGCCGTCGGAGAGCTCGACCTCGCCGCGCGCGAATACCGTGCCACCCTGCAGTCGGGCACCGCCCGCACATCGGCCGCGCGCCTGGCGGTCGTCGGCGAACTGTCGTCCCTGATCAACGCCGCCGTCGACATGCGCGAAATCTTCCAGGGCGCGATCCAGAAGGTCCAGCGCGTGCTCGACTTCCGACGGGCCAGCGTGGTTCTGATCGACGAGGCGGCGGCGCACTACTACGTCCATACCCTGTACGACCGGGTGCGCGGCGGGTTCGTCCCAGGGGAAGCGATGTTCCCCGTCGACCAGGGGGTGACGGGAAAAGCGATTCACGAGGGGCGGCCCATCCGCGTGGACTCCCTGCCGGGCACTGAGGGGATCCTGCTGCAGGAAGGGAAGCGCGTCTCGGCGATGATCGTGCCGTTGCACGTCGGGGACCGCGTGATCGGCGCGCTGAATTTCGGGCACGAAAACGAGGGCCATTACACGGAGGAGGACCTCGACTGGGCGGTCGTCCTGGGCCGGCAGATCGAGACCTCGCTGTACTACTCCAAGCTGTTGAGCACGATCGCGCAGCAGCGCGAGGCCCTGGCACGGGAGCACACGACGGTCCAGGCCCAGCGGAACCAGCTGGAGGCGCTGATCGATGCGAGCGACGCCGCGGTCATGCTGGTCGGGCCCGATCACCGGATTGCCTACGCGAACGCCGCGATGGCGACGCTGGTGGGGATTCCTCGGGAAGCGGTGCTGGGAGCGGGCTTGGAAAGCCTGGAGCGCTTCCTGGCGGGTTCCTTCGTCGACCCCGCCGCGCTCACCGCGCAGGGGGAGGCGCTGGCTGGCCAGGCGGCCCTGCGCGACCGGGTGGACCTCGTGTTCCCCCAGCGCGCGGTCTACCAGCGCGTCGTGGCCCCCGTGCGGGACCGCGGCGGCGCGCCCCTCGGGCATATCGTACTGTACCGCAATGTGACCCACGAAGTGGAAGTGGAGCGCGCGAAGTCCGAGTTCGTCTCCGTCGTCAGCCACGAGCTCCGCACGCCGATGACGTCGGTGAAGACGTCGTTGTCGCTGTTGCTCGCCGGAGCCGGCGGACCCCTCGAGTCCGCCTCCCGGGAGCTGCTCGAGATCGCCCTGCGGAATGCCGACCGGCTGATTCGGTTGGTGAACGACCTGCTCGACCTCTCGCGCCTCGAGGCTGGGCGTCTGGAGTTCCGGCTCGAGCCCGTATCGCTCGAGGACAGCGTGGCGGCGGGGCTGGAGGCGGTGGCGGCGTTCGCGGACGAGCAAGGAGTGACGCTCACCCCGCGGCCTCCGGCGGCGCCGCAGGTCGTCCTGGGCGAGCGCGATCGCGTGCTGCAGGTGTTCATCAACCTGCTCGCCAACGCGATCAAATTCTCGCCGCGCGGCGGCCAGGTGGAAGTGCGGTGGTGGCACGAGGACGGTTTCGCCGTGACCCAGGTCTCCGACCAGGGGCCCGGCATCCCGGCGGACAAGCTCGCGGCCATCTTCGAGCCGTTCAGGCAGCTCGACAGCTCGACGACGCGGGAACACGGTGGCGCGGGGCTGGGTCTCACCATCGCCCAGCGCATCGTCCACGCGCTCGGCGGCCAGGTGTGGGTGGAGAGCGAGGTCGGCCGCGGCGCGCGCTTCTTCGTCCGCTTGCCACTCGCGTCGGCGCAACCGGTCGCCGCGCCCCCGGTGGCCACCACGGTGCCGCTGCCGCAAG
>WNGL01013773.1_pt1 | contig 14194 bp, 12 predicted proteins | sample 5400591 | NCBI WGS metagenome assembly WNGL01 (sample SAMN13153377, study PRJNA577476) | soil metagenome | isolation source: 80 cm soil or saprolite under Garry oak tree replicate 1 | place: USA:California | collected 2016-06-15
CGTTGCCGCGGTAGGAGTTTCCGATCTGGTTGTGGTGGAGACTTCCGATGCGCTCCTCGTCTGTTCCCGGGAGCGAGCGCAAGATGTGGGACGCGTGGTGAAATGGCTCGAGCGGCATCGCCTGCAAAAATTGCTTTAGCTTCCCTGCCCTTCGCACGCGCCAACTCGTTCGCATATACTGTGCCCGTGAATACGATCCGCTTTGGCACCGACGGTTGGCGCGGCGTTATTGCCGACGACTTTACATTTGAAAATGTCCGCAAGGTCGCCTTTGCTATCGCTCGCTACGTTGTGCGCGCCGAAAAACTCGAGCGAGGTGTCATCGTCGGATACGATAACCGCTTCGGGTCGGAGCGCTTCGCGCAAGCTGTTGCCGAAACGATGGCCATGGCCGGTGTGCCCGTGTGGCTCTCAACGTCTCCTTGCCCCTCTCCGGCAGTTTCGTTGCTGGTGCGGCAGCGAGGAGCGGCGGGAGGCGTAATGATCACGGCCAGTCACAATCCTTATCGCTGGAATGGAGTCAAGTTCAAGGCCAGCTATGGCAGCTCGGCATTGCCGGCCATCGTGGAGCAAATCGAACACGAGCTGGCGAGGGTGCAGGTCCATGGCCTTCCGAATCTGCCGCCCCGGCCCGGCCAAATTCAACCCCTCGACCTCCTTGCGCCTTATGTGGATACCATCGATAAGCTGGTCGATTGGGAAAAGCTGCAAGCCGCGCGGCTGCGCTTCGTCGTCGATCCCATGCACGGCGCGGCCCGCGGGCTGCTGATTTCCTTGATGCGGCGCCATGGTATCGCCTGTGAGGAGATTCGCGGCACCCGCGACCCCCTCTTCGGCGGCGTCAATCCGGAACCAATCGAACCCCATGTCGCGGCATTGCGCGAAGCCATTCGCCGCGGCGGCTACGATGCGGGCTTTGCCGCCGATGGAGATGGCGATCGCATCGGGGCTATGCACTGCGACGGAACATTCATCACTCCGCATCAAATCTTTTCGATTTTATTCTGGCACCTCGCCGGCACGCGGAAGGTCAGCGGCGATCTGGCCAAGACTTTCTCCACCACAAAGCTGCTCGATAAAATCGCATCCAGTTTCGGCCGCCGCGTTTACGAAGTGCCCGTCGGCTTCAAATACATCTGCGAGTTGATGCTCGAGGGCAATATTCTGATCGGAGGCGAAGAATCCGGCGGCATTGGAACCAAGCTCTATCTGCCCGAGCGCGACGCCACGGTAAGCGCGCTTCTGCTCGCCGAAGTCATGTCCTGGCATCGCCTGTCACTCGCCGCACTCGTGGCGCATTTGCATTCCGAATATGGCGAGCACCACTACGGCCGCGTGGATCTGGAGTTGCGTCTCGGTCAAAAAGAACGCGCGTTGGAATATTTCTCGGATTCCCATGTCGCCCGTCTGGGTGACTGGCCGGTGGTTCGCCGCGAAGATCTCGACGGCATCAAGTTATACGTCGGAGAAATCGGCTGGGTGATGGTGCGCGGCTCCGGCACCGAACATATGCTGCGCGTTTACTCCGAGACGACGCGCGCGGAGAATACACAACGTCTGCTAAATGAAGTAAGCGGGCTGGTGCAGGCATTGTGAGCAGGATGAGGCGCCATTTTTACCAACTCGATGTCTTCACCGATAAGCCACTTGCCGGCAATCCCCTCGCAGTCATCACGGATGGCGATGGCCTCTCCCCGCGCCAGATGCAGGCCATTGCGCGAGAGATGAATCTTTCCGAGACGGTATTCGTGCAGAAGCCCACCGGCAATCGCGCGCTGGCGCGCCTGCGCATTTTCACCACCAAACGCGAACTGCCCCTGGCCGGCCATCCGGTGATCGGCACCTGGTTTCTTCTGGCGCAGCTCGGCGTCGTGCCGGCGCAGGAGGGCAGTGTGCACGTCCTGCAGCAAACAGGCGCGGGCGTTCTACCTGTCGAGATCGCGTTCCACGAAGGCCGTCCTGTTCGCGTTGCCATGACGCAGAAGCACGCTGAATTCCGCGCCGCGCGGGTCGATCGCGGCGCACTCGCTCGCGCACTCGCCATCAGCCCGCGCGATCTCGAGCCATCGTTGCCGATCGAATACGTCTCTACGGGCATCTTCAATCTTCTCGTTCCGCTCCGGCGGCGCTCCGTCCTGCAAACGATGGAGCCGAATCCGCCCGCCTTGCGGCGCGTACTTCGCGATTCGGGAACGATGGCCTATTGCTTCGCAGTCGAGAACAGAAACACCGTGTTCGCGCGTGGGATGCTTCCTTGGGAAATCGGCGAAGATGCTGCAACTGGATCGGCGGCCGGTTCGCTCGGCGCTTATCTGGTGCATCAAGGGCGCCTCAAGCTGGCTACTCCGCTCGACATTCATCAGGGTATTGAAATGCAGCGTCCCAGCCGCATACGCGTGGAGGTGCTGGCACAACACGGCAAACTCGTGCCGCGCGTGAGCGGCACTGCCGTCACGATCATGGAAGGTGTACTCGACTCTTGATTCAGGCAAACGGGCCGGTCCGAAGACCGGCCCGCCGTAAACCCACGTCAAAAGACTCGGCCTAACGCACCTTCTTGGCCACGTCCCTGCGGCGGTCGCGACGATCCTGCCGCAGATCTTTACGATCGTGGTGGATATCGCGCCTGTCCCGGTTGCGATCCTTCACATCGTGGTGGATGTCCTTCTTGTCGGCGCGAATATCCTTTCGATCCGCCTTGGCCTGGGAGCTATTGGCGCCGTATTGCGATTTGTCTTGCTGGAGCTGGCTGCGATCAGAGCGGACATCACGCCGATCCTGCCGAATGTCGCGGTTGTCCGCGTTGCGATCGCGCACATCCTTCCGAACATCCCGCCGGTCCTGCCGGATATCGTGAGTGTCCGTCAGCCCGGCGACCGCGAACACACTAAGGCCCATTTTCACGTTACTGAGCTTCACGATTTCCTCCTTTGAGACGACTGGAACCAGCTTGCACTAGTGCCGTTCCAACTATTTGCACCAAATTCTCTACTAGGCCACCCCACAGCCAATCGCAGGCTCTTTGGGCCGAACCTCTCGCCGGATCAGGTTGGAACGGCACTAGTAGAAACACAGGCGCTGTTGAAAAGTTTCGCCGTGTATCCAGACTCTTTCTGGTACGGACGTACTAGCGTACCGCGCAACTCGCGGCGGTTTTTTCTTTAAGAACCGCTCTCTTGTTTTAGTTTTTCCAGCAGGGCGTGCAGGATGGAATCGAGAACCCCATTCACGAAGCCGGCCGCCTCTTCGGAGGAAAAAGTCTTGGCCAGTTCCACGGCTTCATTTAACACCACCTTGCGCGGCGTCTTCCCGGAGCGCAGTTCATGGACGCCCAGGCGCAGGATGGCGCGATCGATGAGCGCGAGTCGTTCCAGGCGCCAATTGTCCGTGTGCGCCGAAACCAGCGTGTCGAGTTCCGGAGCGTTTTTCACAACGCCCTCGAAGAGATCATTGGCAAAAGCGCGAGTGGTTTTCTCCGCGCGAGCAATGCGCCAGAAGCCATCCTCAATGCGGCGCGGCTCTTGCCGGCCGATTTCCCACTGAAAAAGCATCTGCAACGCGTACTGCCGGGCCTTGTGCCGCTGCGGCATCTCAGCGGCGCTTTCTCATGCGCACGGCAGAAATAGGAGCGGCCGCCCGAAGCTGGCTTGATAATCGTGCCATCTCCAGTGCCGCTAGCCCTGCCTCATAACCCTTGTTCCCGCTCTTCAGCCCGGCGCGGTCTATGGCCTGCTCGAGCGTATCGCACGTCAGCACACAAAAAATGATCGGCACGCCGGTGTCCATTTGCGCCAATTGAACGCCGCGCGCCACCTCCGTCGCGACGTAATCGAAATGCGCTGTCTCCCCGCGCAGCACGCAGCCAATGGCAATGATCGCGTCGTACCGCCGCGCCAGCGCCATCTTCTTGGCCGCCAGCGGAATTTCAAATGAGCCCGGCACGCGTACCAGGTCGGTCTGCGACGCGGACGCGCCGCCCTTTTCCAGAGCGTCCATGGCGCCGGCCAGCAGCCGCTCGGTGATGAAGCTATTGAACCGGCTGACCACTAAGCCGAAACGCAACCCCGATGCATCGTAGGAGCCGCGAATCTCATTGGGCTGAAAATCGTCACTCATTCGCTCTGCACCTGTCTCGGGGCTCTGCTCATTTGCCCTGAAATTGCGCGGCGCGCTTTTCGAGAAAGGCCCGAGTGCCTTCGCGCATGTCCTCGGTCGCGCAACTCATTCCGAAGAGCGCGGCCTCTAGAAACAGGCCCTGCTCCTGCGGCATCTCCAGGCCGCGCTCGATTGCTTCCATGGTGAGCTGCACGGCTACCGGAGCGTTGGCGGCGATCTTCTTGGCCAGCGACTGCGCCGCCATCAAGAGCTCCTCCGGCTCATAAACGTGGTTCACGAGCCCGATGCGTTCCGCCTCTTCGGCCGAAATCATCTCCCCGCTCAGGCATAACTCGTGCGCCACACCTTTTCCACAAAGCCGGGCCAGCCGCTGGCTTCCCCCGTATCCAGGAATGATGCCCAATTTCACTTCCGGCTGCCCGAATTTCGCCGTCCGGCTCGCCAGCCGAATCGAGCAAGCCAGCGCCAGTTCGCAGCCGCCACCGAGCGCGAAACCGTTGATCGCGGCAATCGAGGGCTTGCCCAGCGTTTCAAGCTTATGCAGCACGGCTTGGCCGTGCAAAGACGTCTCGGGGCCACTCATCGGCGTTAGCCGTGCGAGCTCGTTTATGTCCGCTCCAGCGATAAAAGCCTTATCGCCCGCTCCCGTCAGGATGAGCACGCGAAGGTCCTTATCGTTGTGAGCTTCTGTGAGCAACGCATCCAGCTCGTCCATGGTCTGCCGGTTGAGCGCGTTCAAGAGCTTGGGCCGGTTGAACGTGACTGTGCCGACGTGCTCTTTCTTCTCGAAGATTAGGTTTTGATAGGGCATGCGCTCAGGCCCTCCTGGAGTTCAGATGGGTCTTCCCAATCGGCATCTCAGCGGAGCGCCATCGGCTTTGGATTTTCCGGATCGCTGTATTCGTAAAAGCCGCGCCCGGACTTACGCCCGTTCCACCCTGCCATGACCATGCGCTTCAGCAGCGGAGGCGGTGCGAACCGGCGTTCTTTAAACTCCTCGAACATAATGTTGGCGATGTAATACGTGGTATCCAGCCCCACAAAATCGAGCAGCGTGAGCGGCCCCATGGGATGGCCGCAACCCAATTTCATGGCCTGGTCGATATCCGGGATAGTGGCCACTCCTTCCTCCAGCGCACGCACGGCGTCCAGCAAATAGGGAACGAGCAGGCGGTTCACTACGAAGCCGGTTCGATCGCTGGTGCGCACCGCCGTTTTCCCCAACCGGCCGGCAAATGCGGCGACCTCCTCGTAAACCTTGGGGTCTGTGGCAATGGTTCGGATGACCTCCGCGAGCCTCATGATCGGCACAGGATTGAAAAAGTGCAGACCCACAAAGCGCTCCGGACGTCGCGTTGCTACGGCCATTTCAGTGATCGAGAGCGAAGAGGTGTTGCTGGCGTAGATCGTTTGCGCCGGGCAAACTGCATCTAAGGCTCGAAAGAGTTCCTTTTTCGGGGCAAGTTGCTCGGTGATGGCTTCGATGATCAAGTCGCAGCCCGCAAGGTCGTCGAGTTTTGTTGTTCCCCGCAGCCGGTTACGCGCGGCATCGCGTTGCGCGGCAGTTAGCGTCCCACGCTGCACGAGCCGTGCGAGATTTTTGTCGATATTGGTGAAGCCCTTGTCGATCAATTCCGTCGACACTTCCCTTACGGCCACCTGCAGGCCCGCCTGCGCGGCCGTCTGCGCAATGCCCGAACCCATCAGGCCGCAACCCACCACGCCGATTTTTTCAATGGCCATTTTGTCAACGTCCCCGAAGCCTGGAGGCAATCACCACGTCTCCTCCGCGCCCGTGCGCTTCCGTTAAGCCCGCTTCAGCGCGGTTGACTAGCTCCGTGACAATGTCCTCGCTGTCATAATCGGGCCGCGCGACGGCTTCCGCCACGCTGGCGCTGAAACTGAGCACGCTGCCGTTCCAGGGCGGCGCGATCTGCGTGGCAGCTTTGCGCAATTTTTCCGCCAGAATTTGCGCGCCGGCCAACCCAGTGTCAGGCAGAACGAAGGCGATCGTCCAGGCTGTGTACTTGATGGCCAGATCGGTCTGCCGGATGAGCGCCTGGAACGCGCGCGCCAGTTGCTCCACGTAACGCTCGAGCTGGATCTCGCCCTGCTGCCGCAACACTTCCGGCCCGCCATCAATCTGGACCAATGCCAGCGCCAATGGAATGCCATTGGACTTGGCGCGATGCGCCTCGGCCATGAGACATTCCTGATAGGAGCTTCGCGCCAGCAGGCCGGTTTTTTCATCCGCGACTCCCACCGTGCGCGCCAGCGTGCGCAGGCGCGTGTGATTTACACCGAGAAGAATTTGGTCCCCGACCGCCTGCAGGAAGTAAGTCTCGTGCGGCCGCCACTGGTGCGGAAAAGCATAACCCGCCACCACCATGCCCGCCTGCCTCTGCCTTTCACGATCCATCAACGCCACACCCAACACCGTTTGTAGCCCTAATTCCCGCAGAACCGGCGCTGCCGCCGCATCCAGAGGAAGCCCGCCGAGCGCATCCGGAGCCGCGCGATCCAATTGGCTAAAGAGCCTCACCAGCATAGCTCCGCTGGCCGGCTCGACATTTGACGCGCAAAATTCCGAGGCTAACTCAGGCGGCTTTCCCGTAGGGCCGATCACGGCGATACATCGCGTCACCCGCAAATGAGTGCCGATCTCATTGATTCCGGACGAAAGGATGGCCCGCGCGGTGGGCAGCCGAAACAACGATCGACCAATCTCAGAAATCTTGGCCAGGTCGCGCATGGTGTCTGAATCCGCCGCAGAAGGTGCGGGCTTCGCGGCGCGTTCCGCGGAAGGCGCCTGGGGCTCTGCGGCGCCTTCCGGCCACCAGTTCGCCAGCTGATAAAGATTGCGCAGCCGCTGATTCTGCTTCTCTTCCCCAGGGAAGAACTCAGTAATTCTTTGCAGCCGGTCCACTGCCTTGGACTGCAAGGAGTACTGAAGAAAAATTTCTGCTTGCACCATCAAATCCTCGAGCGTCGGGGGAGCCGCCTGCTCTTCGGGGGCGGGAAGCGAACCGCCTTCCGGTGGTGTTTCCGCGGCCTGTGTGGCCGTTTGGCCGAGCCGGCTGCGCATACGTGCGAGGAAAGCAGGATCGGCATGGGCTTGGATCTGGCTGAGCCGCTTCTGATTGCGCGCGTCATAGGGATCGATATCCACCAGCATCTCAAATGTCTCCGAGGCGTGCTGCATATCGCCGGCGGCGATGTGAACATCGAACAGCCGCACCAGGGCGTCGAAATATTTGGTTTCGCGGTTCAATTGAGCGTAGGCGGCGGCACAGAATTCGGCGAGCGCAATGGAGCCGGCGTGAGAATCCACGAGAAGGTCAAGTTTCGCCGCAAAATCGCTCTCCCGCTGGGCCGCGCCCGTTTTTTTCAGAAGCTTTTGCAGCAAGGCCACGGCTTCGGCATCCTGGTGCGTGGCCAGATAGCGGTCCGCCAGCTCGAAAATCCTGTTGATCGTTTCGGGCTGGTCGGCGGGGAGCCGTTCGAGGATATCGCGCGCGCGATCTAAAGCTCCGGTGAAGGTCAGCGCTTCGCCCAGAGTACGCAGGAATGTCTGATCCTTCTCGCCTCGAGCAAACGGTTCCAGCATCCGCATCGCCGCGGCTGCGTCTTTGCGGCGCAGCAGCGCCTGCGCACACAGCAACGCCGGGCCGCGCTCTTTAGGGGCGAGCTTGTGGGCCCGCATCATCATATTGAGGCCTGCTTCCTGATCGCCGGAGGCCTCTGCGAGTTGTCCGGCGCGCAGCAATCCGCGCCCGGCAATCGCGCTCTTGCCCAGCCGTTCGGCCAATTCCGCGATCGCTATCTGGCGCGCGGAATTATCCGGGTCGAGCTGCGCCACTCGTTCCAGGCAGTCGAGCGCGGCTTCCTCATTTCTATGTGCCAGAAATAACTCCGAGGCGAACGAATACTGCTCGATGGCTTCGTTCGGCCGGTTTTGCTTCTGCAGCAGCAAAGCATATCGGGCCAGGCGTTCTGGAGGCTGCTGGATGCCCTTCAGCGCCCGCGTAAAGACGGCCAGGGCTTTGTTCTCCTCATGCGTCTCGAAAAAGTGGTCGAAGAGCATGTTGTTATATTTGATGGCGCGATCGGTTTGACTAAGCCGCATGTACAAATCGCCCAGCGCCTGCAAGGCCTCGGGATGCCCGGGCATTTCGCTCAGGACTGACTCGTAGGCCTCCGCGGCGTCTTCGAGTTTGTTCTTCTCGAGATGCCGCTTGGCGCGGTCCAGATGTTTGCTGACGTCAACACTCATGCGCTATCTTCGGAAGCTGTCCGGATCGGCTTCCAGCCGTTCGCGGGCCAGGGCCAGAGACAATATATACCGTCCCAGATTCAGCGGAAAACGTTCTGGCACACCGCGGGTGCCGCACTATCAACTGATCCACCGGAGGAACCCGGCCTCCGTGCGGGAGATCCGCAGCGCTTTTCTGGCCGCTCGCCCGCAATTGTGGCAAACTGAGGTATTCCCAGCGAGCTTTGCCGCCTCGCTGTGGCGAGCGGCACGATTGCCTCGCCCCGGGATAAACGCATCCTCATGGATTCCCGCTTCATCCGCAACTTCTGCATCATCGCGCATATCGACCATGGCAAGTCGACGCTTGCCGATCGCCTGCTGGAGCTGACCGGCGCGCTCAGCCAGCGCGAAATGACCGCGCAGGTGCTCGATTCCATGGATCTGGAGAAAGAGCGCGGCATCACCATCAAAGCCAAGAGCATTCGCCTGCATTACCACGCCGCTGACGGACAGGAATATCAGCTCAACCTCATCGATACGCCCGGCCACGTCGATTTTTCTTATGAGGTTTCCCGCGCGCTGTCTGCCTGCGAAGGAGCGCTGCTGGTGGTGGACGCCAGCCAGGGCGTGGAAGCGCAGACGGTGGCGAACACGTTTCTCGCCGCACAGCACAATCTGACCATCATTCCCCTGATCAACAAAATCGATCTGCCCAACGCGCAGCCCGATGAGGTAAAAGCGCAGATGGAAAACGTGCTGGCCATTCCGGCCGCGGACGCGCTGGCCATCAGCGCAAAAAGCGGCCTGGGCGTGGAGAAAGTGCTCGAGGCGGTGGTAAGCCGCGTGCCGGCGCCGGTGGGCTCGGCGGAGGCGCCGCTTCGCGCGCTCATCTTTGATTCCTGGTTCGATGCTTATCGCGGCGCAGTAGTGCTCGTGCGCGTCGTCGACGGCTGCTTGCATCCTCATCAGCAAATTCGCCTCTGCTTTAATAACCAAGTCTACGAAGTCGAAAGCCTTGGCGTGCTCACGCCGAAGCCTATAGTGCTCGAAGCGCTGGGCGCGGGCGAAGTTGGCTTCGTCATCGCCAATATCAAGCGCGTGGCCGACGCGCGCGTCGGCGACACCATCATCGAAGCGGATCGCCCCGCGCCACCTCTTCCCGGCTTCGAGGCCATCAAGCCCATGGTTTTCGCCGGGCTTTATCCCGTACAAGCGCACCACTATGAAGCGCTGCGCGACGCTCTCGGCAAGCTGCAACTCAATGACGCCGCCTTTTTCTACGAGCCGGAGAACTCCGTGGCGCTGGGTTTCGGCTTCCGCTGCGGCTTTCTCGGCCTGCTGCACATGGATATCGTGCAGGAGCGCCTGGAACGCGAGTTCGGCATCGACCTCATTACCACGGCTCCGAGCGTGCGTTACCGGATTACCACCACAAGCGGCGAAGTGCTCGAAGTGGATAATCCCACGAAGTTCCCTTCGCCGAGCCAAATCGCCAAGATCGAAGAGCCGGTGATTACGGGCATGATCATCACCGCCGACGATTCCGTCGGCGCCATCCTGCAGCTCTGCGAGGAGAAACGCGGCGTGCAAAAAGGCTTCGAGTATCTCTCGCCGACCCGCGTCATGCTCAGCTACGAATTGCCGCTCAACGAAATCGTGCTCGACTTTTATGATCGCCTGAAAAGCATCTCGCGCGGATACGCCTCGCTCGATTATCATCTCGCGGGTTACCGCGAAGGCGACCTGGTCAAGCTCGATGTGCTCGTCGGCGGCGAACCCGTGGACGCGCTGACGCTGGTCTGCCACCGCGAGCAGGCGTACGAGCGGGGCCGCGAACTGGTCGCGCGCTTACGCAAACTGATCCCGCGGCAGATGTTCGAGGTTGCGCTGCAAGCGGCGATCGGCAGCCGCGTGATCGCCCGGGAGACCATCAGCCCGATACGCAAAAACGTTCTCGCCAAGTGCTATGGCGGCGATATCACGCGCAAGCGCAAGCTGCTCGAGAAACAAAAAGAAGGCAAGCGGCGCATGAAGCGCGTCGGCCGCGTGGATATCCCGCAAGAGGCGTTTTTGGCGGTGCTGAAGGTAGCCTCCTCGTCGGAAGAGTAGCCGGCGTTCAATCCGCCGTTTTCTCCCGGGGCGCGGTCCCGTGCGGCGATCTTCCGCGCTCTCCCTCTCTTGTTTCTCTCTCTTGCACTTCTGCGCGGAGACGGCCGCGCGCAAGTTGCACGCGAATGCGATCGCCGACCGCCACCTGATCGGCCGCCTGCAAGACGTTACCGGCAGCGTCGTAACAAATCGCATAACCTCGCTCCAGCAAGCGCAGCGGGCTGCGCTCCTGGAGCTGCACGAGCAATTTTTCGAGCAGCTGGCCTTTTGTACCAAGCGCGCGGCTCGTGCGCACGCCGAGCTCGGCAGTGCGCTGATCCAAGCGTACCGCCGCCGCCCTGAGTCGCGCGCGAAAATCAACGGCCGCGAGGCGCGACAGCGCCAAATCGAAGCGTCGCTGCAGGGTTTCGACGCGGCCGCGAAGCGCTCCGGCCAACTGCGCAGCGAGATCATCGGCGTGCTGGCGCCTGCGACGCAGCGTGTCTTCCAGGCGCCGGGCGGCGCGATGCAGATCGAGTTCGCGGAGCTTGTGGCTGGCTTGCAGCACGCGATAGCGCAGCAGCTGCGCGATTTTTTCGCGCAGATCGCGAAGATGGCCGTCAAACTCCTGCCGCGTGCGAACGACCATTTCCGCCGCGGCGGAAGGCGTCGAGGCTCGGATATCGGCGGCGAAATCCGCAATGGTGAAATCGGTTTCGTGTCCGATGCCGGCGATGATCGGAATCGTGCAGGCCACAATCGCGCGCGCCACGGGCTCTTCGTTGAACGCCCACAGATCCTCGAGCGAGCCGCCGCCGCGCGCCAGGATGAGAACATCGGCGAGCTGCTTGCGATCGAAATAGCGAATGGCCTGCACGATCTCGCCGGCCGCGCCTTCGCCTTGCACGCGCACGGGATAAAGGACAATGCGCAGGTTCGGAAAGCGGCGTTGCAGGATACGCACGATATCGCGCACGGCGGCACCGCGCGGCGAGGTGATCAGCCCCACGCATTGCGGCAGCACGGGAAGCGACTTTTTTCGCGCGGGGTCGAACAGGCCCTCGGCGTCGAGGCGCTTTTTCAGCTGCTCGAATGCCAGCTGCAGAGCGCCCAGGCCGACGGGCTCAACGTGTTCGACGTAAAATTGATATTCGCCGCGCGATTCGTAGACGCTGATGGAGCCGCGCACGGTGACGTGCAGGCCATCCTCGGGGCGAAATTTCAGGCGCGCGAGCTGGGTGCGAAAGCAGACGCAGCGAATCTGTGCGTGGTTATCCTTGAGCGTGAAGTAGAGATGGCCGGATTGCGCCGCATGTGCGTTGGACACTTCACCCTCGACGAAGACGTCGGTGAATTCGCCGGCGAGCAGTTTCGCCATGGCTGCGAATTATTTGCGACGAATTGTGTGCGCCAGATTCATTTGCCCAAACGATTCACAACAAATCATTTCCGAAACCAAGACACGAGCCAAATCACCAGCGTCAGCGCGGCGCTCAGCAGGAGGCTGGTCACAATAGGAAAATAGAACGAGCCGCGCCGGCCATGGATGGCGATGTCGCCCGGCAAGCGCCCGAGCCGCAGCGGCAGCCGACTCCCCACCAGCAGGAGTCCGCCGACGGCGAGCAGAACCAGTCCGCCGACGATCAACAGTTTTGCGAATTCACGCGCCGGGTCCATGTAGCTAAATCCCGCCTGACCTTGCCAGGACGCCTCGGTCCCGCCCCCCGGTTTTTTCGCAACGATATCATTCCAAAGGAGTTTCGTCCTATAAATGTGCAAGGATATCATTCTAAAGAGGTTAGATCGGCCGCGACTCGGGCCAATAAACAAGAGGCGATGACGGTCGCAGAAAGGCAGTTTGGCGCCAATTTGAAATTGGGTGCTACGTTCGGCTCGGCAAAATTCGAGCATGTTCTATTTTACCTCACAAGTAAACAGCCGATTCAGAGAGGTCCTCCGTGCTAGCCCAGAATAGGCGACGAGCGCGTTACAGCAGTTCGTGGGAGGCGAAGAAGTAGGAGATTTCGAAGGCGGCGGTATCGGCGGCGTCGGAGCCGTGAGTGCAATTATTCTGGATGCTCGAGCCGAGGTCTCGGCGGATGGAACCGGGCACGGCTTTGGCTGGGTCGGTAGCGCCCATGGTGTCGCGCCAGCGGGCGATGGCTCCCGGCGCTTCGAGGACCATCACGATAATCTTGCCGGAGCTCATGAACGAAGTGAGCTCGCCAAAAAATCCTTTGCCGCGATGCACGGCGTAAAAGCCTTCGGCCTCGAACGGAGTGAGGCGCAGGGATTTGATAGCCACGATGGAGAAGCCGGCGCGGTGAATGCGGGAGAGGATGTCGCCGGCGAGGCCGCGGGAGGTGGCGTCGGGCTTGATGATGGCGAGTGTGCGTTCGAGCTTGGGGTCGGGGGACATGATTCTCCTAACGTTCAGTTTGCGGCGAAATCCACACTCTTATGAGGGATTCTTCGCTTCGCTCAGAATGACAAGCACAAAAAGCAGATCCCCCGCAAAAGCATCCGGGGCGCGAAAAGCGCGCCTCGGTCGCGACCTGGTGATGCGGCGAAAGCCCGACTTTGTTTACCGCGAAAAGCGCATCCTGCAGGTAGCCTTTTCGCGGAAGATGGTGACTTTCGCCGCGAAGCGGGTGCAGGAGCGCGCGATGGGAGGCCGCTCGCTCGGGATGACACCAATTGCAAATGGGCACAGGCAAGAGTGCCTACCACCCCAATGCACGCGACTTTCTTAAGCGCGCGAGTGCTCGCGCGCGAGAGGCGCGCATTGGGGACCCCGGTGCCTGTGCCACTGCCGAGTTACAGCGCAACATCCCCAGGGCCGTTCATAGAAAGCATGAGCGCGCCCCTGACGCGGCTATGAGCGGCGCGGTACGGGCTCCAGTCGACCGGAGCAAGAGGGATTCCTCGCTCCACCACCCCAGCATACGCAAAGCCGGCGCATGCCGGGGTCCCCGGCTCCGCTCGGAATGACGGCTGGGCAACTTAGCCGCGAATTCGGATCCGCCCTTATCCTTTCGCGCCGGCGGCTCGGAACAAGAGAATGGCGCTCCGTTTCATTTGGCCATCCGAGCCACGAAGGCCGTTAGCAAGCCTAGTCTGGCCGTAATGAATGCGACCCCAAACAAGATGGCTGCAATGATCCAGAACGTTCTCCACTTTGATCGTGCCGGCCTCATGGCGAAATCCTAACAGCAAACCTTTCACATGCGATGACCGTCGCCAGCGGCGACGGACTTTGTTAAGCGCCAAAGCTCCGACGTCGTTAACGCGCCGAGCGCCTCTCGCCGAGGCCTCGGGCGCTACTGCACCGGGGACTTTGGCGCGGAGGTGACCGCCCCTATCGGGCGGTCACCTGGCGACGGATTTGCCGAGCGCGGCGGCCACAGTCTCCCCGATATCGGCGGGACTCCGCACGCAGCGGATTCCCGCCGCGGCCATGGCTTCGTATTTTTCTTTCGCCGTTCCCGTGCCGCCGCTGATGATGGCGCCGGCATGACCCATACGGCGTCCCGGCGGCGCAGTTTGTCCGGCGATGAAGCCGACCACCGGCTTGCGCACGCGCCCCCGAATGAATTCCGCGGCCTGCTGCTCGGCATTGCCGCCAATCTCGCCGATCATGACGATGGCATGCGTATCGGGGTCGTCGTTGAAGAGGCGAATGGCATCCAGAAACGATGTGCCGATGATGGGATCGCCGCCAATGCCGATGCAGGT
>WNGL01017242.1_pt1 | contig 14193 bp, 9 predicted proteins | sample 5400591 | NCBI WGS metagenome assembly WNGL01 (sample SAMN13153377, study PRJNA577476) | soil metagenome | isolation source: 80 cm soil or saprolite under Garry oak tree replicate 1 | place: USA:California | collected 2016-06-15
CATCGTCGGAGCCCACGGCGGCCGCATCTGGGCGCAGAACCGGCTGGACGGGGGCGCCGCCTTCCGCTTCACGCTCCCGCTCGAAGGCACGCCCCCGCGAGTGGAGGCGGAGGGTGGCTGATCCCGAGGGAAAGTCCGAGGCCTCGTCCGATCAGATTCCCGGGCCCTCCGTGGTGCTCATCGAGGACGAGCTCCAGATCCGGCGCTTCCTCCGCGCCGCCCTCACGGGGCATGGCTACCGCCTCTTCGAGGCGGGCAGCGGCGAGGACGGCCTGATCGAGGCGGCGACCCGGCAGCCCGACCTCGTCATTCTCGACCTGGGCCTGCCCGACCTCGACGGCCTCGGCGTCCTCGCGCGACTTCGCGAGTGGACGTCGGTGCCCGTCATCGTGCTCTCCGCGCGAGGGCAGGAGCGCGACAAGATCGCCGCTCTCGACGGCGGCGCCGACGACTATGTCAGCAAGCCCTTCTCCGTCGGCGAGCTGCTCGCCCGCATGCGGGCGGCCCTCCGGCGCCGTGACCAGGTGGGCGAGGGCGCCGCCGCCACCACCTTCGTCGTGGGCGATCTCTCCGTGGATCTCGCCCGACGCCACGTGCTGGTCGGCGACAAGGAGATCCATCTCACGCCGATCGAGTACAAGCTCCTGACCACCCTCATCCGGCATGCGGGCAAGGTGCTGACCCACCGGCAGCTTCTCAAGGAGGTCTGGGGCCCTGCCCACACCGAGGACAGCCAGAACTTGCGCTTCTACGTCGCTCAGCTCCGCCGCAAGCTCGAGGCCGTCCCCGCGCGGCCGCGCTATCTGCTCACGGAGCCCGGAGTCGGCTACCGCCTGGCCGCCGAGTCGTAGGCCCCGCTGGAGGGCCGTGGTAGCCTGACCGTATCCGTATGGCGCACCTGCGCGCGTGCCTGGTTCTCTCGCTGCTCGTGGGACTCGTCGTCCTCGGCGCCTGGGCAAGCCCCGGGGCCGCCCTCGAGGAGGCGGATCGTCTCTTCCTGGTCGGCGAGAAGGCCTTCGACGACGGCCTCTATCCGCTCTCCCGCCGCATGCTCGAGCGCTTCGTCGAGCGCTTCCCGAGCGAGCGACGGGCGGGAGAAGCGACGCTGCTCCTGGGCAAAGCACGGCTCTCTCAGGGCGCGGGCGAGGCCGCCCTCGAGGCATTCAAGAAGGCCGAGAGCTTCCAGCCGCCGCCGGGGAAGCCGGGCGAGCTTCGCTTCTGGGAGGCCGAGGCCTTCTATCGTCTCAAGCGCTTCAGCGACGCGCGCACCGCGTATTCCGACGTCATCGCCGGTGGCGCGGCGGGACCGCGAGTGGCCGACGCGCTCTACGGACTGGGCTGGAGCGAGCTCGAGGCCAAGCGTCGGGAGCCGGCCGCCGCCGCCTTCCAGCGTCTCGTCAGCGAGTTTCCCGACCACGCCCTCGCGCCCACCGCCACCATCCAGCTCGCGCGCACGCTCATCGAGCTCAAGCGCGCCGAGGATGCCCAGGGCGTGCTCCAGGCCTTCGTGACCAAGAATCCCGAGCACAAGCTCGCCCCGGAAGCGCGCTACTGGCAGGCCCGGGCGCGGCTGGCCGCGGGGCAGACCGACCAGGCCGTGACCGATCTGCGCGCTTTCGCCAAGACCAATCCGACGAGCGAGCTGGCTCCCGCGGCGCGTCGGGCCGTGCTCGACACGCTCATGAAAGACGGCCGGAAGAGCGAGCTGGCCGACGAGTACACCGCGCTCATGTCGCAGAAGCCCGCCTCACCCGACGGGCTCTACGATGCCGGCGCCATCGCCGAGCGTCTCGGCCGCTCGCGCGACGCGGAGACGGCCCGGGCCCGGCTGCGCAGGGAATTTCCCGAGCATCCGCTGACCGGGCGGACTTCGCTCCAGTCGGCCCAGGCCGCCTTCACGAAGAACGCCTTTCGCGAAGCGGCCACGCTGGCGCGCGCGGCGGCCAAGAGCCCGGAGGACGCGGTGCGCGGCGAGGCCTTCCTGCTCGTGGGCGAGAGCGAGATGAAGCTCAAGCGCCCCGCGCAGGCGCTGCCCGCCTTCCAGGCCGCCGGCGACACGGCGGGTCTCGAGCCTGCCCTTCACTTCCGGGCCCTCGCGGGCTCCGGGCTCGCCCTCGAGGAGCAGAGGCAGTGGACGCAGGCCGCCAAGTACTACGACGAGGTCGCGGAGAAGAGCCCGGACAAGACGCTGGCCGCCTGGGCCAGGACACGCAAGGCTGCCGTCGCGGCGAACATCAAGCCTGCTCCCAAGGCCGGGGGAAAGAGCGAGAAGCGATGAGGGTGCTCGGGTCGCTCGCGTTGCTGGGCCTCGTTCTTGGCCCCTCCGCCGCGCAGGCCGCAGAGGTGTCGTTCACCTTGCCTCCGCCGGATCTCGCCGCCGTGTTGCCGCTGGTGTCGCCGGCGCTCGACAAGGGGCCAGTGGGCAGCGGGCCGATGAGCCTTCCGCCCTCGCCGCAGCCGGTGCCCCCGCTCCCGCCTGCGCGGATCGTGGTCGACCTGACGCAGCTCCCCCTCGCGCCCGCGCCCCCGCCGCGCTTCCTCGCGTGCAATCCGCTCGGGACGGTCTTCGGGGTCGCCTCCGAGCTGGTCGAGTGCGGGCGGGCGCGCTTCCAGCGAAACGAATTCGAAGAGGCGCGCGAGGCCCTCGAGAACGCCGTCAAGAAGAACACGGACCGGGCGCTCCTGCGCGAGGCGCGGTACTGGCTGGCCGAGACGCTGATCCGCCTGAAGCAGACGGACGGTGTCGAGCAGGCGCTGCACCTGGCCATCCAGGACGAGCCGCGCTCGGACATCGGGTACTACGGCGGCCTGACCTACGGAATGGTCCTGCTCAACGCGGGCCAGCCCGCGCGCGCGCTCGAGACCTTCGACAACATCCTCAAGGCGGGCGCGCCGCCCGAGGTGATTCCGTGGGCTCGTCACGGACGCGCGCTCGCCCTCTACGGCCTGGGCCGCTTTCCCGACGCGCGCGAAGCCTGGACGGGGCTCCTCGCCCAGAGCCTGCCGCGCTCCGTGGCCGGCGAGTCTCAGTTCTGGCTCGGCGATACGCTCGGCCGGCTCGGCGACTACAAGAACGCCGTGGCCAGACTCTCCACGTTCACCGCGCGCGGACCGCAGCTCAATATCGAGTCCGGCCTGCTCCGCCAGGCGTGGTGGAGCCGCGCGGGCGGCCAGCCCCTGGAGGCGGTGCAGACCTATCGCGGGCTCCTCTCGGCCTACCCCAAGCTGAGCGAGATCCTGTGGGCGCGGGCGGGCCTGGCCCTGGCCCTGCTCGACATCGGCGACTATGCCGCCGCCCTCGACGAGGCGCGACGGCTCGACCAGGCCGATGCCAAGGGCGCCCTGGGGCTGCCCGTGCTTCTCGCCGTGGACCGCTGGGCCACGGAGAAGCATCGAGTGGAGGAAGGGCGGACCCTCTCCCTCGAGCTCCTGGGCAAGAATCTCGAGCCCGCCGCGCGCGCCTACGTCGTGCTCCTCGGCGCGGAGCTCGAGCGCGAGGCGAAGCAGCCGAGCGAGGCGCGCAGCGGCTTCGAGCTCGTCGCCAGCAATCCGAGCACGCCCGCCCTCGGCTGGTACGCGGGCTATCGCCTCGCCCAGATGGACATCGAGGGCCGCGAGTTTGCCCAGGCCCAGGCGCGTCTTGACGCGCTCCTCCGCCAGCCGCTCGATCCGGATGTCCGCGCGGCCGTGCTCGCCCTCGGCGGCGAGGCGGGCTATGCCGCGCGCGACTGGGACCAGGCGGCGGACCGCTATGGTCGCTTTCTCGCCGACTACGGCTCCTCCCCCGAGGCGCCGTCGGTGCAGCTCGCCCTCGGCTGGACCCAGTTCCGCCGCGGTCGTCCCGAGGAAGCGCGGAAGCTCTGGACCCAGTTCGCCACGAGCCAGGCCAAGGACCCACGTGCTCCCGCCGCGCTCCTGCTGGCCTCCGAGATCGCCGCGCGCTCCGGCGACACGGCGGGCGCCCAGGCCCTCCTCGACGGGCTGATCCAGCGCTATCCCGAGGGTGAGCACGCCGAAGTCGCTCGGCTCAACCGCGCCATCCTCCTGCTCCGGGCGGGCAAGGGCGCCGGCACGGTGGGCGACCTGACCACCCTGGTGCGTCGCGCGCCCCTCTCGCCGTACATCGGCCGCATGCGTCTGGCCCGCGCCGCCGCCCTCATGGCCGACGGCAAGCCGGAGGAGGCCACGCGCGAGCTCACCGCCGCCCTCGCACAGGGCGAGGGCGCGGTGGCCCACCTCGGGCTCGGCCGCATCGCCTTCGACCGCAAGCAATGGGACGAGGCCGAGCGCGAGTTCGTGGAGGCGCGCGATGGGGGCACGACCCCCATCGTCGCCGCCGCCGAGTACGGCATCGCCGCGGTGCTGTGGAACCAGGGCAAGCGCGCGGACTTCAACCGGTTCGCGACGGCGATTCTCACGCAGCCCACCAACGCGACCACGACGCCTCAGGTGCTCGGCGCCACGGCGGTCGTGGCCGCCGACGAGCAGAAATGGAAGGAGGCGCGCGCGGCGACCCAGAGGCTGATCAAGGAGTTTCCCGCCAGCGACACGACGCCGGCGGTCCTCGCCCAGGTGGGAGCCTCCGCGGGGCGGGGCGGGGAGTGGACGCTGGCCGGCGACGTTCTCCAGACCCTGGCCACGCGCTATCCGACCCATGGGGCCGCTCGCGACGTGCGCCTCGACTACGCCGAGGCCCTCGTGCGCACGGGCGCCGTCGCCGAGGCGCGTACGCGGCTCCAGGCATTCGTGGACACCTCGCCCGCGCAGGACCCCGCGCTGCCGCGCGCCCTTCTGCTCCTGGGCCGGAGCTACGAGACGGCGGGCGATCAGGCGCAGGCCCTCGACCTCTACGCCCGCGTGACGCGCGACTACCCGGCGTGGGAGGGCGCGGCCACTCTCGGCCAGGCGCGCGTGGCCATGATCGACGGCAAGTGGGCCGAGGCGCAGCCGCTCTTCGAGCGCGCGCTGTCGGCCAGCGATGTCCAGGTCGCCACCGAGGCCGCCTATCGCCTCGGCGAGGGCTATCGGGGGGCGGGCCGTCACCAGCAGGCCGTCGATGCCTACATGACGGCGGCCTACGTCGCCCCCGACACGCCGCTGGGCCGGCGCGCCCTCCTCGGCGCCGGACAGTCCTTCGCCGCCCTCAAGCAGCCCGACTTTGCCGTCATCGTCTACAAGAAGCTCCTCGCCTCGTCGGGCATCGAGGCCGAGCTGGCCGAGGCGGCCAAGAAGAACCTGCGCGCCCTCGGCGCCAACTAGGAGACATTCCACTCGCGCGGAGCACGGAATTACTCGGACAAACTCCTCGCCGCGCCCCGTAGGTATAATGGGCGCCGCTCCACTCGGGAGCGGCCATGACGACCAACGTCGGGATGCTGATGTGCGCGCGCCCATGAAGGGCTATGGCGGGCGGATTCTCTTCGTCGATCTCACACGCGGCACGAGCCGCGTCCAGAGTCTCGACGAGGGCACGGCCCGTACCCTTCTCGGCGGCAACGGGCTGGCGGCGCGGCTCCTCCTCGATCACGTGCCGGCGCTGATCGACGCCTATGATCCGGCCAACGCGGTGGTCTTCGCCGTGGGGCCCGTCACCGACACCACGGTGCCGGGCAATAGCCGCGCCTGCGTCGCCTCGAAATCGCCGCTGACCGGCCTCTTCTTCGACTCGACCTTCGGCGGACGGTGGCCCGCCACCATGAAGCGCACCGGCTTCGACGCCCTCGTCATCACCGGCCAGGCTCCCACCCCCGTCTACCTGAAGGTGACGGAGTCGGGGCTCGAGGTGAAGCCGGCCGCCGGCCTGTGGGGCCAGACCACCCGGGACACCGTGCATGCCATCCAGGCCGTGGAGGGCGACGCCACCGACGTCATGGCCATCGGTCCCGCGGGCGAGCGGCTCGTGCGCTTCGCCTGCGCGGCGACGTACTGGAAGAATCGCGAAGGCGTGGCCGGGCGCGGCGGGATCGGAGCCGTGCTCGGGGCCAAGCGCGTCAAGGCCGTGGTCGTGGCGGGGACGAGGAAGACCGAGGTGGCGGACGCCGCCCTCCTGAAAGCGCTCCTCGAAGAGAAGCGCGATCCGCTCAAGACGGGGACCGCGGCGCTCTCGAAGTACGGCACGTCGTTCCTCGTCAAGCCCATCAACACCCTGGGCGGGCTCGGCGCCTACAACCTCCGTCAGGAGACCTTCGCGGAAGCGGGAATGATCTCCGGGGAGGAGATGCACGCGCACCATCACGACCGTGACACGACCTGTCTCAAGTGTCCCGTCGCCTGCGGCAAGCAGTACGAGATCCGCGACGGCGAGCTGCAGGGCATCAAGGCCAAGATGCCGGAGTACGAGACCATCTTCGCCTTCGGCTCCATGCTGGGCAACGCGCACGCGGGCTCGCTCGCCAAGGCCAACGACCTCTGCGATCTCCTGGGGCTCGACACCATCTCGATGGGCGTGACCCTGGCCTTCGTGGCCGAGGCGCTCGAGCGCGGCTGGCTCACCCAGGCCGAGGTCGGGCTGCCCTTCGGCTGGGGCGACTGGCGCGGCATGCTGCGGCTCGTGGAGATGACGGCGGCGCGTGAGGGATTCGGCGACAGGCTCGCGGAGGGCGCCTGGCGCCTCGCCGAATCCATGGGGACAGAAGCGACGCGGGCCGTCTACGCCGTGAAGCGCCTGGAGCTCCCCGCGCATTCCGCGCGCGCCCTCAAGGGCATGTCCATCGGCTACGCCACGGCCACGCGCGGGGGCAGCCATCACGACACGCGCCCCACGCCCCAGTATGCGCAGGGGTACGATCGCCGCGGCACCGGCGGCAAGCCGGAGTTCGCCGTGCGCAGCCAGCACTTCACGGCGGTGGACGATTCGCTCGTGCTCTGCCGCTTCACCTCCGAGCGTGGCTTCGGCCTCTTCGTGGACGAGCCCTACGCGCGCATGGTCCGCGCCGTCACGGGCTGGGACATGACGGTGGAGGAGCTGGAGAGGGTAGGCGAGCGCGTGATCAATCTCGAGCGGCTCTTCAACGTGCGCGAGGGTGCCCGGCGCAAGGACGACGTGCTGCCCTGGCGCGTCATGAACGAGCCCATTCCCGACGGGCCCTCGGCGGGGATGTACTGTCCGCCGGAGGAGCTGTCGATGATGATCGATCGGTACTACGGCCTGCGCGGCTGGGATGATGACGGTGTGCCGACGAGGGCTCGCCTGGCCGCTCTCGGCATCTGACGTCTCCGTCATGTGACAGGGAAATCTTCCTGGCGTATCGACGTCACCAGCCCCGTCGATCGCAGGACGTCGATCGGGTCTGGGCGCCCGGCCCGGCGGGGTTGACTCGGTAAAAGACGCCACCAGCGAATCGTTGCCTGTCCGAAGAGCCCGAATAGACGTCCTTCGAATTCGGCACGGCGGTTGCCTCAGACTCTTCTATGGCTTCGGGCAACCACGCTGTCCGCCCACTGACACTGCCAGAGAGCAAGGGTCAGCCCGCCCGGCAGGCTCGCGCGCTCCTCGCTCAGCTCCGGCCTTATCTGATCGGCGCCTTCGCCATCCCGATCGTCGCCGCGCTCTACTGGGCGCAGACCGTTCTCATTCCCGTCGCGGTGGCCCTGCTCCTGAGCTTCTTGCTCGGTCCGCCGGTGCGCGCGCTCCAGCGGACCGGTCTCGGGAACACGCGCGCGGGTCGGGTCGGGTCGGTGGTTCTCGTCGTCGTGCTCGTGTCCCTGGTCCTGGGAGGGATCAGTTACGTCGTGGCCCAGCAGATCGTCCTGATCAGCCACGACCTGCCGCAGTATCGAGGAAACCTCAGGCAGAAGATCGCCGATCTGCGCGGTGTGAGAAAGCCGGGGGCTCTGAAGGAGGTCGAGTCGACGGCCAATGAGGTCATCAGTGAGCTCCAGAGACCGGCGCTGCCGCCGAAGCAGGAGCCCGTGCCCGTTCCCGTCACCGTCAGGAACCAGGGCATAGCCTTCCTGCACGTGCCCAGGCTGCTCGACGCCTTGACGAGTGCGGGCTTCGTGATCGTCCTCGTCATCTTCATGCTCATCGAGCAGCGGGACCTGCGCAACCGGCTGATCCGGCTGATCGGGCACGGCCGACGTCGTGCTGTGGAGCTTTCTCGCCTTCGCCCTTCGCTTCGTGCCCTACATCGGAACCTTGATGGGGGCGCTGGCGCCCGTGGTCGTGAGCCTTGCGATATTCCCCGGCTGGCCGCGGCCCCTGCTCACCGTAGGTCTCTTCCTCGTCGTCGAGGCCCTGACCTACGTCGTGGTCGAGCCGCTACTCTACCGGCAGACGCTCGGCCTGTCGCAGACGGCGCTTCTCGTCGCCATCGCCTTCTGGACCTGGCTCTGGGGTCCCATCGGCCTTCTCCTGGCCACGCCCCTGACCGTCTGTCTCGTCGTCCTGGGCAAGCACGTGCCCGCCCTCGGATTCCTCACGATCCTCATGGAGAACCACGAGCCGGTGCTGCGGGGCCATGTCAGCTACTACCAGAGATTGCTCGCGCGAGACGAGGCAGAGGCGAACGACATCGTCCGCGTCTACCTCGAAAGGCATCCGCCAGAAGACGTGTGTGACGACATTCTCCTTCCTGCCCTGAGCCGTGCAAAGCGGGACCACGACATGCAGCAGCTCACCGACGCGGAGGCCCAGACTATCTACCAGGCGGCCGCGCAGACCGTGGTGGATCTGGTCGCCGCGCGACCCTCATCACCCGCGGAAACGGACGGCGAGGGCCGTGCCCCCAGCGCCTCGGAGATGCCTGCCTCCAGGCTGCCATGCGTGCAGGGATGCGTGGCGGGAGACGAGGCGGGCGGGGTGGCGCTCGGGATGCTCGAGCATCTCCTGCGACCACATGCCATTGTTCTCGAAGTCGACTCGGCGCATACGCTGCCGGGCGAGGTCCTCTCCCGTGTGGCCGCGAAGAATCCGACCATCGTCTGTGTCGCCTCGATCCGGCCGGGCGATCTCGCCCACACGCGCTACCTGTGCAAGCGCCTCCGCGTTCGATTCCCCCACGTCAAGATCGTCGTCGGACGCTGGGGCGAGAAGGACAGGGGTGAGCAGGACCAGCTGCTCGCCGCCGGCGCGGACGCGGTGAGCGCAACGCTTCGAGAGGCGCGCGATCAGATCCTAGAATACGCGCGCCTCGGTTCCGGGGCTCCCGACGCGCTCCTCGAAGGCACGTGACAGCGGTGCCGGCCAAACTCGATCGCCTGGCCATCGCGCGAGCGGTCCGGGAGATGAGCAGCCTGCTCGGTCTGAAGGGCGGGGAGCCCTTCAAGGCTCGCGCGTACGAGCGAGGCGCCCGCGTGCTCGAGCGCGTTGATGTCGACATCGGCCGCTTGATCGAGGAGGGTCGGCTGACCACCCTGAAGGGCATCGGGCCCGGCCTGGCCAGGACGATCGCCGATCTTCATCTCACCGGTACCTCCCGCGTTCTCGAAGAGCTCCGCCGGCACTTTCCCCCGGGCGCGGCCGAGCTCGCACGTGTACCTGGCTTGGGCATCAAGCAGATTGCCGCCCTGAATGCCCATCTCGGCATCGAAACCATCGCGCAGCTCGAAGCCGCGTGCGAGGCCGGGGAGCTTCGGGCCGTCAAGGGGTTCGGCGAGGCGAGGGAACGGCGCCTTCTCGCCGCCGCACGAAAGCTCACATCGCCTCGGCCCGCGAAGGTGCTCTTGCCTGCCGCTCTCGAGGTGGCGGAGGAGGTCGGCGACTACCTCCGCCATGGTTCCGACGTCGGTGCCGTGGAGATGGCGGGCGACCTGCGCCGGTGGACGGAGACGGTGGACGATCTCGTTGTCGTGCTCGGATCGACGGACCCTCGCGCGGCGCTCGAGCACGCCCTTGCTTTTCCCCAAGTGGCCGCGGTGAGCAGGCGGAATGGGTCGGGCTGCCGTGTCGTGCTCACCACCGGCCTGCCGCTCGACGTCAAGGTCGCGACGCCGGACCGGTTCGTGACCGAGCTCTTCCACGCGACGGGCGCGGCCGCGCACGTGGAGCATGTGCAGCGTCTTGCGCGCGATCGGGGACTTCGCCTGCAGCCTTCCGGGCTGTCGCGGGCCCGGGGCGGGCGGCGCGTGGGCATCGGCTCGGAGGCCGAGCTCTATCGCCAGCTCGGTCTTCAGTACGTGCCGCCCGAGCTGAGGGAGGACGAAGGCGAGATCGACGCGGCGCTCGCGGGAAGCCTCCCCGATCTGGTCGAGGTCGACGAGATCCGGGGCTTTGTCCACTGCCACACGGACTATTCCGATGGCCGCCACACCGTGGAGCAGATGGCCCGCGCCGCGGAGTCGCTCGGGCTGCAGTACCTGACCATCACGGATCACTCTCCCGAGGCGTCCTATGCGGGCGGCCTCAGCATCGAGCGCCTCAAGGCGCAGTGGGACGAGATGGCCAGGGTGCAGGAGACGGTCACGATCAAGCTCCTGCGCGGCACGGAGTCCGACATTCTCGCCGACGGATCCCTCGACTATCCCGATGCGATCCTCGAGCAGCTCGACGTCGTGATCGCCAGCATTCATCGCCGCCATCGCATGAGCGCCGAGGAGATGACCCGCCGGATCGCGCGGGCCATGGAGCACCCGTGCTTCAAGATCTGGGGGCATGCTCTGGGCCGGCTCATCGAATCCCGTCCACCCGTGGAATGCCACGTGGAGGAGATCCTCGATGTCATCGCGCGCTCTCGCGCCGCGATCGAGATCAACGGGGATCCCCACCGCCTCGACATGGAGCCACGCTGGGTGCGCGCGGCCCGCGGGCGCGGGATCCGCTTCGTGATCTCCACGGACGCTCACTCCGTCAGCGAGCTCGGGAACCTGCGATACGGCGTGGCCATGGCCCGCCGAGGCGGAGTTCCGGCCCGCGAGGTCCTCAACACCCTCGACCCGGTGGAGTTCGCGCGCGAGGTGTCGCCAGGCCCGCGGCCCCGCGGCGGGAGCGACCGATAGGCATTCTTACCGCTTGCGACGTTTTTTCCCGGTAAGGCCGAGGGCCCGGCGCGACACCCGCGCCCCATGTGCACGTGGATGCGAGCACATGGGCAGCCCCTCCGAGGCACGGTCCTTGCTCCCTCAGCATCACGTTCGGCTGTGTCGCTGCTGACTCATCCGAAGGAGGAACCCAGATGACTGACGAGAGCCGCACGCGGCAAGTTCCCGGGGGGACGCCGACGAAGGCCGAGGTGGGCACCAAGGCGGCCGAAGGCGCAGGGATCGGCGGCACCATCGGCGGCGTGGTTGGCGCAGTGCTGGCGGCGGTCGCGACCACGGCCGCCATCGCCATTCCTGGCTTCGGGCTCATCGCGGCGGGACCGATCGCAGCCGGACTCGCGGGAGCCGGCGAGGGCGGACTCGCGGGCACCATCGTGGGTGCCCTGGTCGGCGCAGGAATTCCGGAGGAGCGCGCGCGGCTCTACCGCGCACAGCTCCACCGTGCGCGGCTCTACGACGAGCGGCGGAGGCAACGCGGCATGCTTCGGAAAGCGCCCCCGCGATCCAGGGCCGCCGCGGTACAGTTCGGGCGCGAATGGAAGAGCCACCGGGGCGGGACCATCTACCCGTAACGCGGCTGTCCGGGCGGGCGCGCAGAGGGCCGCGCCGCGTGGCCGGTCGCGCCGCGCCCGTGTCGCACCGGCAGGCGGCGTTCCGGACGGCGACAAAGGATCGCATCATCCCGCTCGGCGTGAACGTGGTCGAGGTGGCGCTGGCGGATCGGACGGTCACCCTGACCAATCTCCTCAAGCCGTTCTGGCCTCGACTGGGGCTGACCAAGGGTGATCTGCTGCAGTACTACGTCGAGGTTGCCCCGGTCCTGCTTCCCCATCTCCGGGATCGCGCCATGGTGATGAAGCGGTATCCCAACGGGGCGGCCGGCCCCTTCTTCTTCATGAAGCGGGCGCCGACGCCGCGCCCGAGCTGGATCGACACGTGCTCCATCGAGCACGCCTCGGGCAGTGTGATCGACTTTCCCATCGTGCAGGATCTGGCGTCGCTCCTGTGGGTGGTCAACCTCGGCTGCATCGACCTGAACCAGTGGTACGCGCGCTGCGACGACGTCGACCGCCCCGACTATCTGCACTTCGATCTGGACCCCGTGCCCGGCGCCACCTTCGACAGGGTGAGGGAGGCGGCCCTCCTGCTGCGCGATACTCTCGAGGACCTGGGCGCGCCCAGCCATGCGAAGACGTCCGGCTCCAAGGGCATCCACGTTTATGTGCCGATCGTGCGGGGGCCAACCCAGAAGAGCGTGTGGCAGATCGCGAAGACCTTCGCCCAGACCCTGGCTGCGGCGCGTCCCGCTCTCCTCACGGCCGAGTATCACGTGGTCAAGCGACCGGCGGGCCGCGTGCTCGTCGACTACAACCAGAATGCCTGGGGACGCACGCTCGCCTCTGTCTACTCGGTCCGGCCCACGCCGGGAGCCTCCGTGTCGACGCCCCTCGAATGGAGCGAGGTCGAGCGCGGAATCAAGATCGAGGACTTCCGCATCGACAATGTCCCCGCGCGCGTGAAGCGCACGGGCGATCTCTGGGCGCCTCTCCTCGCCACCCGGGGACGATTCCGGCTCGACCGTCTGGCATGAGCCTGCCGCTGTCGCCGCCGTACCCGCCGATGGAAGCGCGGCTCGTCGAGCACATCCCGGTCGGAGCGGAGTGGCAATACGAGCCCAAGTGGGACGGCTTCCGCTGTCTCGTCTTCAAGGACGGCGGCTCCGTCGAGCTGCAGTCCAAGTCGGGTCAGCCCCTGGCTCGGTATTTCCCGGAGGTCGTGGAGCACGTGCGATCCGTGCCGGCGGGCGTCTTCGTGCTTGACGGCGAGATCGTGGTCCCCGTGGACGGCCAGCTGTCATTCGACGATCTCCTCCAGCGGATCCATCCGGCGGAGCGACGGATCCGGAAGCTGGCCCAGGAGCGGCCGGCGGTCTTGATCGTCTTCGACATGCTCGTGGATCCGAGCGGCCGCTCCCTCGTGGACTGCCCGCTCCACGAGCGGCGGCGAGCGCTCGAGGCCTTCGCGCGAGAGAAACTGGCGGCGGTCAAGGACGTGCAGGTGTCTCCCGAGACGACGGACATCAAGGTGGCGAGGGGATGGCTGCGCATGGCCGGCGGCTCGCTCGACGGGATCGTGGCCAAGCGCGTGGACTTCGAGTATCGCTCCGGCGAGCGGACGGGCATGCAGAAGGTGAAGCGCCAGCGCACGGCGGATTGCGTGGTGGGCGGCTTCCGCTACGCGGCCAAGGCGCGCGTGATCGGATCCTTGCTCCTCGGGCTCTACGATGGTGACGGTCTCCTGCATCACGTCGGCTTCGCTGCGGGGTTTTCGGCCAGCATGCGCAAGGCCCTGCTCGCGAAGGTGACACCGCTCATCAAGCCGCCGGGCTTCACCGGCCGAGCCCCGGGCGGGCCCAGTCGATGGAGCACGCAGCGGTCGGGGGAGTGGGAGCCGCTCGCGCCCAGGCTCGTGGTCGAGGTTGGCTACGATCACTTCACGGGAGGACGCTTCCGCCACGGGACCCGCTTCCTGCGCTGGCGGCCCGACAAGGCGGCCCGCCAGTGCACGTTCGACCAGGTCAAGATGGCCGCCGCCTCCGCCTCCTTGCTTCCATCCCGCGCGGTAACCGGCTCCCGGGCGACCTGACTCCGCCGCGGCCGTCCTGCATCGGCTCCGTCTTCTCGGCGCCTCCTCGCCACCGCCTGGAACAGTCCGTGGGCTTCCCTCGCGCTCTGAGCTAAACTCGCCGGAAGACCTACGCTCGGATGGCCCCCGGCTCTACGCTGCCGGGTGCTCGGAATGATGCGGTGAGGAGCCGTGGATGGGAGCACGTGGGACATACAGAATCTCGTCGATGGCGGCCCGGCTAGGGCAAGAGCGGGCCGTCCCGGGGCCCAGACCCCCCCTCCTCGCCTTCGGCGTCCTGAGCTTTCTCACCCTCGCGGCACTGCCCGTGGCCGCGGCCGGCCCGGAGCTCACGCAGGAGTGGCGCCGGTGTCGTGGGGACGAGGTGAGATCCTCCGAGGTGGCGATTCAGAGCTGCACCGCCATCATCAGATCGGGCCGCGAGAAGGGAGCCAGGCTCGCCGCCGCGTACTACAGCCGTGCCACCGCCCACCGCGTCGATGGCTGGTACGATCGCGCCATCGAGGACTACGATCAGGCGATCCGGCTCGATCCCAAGCATGCGATCGCCTACAACGATCGCGGCACCGC
>WNGL01006154.1_pt1 | contig 14191 bp, 13 predicted proteins | sample 5400591 | NCBI WGS metagenome assembly WNGL01 (sample SAMN13153377, study PRJNA577476) | soil metagenome | isolation source: 80 cm soil or saprolite under Garry oak tree replicate 1 | place: USA:California | collected 2016-06-15
GGTTGCGAGTTTTGGGGACGCAGTCCCCAAAACTCGCAACCTCACATAAAAAAATCTTGCGAAGCGCGTAGCGAGGAATCCTCAATGCAGTACGATCTCATCATCCATAATGCCCAACTTCACCGGCGCCATGGGCTGGTAGATATCGCGGTCCAGGACGGGCGTTTCGCCAGGGTCTCCGGCGAACTCCCCGCCGGCAGCAGCGCGGCGCGCGAAGTCGACGCCGGAGGGCGACTGGTAGTTCCACCCTTCATCGATGCCCATGTCCACCTGGATGCCGTTCTTACGGTGGGGCAGCCGCGCTACAATACCACGGGCACCCTGCTCGAAGGCATCCAGATTTGGAGTGAGCGCAAGCCGGGCCTGACCCGCGAAGATGTCAAGAAACGTGTCCTCGAGGAGATCCGCTGGGAGGTCGCGCAGGGTACTTTGCATATTCGCAGCCACGTCGATGTATGCGACCCTAACCTGACCGCGCTCAAGGCGCTGCTTGAGATCCGCGACGAGGCGCGCGATATCTGCAACCTGCAGCTGGTCGCTTTCCCACAGGATGGCATCCTCTCGTTCCCCAATGGGCGTGAATTGATGCGGCAAGCTATGGAACTCGGCTGCGATCTCGTCGGGGGAATACCTCATTTTGAATGGACGCGCGACATGGGCGTCGAAGATGTCCATTATGCCTTTGCCCTTGCCAAAGAGTTCAACCGCGATATCGACATCCATTGTGACGAAACCGATGATCCCCATTCGCGCTTCACAGAGGTCATGGCTGCCGATACCATACAGCAAGATTGGCAGGGACGTGTCACCGCCAGCCACTGTACCGCCATGCACTCGTATGATAACGCCTATGCTTTCAAGCTCATTCGCCTGCTGGCCCGCGCTCAGGTCAGCGTCATTGCCAACCCTTTTGACAATGTTGTCTTGCAGGGCCGCTTCGATACCTACCCCAAACGCAGGGGCATCACCCGCGTGAAAGAGCTGCTGGCGGGCGGCGTCAATGTTGCCCTCGGTCACGACTCCATTATGGACCCCTGGTTCCCTCTGGGCAAAGGCGACATGCTCGCCGCCGCACAACTGGCCCTCTTCCTCTGCCATATGAGTGGTTATGACGAGATCAACGACGTGCTCGACCTCATCACCACCAACGCGGCCAAAACGCTGCGTATCCAGGATAACTACGGCATTGAAGAGGGGAAGCCCGCCGATTTCCTGGTCTTAGATGCTCCCTCGGCCTTCGAAGCCCTGCGTCTGGTTCCCGCGCGCCTACACGTCTTCAAAAATGGACGCGAAGTGGCATATACGATACCAGAGAGAAGTATGCTCAGGAGAAATACGGAAGCAGAAGCCACAGAGGTCACCTATCGCCTGCAATAATGGTTTTTTGTCTTTTATATTTCGTGCCGGTAGGCCTCGTCTGGCAGAGTTAGCAGTTCCTCTTCAATTTCAAGCCATACTTTTTGTTCGGCCTCGGAATTGCTCATATGTAAGCGATGGTGTGTAGCAGTGGTCAGCCGCTGCGAGACCCGTTGTCGATAACTATCCAATCTAGGTCGTTGGAATGCAGGCGTTGGCATCACCCGTAGTTCTACCAATTTCGGGTCATAGAACTCATTTTTGTTAAATGCCAGGGATGCGAGATCGCTAAAAGTCACCAGCGATGCTTGCCGTTGCTGAGAAAAATAACCCACCTGTGTGCTAGATGCCGCCAGACATCCGGCGATACTCCCTCCAAGCATGATCGGGTGAGCTGCTGCGCTTACCTCGTGATCAGTTCTGTAAGCTGGCAGCAGTTTGTCCTTCCTCAGATCGTCAACATTGACAGTGCGACGCGATTCTGTGGCATAGCCCGCCAGCGATTCCATGCCGAGGAAAAGGGCTAACGGTTCAAGGTCGGCTGACCAGGGAAACGTGCCTCGTCCTGCCCGCTCGCGCAGTGAGCGAATCTTATTGCCGTGCGCCTCAGCGGGAGGCATACATTGTACCAGCGTAACCGCCATACCTAATAGATTGGGGTCTAGTTGAGCGAGGACCTGCTTCAATATCATGTCGCTGATGCGCCAGAAACGCAGTGATTCGGTCGTTGTGGTGCGCAAACTGAGCAGTTGGGCAAAGAAATCAGAGGGTATTTGTTCCGATGTATCGTCTTTCAACCAGGAGTGAATATCAGGATATTTCGCTTCGAGTGCCGCCAGCAATTCATCCCGATATGCTGGTTGAATCACCTGCACTAAACGAGTGAGGTGCGGCCGTTGAGGATTAGACTCTCCCTTTGCCCAACGTGTGAGCGTCATTTGAGAAAGACCAATAGCTACTGCCATTCGTTGTTGTTCGCCAGGGATACCGAGAATTTGCTGTAGAATGCTTTGCCAGGTTGGAGATGCGCCCATATCTTTCCACCTCAACTATGCAATAGCCCTGTACGTTAGTAGTTGCTGGATTCTTTCGCACATCATAGCAGAGGTCACTAAACGCGTCAACTGTGCGATTTGATCATGCTAAACTGTCTGCTCTGCCAAATTTGCCGATATTCCTGAACTTTTGATAGCGCATCTCTATCAATTCTTCGGTAGAAAATCTTTGTAGATCGGTTAGTTGCTGAACCAGCGCCTCTTTGAGATTATCTGCCGCGGCACGGTAATTGTGATGCGCGCCCCCCAGTGGCTCGCGTATCAGCGCATCGATCAGCTCGATTTCTTTCAGTTCGCGCGCGCTGATGCGCATTGCCCCGGCGGCTTGCGGCGCAAATGCGGTGTCACGCCAGAGAATATTGGCAGCCGCTTCAGGTGGCGCGACCGAATAGATACTAAATTCTAGCATCAAGATGCGGTCGGCAATGCTGATGGCTAATGCTCCGCCGCTGCCCCCTTCGCCAATTACTACAGCAATGATTGGCACGCGCAGCCGCGACATCAAAAATAAATTTGAAGCAATAGACTCCGCCTGACCGCGTTCCTCGGCCCCCAGTCCTGGGAATGCCGCCGGTGTATCGATCAAACTAATAATAGGAAAACCAAACTTCTCCGCCTGCTGCATTACACGAGCCGCCTTGCGATATCCCTCGGGGTTCGGCATCCCCATGTTGCGAAACTGTTTTTCCTTGTTGTCGCGCCCTTTCTGGTGGCACACGAACATTACCGTCTTGCCGTTAAGCGTTGCTGGCCCGGTCATGATTGCATGATCGTCGCCAAAAGCGCGGTCTCCGTGCAGTTCGAAAAAGTCATCGCATAGCAGGCTAAGGTAATCAGCCGCGTACGGTCGATCTTTGTGGCGCGCCACCAGCACAGTTTGCCAGGCTGTTAGTTTACTATAAATCTCCCCGGTGCGGCGGCGCAACTCACGCTCGGCTTCTTGTAGCTGCTGGCGCTCCTCAGCCCTGATGCGCTCGCCTTTGCGTTGCAATGCCGTGATCTTTTTTTCCAGTTCGGCAAGCGGTTTCTCGAATTCCAGGTCGTATGCCATTACGTTCTCCCTCACTGTACTTCTTGATCGAGCGTGGGATTGTTCACCGTGAATATGCTGCTCTGCTCATCAACAGTTGCATAGAAACGTAACAACCTTGCCAGCGTCTGCCGTAACTCGCGTCTATGCACTATCGCATCGATCATGCCATGTTGCAATACAAATTCGGACGTCACCGCGCCCTCGGGAAGTTTCACGTGCATAAATCCCTCGATCACCCGCGGCCCCGCGAAACAGATCAGCGCGCCTGGTTCAGCCAGCGTCACATCGCCTAACATCGCAAAGCTGGCTGTGACGCCTCCTGTCGTCGGGTCCGTCAACAGGCTAAAGTAAGGCAGCCTGGCCTCCGCGAGTTTAGCCAGCGCCGCCGAAGTCTTGGCCATCTGCATCAGCGAATACAATCCCTCCTGCATGCGCGCGCCGCCAGAGGTAGAGACGATCAGCACCGGCATGTTTTTCTCGATGCCCAGTTCGATGGCTCGCGTTATCTTTTCACCCACCGCTGAACCCATGCTGCCGCCAATGAAGCGGAAATCCATCACCGCCAGCGCCAGGGGATATTCCTCGATAGCGGCGTAACCGATAATCACGGCCTCATTCAGGCTCATACTCTCGCGCTCTTCCCTCAACTTGGTGGCATAGGCCTGGGAGCGAGTGACAAACTTAAGTGGGTCAACAGAAATAATATCCGCGTCTAGTTCGACAAAGCTATCGACATCTGTCAATAACTCTACGCGTTCATACGCTGTGAGCTTGAAGTGATAACTACAGCGCGAACACACCTTCAGGTTTTTTTCCCAGTCACGGCCTACCAACATCTCTTTACAGTGAGGACACTTGAGTGCTACGTTTCCCACAAAAGGTTTGGCAGGCTGTGCCTGGATTTGCGAGGATGTCTGCTCCGTGGACGGTAATTCGGCTTCCTTGACCATAAACAACCTCCTCGTCAGTCTTGCGCGAAGAGCGCAGCCACAAAACTTTGTGGATCAAATGGCGCCAGATTCTCGATCTTCTCTCCCGTGCCAATAAATTTGATTGGCACTCTCAGATCATCAGCAACAGCAAAGGCAAAGCCTCCCTTGGCTGTGCTGTCCAATTTTGTGATCACCACTCCGGTCAAACCAATATCGGCGGCAAATTGGCGCGCCTGTAACAGCGCATTCTGACCCGTCGTCGCATCCATAACGATCAACAACTCATGCGGCCCTTGCGGAATAAATTTCTGAATCACTTTCGTGATCTTCTTCAGCTCTTCCATGAGATTGTACTTCGTTTGCAGACGACCCGCCGTATCCACGATGAGAATATCACTTTCCCTCGCATTTGCTGCCTGGATGGCATCGTAGACCACCGCACCTGGATCAGAACCGGGATTCTGACTGATGACAGGGACGCCAACGCGCTCCGCCCACACTTTGAGTTGATCAATGGCTGCAGCCCGGAATGTATCGGCTGCGGCCAGCATCACACTATGTCCTTCACGTGTGAGACGATACGCCAGTTTCGCGATGGTAGTAGTCTTTCCCGAACCATTGACGCCAATAACCAGGATCACCGTCAGTTTGGCATCTGAGGCGAAACGCAGGTCAGCGGGTTTCCCAAGCAGTTTGGTCAATTCTTCGCGTAAAGCGCGTTGCACCTGCGCCCCGCTCTTCATCCGCTCTTGAATTGCTCGCTGTTGCAATCGCTCCACCAGCCACATTGTCGTGCTGGGACCAACATCGGCCCGCAGGAGCGATTCTTCCAGCTCTTCCCACAGCGCATCAGTGATCTCGTTTTGTCTGAAAGCATCTCCCATCCGGCTAAAGATTTGCCGGGTGCGGCTCAGACTACTTTTCAATGGATTTAAGCCTTGCATTGACTCCTTTATCTACCCTCTTTACTACCGAAAAAAAAGAGGGCAACCCACCAGTTTTCTCTTCCGGTGATTTTCCCTCTGCGCAAAATAAAAGGCAAAAGGTACGAATACATGCCTTTTGCCTCCTTGTCATGTCGCACTACAACAACCGCCGCTGATAGGAAGGTATGCTTCGGCCAGTGAGAACATCACCAGCCTCTTACTCCCTTATTGGCGGCTGCCGCGATACGAATGCAGTGACCCGTCGCTAATGGGTTCGTTAATGATGATATCGCCATTACGGATCTTGATGTTGTACAGGCAAGAGGGATTAGTGCAGACCCAGGCCTTGTACTCAATGGAAGCTCCCTGGCTACCGAAATCCGATAGCGGAACCAGATCACCTTCACTACATTTGCGACACCGAGGAAATGCGTTTTCCACGAAATCGCCTCCTTCCTTATCCTTGGAGGATAGTATTCACCTGCTCTACCACATAGCAAAGCGAAGCGAATAAGTAAGCCGAGGGGGAGCCTCCGCCGCTGCATCCGCATCCCCACAGCAGGTTAGAATCCATGCTGTTGCTATCATACCATAAAATGTTTCTTGTGTCAGCTACCTTGATGAATAATTCTTCATCATTCTTCTGCCATGGCTTAAGCATAACAGGTGCTACAAATTCCGTCAAGCAAAATTGCTGCCGAAAAATATGCCAGGATGGGCAGCTGGCACATTTTTCGGCACTATTGCGTATCTCTTCTTACACCTCCGCTGCCACGCCGCCCGCCAGAGCCTGCAGGTACGCGTAGATGAACGGATCCACATTTCCCGCCAGGTAACCCTCCGTATCCCCGGACTCATAGTTCGTGCGGTGATCCTTCACAATGTTATAGGGGTGAATGGTCACCGAGCGAATCTGTGTGCCGAAGTCAGCCTGAACATTTTCACCTTTGAGCCGTGCCGCCTCCTCTTCGCGCTTCTTCTGCTCTCGCTCGTAGAGGCGCGCCTTCAGCAATTTCATGGCAACTTCGCGATTTTGAAGCTGTGAACGCTCATTCTGACAGGTCACCACGATACCCGAAGGCAGGTGTCGCATCCGCACCGCCGAGTCGGTCTTATTGACGTGTTGTCCACCCGCGCCGGTCGAACGGTAGGTGTCTACCTCAATATCCTCGGGCCGAATCGTTATCTCGATCGTGTCCTCGATGTCAGGCATCAACTCGACCTTAGCAAATGATGTATGCCTGCGATGCGCCGCGTCAAAAGGCGAGAGACGGATCAATCGATGGGCGCCAATCTCCGACCGCAGCAGGCCATACGCGTAGCGTCCCGTGATTTCAACGGTGACACTTTTTATGCCCGCCTCTTCACCTTCGCTGTAATCATAGATTTCCGTGCGAAACTTATGCTGATCCGCCCAACGCGTATACATGCGCAGCAGCATCTCCGCCCAATCCTGGGCATCAACGCCTCCGCTGCCCGCGTGAATACTCAGGATCGCGTTGCCTTCGTCATGTTCTCCACTTAACATCAGCGCGAATTGCAGTTTCTCGACTTTTTGCTCGATCTCGGCCACCGACTGCGCCACCTCTGCCTGCATTTCTTCATCTGGCTCCTCCTCCAACCATTGAGCCAATCCCAGCAGGTCATCCAGTTGTAGCGCAATCTCTTCCCACGTAGAGACCTCTTCGCGCAGCGCGTTCAACTGCTGCATCTGCGCCTGAGCCTTGCGGTTATCGGACCAGAAATCCTCCGCCATGCTCTCCGTTTCAAGCGTGCCTATTTGAGTTTTCTTATGAGCCACGTCAAAGACGCACCATAGTTTTCTGGACGCGTCCCTGCAGGCGTTCAATTTGAGTTGTTAATTCATTCATGCTGCACATTGTAACACGTTTTGAGAACTGGCGCATCTCTATACAGAATGCCCATTCAGAATCTTCCACGCTCCCCCTTGTTGACCAACCAGGTAAAGCAAATGATACGTACTCTGCTTTGTACCAGATGCCACCTCCTGCGTTGCCGTCAACGTCACATCCAACTGCACTTTCCCATCGGAGAACAGCGTGACAGCATTAATGACGATATCATCATGTAGCGTATGAGCAAAACCGCTGACAAAACTCTCGTAAGAAGGGGGAGGCTTTCGCGGATCAAGCGCCCATAAATTGTAGGCGTCGTGGTAATTATGTGTGTTGAGATCATTATAATAGCGCAAAATAAGGCCGCGAGCCTGCTCGACTGGCGTCGTAGCAGGAGTTGCGCCGGTATTTCCACTGATGCCCCGCAATAGAGCAGGATTCATAACCAGCGCCACAATCCCACCAAGCACAACCAGCGCGGCCAGCACAACCAGCAGCGCAGCCACGCGCCCTCGACCTGCCCTCCTTGAACCCGGTTGCTCAGTTACATTAGTCCTCCAACTTCCATACTGTCCGGGCGCTGCCTGGTTATATCTATCAGACGCCGGCGCAAAACCATGATAGGGCGTGCGAATATCGTCGTGCTGTGGCATTTGAGGTGACATCGCTGAGGGAGTGTCCATCAAATTGGTAGCATCACTCGGAGCCTGCAGGTATGCCTTGAGATGCGGATTCTCTGCAGCAGGGCGCAGTACCAGCTTCTCCTGCCCGGGCGGAACAGCAGGTCCCGCCGGACTTCTCGTATCAGGATAGGACAAAGAGATTTCGGTAGGATCATCGGCGCGGGGAGCTTCCGGGATCAGCTCTGGCTCCGTGATAGTTCCACAACGCGGACACGCTCTGTTTCCAGAAGCCAGGAGCAGTCCGCATTGACCGCAAAATGCCATAACCCTGTCGCTCCTTTCGCATGTTGCTATTCGATTATCATACCTGCGTCACGAATCGTTCGCCACAGCCCCGCCAGCGCGGATTCTATCACGTATAGGCGGCAACACCGCGTTCCTTACCAGGGGACGCGAACCCGTTTTCCTCTGCTACTGGTTCAGGTATGCCCTCAGGCTGCTTCATCACGGCAGCTCGTGTGGCTTTCTTCATAATACTACTCTGTTCTTCCCTCTCAACTGGTCTGTTGTAATATTTGTCGTTTGAAGTTCTCCAAATTATAACGTACGAACCATGGTCAGGCAACACAAGCGGTGCTTTTGTATATTAGAAATCTTGCTTCAGCGAAACAGCGCCAGCATCGCTCGCTCCTCAGTGGTCAGTAGCAATCGATTATTCCTCTGTGTAGGATATATCTCAGCCCGTTCCCACAGCGGCCCGGTAATACTGGTCCCAGTCCCTAATTGCACCCCGCGTTCCCGTAATGCATGCAGCAGTTCGCCAGAGTGAAAAAGATGGACCGACTCAATCACCCACGGAATAGACAGGCTATGCACTGCCACAGCCTCTTTAGAGCCAACAAAGACAAGATAGTAATCCGGCAGCGGGTCTGTCTTCAAATGAAGAATGCCATCGTGTTTTGTGCGCCATTGGACATCCACGCTCTGTCCCGCGAGTGGACCACGTGTGAATCTGCCATCGCTACTCTTATGGCTCATTGTCTCTTCGAGCAACGTAATGTCAAAAATAACGGATGCGATATATTCACCCACAGACTGAACCTGTGTCGCGCGGCCAATGATCGCTGCAATCTTATAGTCAATGGTATTGCGAGATTTGAGCAGGCTGGCAAGCTGAGGTAAATCGTTCATAAATGCTCCTCTCTATCATCTGTAATGTGTCAGTGGAAGAATAGTGGTCTTGATTGTACCATTTTCAATAATGACAGGGGAAAAATAAAAAACTAGCCCATACTTTTATATGGGCTAGCTGATTTAGTACCTTTGCAACTTTGGGCCTGACCCTAGGGAACCGTCACCGAGATCGGGATGAGTATTGATGTTGGCTCGAGTTTGGCCTTTGCTGGGTCGGTAAATTTCAGGGTGAGAACAATATCTGTTCTGTAGTTCCTCGATGCTGACAGGCTGTTTTGATTAACCGTCACACTGACCTTTAGCTGCTCTCCTCCATTGGTCCATGTCCCAGTAATCTTTTGCGCCCCTAATAGAGGAGCGCCGGTAATATCCTTCAGGGTCAACCAACTCACCTTACTGGTCATTGTCCATTGCACCTTAGCACTCTCCGTGTTGACAAACTGTAGTGTTGGAGAATTGCTCTGAACCTGTATGCTGCTGCCAACCTGTTGGGCAACGAAGTTAATGAAGCTCTGGCTCGCTGTAGGAGCCTTTGGCCCGTTATCGGTGAACACTCCCTGGCTTACATGTAGTACGGCTGGAATTTCTTCGCCTGTCCCCACAGATGGAGTGAAGGTCAGCGTGCCCTGAAAATCTCCAAGTGACTGGCCGCTTTGCGCCGTCGCGTAGATCGTCTGTACCTCACTTGCTTGAAGAGTTCCGCTGGTTCGATCTAAAGATAACCAGTTCGGCGCGCCGGAAGCAGCAACGGCAGTCCAATTTATTGCCTGGCCACTACTGTTGACGATGGCTAATGGCAATGTTTTGCTACTGTTTTGGAATAGGGCAAAGCTTAGACCCGCTGAAAAAGGCGGCAGGATTCCATTACTCATTGATTTGGCCTTTCTTTACTGACGGAGGCGGCGGGGTTACAGCCAGTGTGACCGCTACCTCAACACTTGTTGACGAAGCATCGCTTTCCGCACTAAAGATCAACGTAGCCTGGTGGTTTCCAATCGCCAGAGATTTTGTATCTACCTTCACGTTAACAATCTCTTTCTGACCTGGTTGAAGGGCGCCAGTACCCTTATCTATGGTCAACCACTTCTTCCCATCTGTATCTGCATGCCAAAGCAGCGGTTGATTACTCGCGTTACTAATCTGTTCCTGCAATGTTTTGCTTTCACCCTGCCGCAGAGAACCAAAGTCAAGAGGGTTCTGACTTACGATAGGAGGTGACGGTTCCACATTATCACGATTCATTACATTAACATCTCCTCTGTTACCTGCTGTAGCAATCGTAACAGGAATAAACTCTTGCTAACAGGACTCTTTCTAGACCTTTTTTAGACCTGTTTTGGGAATTTTTTGTTTTTCCTCGTCTATTATTGTATACTCATATGAGGTAAAATAGGCCTGATGCGCATAAAAATGGGGGAGATATCATAGTAATGCGCCAGTTTACTCGACCCTTACCTTTATAACGTTCTCTCAATCGTTTTTTCTGGTATGGCTTTGTCATCGTTCATGTTCCTTGTATTTGTGAACAGCATTTAGCGTAATGGCCCGCTCGTGGAGGGTCAATACACCATGACCGTAGAAGAGATCATCCCAAATGAGCGGTTGAGACGCGCTCGTCACGAACGGATGTGGACGCAGGCCGAATTGGCTGAGAAGCTTGATACATCGTTCGAGTCGGTAAGCCGGTGGGAGCGCGGTATCAAGGTCCCGAATGCATTTCACCGAAAGAAGCTCTGTGATATCTTTGACAAAACAGCAGAGGAACTCGGTTTTCTCGTTGACCCCGGCGCGACCCCAACTATTAGCCCTTCTCCCTGTGTTTTTTTCACCTCTGCCTACGCCGATGCCGATCGCAGGTTCGTCGCCAATCTCAAAGTGGAACTCCAGACCCGTGGGGTCACGGTGTGGAGCAGCCGTATGATAAGAAGGCAGGAATCGAGCAAGAAAAGAAATGTGCTGCAAGAGGCTGTCCGCGCCGCCCAGGTGGTTGCGTTAATTGTTTCTCCCTCTACATATGCATCTCACCATGTCCACGATACCCTTCGCCTCGCCAGGCACTACCGGCGCCCTGTCTGCGTTCTGTGGGTAGATGGCCAGCATTTGCAGGAATGCTTGCCTACGGATTGGGGCGAACCTTACGCTACCATTGACGTCCGGCAGGGTGACGATCAACTCCTGCGCGATAAAGTTATAGCGACGCTTGAACAGGCCTGGCTGACTCCTGGTGATCCTCAAACTATTGCATTGCCCGAGCCGCTGTGGAAGGTACCGGCGCTACTGATGCCGCTGATCGGGCGCGCGGATGAATTGGCGAGACTGAGCGAGCTGCTCCTGCTTCCACAGGTCCGTTTGGTGACTCTATTGGGTCCCGGCGGTATTGGCAAGACTCACCTGGGCCTGGAGGTCGCGGCCAGGATGCGCGAACACTTTGCCGACGGCGTTTGTTATATCTCCCTGGCAGCAGTGAGCGACTCCAAACTGGTAATTCCCGCTATCGCCAATGAACTGGGAATCAGGGAGACCGGAGAACGACCGCTCTTCGAGCTGGTGAAGGTCGCATTGCGCAAGAGGCATCTTTTGCTCCTTCTCGACAATTTCGAACAGGTGCTGAATGCCGCGTCACAACTTCCAGAACTGCTGGAAGTGTGTCTTCAACTCAAGATTATGGTGACAAGTCGTGCCAGGCTGCATGTTCACGGTGAATATGGCTTTCCAGTCCCTCCGTTGGCGAAACCTGATCTTACATTACCCCTGGAGAGTGATACCCTTACGCAATACGCCGCGGTTGAACTCTTCCTGGAGCGCGCTCGCATGGCCAGGCCCGATTTCCGCATCACCGGCGCCAATGCGCGCGCTGTCGCGGAGACCTGCGTGCGCCTGGATGGGTTGCCGCTGGCAATTGAACTGGCCGCCGCGCGCATCAGATCGTTCGCTTCGCAGTCGCTGCGGACGCGCCTGGAGGAGCATCTGCTAGATATCATGATCAGTCCGGATCAGAATGTAGATGACCGGCAGCGCACGCTGCGCAATACGATTGAGTGGAGCTATGACTTACTGGGCATGGGAGATCAGCAGCTCTTCCGGCGACTGTGCGTTTTTGCCGGGAGCTGGAATGTGGAAGCAGTGGAGGCGATCTACGAGGCTCTGGGCGATCAAGGATTACAGGTATGGGATGGTGTAGAGTCGCTGCTCGACAAGAGCCTGTTGCAGCCAGCAGAGGAGGAGGGAGAGGGACGCTTTCGGCTCCTGGAGACTATTCGCGAGTATGGATTGGAACGCCTGAAGGCGAGCAGGGAAGCGGAGTCCGTGAGACTGGCCCATGTAGAGTACTACCTGGGGCTGGTAGAGGAAGCAGAACCACACCTGAAGGGAGCGCGGCAAACTGAATGGCTGGCGCGGTTGGTGCAGGAGCAGGAGAACCAGCGAGCTGCCGTGGGCTGGCTTATCGAACATGAAGAGGTCGGGCTTGCCCTGCGCTTTTGCGGCGCGTTGTGGCGCTTCTGGCGCCTGCGCGGCAACTGGAGCGAAGGACGCGGGTGGTTGGAAGCAGCGCTTGGATTACCTCAAGATGCTCGATCGATGGCTGCGCGAGCCAAAGCACTCTGTGCCGCCGGAGACCTGGCATACTATCAAGACGATTATGAATTAGCGCATACCTTTTTGGAGGAGAGCGTCAGGCTTTGCCGCGCGCTGCGAGACGAAAGAGAACTTGCCACTGCTCTGGGTCTTTTAGGGATACTCGCGCAGGTGCAGGGCGATCTCGAGGCGGCCGGTCCGCTGCTCGAGGAAAGCGAGAAACTCTGTCGCAAGCTGAACATTCACTGGGAATTATCCTATTTACTGCGCAAGTTGGCGGGGCGCGCAGCTCAGACCGGCGACTTGAAGCAGGCAGCGGAGTATGCCCAGGAAAGCCTCACGCTCGCCCAAAAGCTGGGGGATAAATCCCTCGCTGCTTATGTATTGAGCACCATGGGAGAGATTGCTGGTCGACTGGGCGGTTTAAAACAGGCCGTGGCATGTAATCAAGAAAGTCTCACGCTCGCCCGGGAGTTAGGCGATAAACCCCTTATTGCTCATACTCTGAACTGCTTAGGATACTTCGCCGCCCTACAAGGTGATCTGTCATTCACAGCTAATGTTCAGGAAGCTTACGCAATCTTTCTTGAACTGGACGATAAAATGTTTATCAGTAGAACACTCAATACCTTAGGATACGTCGCATTACATCAAGGTAACCTGGCGCAGGCTACATTATGGTTCCGTAAGGCCTTATTTCTGGCCCAGGAGATAGAGAGTGAAGTAGACATGGGTATGAATCTCTCCTCGTTAGCTCTGGTCGCCGTGGCAGAGGGGCAATCTTTACTGGCAGCACGCCTGTTTGGAGCAGTAGAGGTAAAGCTTGACGTACATGTGGATATGAACCCGGCAGAGCGTGCTGAGTATCAGCGTGCTGTGGAGAGCGCGCGACGCCAGTTGGGCGTAAAGGCCCTTGCAGCAGCACGGAGAGAAGGGCGATCTATGACGATAGGACAACTGCTTGCCGCAGCGTATGCACCGGCTATTGGACATCCTCCACCCTCTCCTAAGTACCCTGATGGTTTGACTGAACGCGAGATGCAGGTACTTTGCCTGGTGGCCAGAGGCTCGACGGACAAACAGATTGCTAAGCAGTTGCATATCGTGCCCCGCACTGTCAACACACACTTAACTTCGATCTATAGTAAGATCCAGGCTTCTTCCCGCTGGAAAGAAAGAGCGATCACTCCACGCGTTGCCGCCGCAAACTATGCCACTGAACACGACTTGTGCTAACCTGAAACCTTGCCTTCTACGTAGACCTTTCTAAAGCTTTCATAAATACGTAGTACAATACGTAATTTCACGCTAGAAGCTCTAGCCTCTCATCAGATACACTTCAAACAGTGCATGATTCACATCTTTGCAGGGGTTACCATTGTCTGAACCGCTATCAATGTGCCTGCATGGAAAGACCGTAAAAAAGCATGAAAAGGGGCATACGACCGTGGCTCTACAAAGCAATACACTGAACTCTGTTAACGACTCGGAGAGAGCGATCAGTAATCCAGGTAGAGACGTTCATGAACTTTTGCAGCAGAAGAACTCTCTTTTAGCTCTCCCAGCTGAGTTTATGAGTGTCTCAGAGCTTTCCCATCACTGTATGAACGAGATCAACAACTACCGGCGCGGAGTGCCTT
>WNGL01013777.1_pt1 | contig 14191 bp, 10 predicted proteins | sample 5400591 | NCBI WGS metagenome assembly WNGL01 (sample SAMN13153377, study PRJNA577476) | soil metagenome | isolation source: 80 cm soil or saprolite under Garry oak tree replicate 1 | place: USA:California | collected 2016-06-15
CGCTCGCCAAACGTCAGAAGCAACAGGTCTACGTCGATGCGATGCAAAACGCGCGCGGCAAGACAATCGCTTCACCCTACAGCGCGCGGGCGAAACCCGGGGCCACCGTGTCCATGCCGCTCACCTGGAAACAGATTGAAAAGGGCGTAAGGATTTCGGATTTTACGATCCAGAATGTGCCGGAGCTGGTTGGAAAGAATGATGATGTGTGGGCGAAGTTTTTTGAGAGTCAACAAAGCCTGAAGTTGTGATGACGCGACCGCCTCGGCTTCGGCGACCCTTTTCAACCGTCAGGATTCAATCGAAGCGGCTTGGTCGCCGCACATGGCGGTGAACCTTTGGCTCACCATCGATAGGCTCATTAAGAATTGCAGCTCCGCCGCCGTTGAGGCGTAGCCTCAACGCCAATCAAATGAGAGAACTTAACGGAAAGGCAGAGCCTTTCCGCAGTGTGCTGCGGCAGAGCCGCTTGAAAGCAGGACAAGCAGAAAGCGGGATAAACGCTCAGGGCTGCGCCAACTTTCGCTTCCCTTCCAGCGCGTCTCGATACGCCCCGCCGGTGACCTCTCCGATGCTGATCGCGGCTTCAAATTCCTTCATTGCCTCGTCATTGCGATCGAGGAAGGCAAGGATGCGGCCCATAGCCTCGTGCGCGCGCGAAAGTAACGCGCGATCAATATCGGGTGACGCAGCCGCTACCGCCAAACGGTAATTTGCCAGCGCGCGATTCAGACGCTGGTTTTGCAACTCATCGTCGGTCGTGTCTCGCGCCCAAAGACTCGCAGTCTGGGCCAGGGTAAAGAACAAGCGCGCATCGCCCGGATAATCCTGTAACAGCGCCTTCAGTCTGGTTTCTGCTTCTTCGTAACTACGGGTTTGCAGCAGCTTTTCCACTTCCCCAAGTTTTGTGACCAGCACTGAGTTATGCGAGATTTCATTCGCGTCGCGCGTTTCCGCGCTCGGATCGACCAGCCATAACGAGTATCGCGGATGTGCTTTGCGCGGCCATAACGAGTATCGCGGATGTGCTTTGCGCGCAGCGAGCACCCGATTGCGCGCCTCGGCAGTTTCGGCAAAGCGTTTGCCCTCGCGCGCCGGATCGAATCCCGCGATCATATCGGCGAGGAAATTGGCAATGTCAAAACCTGACGCTTCGACGTCGCGCATCTGCTCCGCAAAATAAAAATCCAGCAGAGCGCCGTTTTCGTAATCTTCCGACAGGCGGGCAATCGTTTCATCGGCAATTGCTGCGCGCGCCGCTTTGGCTTCGTTGGCAATCGCAGTTCGGGCGGCGTCGTCTTTGGCCTGCTGCAACCGCGCGCGTTGCAAAGCAGTAACCAGTGTCAGACGATTTGACGCTTCGTAGGTCGCGTCCGCGGCCGCGACCAGAGATCGCGAGACGGTTAGAAAAACGTCAGGCGAAACCGTCGCGCCATCAGCGGTACGCTTGTCGATCAATTGCTTGAGCGGCTCGCGGCGGGCGGCAATCTCTTTATTGATTTTCAGCACCAGAGGATCGATTACGTATTGCAGGTAGGCGCGGCGCAGCTCTGACGAAGCAGGATCGGTGCCTTCGGGCACGATCGCATAATAGTCATCTGTGATCACCCGAAAATTGATCGTGCCGGGCGCCGCCAGCAGATCAGGCACGACAAAGAACCGGCGGTCATGTTGGCGCGTGGTAAAACTTGCCGGGGCGTTCTTTTTCGTCGTGGGGCTGTTCACGCGCACGCGCACGTTTGTGAACATGATCGGCCGCGTGTGCAAATACGAGAGCAACGAGCGCACCATCTCACCGGCCGGCTGGCGCAAGCGATCACCCTCCGCCTGATAGGCGCGCATGTAAGAATTCAGCCGCTCGTCAATTCCTGAGCTTTTGTAGAACTCGCGCAGCAGCGGCGCGAAATCCAGCACTTCCAACGCGCCGCCGGGAAGGTCATCCGTCCGGTCGGGCGACTCGAGCAGCGGCGGTGGTGACAGCACGTAAGCCAGGGAGACATAACGCGCCGCCTGGTCCGCCGGCGTTGCAGGCGCAGGCAACTTGTGACGCTCAAACGAATTTTTCATGCGCTCGCGCAGATCGGCATTCATCCTGGCCTGATCTCTTCTTACCAGCGCGCGAAAGGCTGACGGCTCCCTACCCGCCGGCGTCGGATCAAAACCTGCCGCCTCAAGCGCGGCCATCATCACAATCAGCCGCGCGTCCGTTTGCATACTGACGCCGTACTCGGAGAGTTCAAACTTCGGGCTCGCTGCGGATTGAGTGGCGGGCGACTGTGCCCGAGGTTGAGGCGAAGGACTCGTTTGCCCGAGACCCGTGGTTGCTGCCAACGCCAGACTAAAGATGAAGGCTGTTTTTTTAATCATGACCTGGAAACTTTATTTTGAGTTCAAGCCGCCGGCGATCGGCTAGGCGCCCACGGATTTGGATGATGGACTGGGCGCCGGTGTTGGCGGAGGAGAGGTGCCCGGTCCAATCTTGTCGTCCAGACCGTCGAGCGTGCCGTTGACTTTCTTGTAAACATTTTCAATCACTGCGCGCCGCACCGGATCCGGTTTACCGCTCACATAATATTTGATGTAGTAGAGCAGCGCCTGATCGTTCTTGCCGCTCGCTTCCAATGCCGAGCCCAGATGCCACAGCGCCGCGCGCCATAACGGCGTTCCCTGCGGCGCTACACTTACGGCCCGCCGCAAATGCTCCACAGCATCGTTCGCTTTGTCCAAGTTGAAGAGCGCGAGACCCGTCAGATCCTCGATCCGCCCTCTTAACAAACCAGAAAGGGCCGCGCGGGGAGCGTCGGGAACATCAGGCGTCCCACCCTGGGCCAGCGCCCGCGCGCGCGTATCGCTTAGTTCGGCAGGCTGCGCGGCAATCGTCGCCGCGGGAACGTCCAGCGCGGCTTCGACTCCGGCCGTCGCGGCATCCATTAGCTCGAGCACATTGCCGAGCGCGACTCCTTTGTTGATTAATTTTCCCGCTACGTAAATCTGACGATAGACGCGCATGGGGTCGGTCCCGCTGAGAAAATCGTTTGCGGCCGTGATTACTGCGTCTTCTTTTATTGACTGACTGTCGGGCGCGTTCAGCAGCATTGAGAGAGCCAGCAGGCCCTTGAGCATCTTTGCATTGCTCTCAGAATCAGCCGCCGTCGATTGAAAAATGGCGGCGCGTCTCTCCGGCGCCAGCAGCTCAATGAAGTTGGTCGCTCGCGCAACGCTTCGCCCGGCAAGTTTGGTTTCGATCTGCCCGTCCTTGAGAGAAAACGAGCGGGTCAACTCCTGGGCGGCTTCGTCATACAGACCAAGCGGGGCGAGCACGCTGGCGAGTTCATAATCGAGTGTGGGAAACCTGCCGAACTGCCGCGCAAAACGGACCGCGCGCTCGGCTTCCACCGGTCGTTTATTGGCCACCAGAGAGCGCGCCAATGCGATCTGAGACCATGAATAACGCGGCTCGATCTCGACCGCGGCCTGCGCCAGCTCCAAAGCCCGCGCGGCGTCATTGTGCGCTGTGAACCAATACGCTGCTCCCGCGAGCAAAGCGAAATTTTGGGATTGACCTTTGTCCTTCAAGGCCGCATCCAGCGCGCGCGCGGCGTCTTCCTTCTTCCCGGTTTCCAGCAGTGAAACGATCATCCCGGCAAAGGCGCTGCGATCGTTTGCATTCCCGCGCAGCATTTCCTGATAGAGGCTCAAAGCTTCATCGTACTTGCCGGCAGCGCGTTTCAGATCCGCCAAACTGCGTCGCGCATTCACCGACCTGGGATCGAGCTCGAGTGCGCGGGCGTATTCCTTCTCGGCTTCTTCCAGACGCAGATCGATGTGGCGCGCGGCGCCCAGCGCCTGATGCGCAGCCGCCATCTCGGGCGCTTGCTGCACCACCAGCTCGGCCAGGCGATTCGCTTCGCCGACATTTTCCGTGTTCAGGTAAAACTGTTCGATGGCCAGTAGTCTTTTCGGGTTGAGCTTTGCCAGCGCTTCAACCTGGCGGGCAAAGTCGATCGCTGCGGCGCGTTGGTTACGCACAAACAGATTCATCGGAATGTTCGCGATCACCTCGGCAAACAACCGGTCGGTCATGTCCGGCGGGGCTTCATTCAAAGCCGCGCGAAATTCCTGTAAACCACCATCAATGTCGGCAGCTTGCAACTTTTGATCGCCCAGGGTTGCGTGCGCCACGACGATCAATTCGTTCGCGCGTGCCAGAGCCGCCGATTTTGGGTGCGCTGAGACGAAAGCCTTCAAGGCGCCGATCCGTTTGTCGACTGGCAGCGTCAGCGTCAACTCGACCTCTTCTTTTTCATCATCGGGATTTGCGGGAGCGTTTGCCGAGCTCGATGACGATCGTTTTGCTGATATCGCAATTCCTTTCTTCGGTTGCGGATCGGTTGACGTATTGGCCGCGACATTCACCGCCGGCTCTGTTGCGTTTGTGGGGATCGGGTGAGGCGTAGGGTTTTCAACTGGAGCTGCTGAAGACGGCGCGGGTAACTCGCCTGGCTGCGGCGAAGCGTTAACATTGGGCTTTGGTGACGCAACTTCGCCGGCCGCCGGCGCCTTCGTGTCAGACGCAGTTGGTGAAGTGGTTGCTGCCGGTTGGGGCTGAGTTTCAACCGATGGCGGCGGAGTCTCTGTCGGACCGGGGGTCGGTGCCGCTGAAGGACTTTCATTCGGCGCCGGAGTTGGGCTCGCTGAAGTTTCAGCTTTCGCAACAGGTGATTCGGTCGCAGCCGGCGATGGCTGTGAAGAGGGCTCGCGATTTTCCGGCGCGGGCGTGGCAGGCGCAGTCACTTGCGGCGTTTCACTCGGTGCCGGCGAAGCTTCCGGTATTGCTTCACCCGCGCTTACCGTGCGCGGCCGCGTCGAGTCCGCTGCTATGGTCTCAACTCTTCTTTGATCCAACTCGTCAAACTTGAAATTTTTCCGCTCACCCAGAAGACTAACGAACGATTTCACACCATCGAAGACTCCGCCATTGAAATCCGACTTTTGAAGTTTTGGCTTCATGCGGACGATCAATTCGCCGACGCTGCCTTCGGGGAGATCTTCCTGCGCCACGCGGCTGAACTGAGTAAAGAATTTTGCCTGGTCTTCGGAAACAACCAGCAGCATGCTTTTGTGCGGGCTGTTGCGTACGCCCACGTCCCAGGCCTTAGCCAACCGCAATGAATATTCATAGACATCTTCCGAGCCGATGGTCTTTACCGTCGCGATGACGAATTCAATGTCGGTGCGTTCTTTGAAGTTTTTGAGAATCGCTTCCAGGCGTTCCTTCATTGCCGCGTCAAAGACGCCGGCCGAATCGGTGACGTAGCCATTTTTTGCCGGCAACTGCGTTTGTTGCTCCTGCCCGCGCATACTCGCTGCGAGCGAAAACAGACAGAAAACAGCAAGAGCGGCAGCAAAGAAACGAGCGCGGGCATTGGGCATGAAAAGCGGCATTTTGTCTTCAGTTATTTGAAATTCTGCGGGGGAAACCAACCGGCGAGGCATGATAACATCAGAGCCAAGGCAAAAGGAAAAAGGCAAAGAGCAAAAAAGATAGGAGGTGAGCCGTCCCACACATTCATGGCTTATCGAATTCCTTCGAAGCTGTGCCACGGCTCGTGCGGCAAAGGATGAACAGAGACCATATCAACTTAGCGTTCAATTAGATCAATCAGGGAGTCGTCGGTTGGCTTGGGCTCGACCTTCGGCGCGCTACCCTTGCCGAACTCACCTACCCGGAGCAGGAAGTTGCCCAGGTTTGAGGCATAGGCCACGCCGTCCTCCTTGGTCACGACGCCGGACCGGACCAACTTCTCGATCTCACCGTCGAAGGTCTGCATTCCTTCCGTAGCGCCCTGTTCCATCGCATCGATCAGAGATTTTCCTTCCGACTCTCCGCGTTCAACGTACTCCCTCGTACGCGACGTGGCCTTCAAAATCTCGAAAGCGGCGACGCGCCCGGTGCCATCGGCACACGGCAAAAGGCGTTGTGAGATTATGTAGCGGAACGTCTGCGACAGGCGAGTACGAATCGACCGCTCTTCGTTTTTGGGAAAGACCCCAATGATGCGTTCGACGGTTTTGGCTGCGTCGATGGTGTGAAGAGTCGAGAGAACCAAATGTCCGGTTTCTGCGGCTTCCAATGCAACTTCCATGGTTTCGCGGTCGCGCATCTCGCCGACCAAAATTACCTTCGGAGCCTGGCGTAGCGCGGCCCGCAGGGCCACCGCGAAGTTTGGCGTGTCCGAGTGCAGTTCGCGCTGATGGATGGTGGAATTCTTGTGCGTGTGGAGAAACTCTATCGGGTCTTCAATGGTAACGATATGATAGAACTTGGTCTCATTGATTAAGTCGATCACCGCCGCCAGCGTAGAACTCTTGCCACTGCCCGTGGGTCCGGTAACCAGCACGATGCCGTTCTTTAGTTCGACGATCTCGCGAAACTGTCCGGGCAGATCGAAGTCTTTGAAACTCGGCGGCTGCTGTGGGATCACCCGCATGACAATCGCGTGTGTTCCTCGCTGCTTAAAGATGTTCACGCGAAACCGGCAAAGTCCGGGAACACTGAAAGAAAGATCTGCCGAGCCGGACTTCTCCAGATTCGCAACCGCCGCCTCCTGATTTCCGATGATCAAACTGGCGATACTCGACGTTTGCGCCGGCGAAAGCTGTTCGATGCCGGGAATCGAGACCGGCTGGAGTTTGCCGACTAGTTCGATTTGCGGTGGACGCGCCGGCGAAAAGATAAGATCGCTAACCTTTTCAGAAACTGCCAGCATCTGCCGCAGCATCGTTGCGAGATTCATTGTGGGCTGAGCCGCCGCAGGCGTTCCGTTGATCGGAGATTTTTCAGTGGGAGCCATTGGAACTAGTTTCCGTGCTTAGGGTCCTTTGGTCAACCCCTTTTATGGGCCTTGACCCTGGGAGAGCGAGTCGTCGAGAGAGCAAATCGTCACTACGTTCTTGCAGACTGAGCCAAACCGCACCGCGGGAAAAGAGCAGTCGGAGCAGAGGGTCAGGCTTGCGAGAATCGTAGAAATTAGTTGTCGACGCTACGGGTTGCCATGCACAATATGCCCGACGCGGAGCCAGGCTAACTACCGAACAAGACCAATGAGCGAACTCGACGAAGCATGGGAAGTGGCCTTAGCGGATGCCGAACGTCGCGCGCGCGCGGCCGGACGGCGCGACATTGCCGACTATGTCGCGCTGCGTAAGCAAAACGATCTCTTGCGACGCACCGCCGTTGACTGGCTGGTAATGACAATTACAACGCTGTCGGGTGAAGCGAATCGCAAAGGCGCGGGCATTCAGATCGAACAGCAGGACGATTACCGGTTCAAGGTCGGAACTGCGACGATGGTTGGACGGCAAGTGACTTTGCGTAACGGCGTGCGGGCGCTGACCCTGGAAGCCGGCTGGCCACGAGCGCCACGCGATGGATTTGTCCGCGGCGGAGGTCTGGCCTGCGCGAACCTAAAACATTTCGGACAGCCGCGCGCCAACGCGGAGCTTCTTCTTTTGCGATCCTCAAAGGACGCTCCACAATGGACGGTGCTCGAAAAGACCGGAACGCGCTCACCACTTACCGAAGCAAAACTGCGCGCGCATTTTGCGATGTTGCTGTCCGAGAACCTTTAGCTTATCAATTTCTCAAAGCGCAGCGACAAACTGAAGGAAGGTCTGATCAAGGTCTTCGACGGGTAGCGTCGGCATGAGTTTAGCCCGGCGTTTTAACGCCGGGATCAGATCGTGGCCGTTCCCGTCGCGTAGCGACGGTTGAATCCGATTCTCGTTTCATGCGTTGCTATGCGACGCGGCTAGTCTTGTTGATTCTTCCCCGGCCTTGAAAGACCGGGCTAAATTCATGCCGACGCTACGCGTCGAAAATACTTATTCAGAGGTTCCTGAAGTTTGTCGAAATGTCCGACTAGCGCTCGCTTGTCGAATCTCCTGAGCAGCAACGACAAACTAAGTTTCTCGGACATTCTCGCCTAATCTTAAGCTCCGATTGCATTCTTGTTTTAACCTTAAATCTTCCTTGCGATGCCTGCCCTTTAGTCTTGCGGTGTGCACCCTGCGCTGACCGATTTCATCGCATCTTGGGAAGAGTTTAAGTGAGTAAGATGAGTAAAAGGAGAGGAGGATTAGAGACATGAGGAGGAAACTAGTAATCACATCTCTGATCGCCGCAATGCTGCTGATCCTGGGGCTGCCGATAGCTGCCGGGGCGCAGGATTATCGTTACTATGACAACCGCGACTATGCCCGTGATAACAGGCGAGACGTCAGAGACGCGCTTCGCCGTTTGGACAATTCAAGCGCCCGGCTGGAAAGCGACTTGAATTACAACACGGGGCGGAGAGTATTTGGCTTTTTCTGGGTGCGAGATAACACCGGCGTCATGGAAGCCAGAGACTTTCATCGCGCGGTAAGAAATCTTTGGAACGCGTCCAATGGCGGACGCGATCTGATGAACAGTTACGATGAAGCGCGTGTTGTGCTTGATCAGGGCGCACGGCTTGATCAGGATCTCAGGTTCCGGAATAACAACGGCCAGCTGGATTCAGACCTGGCCGAGATCCGAGCTAACCTGAGAACGATTGCCGACGTGTACAGCTTGAGTATGCGTTATTAATGACAGCTTAGGCTGGCGATAATTCACGAAAAGAATTATCGATAACATACGCGTTCGACAAGGCCCCGCCGCCCTTTTCACCAGAGTGGCGGGGCTTTCGTTTGTCTTGCTGACAATGCCACAATGCGAGGCCGTGGCCGGCACTCTCTACATCGTCGCAACGCCGATTGGCAATCTCAAAGACATTACCCATCGAGCATTGCGCGTATTAGGCGAGGTTGATTTGATTGCCTGCGAAGACACGCGCCGCACACGGGTGCTGTTGAACCACTTCGGCATCAAGACTCGAACCATCAGCTATCACGAACACAATGAACGCGAGCGCGCGGAACAGCTTTGCAAATTTCTCGCTGAGGGCCAGAGCATCGCGATCGTTTCAGATGCCGGCACGCCTTTGATCAGCGATCCCGGATTTCATATTGTCCGCGCAGCAATCGAGCAGGGTATCGAAATCATCTCCGTACCAGGTCCTGCCGCTTTTGTCTCGGCGCTGGTCGCCTCAGGCCTCGCTTGCGATCAATTTTTCTTCGCGGGATTCCTGCCGGCGCGGGCGAAAGCGCGGCGCGACCAGCTGGAAGGGTTACGCGCGATCCCAGCGACGCTGATTTTTTATGAAGCGCCGCATCGCATTGGTCGGACTCTGAAAGATGCGCTGGACATCCTGGGCGATCGCGAAGCAGTTGTGGCGCGCGAGCTCACCAAGATTCACGAACAATACCTGCGTGGGTCTTTGAGCGTCTTGAGCGAGCGATTCAGGAGTAAGGACGTAGCGCGCGGCGAAATCGTTTTGATGATTTCCGGTTTCGCGCCAAAGGGAGCGTTAACAGTAACCGATCCATCAAAGGCCGGCGAAGATATTCTGCGCCGGATTCATGAGCTGGAGAGTGAAGGAGTGAATTCGAAAGAAGCTCTGAAGAAGGCCGGGCGCGAATTCGGGATGAAGCGGGCCGAAGCTTATCGATTGATGGTTGCTCAAAAGAATCTTCGCAGCAAATAGAGAATGGCGCTCAATACCAGAGAAATCAGCAACATCGAAACCAGCGGCGCGTAGAATCGTACGTGCTCGCCTTCGTAGCGAATATCTCCCGGCAGCCGCCCAAACCACGAAAACCAGCCGGAGTAAATCAGCAGTCCGATCGCGATAAGCCCGGCGCCGCTCATGATAACGAGCAATCCAACTGAGCGATTCATGGTTATTGTCGACGTTTCGCTCTTCTAACCGTAGTTGCGCAAACCAATCACTTCGCAAAACTTCCAATTGGCCCGTCCGGATTGATCAAGTCCTTCAATACCGCATAGGGAACCAGGACGTATTGCGGACCGGCAGCGTACGGCCCGACCTGGTAGGGATTGAAGGTGACCCACAAACCTTTTTTGGTGATCGCGCACGCTTTGTAATTGTCCAAAGCCGGCCCGGCGCCTGACTTCATTGCATCGGACTTCTTTGATTGTTCCTTCAAATTCTTGATGCAGTAATTTGAGATGACACTCAGATAGTTAGACTTTGGCTTGAAAAAGTCGGCGAGCGCAAGCTTCTTTCCATTTTTCAGATCATAGTTGAACACGGTGGTGAAACTGTTGGGATGCGCCGCGCCGCGTGAGTATTCTCCCTGGTTAAGCTCGACGCTGATTAAGTCGTCGGTCGCATAACGAATGTCGTATCCGATACCGAGATCGGAATCGCCGGTTTCCGCGCCCAGTTCGGGCATGTCCGCCTCACGTGATTTCTCACCGGACTTGAACGCGGCCACTTCCTTCGTCACCACGGCCCGAATCTCTTTATTGAACTTATCGAAGCGCGCATCACCGCCCTCGACCTGTGGGTACTCGGCATCGATTGTGTAATGCGCCTCTTTATTTGTCTCTTTGATCACCCTGGGCACGAGCCGTTGCGCGCCGCTGAATTTGATCGGCTGTTCATTGATCAGAAAGGGAGTTTGCTTTGAGCCGTCTGGCTTTGACCACTTGCCTTCGATTTTGGCCAGCTCCAGATCATCTGTGGACCACTTGCCCTTAAAGACGCCGGTATCCTTGCCGCCCTCGTCGGTTTCTTTCAATTCGACGTTCCCATCTTTGTCGACCGTGCCCCGGAGCGTGATGTCCTTGCCGACCCTGGGATAGAAGTAACTTCCGGAAAGTCTTTCGCCGTCGCGCATCAGGGTCATCTCAATATTCAGGTTCCCGGCAATGGTGCCGCGAAAGTGAAACGCGTCTCCGGCCGAAACTGTGCCGCCCACCGGGGCAACCTGCTGGGGCTGGGCGGAGTTTGCGTTCGCAGATTGATTGGCCTGCCTGCGGCAGGCGACCGAGAAAGCAAACATCACGAAGATCAAAGCGAGACTTAGGTTCCTGGTTTTCATATTCAGAGGGCGGTTTGATTCAGTCGGTGCGGATTAGTGCGAGCAACCTCGTTTCTAACATCGTCAAACGTTAAGTCGACGAGCTTTGCTCCGGTGAACATCTCGGAATTTGTGACTTCGGCGAAGGCGAATGCCGGCCGCTCAAAGTGTTCCAGCTCTTCATCACTTTCGAAGCTGATTTCAGCCAGAATCAAACCCAGCAAATCGCCGAGAAAAAGATCGATGCCGTATTTATTGCCGCCATTTTCAAACGAATAACGGTTCTTCCGAATCTCGTTCGCCTCGAAGACTGCCAGCGTGTTGTATTCAGTTGCGTTGAGATAGACGTTCGTCAGTATTGTGCGCGACAGGTCGGTTTGATTCAAGGCGAACTTTTGCGTCAGCTTGAGCGTCCACTTGTTAGTTTGCGGATCGCGAATCTTGCGCAGCCGCAGTCGCGTGCCGGTGATGTAATTGTCGGTAATCTGGACGTGCGGGCTCGCCGGAGTCAACCCTTCCGGCAGGCGATCGAGCAGAAACTTCCGCTCGCGTTCGACGCGAGCGTACTTGCTTTGTTCAGGAATAACTGTGTTCTGATCGGTTAGCTTCGCGACACCCATGTTTCAGTGCACGAAAGTTTACATACAGGCGGGCGGATGTAAAGTCGTAGAGCGATACGATGTGTTGTCAAAACTCCGACTTCAGACACCATTACCGCCCAAAGATAACGGCGGGCTGTAGCCCGCCGCCAAACGATCAAGAAGAGGTTCAACTCGATCAGGGTGATGCTGCCGTTTCGTTTATCTCATCACAAACTGAAAGTTCTGATTGCGCCGGCCCGGGTTATCGAAAGACGCCTGGCGAACGCCGAAGACGCCCTGCACGATCGTAAGTTTCGTCAGCAGCCGCGGCTCAGGTAGCTGGAACTTGTCAGCGGTCGTCCGCGCGTGATCGAAATCGAGTTTTGCAAGCGAGGCTAACTCCTGACCGTAGCGCATTACCATATTGCCCAGGTTGCTGCCGCCGGACATTGGAAGCTCGCCGTCGCGGAAAACCTCGACCTCAAAACCATTGAGTACGGTGGCCGCAGCCAGCAGCTCGTTGAGCTGGGTAATACCGGGCTCAAGCAGATCAAAACTGCGTTTTGGATCGACAGCAGCAAACGCACCCGCGACCTTAACCTGATCTTCAAAATCGCGATAGCTGGTGGCCTTCCGGCTTACCAGGGTGCGCGCGTCTTCCAAAAATCGCAGCGCCAGTTTCGGATTGTCCTTTTGAGTAGCAACCGAGAGATCGACGAGAAACTTCACCCGATCAGAATCCGAAGGTAAAGCTGCCAACTTCTGCCGAATCTCGCCGAGTTTCTCAGGTGACGCGGTCGTCGCCATTATTTTGAAATCAACCGCCTGGCTGATTGAAGCACGAGCAGATTCATCGAGATGATCGCTGGCAATCTGCATCGCCCGATCGGTATTGCCTTCGTCAATCGCTCGCTGCGCCGCCTGCTGGTAAAGGCGAGATTGCATCTGCGGCGGGGCCGTACTGGCGGCATTCACTAAAGCATCACTAGTACGCTGCTGCAGAGCGCCTCGCATCTGACTAAAACCGGCCATCTGGTTGTTATTGATTCCAAATTCGCTCAGTTTCTGGCGCACGGCCTGGGCACGATCCGGCAAATACTGATCGATCTGCGACAGCATCGTTTGCAAGTTCATCAGCAAGGTGCGCGCGTTGTTCTGCCTGACCTGGGCGTCGTCGGGCTGGTTCGATTGATTCGGTTGAATCATGCGCGCGCCGCCCCTGGGTCCTCCGCCAAACGTCACCATCCCCTGGGTGGGCATCGTCGCTCCCAGCGCGGCGGTGATCGTCGCATCCAGTAGATCATGATAGGCCGACTCGCTCAACACCTGATTCGAAACCGGGGAAGCGTTAGAGGAGTTAGTGCTGCTGGAAGCAGCGTTGGTTGATGCGTCGGCGGCGCGGGGCCCTGGCCGCAACAGGTTGAGCGCGAGGTTGCCGGCGTCGCGGCTGGCGAGAAGATTTTCCGATCCCAACCGGCCCAGTACCTTGCTTGAAAGTTTGTCGAACGCTTCCTTGTCTTTCGTCTGCAACTGCGCGAGCACTCTGCCGACCGCCGTTGGATATTCTCCTTTATCGAGCGACTCGATTGCTTTTTGATAGGCGACCTTTGGATCGCTCGAAGCAATGATCGAAAGCAAGCTCTGCTCAAGATTCATCTGCGGATCAGGTCCAGAGCGCCGTCCGTCATTGGCATTCGCCACCGCTGCCGGCGGTTGCGTTGATCGCAAAAGTTGATAAGCGAGGTCCGCGTCATGCCTGGCCACGGTCAGGACCAACTCCTGTCGCAAACGGTTCAGGTTTTGCACCTCTTCGCGATCCGTGCGATCAAGTTCCAAAATCATCTGGCCGATCCCGCCGCCGGCATCACTGAACAATCCGCGGGCCCGGGCCTGGTCACGATCCCAAAGCATGTCGGCCGCAGTGATCTGGACACGAATGCGATTCTCAGGCAGCTTGAGGCTCTGCGCTTCGGTCACCACTTGTTCGAGCAGCACAATCGCTTTGCGCTCGAGCTTCTGTTTTTCTTCCTGCTGTTGCTGCGGATCAGCCTGGGCCTGGCCGTTTGGAGATTGTTGGGTGGCGTCCTGCGCCCGCGCGATCTGGCTGCTTGCCAGGCTCAGGCTCAGCACAACCAACGCAAAAGGGAACCTTTTTATCAACATCATCATTACCTCATTTCGGGAGAGGCGGCACTTTTCCACGATTAAGACGGACAGGGAGACGAGTTGGTTTCAGATTATCACCCAAAGTCACGCCTGGGAGAAGCCCAGATTATCACCCAAAGTCACGCCTGGGAGAAGCCATGCCGCCACTTCTTAAGACACCACGCTGTCTGGAAAAGTAACAAAAAAGACAGATGAAACCTGGCTTGGGGCTCGCGACCATCGCATTGAAGTCCGGAGCGGTCTACAATTGATACAAAGAATGGAGCGATTATTCAAGAATCAGATCTTGCCGGCGGCGACGATTGCTCTGGCGTGCTCGATCTCGGTTTCAACGGCCTTCGCCCAGAAAAAGAAGCCGGCGCGGGCGCCCAAATCGATTTCAAATCAGAAAACATCCGAGCTGGAAAAACTGCGCAAGCAATACATCGATACTACAAAGCAGTACAAAGCGAGCCTGGAAAAACTTTTACCGCTAT
>WNGL01013891.1_pt1 | contig 14191 bp, 15 predicted proteins | sample 5400591 | NCBI WGS metagenome assembly WNGL01 (sample SAMN13153377, study PRJNA577476) | soil metagenome | isolation source: 80 cm soil or saprolite under Garry oak tree replicate 1 | place: USA:California | collected 2016-06-15
AGCGCGCGGCGGACCTCGAAACCGCCGAGATCGACGCTGCGCGGCACGATCATCAGCTCGATCGCATCGGCGGCGGCAGCGTCGCCGAGGCCGGGGTCCTTTCCGGGGAAGAAGCTCACGATCGGCTCCTCGATGTGATCAGGGCAAGCATGCGCGTCTGCGATCGGTCTCGCGCTCCCCTTATAGCACAAACAAGTCCGCGCCGCGTGCGAGATCAGCCGATGTCGAGGGGCTCGGTACCGGTTGGCTTGCCGGCGGCGTCGAGCGTGATCTTCTCGACCCGCGCCTCGGCCTGGCGCAGGAGCTCCTCGCAGCGGCGCTTGAGCGCCTCGCCGCGCTCGTAGATCGCGACCGACTCCTCGAGCGGAACCTTGCCCTCTTCGAGCCGCTTGACGATCGATTCGAGCTCTTCGATCGCCCGTTCGAAGGGCAGGCCCTTGACGTCGGAATTGGTGTTGTCAGCCATGATCGATCCTGGTTGCCGCGCCCGGATGGCGCGTTCATTCTCCTGCTGTTGGGTTTCCGAGTTCTAACCCTGCATCAGCGCCAAGACATGGGCGGCGGCCGAATTGGCGAGGCCGTCGAGATCATAGCCGCCTTCGAGCAGCGAGACCACGCGGCCATTCGCGCTTGCGTCGGCGACCTCCATGATCTTGCGCGTCGCCCAATCGAAATCCGCTTCCAGGAGGTTGAGGTTGGCGAGCGGGTCGCGCTGATGGGCGTCGAAGCCGGCCGAGATCACGATCAGGTCGGGCCGGAAGCTCTTGAGCCGCGGCAGGATCACGGTCTCGAACGCGGCGCGGAATTCCGGGCCGCCGTCGCCGGGGCGCAGACGCGCATTGACGATGGTGTCGTGCTCGCCCCGCTCCGACGGCGCGCCGGTTCCCGGAAACAGCGGCATCTGATGGGTCGAGCAATACATCACCGTGCGATCCGACCAGAAAATCTGTTGCGAGCCGTTGCCATGATGCACGTCGAAATCGACGATGGCGACCCGATCGGCGCCGTGACGAGCCTGCGCATGGCGGGCGGCGATCGCCGCACTGTTGAACAGGCAGAAGCCCATCGGCCGCGCGGTCTCGGCATGGTGGCCGGGCGGGCGGATGGCGACGAAGGCATTGGCGGCCTTGCCGGTCATCACCTCGTCGACCGCATGGACCGCGCCCCCGGTGGCGCGCAACGCGGCCTCGAAGCTTCCAGGCGACATCGAGGTGTCGGGATCGAGCGCCACCAGGCCCTGCTGGGGGGTCGCGTCGCGGATGGCTGTGACATAGTCGATCGGATGGCAGCGCGCGATGGTCTCGAAGTCCGCGGCCGGCGCCTCGACGCGCACCAGGATCTGGAAGCGTTCTTGCTCCAGCACGCGCTCGATCGCGCGCAGCCGGTCGGGCCGCTCCGGGTGGCCGGGCGGGGTGAGATGCTTGAGGCAGGCCGGATGGGTGATGAGGAGCGTGGTCATCGGCGATATCTAATCCTTCGGTCCGGGGAGCGGAAGCGGGACATCTCTAGCCCGCGAGCGCCGCGTCGGCGGTGTTGACGCTGTCGGCACCCTCGAGCACGGAGCGCTCGATCCCGCCGGCCCCGACCGCAAGATTCTCGGCAAAGAACCGCGCGATCGCGATCCGTGCGGGAGCGGCGCCATTGCCGGCGAGACGCGCGGCCGCCAGCGCCTCCTCGGCCAGCAGCGCTCCCCCGGCCGCGGTTGCAAACAGCCGCAGATAGGGCGTTGCTCCGGCGAGCGCGGTCTCGGGATTGTTCTGCTGCGGACCGATGAGCCAATCGGTCGTGCGCGCGAGGCTCTCGACCGTCTCGCCGAGCCGCGCGCCGGTCGCGCCGAAGCCTGGGTCGTTGGCGGCGTTGACCGCCTCGACGGTCGCCCGCAGCTCATCGATATAGGCCCTGACTGTCGCGCCGCCGGCGAGCGGCAGCTTGCGGGTCACGAGATCGATCGCCTGGATGCCGTTGGTGCCTTCGTAGATCGCGGCAATGCGGGCATCACGGTAGTGCTGGGCGGCGCCGGTCTCCTCGATATAGCCCATGCCGCCATGCACCTGCACGCCGAGCGAGGCGACCTCGATGCCGATATCGGTCGCGAACGCCTTGGCGACCGGCGTGAGCAGCGAGGCGCGCTCATGCGCGAGCGTCCGCGCGCGCTCGTCGGAGCCGCGTTGCGCGCGATCGAGCGCGACCGCGGTCGCATAGCAGATCGCGCGCGCCGCGCGGGTGAGCGCGCGCATGGTGAGGAGCATGCGCTTGACGTCCGGGTGGGCGATGATCGGGCTCGGTCCCGCTGCGGCGCCGAGCGCGCGGCCCTGCCGGCGCTCGCGCGCATAGGCGAGCGCCTGCTGGGTCGCGCGCTCGGCGATCGCGACGCCCTGCAGCGCGACCGCAAGCCGGGCCTGGTTCATCATCGTGAACATGCAGGCCATGCCGCGGTTCTCCTCGCCGACGAGGAAACCCTTCGCGCCGCCCTGGTCGCCAAAAACCATCGTGCAGGTCGGCGAGCCATGGATGCCGAGCTTGTGCTCGATCGAATGCGCGCGCGCGTCGTTGCGGACCCCAGGCGAGCCGTCGGCGTTGAGCAGGAATTTGGGCACCAGGAACAGCGAGATGCCCCGTGTTCCCGAGGGCGCGTCAGGGAGCCGCGCCAGTACCAGATGAATGATGTTGTCGGTGAGATCGTGCTCGCCATAAGTGATGAAAATCTTCTGACCGGTGATGCGATAGCTGCCGTCCGCCGCGCGCTCGGCCCTGGTGCGCGAGGCGCCGACATCGGAGCCGGCCTGCGGCTCGGCCATGGGCCGTGAGCGCATCGACCGCGCCCATGGTCAGCACCGGACCGAGCCCGAAGGCCATGGCCGCCGAGTTCCACATCTCGATGCAGGCGGCGTTAAGCGCATGCGGCAATTCCTGCCCGCCCCATTGCGCGGGCGCGGCCAAGCCGTTCCAGCCGGCTTTGGCCCACGCCGCATAGGCCTCCTTCCACCCCGGCGGGGTGGTGACGACCCCGTTCTCGAACCGGGCGCCTTGGCGGTCTCCGACGGTGTTGAGGGGGCTCAAGACCTCGGTCGCGAACCGGCCCGCTTCCTCGAGCACCGCATCGACCAGGTCTTCGCCGAGATCGCCGTAAATCCCTTCGGCCAGCGCAGGCGCGAAGCCAGCGGCGTGTTTGAGCGCAAACGCAATGTCGGCGACCGGCGCCCGGTAGGTCATGGCGAAATCTCAAGCGTCATCCGGCATCCGCACACCGATCCGCGCGGCCGCCCCGGCGCGTGCGCCAGATCGATCGGCGACCTAATCTAGTCCGGCCGCGCTTGCGGTCAACCGGAGGGAAAACGGATCGGAGGGAAGCCGAAATGAAAGCAGGCGCACAGAGGGTGGAGGGCGTACAGGGTGGATGACGTTGATCGTGTCGGCTCCCGCCGCTATATGGTGCGCGCCGGTCATGCGATCCGCGTTGGGGCGTAGCCAAGTGGTAAGGCAGCGGGTTTTGGTTCCGCCATTCGGAGGTTCGAGTCCTCCCGCCCCAGCCAGGCAGCCGGGTCTCTACGGTGTGATTTCCGGGTGTTTGGAAACACAAACCATCGCGTACAGCCTGTCTTTGGGAAAAGGCCGAGTGCCTGAAGTGCCGGCGCTCGGCTAACTTGCGAATACCTGCTGTCGTCTCATAACTCGGGCTTAACCATGAGAGGGGAGGTGCGGTAATTGACACGCAAGGTGCGCGAACGCCCCGGATGCCTCCCATGAGAAGGGCTTGGAAGATGCGCTGCCCGAGGTCGCCGGCGAAAAGGAGAGCGTTGGGCTGGCCTCCGCCCAAGGCGGCAAGGAAACTGAGGTGGGCGGGGCTAATATCCTGCGCCTCGTCCACGACGGCGAAGTCGAACACCACTTTCTTGTTCTTCGAGATCGCGGCCGCGAGTGAGCTGAACAGCGCCACGTAGGTGACCGAGCGATCCTTCAGTCCCAGGACCAAAGTATCGCCTGCCTGCATGCTGCGCCGAGCATCAAAAGTGAATTACGAACAGGTCTTTGCCGGCATCTCTCCGGGCTTCACGGATCGATTAGGCAGGACATCAGGCTGATTTACCTGGAGCTCGCTGGCAGCGACAAAGAAGCACATGAACAAAGCAAGGATATCGCAAAGCCTTAGCCTGCACCAGGCGAGACTAAGAAGGTGGGTAAACAACCCGAAACCCAAAATCTAAACACCAGCACCCAAGGAGAAGAGTCCCATGTCACGCAACATCCACCGCATTGCAACTCTCGCTCTCGTGACCGTTGCTACGGCAATCACGCTCTCGACGACCGCCAATGCGGAGCGGCGCGACCGTGACCTCCAGAGAATCGATCAAGACGCAGGGGAAGTCCATCGCGATCAGCAGCAGCTGCGCGGGGATCGCCTGCAGCGCGCGCGCGACTTCCAGGAGGAGCGGCGCGCCGAGGAAAAGCTTCGGCGCGACGCCCAGCGAGGCGACATCGGAGCCGTCTTGAGGGACACGGGGAGAGTCCAGCAGGACCGGAACGAGATCCGTCGGGACAACCGGGGGATCCGGCGGGACCGCGAGGACCTGCAGCAGGACCAACGTCGGCTTAACCGCGACGTTAACCGGTGAGACGATCGGCGAGCGGCTTGCCGCCGATCTTGCCACCATCGGTGATCTGCCTGGCGTGCCGCTGGAGCCATGCGAGAAGCGGGCGGCGCGGGTCTCCTCTACGGCGCTGGTGCGCTACCGTGGTAATGATTACTCGACGCCGACGGCCTACGGGTTCCAGGACGTCATCGTGAAGGGCTGCGGATACGCAGCGCGGGCCATCTGCGACGTCGGGAGCGGCCTGTTCAGTTGAATTGATCCCGAGTCGTGACAGCGTTCATTTCGTCGGCGAGACGCGCCTTGAAGCCCTTGGCCTGCTCGATATGGAACGTCTTGAAGTCACGGAACCTGGTGTAGGTTTCGAATCGGGTCATGGCCTTCGCGACGCCGTCGAGCGTAGCCTCGCTGAAGCCTTTGGCTTCGGCCAAGTAGGAAAAGGAAAGCGGATGTCCTTCTTCAGAAAGCAGCGAATCATCTTAGCGATAGCGGCGCTCGGCACGTTTTTGGTGGTCAGCGCCTCCTCACAAGCGCAAGAAAGCGGATATCAAATAATAAGAGGGACGCGCGTATACAGCAGGGGCGATTCCAAACCAAATCATCCCGTGCCCAAAATCTCTGACCCGAGACCAACTGATGAGAGACTCGTCAGCGCGTGTTGCGTCGGAAGCTTGGAAGGAAGGAGTGGAGCATTTTAATCGCGGAGAATACTATTCGAGTGCCGGCGATTTTCAGGGTGCCGAGCGAGAATATCGGAAGCTCAACCAGTATTCGAATGCAGATTTAGCGAGGGAAAGAATGAGACAATCTATTTGTCTCGATAACATAAAGAATCACAAGACACAGTCTGATGTCTTGAGGAACTTGAAAGGTGAAGGAGAGAAGGTGTCTTCCATTATACCAAATTTATTTGGAATCAGTGATTTCGGTATATGCAAAGGATATCCATACGCAACAAAAATGATTGAGGAAGCACTTCAACAACTCGCAGCGAGGAGCGATAAGCGCGAAGAGGTGAGGCAGGCTCTCATATCCTGCATGGCAGGATACAATGAGATCTTAGAGCGATATCCAGAGACCGTACGTCCGCCTACCGCCGGTGATGAAGAAGTGGCTAAGTTGCTTAGAGAAATGGGGAACAGCTTTGACTTTGTTTCAGACCGAATGACAGAGTGGTGCTCAAAAGCAGGCAGAAACGATCTGCTTCAAAAGGCTCAGCAGCGGAAAATTGACTACCAAAGAAAGGTTGAGCAGAGCCTAGAAGCGAGACAAGCAGTAAGACAAAAGGCCATACCGCAATTCTCGCGGGGGCATCAGCCCGTATCATGCAGCACTATCACGGACAAGAATCACCCATCGACTGGAAATTGTGACAGGGCCAATACGGCTCTGACGTCTGCTCGAGAGGCGGACAAAGAAAGCCCCTCGATTGTACAAGATCGCTACAAAAAGGCGGCTGAGTTATTTGGTCTTGCGAACGATTTCACTATGCAGGTCGACGTTCTCGTAGAAGCGGGACTTCCGCTACCAACCAGACCGGTGTGGCAGCGACCAAAGCTCGACCAACGGGTGGACGTAGGAGATGCTTCGACGTGCGAAGAGAGTATTCGATCGCTGATAAAGACCATCAATGAGCGAATCGCGGCACTGATGAAGAACGAACCGCCGTTTGTAAACGGGCCCCAGGTTCAAGTTGGCTCTTGTACCTCTCGCCTTGTAAAGCTCTACCGCGTGGGAGTCGTCTCAGGCCCCGCGGACGGGGTCGGGCTCACCACTGTTGCTAGTAAGGTGGCGAACCATGAGGAAAGAAGCTGCCTGGAGCTGAAGAAAGGCTACCTGGAAAAGGCCTGTAAGTGCGCCAAGCAGGGTCTGACGTTTTCGGCCGACGAAGCAATACAGGATCAAACCCTGGAAGCGTACGCTGCTGTACAGAAGCTTGAAAAGCGAGCACGAGACAGGAGCATCCGTAATCCGATTATCAACAAGATCGTGATGGAAGCTGCCAGCGTCCGCGATTGCTTCAGCATTGGAACCATTGAGACCTTCCGCAACACGCAGAAGACTCTTGAGACCATAGTAGGTCCATAAGCGATACCCGCATTAGCGGTAGATGCCCCCCCATGGTAGAAAGCCTGGGAGCGAGGAGAGCCCCCTTGGGCGCTTGGCCTCTTTCATTCTGAACCGCAGACTAACCCGTTGATGGGTAATCCGTCGAATTTCGATCAATTTTCAGAACGGATGTTGATGAATAAGGGAAATTGGGTGGATTTTGGTTCCGCCATTCGGAGGTTCGAGTCCTCCCGCCCCAGCCAGGCAGTCTGGTCTCTATGCTTATTTGCGGGTGGACCCTCGAAATCCCCGCGGTTGCCGGCCATTCGCGCGAGATGGCTCCGTCTCCCGCGTCTCGGATTGGGCACTGTATCTGGCGCCGCCATTAGGAGCTTGTTCCGCGTGCGCCGATCGTGCTCGGTCAGTACACGCATGTGCGGATCCACTGCCATCAGTTCAAGTCGGTCACCGAACATGCGCCGTCTAGCGTTGGGGCAAAGCAGGTAGCTTCGCCCGGGCCATCAACCGGCCCAGCTCGGGGAGGCGTTGCGCTGCCGAAGACGGTCCCAGGCATCACCGGGACCGTAGTAGCCCCGGCCATAGGAGGGATATGCGCTGCCGTAGCTGTAATAGCCTCTGTCCGCACCAGTCACGACTCGGTTCGACCGCGCCAATGTGGGGGTGGTCGCACTCAGGGCCAGCGCTCCCACCAGACCGGCGACGATCCCTAATTTCGTTAAGATGCATTTCATATGTCTTCTCCGCATTGTGTTATGAACCCACCCTGGGGCGCGTGGGCTTTCATCGCGAAGTATTTATTTCAGGCCATGCCGACATGCTTGAATAAGCTTGCTACGGTAAGAACGGGATTGCTGCAAACTTTACCCGAAACCAGCATGGGTTCCCGCACCGGAAAGCCAATATTCATTATTGTGACCTTCGACTGATCGATGTTGGTGACCTGTGCGAAAATCGGCCACTGCGCAAACGCGGCATCTGCCGTCGGGGCGCCGAGTTTCCTGCCTTCAAGGTCCTTGGGTGTCATCACACCTCGACTCTTGCGAGCGACGACCGCATAGGCTGGTTTATTGTAGCTCATGAACAGCGTTTTGATGAGGCTTTGGGGGTTCTGGTCTCGAAATTTGATCAATAGGTTGATGTCCCCGAAGGCCATGTCGTAAGTCCCGGAAGCGAGGCGGTTGATCGACTCGTACGAGCTGATGCCGGTATCGATCGTGACGTTGAGGCCTTCAGCCCTAAAATAACCCTTGTCCTGGGCCACCAGGAACGGGGCCTGCGTTCCTTCGTACTTCCAATCAAGCGAGAACTTCAGGACGGTTTGCGCCAGTGCCGGCTGCGTGAGACAAACAACAGCCGCCGCATCGTGATTTCGGCATATCTCCATGCCGTGGGGGCGTATGCTGCTCTCATGCTGGCCGGCTCGGCTCTCTTCGCGGAGTGCACTACCCATGGACCGCTGCGGCCGCGCGTCGCCTCAAGGGTGGCGGCTCGGGCCGTGGGCCAGCTCACCCAAGAGTTGCTTCGCGGCTCGCAAGTCGGCAGTGCCGAATCCTTCCGTGAACCGGTCATAGACCGGTGCCAACAGACCGCGCGCGTCCGCGATGCGGCCCTGGTTACGCCACAGCCGGGCGAGGCTCGTGGCGCCTCGCAGCTCCCATGATAGCGCCTGCTGGCGATGCGCCCAGCCGAGCGCCTCCAGGAACTCTTGCTCGGCGACGACAGCCGCATCTGTTGCGGTATCCAGCAATGCGATTTCACCATTGATCCGCAGCAACTCGCTCATGCACCAGCGCTCTTGGGTCCGCTCGCACTGCAGCAGCGCTTCGGCGATCGCAGCGCGTCCATCGTCGAGTCGCCCGGCGCGTGCGAGACTTTCCGCCAGCACCCCCAGAAATGCCGTTTGATGCTGAGCGAATCCGGCGTCGCGAAGCTTTCCGACAGAGGTCTGAAGAAGCGTCAATCCGCTGTTGAGATGGCCGCGCCTGACGAGCAGTTCGCCCCTGAAAATGTCGGCGTAAGCACGCCAAATATCGAGTACGTACCGTTCCGTTTGGCTGCTCAGCATTGCGGTGTAGCGTTCGGCCGCGGCCAGATCGCCGGCGAGAAGCGCAACGGGGCAGGCCGCGTTGCCCAAGGCGTTGCAGAGCGATAGCGTGTGTTCGATCGCCAGAGCCTCGTCGATATTGATTTCGACCACGCGCAGCGCCTGGTCGGCAAATCCCTGCAGCCAGAGCACCCGCGCCAGTGTAATACGCGCGGTCACCCGCTGTTCGAACTGAAAGCGGACGATGTGCGACCGGTGAACAGGGGTGACATAGCGGCCAAGCATGCGCTCGATGTGCCGTCGCGCACCCGCCTGATCGCCCAGAAAATGCAACGCGACGCCGACCATCCGGTCGCCGATGTGCGGATCGGCCGGATCGGCGGAGTTCACAGCCAGAGCGGAGAAGCGTTCTGCGAGCGCGAGCGCCTCCCGGTACTCACCGTTGTTGTAGCGGCTCGCCCACAGGCCCCAGAGCGCCCGCAGTCGGTAGTCGACGTCGTCGAGGTCTTCGGCCAGTTCCAGGGCGGTCTGCCAGGCCGCGCTGGTTGTGCGCTCGCGCCCCGTCGTATACATCAACGACCAGCCCAGCGCGGCGTGCAACTTCATCTCGCGGTGGTCGTCGTGTCTTGCGTCCGGATCGAGGGCGGCGAGCGCCCGCTCGACCCGCTCCCGACATTCGTTGATGAGCGACAGCTGGAACCACAGCGGCACCGCAGCAACCGTCAGCGCCACTCCGACCGCCACGTCGCCGGTTGGCGAAAACGCCCAATCGAGCGCTGCGCGCAGGTTGTCGATCTGGCGGCCGTAATCGGCGAGCCAATCCGCAGTAGGCCGGGTCTCCCATTCGGCCTCTGCCCTTTCGAAGAGCGCGCGGTAATGATTGGCGTGAGATCGCGATACCGGTTCAACCTCGCCTGCCTCGGTGAGCTTTTGGAACGCATAGGCGCGAGTCGTATCAAGCAGACGATAGTAGGCTGTTGGGCCATCAACATCGGCCTCGACGAGCGACTTCGCGACCAGGTCGGCGATGCAGTCGATGACATCTGACGCAGCCAGCGTCTCGCCAGGCGCCACGGCACTCGCCGATTCCGAAGTGAACCATCCCGCAAAGACACTCAGGCGACGCAGGATCACGCGAAGGGGCTTCGGAAGCAGCTCATAGCTCCAGTCCAGCGCGGCACTTAGGGTCTGAAGACGCGGCAGTGCTGTCCGGCGGCCGCGCGTGAACAGCCGGAAACGATCATCCAGGCGATCAGCGACTCCTCGCACGCCGAAGGCATCGACGCGACTCGCCGCCAGCTCGATGGCGAGCGCAATGCCGTCGAGTTTGCGGCAAATGTCGGAAACGATCGGCGCGTCCTTGTCACTAAGCTCGAATTCATCGAGACAGGCAGCCGCACGCTCGACGAAAAGCTGGATTGCGGGGAATGTGAGTGCTTCCGCAGCGGTGAGCTCGGCTGAAGCAGATGGAACGCCGAGCGGCGGCAGGCGCACAACCGCCTCGCCCTCCGATTTCAATGGCTCTCGGCTGGTTGCCAGGATGCGCACCAGTGGGGGGCCTTTGACGATTGTCTCCGCCAGCGCGGCGACCGCTTCGACGACGTGCTCGCAGCTATCCAGGACCAGGAGCATCTCCTTGTCCCTCAAGTGGGCAGACAACGCCGGAAGCGGGCTGTCGGAGCGAACAGCCACGTCGAGCACCGAAGCCAGCGCGCTCGTGACGACCAGAGGATCGGCCAGTGGCGCCAGATCAATGAATCGAACCTTGTCTTTGAAAGATGCGGCCAGCTCGTTGGCCACGGCCAGCGCGACCGTCGTCTTCCCGATCCCGCCTGGTCCGACAATGGTGATGAGCCGATAGCTGTCGAATTGGGCCACCAGCGAGCTGACGACATCGGCGCGGCCGATCATTCGGGTGAGCGAGGGCGGCAGGTTGTGCGCAGACTCCGGCGTGGCGGTCTCAAGGGTCGAGGGCTGCGCCAGAGGCGCGACCGGCGCAACGAAGCGATACCCTCGGCCAGGAACGGTTACGACGTATTGACGGCCTGCCTGCCCGTCGCCTAGGGCCCGGCGAAGCGCAGCGATATGGACGCGAAGATTGCCCTCTTCGACGAATGTATTAGGCCAGACCCGGGCGGCCAAATCATCCTTGGTGACTAATGTGCCGGCGCGCTCGACCAGGACCTTAAGGATATCGAGCGCACGACTGCCAAGGCGCAGCGGCTTTTCACCTTCGAGCAGGACTTGTTGTCTCGGAAACAGCCGGAATGGACCGAACCCGATCGCATCACCGAACGCGGCTTCCACCCGATCTGGCACCTGAACCTCGCTAATGGAGGGGCATTTGGACAATTTGGATACCCCTTACTCGACAATCTTAGGAGTACCTCCCTCCGGCTGTCTACCGGGACGACGGCGACGTTCGCTGGGCGACCGAGCGACCTTTTGCTCAAGTTCTCCCGCACAATTCTCCGCTTCGTCACGATCATCGTTCGAACCCGTGCCGATTTCATGTTCACTTCAAATGCAACTTCGTCTTTTCAATACCGAACTTGAGGGGATCGAAGGGGCCTTGGGCCGAGCCGTCCCTCTTTCCAGCACCGCAGCGAGCCAGCCAAGCAGCGTGCCCGGACTTGGTCGCGGTTGATCTCATTGAGCATTTCGTGCCGTTTCTTCTACAACACGCAGACGATGATGATCGGAAATCTCGTCCTGCGCGGTATCAACGCCGCCGTACCAAGCGCGGCCGGCGGAATCCGCCTGTCGCTGCGGACAGCCCACGGAGAGCCGACGCAAGCCGCGCAGGCCGGCATTTGCGAGCGCTTCCAGAAGAGCGGGCTCAACGAGCTCAGCCGCTGCGCCGGCTTCACCTGCGTATCCTAGGAAATTGCCTGCCCAGCGCGGGCCGTGGTGCATTAACATCGATTAACGCCGCTTAACTCCACAATCGCATGGGTATTTTGCATCATTGAAATCGTCACGTGCGTTCTTACACGACAGCAGCGTGCCTTGAAGGAACAAGTGAATGGTGCAGGTCCTCGGTGTCGACCACGTGGTCATTCGCGTCAGCGATTACGAGCGGTCTAAGGAATTCTATGATCGACTATTTACCTTTCTCGAGTTCGAGATCATCGATCGATTCAGCGACATGAGCGGCTGGAGAAATGGAACCACCGCGTTCTGGATCGCAGCGGCAGATTCGTCGATACCAAAGCGACGGCATTCCGAGGGCGAGATCGGTCTGCATCACTACGCTTTGGAGCTACGAAGCCGGAGCGACGTCGATCAGCTCGAAGCGTTCCTGAAGGCCAACGACGTCGACATCGTCGATCCAGCAGGTGAGTATTATGAGGACTATTATGCCGTCTATTTTTTGGATCCCGACGGCATCAAATTTGAATGCATGACCTTCGGACCCCGCCATCCACATGGCGCGCGGGTCAGGGACGGTAACTAGACCCGTACAGCCCCTTAGATCGCAGCACCACCCCGAGCGCTTTTTCGCTTTTCGGCCAACTGGCTGACATCGACGAGCCGTCGGAGGTGGCCGTTGCGTCTCATGGCCATCTAAGGCCGAATGAAATGCGGCCGGCGAGCAGGGAGCGCAGACGAAACAAGGTCGCAAGACTCGGTGCGCTATCGACCATCCCATTGGCGATGGCCATTCCAGTCCTGCGCGTAAGCGTAGGCGGGCTCGTTAGATTTGTGCCTATGTGCAAGCCGGGACCGCTTACGATTGGCCGGGCGCATCTCACTCTTCGCTGGCGCTTCGGCTTCTTGGTCCATCAGCCGAATGCGCCCGGCTCATTGCCCCAATCCTGTTCAGCGCCGTTCTGCCAGCCAAGTGCCGGCGCAGGTACCGCTCGTGCCAACGCCCCTCCAAACGCCGCCGCCGCGGCTCCTAGTCAGCTGGCCGGACCCGTTGGCCCACTGGTTGCCAGACTGCACCCTAACCCTCACGGCGCCCTTTGGCGTGACGCGTCCTTGCATCGCGACCATGCCGCCGTCGTAGATGATGATTCCGCCGGAAATCCGCACTCCGTAGCGATAGGACTGGCTGCAAGCTCCGCTGTTGCTGGCGATGAGAACGCTCCAATCGCCATCGTACGCGGTGCGGGCAAAGGCCGTGTCGGTAACCGCAACGCAGGTCAGAGCCAGAACAAAGGCCGGAATGCTGGCGCGAAGCCGCCTGTTGCTGAACATTATCTTCCTCCTGTTTGAGCCGCTGGTGAGATCCTAGAGCTTGAACGGAATCCCGCCGAAGTGGAGGCCGTTTTGTCGCGCCGTCAACCGCGCACTTGAAAGATCGTCCCGCCTGTTGCGTTTCTCTTGGACACATTTGCTGCGTGCAGAAGAGTCTTGCGCTAATTTGAAGTTCTGGCGAGCTCCTGGAGCTGGCGCTCGTTTCAACGAGATCTGCACGAGTGGCTCCGATATATGGTACCTCATGCCCCTATAGCTACCCTGCTGGTTGGCTTATTGGATAAGCTTGCCGACTGCGGGACGCGTTTGCTGCGTTGGCCTAGGGCATCGCAAAGGCTTCCGTCTGCCGAATATCGAAGACGCCGCACGGGCAATTCGCGGAGCGACAGGCTTGGCGAGCAAGGCTGCTTTAAGCCGATACCCACGACCGCGACCGGCGCGATGTCGTGCATGAAATTGAGCTTGTCGTAGAGCGCGGCGTTGACTGCCTTCGCCGAAGTAGCGTACAGAAGCGTATAGCCTTCCGCCGGCGCACGCACGACCGCCTCGGTGGTGATATTGCTGGTAGCGCCCGTCCGGCTCGACGCTCGCCCAAGGCAGCAAGCCCAAGGTGACCGGGGACTATAAGCGCCGGACGCCGGGGCGGTAGCGCAAACGATGCTTGCTCCGCCGCTCCAGCCGGAGATCGGCAGGTGAATTCTGTTTGTTGGCGACTCTCGGAGTATCGGTATGAAGAACACCCTTCAAAATCCCCGCATGATCCACCGGCTCAATGCGCTCGGTGTCTTGGATGGGCATCCTCTGACGCTCGTCGACGTCGGGATGCGAGCCGGAATCCAGGGGTATTGGCCGGTATTCGGAAAGAATTTGCGGGTGATCGGCTTCGAGCCGGACGAGACGGAATTCAAGACCCTGTCGGCTGAGAGGGTGCCCTACCAGCAGATCGTGTTTCCCTACGTCCTGGATTCGACAACGCGCAAGCGCGACTTCTACCTGCGGGCCCATAACCGCGCCGCGGACGGTTTCTATGTGGGCTTGAAATGGTGGAGCGCGCGGCTCGGTCCCACCGTCAAGGAGGCTTTGCCGCACGACTACGCGAGCTTTCTTGCGCAGCCCGACGAGCGCGAAGCGACCGGCAACACGATTCCCATCGAGACCACGACCTTCAACAAGGTGGCGCGGGATCACAATCTCGGATCGGTCGATTTCATGAAGATCGACACCGAGGGCGCCGAGCTGGATATTCTAAAGGGCGCGCCCGATTATCTCGGGCGGGGGGGGCTTC
>WNGL01006155.1_pt1 | contig 14190 bp, 13 predicted proteins | sample 5400591 | NCBI WGS metagenome assembly WNGL01 (sample SAMN13153377, study PRJNA577476) | soil metagenome | isolation source: 80 cm soil or saprolite under Garry oak tree replicate 1 | place: USA:California | collected 2016-06-15
GCCCGCGGCCGTCGCCACCCGGTAACCGGCCTTGGCCAGATGGTAGGCGACGAGCGCCGTGATGTCGGCCTCGTCGTCCACCACCAGCACGCGGTGGGTGGTCGGCTCGGTCACAGCGTGACGTCCCCGCCCGGGTCACGCTGCTTGAGTCGGTCCACCGCCGCCCGGGCGGCGTCGCGGGCGCGCGCGGTCGCGTCGGCGTCGCGTGCGATGGTGATCGTCGCACGTTCGGGGCCCGCGTCGACCGTCACCGCGAGCACGTCGTCCGCCCCGACGCCGGCGGGGAGCAGCCAGCGGGGCAGATCGACGAATCCCCGGCCGTCGACTTCGACGACGACCAGATTGCCTTCGTAGCGATCGATGATGAACCGATGTGTCTCCTGCATCAGCACTCTCCCCGGCGTTTACCCCAGGCTGAAGCCTGGGCTCGGCCCGACGCAGCCCTAAAGGGCATTGCCCTTCAGGGCAACGATGCGCCGAGCCCACCCTTCAGGGTGGGAATCGTAGAAACGACGACATCAGTGCAGCACCGTCCGCGCGTGACACTTCCCGGTCCGTTGCGTCATGATCGTCCAGGGGCGGCCGCGCGGGACGCGCACCGTCACGGTGCCGTCGTCCGCAGTGCAGTACGTCGGAATGCCGCGGGCGGCGAGTAACGTAAGCACGTCGGCGAACGGATGCTGGCGGCCGTTGGCGCTGATGATCACGGCGTTGGGCTGTACCACGTCGAGCACATCGGCGCTCGTCGAGTTATCGGAGCCGTGGTGCCCCGCCTTGAGCACGTCCGCCCTGAGTAGCCCGGGCGCGGTGCTCATCCACCAACCGAGCTCGGCCTGCTCCGCGTCGCCGGGGAAGAACATCGTGAAGTGTCCGTGCGCGAGGCGTACGCCGACCGAGCAGTTGTTGACGTCGTCGTTCCCCGCGCTGCTCGGGAGCGTGCTGCAGCCGGGCGGCGGCGCGAGGAGCCGGAGCTCGACCGTGTCGCGACGCGTGACTACGGTGAGGCGGCGAACCCCCGTGTCGACGGTGACCACAGGAATGTGGCGGCCGTGGATTTCCTGCAGTAGGGCGCGGTAGCTCGCCGCCGTCCGGGGCGTGCCGCCGTACACGAAGGTGCGGACCGGAAAACGGCGCAGCACGGCGGCCATGCCGCCGTAGTGGTCGGCGTGCGGGTGCGACAGGATGACGGCGGCGAGCGTATCGACGTGGAAGGCCACGAGCCGGGCGACCACTGTCTGGCCGTGCTCGCCAGCGTCGATCAGCACGTGGCGGGCTCGGCGGCGGGTCGAGTCGGTGATGAGAATCGCGTCGCCCCCGATGCGCGCGTCGCTCACGTCGAGCACGCGCACCAGCAGGACGGCCGAATCCTGCGGCAGCGCGCACAGCGCGGCGCACAGCAAGGCTGCCACCATGCGCTGTGAAGGTAGCGCAACGCGCTCCGGCTTGGCAATTTTCAGCGCACTATGCATCTCTTGATCGCGCTGCTTGTCGCTCGTCCTTCCCTCTTCGCTTTTCCCACGTTCCAGAATCCCGACAGCACGCTGCTCCGCGTGCTCGCCATCAACGACTTTCACGGCGCGCTCGAGCCCCAAGTGTGGCCCTGGTCCGGCGGGCGCCCGGTGGGCGGGGCGGCGGCGCTCAAGCCCTGGCTTGACAGCCTCGCCAGGACGTGCGGCTGCACCACGCTGCGACTCGACGCGGGCGACGAGATGCAGGGCACCCTGGTCTCGAACTACAGCTTCGGTCGCCCGGCGATTGCGGCGCTGAACCTGTTCGGGATCGACGCCGCCGCGATCGGGAACCACGACTTCGACTGGTCGGTGGACACGCTGCGCGCCCGCATGGCCGGCGCCCGCTACCGCTTGCTCGCGGCGAACATCACCGACTCTGCCGGCACGGCGCGACCCGACTGGGCGGAGTCGTGGACGTTGATCGAACGGGGCGGGACCAGGGTGGCCGTGATCGGCGTGGCCCTGCCCGAGACGCCCCTGAACACGGCGTCGCGCAACGTGCGGGGGCTGGCGTTCGGAGACGGCGCGGCAGCCGTCCGCCGCGTCCTGCCCCGGGCGCGCGCCGCCGCCGAGTACGTCATCGTCGTGGCGCACGAGGGGGCGTTCTGCGACGGCGTCGCCGGCGCCGCGGCGCAGCCGGTCGCCGCGGCCGCGTGCCACGGCGAGATCATCGACCTGGCGCGCGCACTCGACCCGGGGTCGGTGGACCTGATCGTGAGCGGGCACACCCATTCGCTCGTGAACACGGTGGTGAACGGCATTCCGATCGTGCAGGCGCGCTCGTCCGGCGCGGGGATCGCGGTCGTGGACTTCGTGCGGGTCGGCGCCCGGCGCGAGGTGCGGGCGCGCATCGAGACCCCGTTCGCGGACCAGGTCCGGCCGGACGAGGGGCTCGCCGATTCGCTGCATCACTACGCGCAGACGGTCGCCGCGCTCACGAGCCGCGCCATCGTGGGCATCAAGCTCGAGCTGCGGCGCGTGGGGAACGAGTACGGGCTGGGACGCCTCATCGCCGACGCGCAGCGCAGTATCGCCAAGGCCGACGTCGCCCTCGTCAACAACGGCGGCATCCGCGCGGACCTCGCGGCGGGGATGGCGACCTACGGCGACCTGTACCGGGTGCAGCCGTTCGGCAACCGCCTCGTGCGCCTGGCCGTGTCGGGCAAGGTGTTGAAGCAGGCGCTCGAGCACGCGGTCGCTGGCGCAAGGGGGCCCGACGCGCACGTGGCGGGGATCGAAGTGTGGTACGATCCCGGCGGCCGCGTCGGCGACCGCATCACGAAGCTGCGCCTCGCGAACGGCCGGGGCGTGGAGGACGGCCGGACCTACACGCTCGCGGTGAGCGACTTCCTGGCGACGGGCGGGAGCGGCTACGCGATGCTGCAGGGCGCTCCCCAGGAAGACGTCGGCGTCACCGACTTGGACGCGCTCATCCGGTATCTCGCCGCGCTGCCACAGCCGGTCGCCGGGCCGAACGACGAGCGGCTGCACCGATGATCCGCGTGTTCGTGAACGACCGGCCGGTGAGCGTGGCACCGGGTGCGACCGTGCGCGACGCGGTCGCCGTGCTCGATCGCGAGCTCGCGGACCTGCTCGGCACGGGTGCAGCCTACGTCACCGACGGCGTGGGCCGGCCGGTGGACGGGGGCGATCCCGTGAGCGAGGGCGGCGCGATCTTGCGCGTGGTGGTGAGCGCCCGGAAGGGCGCGCCCCGCATTCCCAAGGACGTGCTGCGCCGCTGGCCCAAGGCCGAGCTGCACGTGCACTTGGACGGCTGCCTGCGGCCCGAGACGATGCTGGAGCTGGCGCGTGCCCAGGCGATCCGGCTGCCCGCCGATACGCCGGAAGGGTTAGCGCAGGCGCTGCACGTGAAGCACGCGAAGAGCCTCGAGGAGTACCTCACCAAGTACGAGATCACCCTCTCGGTGATGCAGACGGCCGCCGCGCTCGAGCGCATCGCGTACGAGTTCGTGCTCGACGCGGCGGCCGATGGGGTGCGCTACGTCGAGGTGCGCTACTCGCCGCTGCTCCATCGGCCGGCGCTCACGCTGGCACAGGCGATCGAGGCGCCGCTCGCCGGGATCAGGCGCGGCCAAGCCGAGTCGAAGGGAAGGACGAGAGTGGGGCTGATCGTGTGCGGAATCCGGACCCGGTCGCCCGCCGAGTCGCTCGAACTCGCCCGCGCGGCGGCGGACTATCGGGGGGCGGGCGTCGTGGCGTTCGACCTCGCAGGCCCCGAGCGGGGGTTCCCGGCGCGCGACCACCGCGCCGCATTCGAATATGCGGCTCAACACGGCATGGCATGCACCTGTCACGCCGGCGAGGGGGACGGGCCCCACTCGATCCACCAGGCCCTGAGCGAGTGCGGCGCGCGGCGCATCGGCCACGGCACCCGACTCGGCGAGGACCCGGCGCTGCTCGAGTACGTGGTCGAGCGGAAGATCCCGCTCGAAATGTGCCTCACCAGCAACCTGCACACGCACACCGTCGACTCGATCGCCGAGCATCCGTTCAAGCGCTATCTCGAGGCGGGCGTCGTCGTCACGCTCAACACGGACGGGCGCCTGGTGGACGGCATCTCGCTCACCGACGAGTATTTCCTGGCCCAGAGCGCGTTCGGCCTCACGCGGCAGGAGCTCGGCCGCGTGGTGCTGAACGCGTGCGAGAGCGCGTTCCTGCCGGACTATGAGAAGGTCGCTTTGGTCTCCCGCGTGCAGAGCGAACTGGAGGCTCTCTAAATGTCGCTGCGCCGAACCGTGCTCGCGTTCGCGGTCACCTTCGTGTGCGCGCTGGCCGTGTTCACGCTACCGCGCTTCGCGTGGAACACGCTGCACGCGGCGCTCGGGCAGCAGCCCCAGCCCGGCGCCGCCGACAGCGCCGCCCGGGCTGCCGCGCCCCCCGCGCTCCCCGCGGCGGCCCCGACACCCCAGGCCGCGCCCCGCTCGCTGCCGCAGCGGCTCACCGGCATCTTCGGCATCGCGCTCATCCTCGGGCTCGGCGTCTCGCTCTCGCGGAACCGCGGCGCCATCAGCCCGCGCGTGGTCGCGTGGGGTGTCGGCCTCCAGCTCGCCTTCGCCATCTTCGTCCTCCGTGTCCCGCTCGGCCAGACGTTGTTCGCGGCGCTCGGCGACGCGGTCAAGAAAATCCTCAGCTTCTCCTACGTCGGGTCCGAGTTCGTGTTCGGCGAGATCGGCAAGCAGCACTCGAGCCTCGGTCTGATCTTCGCGTTCCAGGTCCTGCCCGCCATCATCTTCGTGTCCGCGTTGTTCGCGATCCTCTATTACTTGGGTGTGATGCAGCTCGTCGTGAAGGCGTTCGCGATCGTGATGAACAAAGTGATGGGTGCGAGCGGGGCGGAAAGCCTGAACGTCGCGGCGTCGATCTTCATGGGGCAGACCGAAGCCCCGCTCACGATTCGCCCGTTCCTGCCGCGCATGACGCAGTCCGAGTTGATGACGGTGATGACCGCGGGCATGGCGCACGTCTCGGGATCGATCATGGCGGCCTACATCGCGTTCGGGATCGAGGCCCGGCACCTGCTCACCGCGGTGATCATGACGGCGCCGGGCACGATCATGATGGCCAAGATCCTCGAGCCCGAGACGGAGACGCCCGAGACCCTGGGCGGCGTGAAGGTCGACATCCCGCGCACCGACGTGAACGTGGTCGACGCCGCCGCGCGCGGCACGACCGACGGCCTGCACCTGATGCTCAACGTGATCGCCATGCTGGTCTCGTTCATCGCGCTGATCGCCCTCACCAACGGCCTCTTCGGCTGGGTGCACGGCTTCGCGACGTGGTTCCCGGCCGACCTCCAGACCATCCTCGGCTGGATCTTCCGGCCGATCGCGTTCGTGATGGGCGTTCCCTGGCACGACTCGGGCACCATCGGCGGCTTGCTCGGCACCCGCATGGTGCTGAACGAGTTCATCGCCTATTCCCAGCTCGGGCCGCTCAAGGCCCAGCTCGACCCCGTATCGTTCACGATCGCCACGTTCGCGCTGTGCGGCTTCGCCAACGTGAGCTCGGTCGGCATCCAGATCGGTGGCATCGGAGCCCTCGCCCCCGACCGCAAGCACGACCTCGCGCGGCTCGGCTTCCGCGCGATGATCGCGGGAACGCTGGCGAATTTTCTGTCGGCGACGTTGGCTGGAATGCTGTTGTGAACCCCGGGGAGCAGGGAGCAGGGAGCAGTACGATCCAGCAAGCCGCGGACGTCATCGCGCGGCGTCTCGGACCGTTCAGGCCTCGCGTTGCGATCGTGCTCGGGTCCGGCCTCGGCTCCGTGGCGGACAATGTGGATTCCGCAATCCGCATTCCGTATTCCGCGATTCCCGGATTCCCCGAGCCCGGCGCGCCCGGGCACAAGGGCGAGTTGGTGGGCGGCACCCTCGAGGGCGTGCCGCTGCTGGCGCAGAGCGGTCGCTTTCATCTGTACGAGGGTCATGCGCCGGCCGTCGCCGCGCTCCCGACCCGCGTGTTCGCCCGCCTGGGCGTGCGCACGCTGATCGTCACCAACGCGGCGGGCGGGATCCGTCACACCTTCCGCCCCCCGACCCTGATGCTGATCGCGGACCACATCAATCTGATGTTCCGTAACCCGCTCGCCGGCCCGGTCGAGCAGGGCGAGGAACGCTTCCCCGACATGAGCGACCCGTATGACGCGGAGCTGCGCGCCCGCGCGCGCGACGTGGCGCGCGCGGAGCGGATTCCACTCGAGGAAGGGGTGTACGCCGCGCTGCTCGGCCCTGCGTTCGAAACGCCAGCCGAGATCCGGATGCTGGCGCGGCTCGGCGCGGACGCAGTCGGGATGTCCACCGTCCCCGAAGTGATCACCGCCCGCGCCCGGGGGATCCGCTGCCTGGGATTCTCGAGTGTCACCAACGTCGCCGCCGGCCTGACGGCGCAAAAGCTGTCCCATCAAGAGGTTCTGGAGGCCGGTCGGGGGTTGGCGGGGCAGCTCGAGCGGCTCATCAGAGGAGTGCTCAAGCGACTCTAGACCCGTTTCTCACCCTTCCCCGGCCCCTCACCGTTTCCTGACACCTCCCGTGCAACCGTTTCGTACGGCCGCCTGTCATAGTTGGCATCGCTCAGCACACCTCGGACGCCGCCGCCGGGGAACAGCACCGACCTCCGTCTCGGGGTGCTCATGCTTCTCGCCGTTACCTGGCTGGCTGCCTCAGCCGTGGCCTTTCCCGCAAGCGCAGTCGATTCGCCTGGCGTGGCGCTTCACGCCGCGCCGCGGCGCGCGGCCGACTCTCTGGCCGCGGCGCCGCAGCTGGTGCGCGCCGTGCGCGCGGCGCGCCCCGTGGTGGTCGACGGCACGTTGGGCGATCCCATCTGGCGGACTGCCGAGCGGGTGAGCGGTTTCGTGCAGCGCGACCCGAACGAGGGCGCGCAGCCGAGCGAGAGCAGTGCCGTCTACGTCGTGTACGACGACGCGGCGCTCTACATCGCCGCCCGCTTGTACGACGCGCACCCCGACTCCATCGTCGCCCGGCTCGGGCGGCGCGACGCGTTGACCAACTCCGACCGGTTCGTCGTCTACATCGACCCCTATCATGACCGCCGCAGCGGTTACTACTTCGGCATCGACGCGGCGGGAACGCTGTCCGACGGCACCCTCTACAACGACGAGTGGGACGACGACTCCTGGGACGGCGTGTGGGAGGGCAGGGTGGACCGCGACTCGCTCGGGTGGACCGCCGAGCTGCGCATTCCCTACTCCCAGCTGCGGTTCATCGAGCAGCCGCGGTACGTGTGGGGCATCAACTTCCGGCGCGACATCGCCCGCAAGAACGAGCAGGACTACCTCGTGTACACGCCGAAGAACGGCAGCGGCTTCGTGTCACGCTTCGTGGACCTCGTGGGGATCGAGCGGGTGACGCCGCCGCCGCGGCTCGAGATCCTGCCGTACACGACCGGCAAGGTGGAGTTCGCGCCGGCCACGCCGGGTGATCCGTTCCGCGACGGCTCGCAGCTCTCCCCTGGGATCGGCGCGGACGCGAAGATCGGCCTCGGGTCGAACCTCACCCTCAACGCGACCGTGAACCCCGACTTCGGCCAGGTGGAAGTGGACCCCGCCGTGGTCAACCTGAGCGACGTCGAGACCTTCTTCCAGGAAAAGCGTCCCTTCTTCATCGAGGGCTCCTCGATCTTCACCTTCGGCCACGGCGGAGCCCGCAACTATTGGGGCTTCAATTGGGGTGAGCCACAGTTCTTCTACAGCCGCCGGGTCGGCCGCGCCCCGCAAGGAGCCGTGCCCGAGGGCGCCAACTCCGATTCGAGCTTCGCGGACCTGCCGGCCGGGGCGCACATCCTCGGCGCGCTCAAGCTCACCGGCAAGGCCGGATCGAGCTGGAACGTGGGAGCGCTCTCGGCGCTGACCGCGCGTGAGACCGCCCGGGTCGACACTACGGGCGTGATCTTCCGGAAGGAAGTCGAGCCCCTCGCCTACTACGGCGTGTTCCGGGCGCAGAAGGAGTTTCCCGACGGCCGCCAGGGTCTCGGCTTCATCTCGACCGTCGCGGCCCGGCGCTTCGAGGACCCCTCGCTGCGCGACGACGTCAACTCGAGCTCGTTCGCTTTCGGCACCGACGGGTGGACGTTCCTCGACCACGACAAGGCGTGGGTGGTGACCGGCTGGGCGGGCGTGACGCGCGTGGACGGCGCTCCCGCGCGGATCACGGCGATCCAGGACAACTCGCAGCACTACTTCCAGCAGCCGGATGCCGCGCATCTTGGCGTGGACAGTACGGCCACGTCGCTCACCGGGTGGGCCGCCCGCGTCTACCTCAACAAGCAGAAAGGCAACTTCTTCTCGAATTCCGCCATCGGCGTGATCTCGCCCAAGTTCGACGTGAACGACGTCGGCTTCCTGTGGCGGACCGGCGTGGTGAACATGCACGTGGGCGGCGGCTACGACTGGACCAAGCCGGGCAAGGTGTTCCGCTACGTGGAGCTGGGCGGTGCGGCGTTCCGCAACTACGACTGGGACGGCAACATCAACTGGTCGGGCCTGTACCACTTCGCGAGCGTGCAGCTGCTCAACTACCAGTGGTTCCGCTGGGACCTCGCGTACAACCCGTGGACCGTGAACAACCGCCGCACGCGCGGTGGGCCGTTGTCGCTCAACCCCCCCGGCTATCAGGTCGACCTGACGTGGCAGTCCGACAGCCGCAAGGCGTGGGTCGTGAACCTCAACTGTGGCACCTACCAGGCCGAAAGCGACCGCAACTGGTACTTCTCCCCCAGCCTCGACCTCCGGCCCGCCTCGAACGTCCTGGTGAGCGTGGGCCCGAACCTGGCCCACGAGCGGACGCCGGTGCAGTACGTCGGGACGTTCGGCGATCCGCTCGCGACCACGACGTACGGCAACCGCTACGTGTTCGGGACGCTGCACCAGACGGAGCTGTCGGCCGGGATCCGGTTGAACTGGACCTACAGCCCGAAGCTGTCGCTCCAGCTCTACGCCCAACCCCTCATCTCGTCGGGCCGTTACAGCGCCTTCAAGCAGCTGGCACGGCCCCGCACCTTCGACTTCGACGTGTACGGCCGCGATACGGGCACGATCAGCCGCACGACCGACGGCACCTACATCGTGCACCCCGTCACCGGTGCCCCAGCGGATTCGCTCACCTTTTCCGACCCGAGCTTCAACCTCGTTTCGCTGCGCGGCAACGCCGTGCTGCGGTGGGAGTACCTGCCGGGGTCGACGATCTACTTGGTCTGGACGCAGAGCCGATCGGACAAGGACAATAGCGGCGACTTCCAGTTCGGGAACGGGCTGCGCCGGATGTTCGGGGCGAGGGCGGACAACATCTTCCTCGTGAAAGTCACCTACTGGTGGAATCCGTAAGCGTCGTAAACCGCCACGTCTGACCCCACCGCGAAAACGACCGACACGGGTGGGCGCTCGGTCAAGAAGCTCCACTCCCTCCCGTACAGCTGCCCGAAGTCCACGTCGCACTCCACGGCTCTCACCGCTCGGACTGCCCAGGGCGGGTGCTCCACCCGAAAGATCGTCAGCTCGCCCCCGCGCCCTGCGCGACACCCGAGGACGCGCTCTGTGAAGTAGTGCTCCGCCGAATCGGGGGACGGCACGCGCGCGGCCTGCGAGCCCGTCACGCGCACGTGCCAGCCGGTCGCTTCGGGACCGATGCCGTACTCGGCGCGCACCTCGGCGTCCACTGCGGCGACGCGGCTGCGAACGGGCATCGCCCGGAACGGCTCGCCGTACCGCCACCGACCCACCGCGGCGATCAAGCGGCTCGGCACGAGCTGGCGCAGGAAGCACACCCCAGGCTCGCCGCGGTATCGCACGTAGGTGCGGAAGTTCACCTGAGGGTGTGCGGCGAAGCCCGGTACGCGCCAGCCCAGCACTCGGATGTCGCTCAGTTGCAGTGCGACGAGGCTCACGTGCGTCGCGCCGTTCCAGCGGTCGGGAGCGACGCCGGGCGGCAGGTGCCCGCGCACCAGCGGCTCCGCAGCCTCGAACGTGAGGAGGAGGAGGTTGGACCAGCGGGCGGTAAGGAAGGGGCGGGGGCGGGACGGCACTTGTAGTGGGGGCTGGAGTCGCTAGTAATATGGCGTCCCGACTCTCGAGGCACCGATGACGGGTCCCGTGACCCTCGAGGCACGCCTGCGTGTGGTAAAGATCATCCACGCCGCATTGATGGCAGGCGTGATCCTCTTCCTACTCGTGGCGGCTGTGCTGCGGCGGCGCGGCGGCGCCCTCGCCGCCGGACAACTTGGGCCGGTGCTCAGCTATGTCGGACTGGGCGTCCTTGCCGGCGCGCTCGTCCTGGTGCGGATCCTGCCGCGGCCCGACCCTGCGCCTGCGCCCGGTCAGGCCGCCGACCAGTGGTGGACGGCCAGCCAGTCTCGCCTCATCGTGTTGTGGGCGGTGACGGAGGGCGCATGCCTCGTCAACGCGATGGTGTGGTTCATCACCCAAGCGCGGGTGTCGCTGGGGGCGGCGGCGCTGGCGCTCGCGGTGCTCTTCGTGCTGAGACCGGGTCGCTACTTGGAATAGCCGGGGCAGTATCCTACAGGCCGTCCGTCGGCGGGCGGGGTGGTCCCGGCACAAAATGATTCAACGGCCCGTGCCCCTGTCCCAGGCCCGGCGCGGCCGCCATGGCCCGGTGTACGAAGTCGAGCGCGTCCGCTACCGCGCGCTCCAGGGGCCGGCCGTGCGCGAGGCCCGCCGCGAGGGCGGCGGACAGCGTGCAGCCCGTCCCGTGCGTGGAGGTGGTGTGGAGGCGCGCATGGGCGAAGCGCCGGGCGGTGCCATCGGTGATGAGCACGTCCACGACCTCCTCGCCCGCGAGGTGTCCGCCCTTCACGAGGGCCGCGCGGGCCCCGAGCTTCACGAGCGCGCGGCCGGCGCGCTCCATCTCGTCCGGGGTGTGGACGCGCTCGCCCACGAGGGTCGTCGCTTCGTCGAGGTTCGGTGTGACCAGCGTCGCGAGGGGAACGAGGCGGCGCGCGATGAGCTGCTCCGCGTCCCGGTTCAAGAGCCGGTCGCCTGACGTCGCCACCATCACGGGGTCGAGCACGTAGTTCGGGAGGCGCCGCCGGGCGATCGCCGCGGCCACGGCTTCCACGATGTCGGCCGAGCCGAGCATGCCGGTCTTCACCGCGAGCGGCGGGAGGTCGTCGGCGACCGCATCGATCTGCTGCACGACGAGCGCGACGGGCAGCACGTCCCAGGCGCGCACGGCGACCGTGTTCTGGGCCGTGACCGCCGTGATGACGCTCGTGCCGAAGACGCCGAACTGATGAAACGTCTTCAGGTCCGCCTGGATGCCGGCGCCGCCCCCGGAATCCGAGCCGGCGATGGTGAGCGCGATCTTCACGTAGCGCCCGTCACACGGTCCTTGGCATATTGCAGGCCCGGCCGGCGGCACAGCGCGAGGAGCCCATAGCCAGTAATCTGCAATCGACGATCCGCGATCTTCAACGCCGCAAGGCGCGCGGGCGGCGTGGGCTCGCTTTGGTCGAGGGCGTCCGGCTCGTCGAGGAGGCGCTGGCGGCGGGAGTCGCGCTCCGCGGCGCGCTGGTCGCGCCCGACCTCGCCCGCACCGCGCGCGGCACCGCCCTCGTCGCGGAGCTGGGGCGGCACGCCGTGCCCGTCGAGGAAGTCGGCGCGCGCACGCTGGTGCAGCTCGCGGACACCGAGACGCCGCAGGGGATCCTCGCCGTGATCGAGCCGCGCAAGTGGACGGCGCACGATCTCGCGCTCCAGCCCGGCACGGTGGCGTTGGTCATCGACGGCGTCCAGGATCCCGGCAATGTCGGCACGCTGATCCGCACGGCGCACGCGCTCGGCGCCGCGGGCACGGTGGTGCTGCGCGGCTCGGCGGACCCCACGAGCCCCAAGGCGCTGCGCGCCGCGATGGGCGCGACGTTCCGGCATCCCGTCGTGGCGTTCGACGACACGGCGTTCATCGCGTGGGCGCGGCAGCACGGGGTCACCCTGTGGGCCGCGGCCGCCGATGGCGTGCCGCTGCGCCGGGCGCTCGCCGGGGGACGAGGAAAGGGAGGAGACGACAGGGTGGACGGGCCCATCGCGGTGATCGTCGGGAACGAAGGAACAGGCATCCGCCCGCAGCTCAACGCCGTCGCGGCGCAGCGCGTCGCGATCCCCCTCGCGCAGGGCGCGGAGTCACTCAACGTCGCGGTGGCGGCCGGGATCCTGCTCTACGAGGTGACACGTGGTCGTTGAACCAATCCTGCTACTCGGCGCGGGCGTGTGGGGGCTCTGTCTCGGCAGCTTCCTCAACGTCTGCATCCTGCGGCTCCCGCACGACCTCTCGCTCCTCAGGCCCGCGTCCACCTGCCCCCGCTGCCACCACCCCATCGCCTGGTACGACAACATTCCCCTCGTCTCGTGGCTGCTGCTGCGGGGGCGCTGCCGGCACTGCCGCCAGCCGATCTCCCTGCAGTACCCGCTCATCGAGCTCGCGGTGGGCGTGATCTGGGTCGGGGCGCTGTGGCGGTACGGCGTGTCGGCGCACGCGGTCGCAGGCGGGCTGTTCGGCACGATCCTCCTTGGCATCGCGATCACCGACGCCCGGCACTACCTGATCCCCGACGAGTACACGTGGGGCGGCCTGGTGCTCGGACTCGCGCTGTCCCTCGCGGGCGGCGTGGAGGGGTTCCTGCACGCCGTGCTGGGCGCGGGGGTCGGCTTCGCGCTGCTGTTCGCCGTGGCGCAGGTGGGGCAGTGGGCGTTCAAGGAAGAGGCGATGGGGGGCGGCGACATCAAGATGATGGCCATGGTAGGATCGTTCCTCGGCTGGCGCGGGGTGCTGCTCACCGTGTTCCTCGGCGCCCTGCTCGGCAGTGTGATTTTCGTGCCGCTGTCCCTGAAGCGGAAGCGTCTCGTGCCGTTCGGGGTATTCCTGGCCTTGGGGGCGGCCGTGACGTTCGTGTTCGGCGACGCGATCATGGCCTGGTATCTGCACTTCGTGCGCGGCGAATGAGCCGATGGGCGATCCCTTCGAAGGACTGTTCGATTCCGGGGTAGTGCTCGAGCGCGTGGGGATCGACCTCACGGCGCAGGCGCGCCGCGGCGACCTGGAGCCGGTGCGCTGCCGCGACGCCGAGATCGCGCGCGTCGTGGATATCTTGCTGCGCCACAACAAAAACAACCCCGCGCTCATCGGCAAGGCGGGCGTGGGCAAGACCGCCATCGTCGAAGGGTTGGCGCAGCGCATCGCCGCTGGGGAAGTGCCGCCGGCCCTGAAGGACGCGCGCGTCGTCGCGCTCGATCACGTCGCGCTGCTCGCGGGGACGGCGTTCCGGGGGCAGTACGAGGAGCGCATCCGCAAGCTCGTGCGCGAGCTCTCCGCCGACCCGGATCTCATCCTGTTCGTGGACGAGCTGCACAACCTGATCGGCCAGGGCACGGCGCTGGGCGCGGCGATGGACGCGGCCAACATGCTGAAACCCGCGCTGGTGCGGGGCGACATCCGCGTGATCGGCGCGACGACGGGGGGCGAGTACGACAAGTGGATCCGCGGCGATCCGGCCCTGGAGCGGCGCTTCCAGCCGGTGCTGGTCGAAGAGCTGGACGCGATCCAGACGTGGGAGGTGCTCGTCGCGCGCCGGCCGCGGCTCGAGCGACACCACGCCGTCGCGGTCACGGACGACGCGCTCAAGGCGGCCATCGTCCTCACCGATCGGTTCGTCCCCGAGCGCGCACGCCCCGACAAGGCGATTGACGTGCTGGACGAGGCGTGCGCCCATGCCCAAGCGACGGCGCGCGTCTCGGCGGAGCTCGACCGCCTGATCCGCGAGCGGCGCAAGGTCGACGCGATGATCCGGCGCGGCCTCACGCACGACAAACCGCAGCAGGAGCCGGCGGAAGACTTCGTGGCGGAGATCTTTCCGATGCTGGAGCGGATCGGGGAGGAGATCGAGAAGATGCTGGGCGGGGAAAGACGGGGGAAGACGGGGAAGGACGGGGAAGGTGCGGTTGCGGTGTCACCTTCCCCGTCGTCCCCCGACCTGCCCCGTCCTTCCCCGTCCCTGGCCGACCGCCGCGCCGAGCTCGATGAACTCCTGCGTCGCGAGCTGGAGCATCAGGGGCTAGTCGTCAGAGGTCAGGACATCGCCCGCGTCGTGGGGGTCGCCGTCGGGAAGGGGATCGAGTGGCAGGGATGAGACGGTGGTG
>WNGL01013158.1_pt1 | contig 14190 bp, 10 predicted proteins | sample 5400591 | NCBI WGS metagenome assembly WNGL01 (sample SAMN13153377, study PRJNA577476) | soil metagenome | isolation source: 80 cm soil or saprolite under Garry oak tree replicate 1 | place: USA:California | collected 2016-06-15
AGCCTGCCGCAAAGCCGTGAGCACTTCTTGAGCGCCGTGTAGAGGCTGTCGAGGGAGTCGGCGCCGAGCTTGCGGACCTTCACGTCCCCGAGCACGGGCCCGATCGTGCGGCGAATGTAGCCCTGGTGCGCCTCTTTGGTTGACAGCTCCAGGTCGGCGACTTCCAGGTACTTGTCGAGGGCCTGGCCGAGTGTCGCGGCGCGATCGGGGAACCGGCCTCCGTCGGCCTCGGTCAGCAGGCGGCCGAGCGTCGCGGCAGCGGTCGCGTCGTCCGGGCAGGTCTCCCGGAGGCGGCGCTGTCGGCCGGTGACCGGGTCGGTTCCGGCGTAGACGTGCACACGGAAGGAGCCGCTTGGTAGCTGCTCAATGTGGCCGCGGGCGGTGTTGGCCATGGCGGAACGATAACTCAGGTCGGGGTCATTCGTTCCACGACTCGTTCCACGACTTCGAACGACTTGTTCGAAAAAAGCCTTATAGCCTGGAGCCGCCCATCGGAATCGAACCGATGACCTACGCATTACGAGTGCGTCGCTCTGACCGACTGAGCTAGGGCGGCGATGCCAGCCCGTGGCGGGCGGCAGCGGCAAGAGTCTACCGGCCCTGGGCGCCCGACCGGGCGCCCGACCGTTCCCGCCCGGGCGGCACACCGTTTTCGCTGGTGGCTACGGGCACACCATGCCGTTGCGCGGGACCACCAGGCCGATCAGGTACCGGTCCACGGCCGAGTCCACGCACGAGCTGCCCATCATGTAGGCGGTGTGCCCGTCGCCGTTCCAGCCGAGCAGCACCCCGGACCTCAGGTCCCTGGCCAGCGCCTGGGCGGACCGGAACGGCGTGGCCGGGTCCCGCGTGGTGCCCACCACCAGGATCGGCGGCGCGCCCGCCCCGCGCAGCCGCACCGGCGGCGCCGGGCGCACCGGCCAGTACGCGCAGGGCAGGCTGCCCCACATGATCGCCGCGCCGAACATCGGGGCGGCCCGGGCCGCGCTGGCCGCCGCGGCCCGCCAGGCCGGCAGGTTGCGCGGCCACGGCCGGTCGGTACAGTCCACCGCGAGCTCGGCCGGGATGAGGTTGGAGTAGTGGCCGTTCTTGTCCCGCTCGGCCAGGGCGTCCCCGAGCGCGACGAGCACGGAGCCGTTCCCCTGGAACGCGGCGGTGAGCCCCAGCCGCAGGTATGGCCAGAACGACTTGCTGTACAGGGCGGCGGCCACCCCGTTCAGCAGCAACGAGGAGTCCCCGGGCTGCCCGGGGATCTGGCTGGTCAGCGGCTTGGCCGCGGCCTGGTTCAGCATCGCCTGCACCCGCGCGGTCGCGGCGGTCACCGTCTGCCCGTGCGGGAACGGGCAGGCGGACCGGCGCAGGCAGTCGGCGACGAACGAGCGGAGCGCGACCTGGAACCCCTGCGCCTGGACGACGTTCATGTTCAGCGCGGGGTCGCCCGGATCCACGGCTCCGTCCAGGACCAGGGCCCGCACGTGCGACGGGAACAGCTGGGCGTACCAGGTGCCGAGATAAGTGCCGTAGGACTTGCCGAGATAGGTGAGCCTGGCGTCGCCCAGCGCGGCCCGGAGCACGTCCATGTCCCTGGCGGCGTTGGCGGTGGCCACATACGGCAGCAGGGCACCGGACCGCTGCTGGCAGGCACGGGCGAACAGCTTGCTTTCCGATACCAGGGCCGCCTGCTGTGCCGTATTTCCGGGCGTGTCGGACGTGGCGAAGAACCGGTCGAGCTGCGCGTCGGAAAGGCAGCGGACCGCCGGGATCGACCCGCCGACCCCGCGCGGGTCGAAGCCGGCGACGTCGAACCTGGCCCGGACGGCGGCCGAGACCTGGCTGCGGGCCTGCTGCGCGTACTGGACGCCGGAGCCGCCGGGGCCGCCGGGGTTGACCACGAGCGATCCGATCCGGGTTCCCGGGCCGCTGGCGGGCAGCCGGATCACCGGCAGCGAGAAGCGGCGCCACGCGGGCCGCCGGTAGTCGAAAGGCACAAGCAGCCGGGCGCACTGGAATCCCTGGTGGCAGGGCCGCCAGCGCAGTTTCTGCGCGTAGTAGCCGGCCAGGGTCATCGGGGCCGGGCCGGCCGGGCCGACCGGTGACCCGGACGGGTAGGCCGCACCGGACGGGGACGCGGGCGCCGCGGGCGGCGCGGCACCGGAGGAGCACGCGGCCAGCAGCGCCGCGGCAAGCAGCGCCGCGGCCAGCGGCATCGCGGCCAGCGGCATCGCGGCCAGCGGCATCGCGGCCAGCGGTGGGCACGCGCCGGCCCGCGCGGGCCGGATTCGCGGGAGCCTGCGGCGGTTCACCCCGCCCCGCCGGGCGACCGCGGGTCACCGGGAGGGGCCGCCGCGGACCCGGCGGCGGGACTTGGCCCGTCGCCGTAACGCGCTTCGTAGGCCTGCCGCGACCCGCACACGCTGGCCCGCGGGCACGCGCATTTCCGGCCGTCCGCCGTCAGCTTCACCACGACCTTGTCCCCGGGCACGTTGTGGCCGGCCACCACGCCCGGCCCCTCGGGGGTGTCTACCTGCTCGCCGACCTTGGGCGCGTTCGCGTGGAAGTCCTGGTAGAGCGGGTGCTCGTACTTGAGGCAGCACATCAGCCTGCCGCAGGCGCCGGCGATCCGCAGCGGGTTCACCGGCAGGTCCTGGTCCTTGGCCATCCGCACCGAGACCGGCTCGAAGTCCTTGAGGAACGTCGCGCAGCACAGGTCGCGCCCGCACGGGCCGATGCCGCCCTGGAGCCTGGCCTCGTCCCGCGGGCCGATCTGCCGCAGCTCCACCCGCCCGGACAGCCGGCTGGCCAGGTCGCGGACCAGCGCACGGAAATCGACCCGGTGCGGGGCACTGAAGTAAATGGTGAACACCGGCGGGCCGCCGACGTAGTCCACGCCGACCACCTTCATGGGCAGGTCGTGCCCGCGGATCAGCCGACGGGCGGTCACCCGCGCCTGGGCGCGCTTGGCCCGGTGCTCCTCGTCCCTGGCCAGATGGTCCTCGGTGGCGATCCCCGCGCAGACCGGGAGGCCGCCGACCTCCTCGTCGACCCACTGCGGGGCCCAGACGCACTCGGCCACCTCGGGACCGGAATCGGTGGGCACGAGTACCTTGGCGCCCACGCCCGGCTGAAACGGGCCCGGGTCCAGGTAATACAGCCTCCCGTACCGCTCGAAACTGACCGCCATCATCATGCCCACCACCCCAGGTTACGGCGGGCACCGCCCGGCCGTCCCCCTGGAGCACCGCCAGGGCGTCCCGCGGGAGGCGCTCAGGACCTGCCGGCGGCCAGGGCGAGGGTCATCTCCTCCACCGCCAGCAGCGGCGCCACGTTCAGTTCCAGCCGCTCCCGGCAGGTCATGACGGCCTCGATCCGGCGCACGGTGGCCTCGGCGGACGACCCGCCCGCCTGGCGCCTGACGTCGGCCTCGTGCCCGGCGCTCGCCAGGTCCACGGGCGCCCCGAGCTGGACCGCCAGCACGTCGCGGTAGAACGCGGCGAGATCGAGCAGGGCCCTGTCCAGCGCGTCGCGCTTCAGCCTGGTGGCGCGGGACTTCTGCCGGTCCTCCAGGTCCCGCAGGGCACCGGCCGCGCCGCGGACCGCCTTGGCCACCCCCTTGCCGGTCGAGCCCTCGCCGAAGGCGCGCCGCAGCGCGCCGCGCTCGGGCTCGTCGAGATCCGCGGAGATCGCGGCGGCCTCCGCCTCGGCGGCCTTCACCAGCGCCGCGGCGGACGACAGGGCGGGGCCGAGGCCGGTGAGCCGCGGCGGCACCGCCAGCACGTCGTCCCGCCGCGCGGCCGCCTCCGGATCGGTGGCCAGGCGGCGGGCCCGGCCGATATGCCCCTGCGCGGCCCGGGCGGCGGTCAGCGCGCGATCCGGGGCCACCCCTTCGGCGCTGAGCACCCCGGCGATCGCCTCGGCGGGCGGGGTGCGCAGCACGACCAGCCGGCACCGCGACCGGATCGTGGTCACCAGTTCCTCCGCCGACGGCGCGCACAGCAGCCACACCGTGCGCGGCGGCGGTTCCTCGATGGCCTTGAGCAGCGCGTTGGCGGCCTGCTCGGTGGCCCGGTCGGCGTCCTCGAACAGCACCACCTGCCACCGGCCGCCGGACGGCGCCCCGGCCGCCCGCAGCACCAGGTTCCTGGTCTGCCTCACCCCGTAGGACAGCCCGTCCGGGCGGACCAGCAGCAGGTCGGCATGGGTTCCGGCGCGGACCTGATGGCAGGACGGGCACTGCCCGCAGCCGCCGTCCGGGCACAGCAGCGCGGCGGCGAACGCGCGCGCCGCCACGGACCGGCCGCTGCCCGGCGGCCCGGTGAACAGCCAGGCGTGCGTCATACCGGAATTCGGCTCACCACGCAGGACGGCGGCCGCCGCGGCGGCGGCGGCGCGCAGTTCCCCGACGACCGGCTCCTGGCCGACCAGGTCATCGAAGACCCCCGCACCGGGGGCGCTGGCGCCGGTCATTCCACGATCGCCGGGAAGCTCCCGGTGTCATGCTCGGTCGCGGGCGGCACCGGGTCGGGCAGCACGTCGCGGACCCGGTCCTGGATCAGGCCGCTCAGCTCGGCCGGGGTCCGGGTGGCGTCCAGGACCAGGTACCGGCCCGGGTTCGCCTGCGCCTGGGCGAGGAACCCCTCCCTGACCCGTTCGTGGAAGTCCGCGGGCTCGGCCTCCAGGCGGTCCGCGGACACCGAGCGGCGGCCGAGCCCGGCCTCGGGCGGCAGGTCCAGCAGGATCGTCAGGTCCGGCTCCAGCCCGCCGGTCGCCCACCGGTTCAGCCCGGCCACCTCACCGACCGGCTGGTTGCGGCCCCGGCCCTGGTAGGCGATGGACGAGTCCACGTAGCGGTCGGTCACCACGACCGTGCCGCGCTCCAGCGCGGGGGCGATCACCGACTCGACGTGCTCGGCGCGGTCCGCCGCGTACATCAGTGCCTCGGCGCGCGGGGACAGGCCGGTGTGCGCGGTGTCGAGCAGCAGCCTGGGTGGCGACCACGTCGTACCCCTGTTCCCTGAGCCAGATGGCCAGCAGCCGGGCCTGGGTGGTCTTGCCCGTACCCTCCCCGCCCTCGAACGCGATCAGCAGGCCGCGGCGCGGCACGGGCTGGGCGGCGGCGCCGTTGGGATGCCCCGGCACCGGGACGAACGGCTCGCCGCGGAAGGCGGCGAACAGGTCGGCCCGCAACGGCACCCCGCGGCGGTCGTCCATCTGCTGGTAGGAGACGACACCGAGCCACACCGCGATGACCGCGGAAAGGAGCAGCACGAAGTTGTAGCCGACGGCCTCGTAGTCGATGTGCGCGATCCGCAGCGTGCTGCCGCCGGTGATGCCGTGCACCAGCGCGGTGAAGCCGGCCGCGACGAACGGAGACGCGGCGATGACCGCGAACAGGATGACCCGGATGCCGGACTGGAGGAACGCGAACGTCCGGCCCCGGGTCTGGTCGTCCACCTCGGTGCCCACGATCGTGTAGCCGGTCACGTAGGCGATGCCCGCGAACGCGCCGAGGATGATCACCAGGAGGACCACGATGACCAGGTTGGGTATCAGGCCGATCAGGACCAGGGGCACGCCCGCGCCGACGATGCTCAGCCCGAACAGGCGGCGCCTGCTGAAGCCGCGCAGAATGCGCAGGCCGAGGAACATGCCGGCGGCCAGGCCGATGAAGATCGCGGAGAAGACCGCGCCCCAGCCCGCGCTGCCGCCGTCCAGGGTGTTCCTGATGTAGGACGGGCCGAGGCCGACCACGACGCCGCCGGCCGCGAAGGCGCCGACCATGCCGATCACCAGGCCGCGCACTACCGGGGTCTGGCCGAGGAACTTCCAGCCCTCCCAGATGGCCTTGGCCACCGACGGCGCGGAGATGTGCGCGCTCGCCTGGCGCTTGGGCAGTTCCTTCAGCGCGTAGATGGTCAGCGCGGACACCGCGAACGTGGCCGCGTTGAAGTACAGGGCGAGGTTGACCTGGTCGGAGCCGAGCGACCGGCCGACCAGGGCGAGCAGGCCGAACACGGCGCCGGCCACCGGGGCGGTGCCGAACGTGGTGAACAGGCTGTACTGGTTGGCCTCCTCCAGCTTGTCCGGCGGCACCAGGTTCGGTATCGAGGCGTCCTTGGCCGGGGTCCAGAACAGCGAGGCACAGGACGCCAGGAACTGGACCACGTAGATCCAGGTCAGCTCGTTGACGATGCCAAGGTGCAGGTTCAGCGGAATGGACAGGTACAGCGCGCCGCGGAACACATCACCGATGATCATGTTGATCCGCCGGTCGAGCCGGTCGGCGGCCGCGCCCGCCAGCGGGCCAAGCAGCAGGGCCGGCAGCAGCGACGTCAGCCAGACACCGCCGACCGCCGAAGCCTGGGCCGCGACACCGCGCTTCGCCAGGAAGGTCGCCAGCGTTGTCAGCGCGAGCAGGCTCAGCCAGTCCCCCAGGCTGGACAGTGACGTGGCGATCCACAGGCGCCGGAACGGCTTGATGGACAGCACGTTGACGCCCGCTGTATCCCCGGGGAATCGGAAGGTCACGGCGCTAGGGTACCGATCGCACCCGCGGCACGCGGCCTGCCTGGTCCGGAATGCGGTAGCTCGGGATGATCTGGGCCGCGATGACGGGCCTTATAGCGGCTGGTGAATACCCAGCGTGAACACCCGTGCGACTCCCGCTTGACCACCTGCGGGCTTAAGCCCGGGGCTGCCGGCCGGCGCACGGCCGCGTCAACCGGCCGCGGTGGACGACGGACGGCTCCGGGACGAACTCCCCGGCCGCCGCGCTGCCGCGGGCCCGGCCGCCCGCCGCGTGGTCCCCGCCGACCGGCCCCGCGGCGCCGCGGGGCCCGCGGCCCGGCGCTCCGCCAGCAGCTCGATCGCCCGCTGGACCGTGATCGAGTCCACCTCGTCGCCGCGGCGCAGCGAGGCGTTGGTCTCGCCATCGGTCACGTACGGGCCGTACCTGCCCTCCTTGATCACGATGGGGCGGCTCGACGCCGGGTCCTCACCGAGTTCCCGCAGCGGCGGGGCGGCGGCTCCGCGCCGCCCCCGGGCCTTGGGCTGGTCGAACAGTTCCTTGGCCTCGGCGAGCGAGATGGTGAACAGTTGCTCCTCGCCGTCCAGCGACCGGCTGTCCGTGCCCCTCTTCACGTAGGGGCCGTACCGGCCGTTCTGCGCCGTGACCGGCTCACCGTCGAGTTCGCCGAGCGTCCGCGGCAAGGTGAGCAGGCGCAGCGCGTCCTCCAGCGTCACCGTGTCCAGCGCCATCGACTTCAGCAGCGAGGACGTGCGCGGCTTGCCGGTCGCGCCCTCGGGCAGCACCTCGGTGACATACGGGCCGAACCGGCCGCTCTTGGCGACGACCTGGTACCCGGTCTCCGGGTCGGCGCCCAGCGCGACATCGCTGCTCGGCTGGTCGAACAGCTCGGCGGCCCGCTCCGGGGTCAGCTCGTCCGGCGCGATGTCGCCAGGCACGTTCACCCGCTGTCCGTCCCGCTCCAGGTAGGGTCCGTACCGCCCGACGCGGACCACGATGTCGGTGCCGGCCAGCGGGAACGAGCTCACGTCCCGGGCGTCGATGTCCTCGATGTCGCCGACGAGCTGCTTGAGGCCCTCCTCGCCGTCGGTGCCGAAGTAGAACCGGCGCAGCCAGGGGACCCTGGCCGCCTCACCGCGGGCGATCTCGTCGAGGCCCTCCTCCATCCGCGCGGTGAAGTCGTAGTCGACCAGGCGGCCGAAATGCCGCTCCAGCAGGGTCACCACGGCGAAGGCCAGGAACGACGGCACCAGCGCGGTGCCCTTCTTGAACACATAACCGCGGTCGAGGATCGTGCCGATGATCGAGGCGTACGTGGACGGCCGCCCGATCTCCCGGTCCTCCAGCTCCTTGACCAGGCTCGCCTCGGTGTAGCGGGCCGGTGGCCTGGTCACGTGGCTGGCCGGGGCCAGCTCCCCGGTCAGCGGGTCGCGCTCGGCGAGCGGCGGCAGGCGGCGCTCCCGGTCATCCCGCTCGGCGTCGTCCTCCACGTCCTCCACGTAGGCCTTGAGGAACCCGTGGAACGAGATGATCTTGCCGGAGGCGGTGAACTCGGCCTCCTCGCCATCCGAGGACATCCCGGTGACGCGCACGCTGACCGACTCACCGGTCGCGTCCTTCATCTGCGAGGCGACGGTGCGCTTCCAGATCAGCTCGTACAGCCGGAACTCGTCGCCGGCCAGCCCGGTCTGCACCGGGGTGCGGAACCGGTCCCCCGCGGGCCGGATCGCCTCGTGCGCCTCCTGGGCGTTCTTCACCTTGCTGGTGTAGACCCGGGGCGCGTCCGGCACGTACTCGGGCCCGTAGAGTTCCCTGGCCTGGGCGCGGGCCGCGGTGATCGCGGTCTGCGACAGCGTGACCGAGTCGGTCCGCATATAGGTGATGTGGCCGTTCTCATACAGCCGCTGCGCCGTGGACATCGTGTACTTGGCGGTGAAGCCGAGCTTGCGGGACGCCTCCTGCTGCAGCGTCGTGGTGCGGAACGGCGCGTACGGCGCGCGCCGGTAGGGCTTGCGCTCCACGCTGGACACGGCGAACGCCGCGCCCTCCAGGCGCCGCGCCAGCGCCCCGGCGCTCTCCCCGTCCAGGACCAGCGGGACGCCGTTCCTCGCCTGGGCCGCGCCCGGCTGGGCGGCCTCCGCCACGGCACGCAGGATGCCGTCCGAGGTGAAGTCCCGCCCCTGCGCGATTCTGCGCCCGTCCAGCGCCGACAACCGGGCTGGGAAGGAAGAAGGCTCGGCTGCCGCTGGCGTATTTCCGCGTGCTCCGGCCGGCCCGCCGGGACGGCCAGCCTTGTCCGCGACGGTGGTGAAGACCGCCTCAAGATCCCAGTACTCGGCCGGGCGGAAAGCCATGCGCTCCCGCTCCCTGGCGACAACCAGGCGGGTGGCTACCGACTGCACCCGGCCCGCGGACAGCCGTGGCATGACCTTCTTCCACAGCACCGGCGAGACCTCGTACCCGTACAGGCGGTCGAGCACCCGGCGGGTCTGGTAGGCGTCGACCAGGCCGTGGTCCAGGTCACGCGGGTGCGCCACCGCCTCGGCTATCGCCTGGGGGGTGATCTCGTGGAAGACCATGCGGCGGGCCGGGACCCGGGGCTTGAGCTCCTCGAGCAGGTGCCAGGCGATCGCCTCACCCTCGCGGTCCTCGTCCGTGGCGAGCAGGAGTTCCTCGGCGCCGGAGAGCAGCTGCCGGAGCTTGGTGACCTGGGACTTCTTGTCCGCGTGCACCACATACAGGGCCTCGAAGTCGTGGTCCACGTCGACCCCGAGCCGCGCCCACGGCTCTTTGCGGTACTTGACCGGGATTTCGGCGGCCTTGTCGGGCATGTCCCTGATGTGGCCGATGCTCGACTCCACTACATAGTCCCGGCCCAGGTACCCGGCGATCGTGCGCGCCTTCGCGGGGGACTCGACGATGACCAGTCGATGGCCACCGGCGGCACCCTGCCGCGCGGCACCTCGAGGGCTGCTCCGCGGTCCCGCCGTGCCCTTGCCGGCGGTTGGAGTCTTTGCTGGCACGCCCCTCACCTTCTAGCCAGGTACCCTTACCCGGCGTGTGTCATGCTGGACCAAATTCCAGGGTCCCTGCATCCGTGTTTCCAACTCCCATGCCCCCACCCGTGTTCCCGGCGGGGTCTGATACTCCCCCCGGAGGTACCCGGACTTGCACCGGGAACTCCCCCGGCTGCAGGGCGCCCCGAGGCCCGTGTGCTCAAAGGACACTAATGCCCGAGTATTCCTACCGCGTGGTCTACCTCCCCCGCGAAGCGTCACGCGACGCTACCCGGCGCATCCTGACGGATCACGCCGAGCACGGGGACTGGGAACTCGCCCGGCTGCGGCGTTACGCAGACGGGAGCGGGAAAGCAACCCTGCGGCGCCAGATCATACGCGCAGTTCGCACCCGGTGATGTGCACGTCCGCCGAAATCGGGAAACGTTCCGTGGCGCGCCGCACGCGCGGCCGGGGCGATGTGGCCGCTCCGGAGGTGTGGCGCGGCTGGCTCAGCAGCGGTCCAGGAAGTCGTCGAGGACGCGCACGCCGAACTTGAGCGCGTCCACCGGGACCCGCTCGTCGACGCCGTGAAACATGCCGAAGAAGTCCAGGTCAGCGGGCAGGCGCAGGGGCGCGAAGCCGAAGCAGCGGATGCCGAGCCTGCTGAACGACTTCGCATCCGTCCCACCGGACAGGCAATACGGAACGACCTTGGCGGACGGGTCGGCGGCGAGGATGGCCTCCGTCATGGCGGCGCACAGCGGGCCATCGAAATCCGTCTCCACCGCGATGTCGTGGTGGATGAACTCGCGGGTGACACCGGGCCCGAGCAGGCCATCGATGTCCGCCAAAAGCTCATCGCCGTACCCGGGCACGAAACGGCAGTCCACATCGGCCGATGCCACGCCGGGGATGACGTTCACCTTGTAACCCGCGTTCAGCACGGTGGGGTTCGACGTGTTGGACACGGTCGCGCTGGCCATCCGCGACAGCGGGCCGAGCTTCTCCAGCACCTGCGCCCAGTCGCCGCGGGGGTCGATGCCGCGGGGGTCGATGCCCAGCGCCTCCGCGGCCGCCTCGAGGAACGCCTGCGCCGCCGGGGTCAGCCGGAGCGGCCACTCGTGCCGGCCGATCCTGGCGACCGTCTCGGCCAGTTCGGTGACCACGTTGCGCGACACCCGCATGGACCCGTGCCCGGCCGGCCCGCGCACGCTCAGCCGCAGCCAGGCCATCCCCTTTTCGGCGGTCTGCAGCAGGTACAGGCGCCGGCCGCCGATGGTGGCGCTGAACCCGCCGACCTCGCCGATGGCCTCGGTGACCCCCTCGAACAGGTCCCTGTGCTTGTCCACCAGGTCCCCCGCGCCCCAGACCCCGCCCGCCTCCTCGTCAGCGAGGAACGTGAGGACCAGGTCACGGGGCGGCCGCCGCCCCTCGCGCAGCCGCTGGCGGACCACCGCCAGGATCATGGCGTCCATGTCCTTCATGTCGACCGCGCCGCGGCCCCAGACCTCGCCGCCGGAGATCTCGCCTGAGAACGGGTGCACCGCCCAGTCCGCCGGGTCGGCGGGCACGACGTCGAGGTGGCCATGGAGGAGCAGCGCCGGGCGGGACGGGTCCTCGCCGGTGATCCTTGCTGCGACGCTGGCGCGGCCGGGGTGCGACTCGTAGATCTTGGCGTCCAGCCCGACCTCGGCGAGGAGCGCGGCGACATGTTCGGCCGCCTTGCGCTCACCGGGGCCCGAGTGGTCGCCCCGGTTGCTGGTGTCGATCCTGATCAGGTCGCTGCACAGCGCGACGACCTCATCCTCGGCGGTGAGCGCGATGGCTGGGTTCTCGGTCACGTGTCCATCGTCGCAGGCATGGCCCGAGCGTGGCACCCTGGCCTGGTGCTGGCTCCTTGGCTGGGCTGGCGCCTGGGCGCTGCGAGGCGGGGCGGCCGGGCGCTGCGAGGCGGGGCGGCCGGGCGTTGCGGGGCGGGCGCTAGCGCCTCGCCGGATGGAGGAGGATTTGCTATCGTGATGCGGCCGACACGGAAGCTGCCGTGCTCCGGCCCTGCGTCCGGGTGGCGGAATTGGCAGACGCGCTAGCTTGAGGTGCTAGTGCCCGTTAAGGGCATGGGGGTTCAAGTCCCCCCTCGGACACAATAAAACCCCATAACCAGCCATTTTGTGGCACGGTGGGACGTCACCCGGGCGTAGGCTTGCGCCTGTGCCGGGCGACCGGCGGTTTTCTCCTCCTCCTTCCGGCGCGGGGCTCAGCGAGCCCGGGGTTAGCTTGCTTTCCTGATAACGGTTTTGGTGGCTTCGCAGGTGCCTGCCTGCAGGGTTCCTGCGGCCGGGTCGTAGGTGAGGGTGATCCCGCGGTCGCGCAGGTACCGGATCACGTCCTCTGCATCGGCTTGTGGCCGGGTGTCGGCTGCGCGGCGCGTGCGCCGCCGGCGCCCGGCGACGGCGCTCGAGCCGGTCAGCAGGAGGTGCAGGGCGGGGGGGTGCGCCAGGATGCGGTCCTCGCGGATGTAGGCGTTCTTCGGCCGGGCCGGATCGGGCGCGGCGGCGCTGGTGTGGCCGTGGCGGCACCGGTAGGCGGGCTTGGCGTTGGACCAGACTGATTCCATCCGCCGCCCGCAGGCCCCGCAGGCCAGCAGACCGGCCAGCAGGTACCTGCGGTTGCCCGGCGCGGCCGGGGCGGCCTTGGGGGCGGGGCCGCGGGCGGCGTTGATGTCCTGGGCGGCGATGAAATCGGCCTCGCTGACCAGCGCCGGGTGCGCGGGCCTGGCGGAGATGACCCACCCGTCGGGCAGGTTCCACCGCTGCACCGTCTTGTGCCCCAGGCTCGTGTTGGCGGGGTCGGCCAGCTCGGAGTCGGTGCGCTGGCGGTTCCACACCTGACGGCCGGTGTACCGCGGGTTGCCCAGGATCGACGTTACGGTGCCGAGGGTCCACGCCGAGCCGGTGCGGTGCGGGTTCCGCTTAGGATCGGCGGCTGACGGGCACGGGATGCCCGCGTCGTTCAGCGCGCGGGTGATCCGCGCCACGCTGTGCCCGGCCAGCCGCTGCGCGAACATCCACTGCACCACGTGCGCCGTCCCGGGGTCGGGCTCGAGGCGGTGCGCCCTCCTGCCCCAGGCGGCGTGTGCCTTGTTCGGGTGCGGCCCTGCATCGGCGAGCCGGTACCCCTAGGGCGGGCGGCCGCCCAGGTAGCGGCCCTGTTCTCTCGTCTGGGCGGCCATCGCGGTGCGGACCCGGATGCTGGTGCGGGTGATCTCCCGCTTCGACGACAGTCCCAGCACGGTCATCGCCTGCTCATCATGTTCCGAGTGATAGTCGACCCGGCCGCCTGCCTCGGGCATCCACAGCTGGACCCCGTAGTGCTCGAACAACGGCGCCATCGCCGCGTACTGGGAGCCGTAGAAGGCACGCTCGTATTCGCCGATCACGATCGCGTCCCAGCCGCGGTCCGGGTCGGCGAGCGCGGCGGCCAGGGCAGCGGCCTGCGGGCGGCGCGCCCAGGCCAGCGTCCGGCTCTGCCCGATGTCGAAGAAGTGGGCCACGATCTGCCCGTGCCCGGCCACCAGCGCTCCGGCCTGGCCGAGCTGCCGCGCCCGCGACGTCACCGGGTCCTGGTAGTCCTCGGTGGACACCCGCCCGTAGAACGCGAACCGCAGCCCGCCGCGACCCGGCTCCGCCGCCGGGCGGCGGCCAGCGCGTTCCGCCCACGCCAGCAGCCCATCCATGCTCTGGCTCCGGGCTGCTCTACCCTGATCTAGCTGTGCTGTCATGATGACGGCCCCGTCGGTATCAGTGCTTCTACATGCCAGGGACCCCACATGTCCCAGCAGCAGCACCTGAAACATGACGCATCAGGTCAGCCTCCAGCCCGTCGCCCCCTTACCTTCTTCACTGAGCCCGGGCAACTATGGTTCTCCGGGTTGGGAAGTCCGGCGGTGTGTTGCGCGTCACTCCTCATGGACACGCAGCGACACTCCTGGTGGACAGGACCGGAACCGAAATTCCCTTGCCGGTGGCGACACCTCGGTGAACATCTTGGCTTCGCATCTACCCGGCGAGCAGCAGCTGCCAAGCTGCCCTGGCCCTCACGGATGGTGGGTGTCTGCCGGGTGTTATTCCGGTGTGATGCCTGCCGACTCGGAGCGGCTGGCAGTCGTGCTGGCTTGGTGGGCGATCACGTGCATATCAGCCCATTCTGCGTTCGCGGCCGGGACTTGGTTCCGCGCTCGGGTCCGCGTTGGCCAGCGTCGGCTGCTCGTCGGTGCCTGCGGAGGCCCGAGGGTGCGTGGCTGGGCTGGGCGGCAATGGGCTGACAGCCGGCAGCTGGAGCTGCGGAGCGGGGTGAGTAGTTGCGGGCAGCCCAGGGTTTCCGGGCAGGGCTTTGCGTGCTAGGCCTGTGCGGTTGCGGCCAGCCGGTTACGGTGAGGTATCGGCATGGGCAGCTGGGGAGGGGTGCGGGCTGGGGTCGGTGAGCCAAGTGAGCCCGGCCAGGCAGGCCAGGGCGGCGCCGGCGGCGCAGGCGGCGGCGAAGGCGTACCCCCAGCGGGCGCCGCCAGCGTCGATGACCTGCCCGGCAGCGGCCGAGCCGGCCGCGGTGCCGACCGCGAGCGCTGAGGTGAGCCAGGCCATGCCTTCGGTCAGCCGCCCGGGCCTGGCCTGC
>WNGL01011600.1_pt1 | contig 14188 bp, 16 predicted proteins | sample 5400591 | NCBI WGS metagenome assembly WNGL01 (sample SAMN13153377, study PRJNA577476) | soil metagenome | isolation source: 80 cm soil or saprolite under Garry oak tree replicate 1 | place: USA:California | collected 2016-06-15
CCTCGGCGCGGGCCGCGATGTGCGACAGGCGCGGCGCGGCCGGCCGCGTCCAGTCCGGCGGCGCCTCGACCGGTGTGTGATCCGCATCGATCGCCAGAGGCCGTCGAGGTTCGAGACGAACGGCATCGAGCGCGCGGTGATACTCCTCGAGCCAGCGCTCCCAACCCATGGTCTTGATGAGGAACTTCAACCGGTTGCGCTGCTTGTGCTGGTAGTCGCCGAACGCGGCGAAGACGCGCAGCACGGCGTCGGCCACGTTGTAGATCTCGGAGGTCGGCACGAACTCGTGCAGCAATGAACCGGATCGGCAGAGGATCGCGGTCCCTCCGGCCACCGTAATCCGGAAGCCGCGCGCGCCCTCGTCCGAGACCGCCGCGCGGAAGCCGAGATCGTTGATCCCCGTCCTCGTGTGGTCTTCCGGGCAGCCTTCAAAGCCAATCTTGAACTTGCGCGGCAGCCGCGAACTGAGCGGATGGCGCAGAAGATGGCGGGTCAGCGCTTCAGCGTATGGCGTGACGTCGAACACCTCGTCCGCCGCGACGCCCGCGTACGGGCACGCCGTGATATTGCGCACCGAATTGCCGCACGCCTCGCGCGTGGTCAATCCCGTGTCGGCGAGCCGGCGCATCGCGATCTCGACGTCGTGCAGGCGGACGAAGTGGAACTGGATGTTCTGGCGCGTGGTGATGTGGCCGAAGCCGCGTGAGTGCGAGTCGGCGACGTCCGCGAGTGCGTCGAGCTGCTCCGCCGTGAGCACACCCTGGGGAATCTTCACCCGCACCATCTGCGCGTCCTCGGCCTGGCGCTGTCCGTAGGTCCCCCGTACGAGACGGAAGGCGCGCCACGCGTCTGGTCCGATCTCGCCGCGCTCGAACTGTCCGAGCGCGTCGGCGAACTCGTCGATGTCCGCCTCGGTGGCAAAGCTCAGTCGCGCGCGTCCGTATGTTCTTGAGTCATCGACAATGGCCATGGCGTTTCTCCAACGTTTCCCCAAGGTCTGTCACGCACGTACTCAGGTGGGGGTCGCAGAGTACGCAGAGAACTGTTCGGGCATTTGTCTCTGCGGGCTCTGTCCGAGTACGTGACGTGACAGACCACTAGTACTTCGCCACCGTGGGATCCACCCGATCGCTCCACGCGAGGATGCCGCCCTTCAGGTTCTTCACGTTCGTGAACCCGCGGTCGACGAGCTGGCGAACCGCCTTCGCGCTGCGGCCGCCCATCTTGCAGTGCACCACGATGTCGGCTCCCACCGGCAGCTCTGCGATCCGCTTCGGCAGCTCACCGAGCGGGATCAGTATCGAGCCCGCGATGCGGCTGATCTGGTATTCGTTCGGCTCGCGGACGTCCAGGATGAACGGTCTGTCGCCGCGATCGAGGCGCGCCTTCAGCTCTTCGACCGTCGTCTCGAGCTCCGGCGGCAGATCCGCCTTGGCGGCACCGGCCGCCGCGGGCGCGACACCGCAGAACTGGTCGTAGTCGATCAGTTCACGGATGGTCGGATGATCGCCGCAGATCGGACACGCGGGATCGCGGCGCAGCTTCAACTCGCGGAAGCGCATGTTCAGGGCGTCGTAGAGCAACAGCCGCCCGACCAGCGGCTGCCCGGCCCCGAGGATCAGCTTGATCGTTTCGGTGGCCTGGATCGTGCCAATGACGCCAGGGAGCACGCCGAGTACGCCTCCCTCCGCGCAGCTTGGCACGAGTCCCGGCGGCGGCGGCTCCGGATAGAGGCATCGATAACACGGTCCTCCCGGATACGCGAACACCGACGCCTGGCCTTCGAAACGGAAGATGCTGCCGTAGGCGTTCGGTTTGCCGAGCAGCACGCAGGCGTCGTTCACGAGATAGCGCGTCGGAAAATTATCGGTGCCGTCGAGGATGACGTCGTAGTCGCGAAACAGCGCGAGCGCGTTCTTCGAGGTGAGTGCTGTCTCGTACGTATCGATCTGAATTTCCGGATTGATCGCGGTGAGCCGATCCTTGGCCGACTGCAGCTTCGACCGTCCGACATCAGGCGTCCCGTGCAGAATCTGCCGCTGCAGATTGCTGAAGTCGACCGTATCGAAATCGACAATGCCCAGACGGCCGACGCCCGCGGCGGCGAGATACAGCGCGGCGGGGGACCCGAGGCCGCCCGCACCGATGCAGAGCACGCGCGCCGCTTTGAGCTTCCGCTGCCCGTCCACGCCGACCTCCGGCATGATCAGGTGCCGGCTGTACCGCTTCACTTCGTCGTTGGTCAGCGCCGGTAGCTCGCGCGCCACAATCGCCTCGGCAGGATCGGCGCTCGACACGCCGCCGGCCACGGACGGGACGATGCTCACGACGTCGCCGGCAGTGAGCGGCGTGGCGTCGCGCTGCAGATAGCGGATGTCTTCGTCGTTCACGTACACGTTGACGAAGCTGCGCAGTCGGCCGTCCTCGGTAAACAGATGCGGCCGCAGATCGGCGAACTGCAATGTCAGATCGCCGAGCGCCTCGGCAACCGTGCGGCCGTTGACGTCGACCGCGTCCTTCTTCGCGGTGTAGGCCCGCAGCGGCGTGGGGATCAGAATTTTCGTCGGCATGGTTTCAGTTCCCAGCTCCCAGCTCCCAGCTCCCAGCTCCCAGTTGCCAGTGCCATCAGCGTTCATCGTTCATACCCGCCGGTTCGGGCTGTGTTTCTTCCTCGAATGCAGAGCGATCGGGCCGGAGGCGCCATGACCGCAGGTCTGCCGGCTCGCCGCCGCGCACCGAGATGATGACGTAGCTGAAATTCGGCCACGCGTGATCGAGGTCGTACTGGGACGGCTGAGCGGGGTGGTCGGGATGCGAGTGATAGAACCCGAGCAGCTCTGCCCCGACGCGCCGCGCGTGAAGTTCTGACTGCTGGTAGTCCGACGGCCTCACGAGGAACCGCCGCCGCGGTCCTTCCTCGGTGACGTTGTCGAGTGGCCTGACGTCGGCGACTTCCACCAGGTCGCGGTCGCCGTCGGCCAGGGTGGCGCCGATCAGCGCGCCGCAGGCCTCGTACGGATAGGCGCTCGCGCCGTGACGGCGGATCGCCGCGATAGCCGACGCGCTCAGCCGGATGCCGCTCACCGTGTCTCCTCCCAGAAGCGTTCCGAGAGATAGCGGGACCCGCCGTCCGGAAAGATCGTGACGACGACCGCGTTCCGCGCTCGCGCCGCCACGCGCGCCGCCGCGACGGCCGCCGCGCCGCTCGACAGACCCACGAGGAGTCCGTGCTCGCGCGCGAGGCGCCGCGTCATCTCCTGGGCCTCTTCGGTCGAGATCCGGACGTCCTCGTCGGCGAGCGTCTCGTCATAAATCCCCGGCACGATCGAAGACGCCATGTGCTTGAGCCCTTCGATCGCATGGAGCGGACTGTCCGGCTGGATGGAGACGACACGGAGGCGCGGGTTCAGCTCGCGAAGCCGCCGGGCCGTGCCCATCAGCGTGCCGCTCGTGCCGAGGCCCGCGACCAGATGCGTTACGCGTCCCTCACTCTGCTCCCAGATCTCGACGGCGGTCGTGTCGTAGTGCGCGCGCCAGTTCGCGTCATTGTTGTACTGGTCCGGATAGAAGACCGAACGGTCGAGTTCGGCGAGACGGCGGGCTTCCTGGATCGCGCCATCGGAGCCTTCCATGGGATCGGTGAGGATCAGCTCCGCGCCGTACGCGCGCAGCATCTGGATCCGTTCGCGTGTGACGTTCGCCGGCACGCACAGCCGCACATGATAGCCCAGCGCGGCGCCGATCATCGCGTACGCGATCCCGGTATTGCCCGACGTGGCGTCGAGAATCGTTCCGCCGGGCCGCAGCGTACCCGAGCGGATGCCCTCCTCGATCATGCCGCGCGCCGCGCGGTCCTTCACCGATCCGCCTGGATTCTGCCACTCGGCCTTCGCGTAGAAATCGCCCACTTGAATCAGCGGCGTGTTGCCGATCAGGTCGAGGAGCGAACATTGCCGATTGGCGACCGGCGACTGGCGATTGGCGTTCAGCATTTCACCATCACCTCTTCGCCATCCGCGTGCTGCTCAGCGGCATCCAGCGCTGCGTGTAGACGCACGACGTCGCCGATGACGATCGTGCCGGGGCGGCGGATTTCACGGGGACCGTGGCCGCCCCAAACAGGACCGCTGCGGGCGTCGCGGCGGGCCAGCCGCGAGCGATCAGCGCCGAGGCGATCTCCTGCTGCGCGCCGACGCCCATGAGGACCACCAGCGTCATCGTGCCTGGGCGAATCCCATCGAGCACCGGCTCGTAGGCGGCCGGCGCATGCCCGGAGACCACCGTGAACGCGGACGCGATTCCGCGATGGGTGACCGGGATGCCGGCGAGCGCCGGCGCGGAAATGGCGGCACTCACACCCGGAACGATCTCGAACGGGATGCCCGCGGCGCGCAAGGCGAACGCCTCCTCGCCCCCGCGCCCGAACACGAACGGATCGCCGCCCTTGAGACGCACCACGCGGAGGCCGCGGCGCGCGGCGCGAATCATCAGGCGGTGGATCGTCTCCTGCCGAACGCTTGCGCGACCCGCGCGCTTGCCGACGGAGAAACGCCGCGCGCGCCGCGCGAGCGCGAGCGTGCCGGGGCTGACGAGCGCGTCGTACAGGACGAGGTCCGCGCGGCGCAGACGGGCCGCCGCCGCTCGCGTCAGCAAGTGCGGATCGCCCGGGCCGGCGCCGACAAGGGAAACGAACCCGCTCATTTATTACTCCGCTCGCGCGGGACCCCAGGACGTCCCCACGCTCCCGCCTTCGCCCGGTCGGCGTGGTACGGGCTACGGCGCGGCAGTTCCGTGTGTTCATAGAGGCCGATCAAGGCCTCGAGCAACTGCGGTCGCCGCTCCGGCATCGGCGTGTTTCGCGCCTTCCACTCCGGCCTGAGGCAGCGCGCCGTCTCGATCCAATCATCGAGATCCGTCGGCAGCAGGGCGTCGAGTCCTTCGCGCAGGAGCCCGGCCAGCGCTGGGGCGTCCCCGTTCGTGGAGATCGCCACCGTCACACCCGATCGCCGGACCACGCCGCCCAGATACGCGGACGCGTTCGGCGGATCGTCCACCGCGTTGACGAAGATGCGCCGCCGCTCCGCCGCCCGCGACACGGCGCGGTTGACCTCCGGTGTGGCCGCGGCGACGACAAACCACACGGCGTCGAGATCGGATTCAGCAAACGCGCGCGCCTGGACGCGCACGCCCGCGGCGCGGATCGAGGGATGAACCGCCGGCGCCACCACCGTGACGTCCGCGCCGGCGCGGCGCAGCACGTCCAGCTTCGCGGCCCCCACCGTGCCGCCGCCGACGAGAAGCACTCGCCGACCACCGAGCTTGAGAAATACCGGTAACAGGTCCATTGATTCACTCCGCTCACGCGGGGGCCCCCCAGCGCCCCGCGCTCGCTGCGCGCTCGGCCCACCGCTTCGCGGCGGTCCCCTTCGGTCCTCGCTTGCCAAAAAGAAAAAGGCCCGGAAGTCCATCTTGGCTTCCGGGCCTTTGCAATCGCGCGTCTGAAAATCGTGAGGTCTTAGCTGGACCCCTCAGTGCGCGCGTAGATCGCTGCCTGGAAGCTGGCGGTGTCCCGACAACAACAGGAGCAGACGATCGTGCACGCGGCGAACATCACGGACCAGTTTTATCGGAGATCGGCGCCGAAGTCAACCCGGGTATGGCTGACGCACCGAGCTTTGAAGGGATGCCGACAGGGGGTTCCATGAACAAGGACGAAGTCAGTGGCAAAACGGACCAGGTGAAAGGCCGCGCCAAGCAAGCGTGGGGCGATGTGACGAAGAACGAACGGATTCACGACGAGGGCGTGGCGGATGAGGCGGCCGGCAAGGTCGAAGAGGGCTTCGGCAAAGCCCGGCGGAAGGTCGGAGAGGCGGTGAAGGACCTCGGCGACCAGATAAAGAAGTAACGTTGTAGGGCGGTTCGCTGGGGTCGGCGGGCATTGGCTGCGTCAGCCAAGGCCCACGCCGCCTCAGCCTCAGCCCAGCCCTCCGACTCATCCTCAGCTCAGCCCTCTTGACTCAGCCCTCAGCTCAGCCCTCCGATTCATCCTCAGCTCAGCCCTCTTTGACTCAGCCCTCAGCTCAGCCCTCCGATTCATCCTCAGCTCAGCCCTCTGACTCAGCCCTCAGCCCCCTGCCCAGAGACTTGCGTGAGCTTCCTTTCTTTGTTATATTTGCAAGGTTCTGGTCGGCGCTAGGACACCCTATCTAGAGCCGAATCCCATGACGGAGTTCCGGCTGACCGCCGGACTTCTCGACCGCACCCGAACGGGTGCAGCAACATAAACCGAATAGGGTAAGTCAGTTCCAGGTGCCGGGCCGTCTTGCGGTCCCCTAGGCCTGGAACAACAAAACCTTCGAAAAAAGGCTCTCTCCTGTGAGGGACGTCTCTTTTTCGCGGTGTTCTTTTTTGACGGAGTACCTGTGCCGACGATCAGCCAGTTGGTGCGCAAAGGGCGCGACAAGGTTCTGACGAAGACGAAGAGTCCGGCGCTGCAGAACAGCCCGCAGAAGCGCGGCGTCTGCGTGCGCGTCTTCACGCAGACCCCGAAGAAGCCAAACTCCGCGCTGCGCAAGGTTGCACGCGTGCGGCTGACGAACGGGATCGAGGTCACCACCTACATCCCCGGCGTCGGCCACAACCTGCAGGAGCACTCGCTGGTGCTGATCCGCGGCGGCCGCGTCAAGGATCTCCCCGGCGTCCGCTATCACGTCGTCCGCGGCACGCTCGACGCGGTCGGCGTGCAGGGAAGAAAGCAGGGACGTTCGAAGTACGGCGCCAAAAGGCCGAAGTCGTAGCTCCTAGCGGCCAGCTCCCAGCTTTCAGCAAGGACACGGAGGCTGACGGGGCGGACTGGGTTTGGCTGGAAGCTGAAAGCTGGTAACTGGAAACTGATTTATGCCACGACGCAGAGAAATTCCAAAACGTGAAGTGCCGCTCGATCCGATCTACAGCAGCTCGCTGGTGACGAAGTTCATCAGCACGCTGATGAGTGACGGGAAGCGCAACACCGCCGAACAGATCATGTACGCCAGCCTGCGCTCCATTCAGGAGAAGACGGGCGACGATCCGCTGAAGGTCTTCAAGAAAGCGGTCGAGAACGTCAAGCCGGCGCTCGAAGTGAAGTCGCGCCGCGTCGGCGGTTCGAACTATCAGGTGCCGGTCGAAGTCAATCCGAACCGCCGCCTGTCGCTCAGCATCCGCTGGCTCGTCGGTTTCGCGCGCGAGCGCGGCGACGGCAAGACGATGCAGGAGAAGCTGGCGAACGAATTGCTGGACGCCGCGAACCTGCGCGGCGGCGCGGTGAAGAAGCGCGAAGACGTGCACCGCATGGCCGAAGCGAACAAGGCGTTCGCCCATTACCGGTGGTAACTGGAGAATTGGTGAATTGGAGAATTGGAGAGTTGGTGAATTAAGAGCTTGGTGATTTCAATTCACCAATTCACAAATTCACGAACTCACGAATTTCAAGCAATGCCTAGGGAGACACCGCTCAATCGCACGCGCAACATCGGCATCATGGCGCACATCGATGCCGGCAAGACCACCACAACAGAACGGATTCTGTTCTACACCGGAATTACGTACAAGATCGGTGAGGTCCACGAGGGCACGGCCGTCATGGACTGGATGGAGCAGGAGCAGGAGCGCGGCATCACGATCACCTCCGCCGCGACGACGTGCTTCTGGCGCGAGCACCGGATCAACATCATCGATACGCCCGGCCACGTCGACTTCACCGCCGAGGTCGAGCGCTCGCTGCGGGTGCTCGACGGCGCGGTCGCCGTGTTCGACGCCGTCGCCGGCGTCGAGCCCCAGTCGGAGACCGTCTGGCGCCAGGCCGACAAGTACCGCGTCCCGCGGATCTGCTTCGTCAACAAGATGGACCGCATCGGCGCGAACTTCACGCGTACTTTCGATCAGATCATCAGCAAGCTCGGGGGGAATCCGGTCGCCATCCAGCTGCCGATCGGCAGCGAGGACAAGTTCGTCGGCGTGGTCGATCTCGTGAAGATGAAGTCGATCACCTACAAGGACGAAACGATGGGCGCCGACTACATCGTCGGCGAGATCCCCGCCAACATGCTGGAGGACGCGAAGCACTACCGCGAGCAGCTGATCGAGAAGGTCAGCGAGGCGGACGACAAGATCCTCGAAAAGTACCTGCACGGCGAGGAGATCACCGAGGACGAGATCAAAGCGGCGCTGCGCAAGCGCGTGAACACATCGGTCCACACCGAGGGGCATGCGGCCGAACCGGCGTTCGTCCCGGTCATCTGCGGCTCCGCATTCAAGAACAAGGGCGTCCAGCCGCTGCTGGACGCCGTGGTCGACTACCTACCGTCGCCGATCGACGTGCCGGCGATCAAGGGTTTCGATCCAAACAAGGGACCGGACGCCATCGTCGAGCGTCCGGCGTCCGACGATGCGCCGTTCGCGGCGCTCGGGTTCAAGATCATGACCGACCCGTTCGTCGGCCAGCTGACGTTCATCCGCGTCTACTCGGGCGTGCTCAGCTCGGGACAGACCGTCTACAACGCGACCAAGCAGCGCAGCGAGCGTATCGGGCGTCTGTTGAAGATGCACGCGAACAAGCGCGAAGAGATCAAGGAAGTCTACGCGGGCGACATCGCCGCGGCCGTGGGCCTCAAGAGCGTCTCGACGGGCGACACGATCTGCGACGAGAAGAAGCCGGTCGTGCTCGAGTCGATGGACTTCCCCGAGCCGGTCATCTCGCTCGCGATCGAGCCGAAGACGAAGGCCGACCAGGAAAAGCTGGGCCACGGCCTCGGCAAGCTGATGGCCGAGGACCCGACCTTCCGCGTCAAGACGGACCAGGCCACCGGCGAAGTCGTCATCGCCGGCATGGGCGAGCTGCACCTCGAAATCATCGTCGACCGCTTGAAGCGCGAGTTCGGCGTCGAGTCCTCATCGGGCCGCCCGCAGGTTGCATATAAGGAAACGCTGACGCGTCCGGCCGATGGCGAAATGAAATACGCCAAGCAGACGGGCGGCCGTGGGCAGTACGGGCACGTCAAGATTCACCTCTATCCGGGCGCGCCCGGGTCGGGCTACGTGTTCGAGAACGAAGTCACGCAGGGCTCGATTCCGAAGGAATACATCAAGCCGGTCGACGAGGGGATCAAGGAAGCGCTCACGCGCGGCGTGCTCGCGGGCTATCCGGTGGACGACGTCCGCATCGTGCTCTACGACGGGTCGTACCACGACGTCGATTCGTCGGAGATGGCATTCAAAATCGCCGGCTCGATGGCGTTCCAGGACGCGGCGAAGAAGGCCAAGCCGGTGCTGCTCGAGCCCGTGATGCGCGTGGAAGTCGTCGTCCCGAAGGAACACATGGGCGACGTCATGGGCAACCTGTCGAGCCGCCGCGGCCAGATCCAGTCGCAGGAGGATCGCGGGGGCACGCAGATCATCAACGCGCGCGTGCCGCTGTCGGAGATGTTCGGCTACGCGACCGACCTCCGCTCGCGCACGCAGGGACGCGCGACGTTCTCGATGCACTTCGATCGATACGAACAGGCGCCAAATAATGTCAGTGAGGAAGTGGTGGCGCGGGTACAGGGAAAGACGTAGGAATTGGTTCGGGGGTTCGGGGGTTCGGGGTTCGAGGGTTTCGGGGTCTGGTTCGATGAACCGAAAACCGGTTCGATGAACCCAAAACCAGACCTCGAACCGCGAACCCGCGAGCGTTGAACCGACAAGGACAAGCGATACATGGCTTCACCATTCAGCGACAAGATCCGCATCCGATTGAAGGCGTACGACAGCCGGGTGCTGGACCAGTCGACGACAGAGATCGTGGACACGGCGCGGCGCACGGGCGCGCGGCTCGCGGGTCCGATTCCGCTGCCGACTGACAAGAACAAGTGGACCGTGCTGCGATCGCCGCATGTCGACAAGAAGTCGCGCGAGCAGTTCGAGCTGCGGACGCACAAGCGCCTCATCGACATCTTCGAGCCGACGCCGCAGACGGTGGACGCGCTGATGAAGCTCGATCTGCCGGCGGGCGTCGACGTCGAGATCAAGGCGTTTGGGAAAGAGCACAAATAGCAGCCGGCTTCCGGCTTCCGGCTTCCAGCTTCCGGCTGGAGAGCGCGGAGAGCTGGTAGCGGGCAGCTGGTAGCTGGCAGCGGTGGAAGCTGGCAGCTGGAAGCTGGAAGCTGACATGGTCAACGGAATCATCGGCAGGAAACTCGGCATGACCCAGGTCTTCGCGACCGACGGCACCGTCTCGCCCGCGACGGTCATCAAGGCGGGGCCATGCGTGGTGCTGCAGGCCAAGGGCGCGCAGAGCGACGGCTACGAGGCCGTCCAGCTCGGGCTCGTCGAAGACAAGCCGGCGAAGGTGAACAAGGCGATCGGCGGCCATTACAAGAAAGCCGGCAACGTGCCGCCGACGCGGCTGCGCCGCGAAGTACGGCTCGCGCCCGGCCCTGGCAACGAAGCCGCGCTGAAGCCGGGCGACCAGGTGCTGGTCGGCGGCGTGTTCAAGGACGGTGAGCGCGTCGACGTCATCGGCATCAGCCGCGGCAAGGGCTTTCAGGGCGTGATGAAGCGCCACAACTTCCGCGGCGGCGCCGCGACGCACGGGTCGATGTTCCATCGAGCGCCCGGGTCGATCGGCGCATCGTCGTTCCCGTCGCGCGTCGTGAAAGGCATGCGCGCCGCCGGACGAATGGGCGGCGATCGCGTGACGGTCCGCAATCTGAAGGTCGTGCGCATCGACGGCGAGAACAACCTGCTGCTCGTCCTCGGCGCGATCCCCGGCGCGCCCGGCACCTACATCGTCGTCCGCAAGGCCGTGGCAGCGAAGAAGGAGCCGGTCCGCCAGGCGGAGAAGCCGGGCAAGACGACGGTGGCGAAGAAGGCGAAGAAATAGTCTCCAGTCTCCGGCTTCCAGTTTCCAGCTGGAAGCACGGACCTGGGCGGCCGGACGCGGCTGGCAACGGGCAACTGGTAACTGACAACCGGCAACTGACATGAAACTCGACGTAGTGAACGTAAACAAGGAGACCGTCGGCAGCCTCGATCTGAAGGACGAGGTGTTTGGCGGACTCGTGAAGACCGACCTGATCTGGGAAGCGGTGGTCCACGAGAACGCGGCGGAGCACCGTGGCACCCACGCGACCAAGAACCGCGCGCTCGTCAGCGGCTCGGGCAAGAAGCCGTGGCGGCAGAAGGGTACCGGCCGCGCACGCGTCGGGTCGATTCGCAACCCCTTGTGGCGCCATGGCGGCACGGTGTTCGGGCCGATGCCGCGCAGCTACGACTACGCCTTGCCGCGAAAGGTGAAGCTCGGCGCGCTGCGCGGCGCGCTCTCTGCCAAGCTGCACGACGGCACGCTGATCGTCGTCGACAAGCTCGGCTCGCCCGACAGCAAGAAAACGAAGGATACCGTCGCCATGTTCCGGAATCTGGGCGTGAGCGGAAAGACGCTCGTCATCGACGTGAAGCACGACGAGGCCTTCATGCGGACGGCGCGCAACATCCCAGGTGTGGCGCTGGTGCCGAGCAGCCGCGTGACCGCGCGCGACATCATGGACACGGACTCGGTGATAGTGACTCGCGAAGCCCTGGAGAAGTTGCAGGCTTCGCTCGGGTAGAGACATCAGCTGCCGGCTACAGCTCCCGGCTCCCAGCTGGAAGCTGCTGGAAGCTGGAAGCTGGAAGCTGGAAACAGATATGAAACAGACAGACGTTATCCGCCGGCCGCTGATCACCGAGAAGACGACGCAACTGCGTGAGACCGGACGGACGATCGTGTTCGAGGTCGCGCCGCACGCCACGAAGATCGACATCAAGCGCGCCGTGGAGAAGCTGCTGGGATCCAAGGTCGAGGCGGTAAGGACCTCGATCGGGCACGGCAAGATGAAGCGCCAGGGACGGTTCGTCGGACAGCGGTCCGACTCGAAGAAGGCCTACGTCAAGCTCCGCGCGGGGGAGAAGATCCCGGAGTTCTTGGAGGGCGCCTAGCGAATGCCGAATGCCATTCGGCATTCAGCATTGACAAGGATCAGCGAAGATGCCTATCAGAAAATACAACCCGACGTCACCCGGCCGGCGGTTCCAGACCGTGCAGACGTTCGACGACATCACGACGACCGAGCCGCACAAGCCGCTGGTCGAGCCGCTGCGCAAGTCGGGCGGCCGCAACAATCAGGGCACGCTGACCTCATGGTGGCGTGGCGGCGGCCACAAGCGGAACTACCGGGTGATCGACTTCAAGCGAGACAAGCGCGGGATCCCCGCGACGGTTTCGACGATCGAGTACGACCCGAACCGTTCGGCGCGGATCGCGCTGCTCACCTACGCCGACGGCGAGAAGCGCTACATCCTGCAACCGGTTGGGCTCGCGGTCGGCGCCACGATCGTGGCGGGCGACAACGTCGACATTCTGCCGGGGAATTCGCTGCCGCTCAAGAACATCCCGCTGGGCACGCTGGTGCACAACGTGGAGCTCAGGCCGGGTCGCGGCGGCCAGATCGCGCGCAGCGCGGGATCGGGCGTGCAGGTCGTGGCGAAGGAAGGCGAGTACGCGTCGGTGAAGATGCCCTCGGGCGAGACACGCAAGATCAACGTGGAGTGCTACGCGACCATCGGGCAGGTCGGCAACATCGATCACGAGAACGTGTCGGTCGGCAAGGCGGGCCGCAGCCGCTGGCTGGGCAAGCGCCCGCACGTGCGCGGCGTTGCGATGAACCCGGTCGACCACCCCCTCGGGGGCGGTGAGGGCAAGACCTCCGGCGGTCGGCACCCGGTGTCGCCGTGGGGCATGCCGACCAAGGGCTACAAGACGAGGAATTCGAAGCGTACGGATCGTTTCATTGTTCAGAGACGGCAGAAGTAATTGGTGAATTGGTGAATTGGTGAATTGAATACGTGATTTGAATTCACGAATTCACCAATTCACCGATTCACCAATTGCAAGGATCAACGATGTCCAGATCACTGAAAAAGGGACCGTTCGTCGACGTCCCGCTCCTCGAAAAGATCGAGGTCATGAACCGCGGCGGCGAGAAGAAGGTCATCAAGACCTGGTCGCGCCGTTCGACGGTGGTGCCGGAAATGGTGGGCCACACGATCGCCGTCCACAACGGGAGGAAGTTCATCCCGGTGTACGTCACGGAGAACATGGTCGGACACAAGCTCGGCGAGTTCGCGCCGACGCGGCTGTTCAAGGGGCACACGACCAAGGCGGACAAAGCCGCACAGGTCGCCGCGGCGGCCCCGGCCGGCCCGGGCGGCCCGGGCGCCGGAGCGGGTGTGGGCGCTGGCGGCCCAAAGGCGGGTGCGTAAATGATCGAAGCCCACGCCACGGCCAAGTACGTCCGCACCTCCGCGCAGAAGGCGGGCCTCGTGCTCGACCTGATTCGCGGCCGCGACGTCAACCATGCGCTCGCGACGCTGCGCTTCGCGCGCAAGGGCATCGCGAAGGACATCGAGAAGGTGCTGCGCTCGGCGATCGCCAACGCGCAGAACAAGGAGGGGTTCGGCGGCGACGTCGATCGCCTCTACGTGACCGCCTGTTTTGCGAATCAGGGACCGTCGCAGAAGCGGATCCGCCCCGCCCCGATGGGCCGCGCGTTCCGCGTCGTCAAGCGCACCGCGCATCTGACGGTCAAGGTGGCCGAGAAACCGGTGAAGGTCGCGCTCGCGACGACGGCCGGCGGCGAAGAACCGAAGCGTCCGCGCCGTAAGGGCGCGGCGCCGAAAAAGAAGGCGAGCGGAGAAAACAAGCCTCGCTCGAAGAAGGTGGCGGCGTCTTAGAAAGCTACCAGCTTCCCGCTACCAGCTTCCAGCTGGGAGAGCTGGGCGCTGGCAGCTGGTTACTGGAGACTGATTTCTTATGGGTCAGAAAGTTCATCCGCACGGGTTCCGGCTCGGCTTCAACAAGACGTGGCGCTCGCGCTGGTACGCCGACAAGGATTACGCGAAGCTGCTGCACGAGGATCTGAACCTCCGCGACAGCCTGAAGGCGCGCTTCGCGCACGCTGGCGTCTCGAAGATCGAGATCGAGCGCGCGGCGAACAAGCTGAAGATCGACATCTACACCTCGCGCCCGGGCATCATCATCGGACGCAAGGGGACGGAAGTCGACAAGCTGAAGACGGAAATCCAGAAGCGGACGAACCGCGAGGTCTTCATCAACATCCAGGAAATCCAGAAG
>WNGL01006161.1_pt1 | contig 14186 bp, 12 predicted proteins | sample 5400591 | NCBI WGS metagenome assembly WNGL01 (sample SAMN13153377, study PRJNA577476) | soil metagenome | isolation source: 80 cm soil or saprolite under Garry oak tree replicate 1 | place: USA:California | collected 2016-06-15
GACGCTGCGCTGGCGCCGGGCCGACCGGGTCGGGCGCCAGCAGCTCAAGTGGCTCCTGGCCGTGCTGCCCGCGGCCATCGCCTCGCTGATCGCGACCCTGGTCGCCCCCGGCGGCGTGAGCGTGGCCCTCGGGGCGGTGGCCGGCATCTTGGTGCCGATCGCCATCGGGATCGCGGTCCTGCGGTACCGGCTGTACGAGATAGACATCCTGCTGAACCGGGCGGTGCTGTACGGCTCGCTGACCGCCGGCGTGGCCGGGGTTTACCTGGCCGTGGTGGTGGTGGCCCACTACCTGTTCCGCGTGCAGGGCCGCAGCCTGCCCACGCAGATCATCGCCACCGTGCTGGCCGCCGCCGCGCTGTGGCCGCTGCACGACCGGGTGCAGCGCCGGGTGGACCGGCTGTTCTACGGCGACCGGGGCGTGCCCTACGAGGCCCTGGCCAGGCTCGGCCGGCGCGTCGAGGAAGCCGCCGACACGGAGACGGCGCTCAACTCCGTGGTCAAGACCATCGCGGACAGCCTGCGGCTGCCGTACGCCGCCCTCGAACTGCGGCTCGGCGACGGGTGGAGCCCGGCGGCCACCCACGGCGAGGCCCCGCAGCAGCTGGTCGCGTTCCCGCTGACCTTCGGCCGAGAGACCGTCGGGCGGCTGCTGGTGGGCATGCGGTCGCGCGGCGAGCAGCTCGGACCCGACGACGAGCGGCTGCTCGCCGATCTGGCCCGGCAGGCGGGCCCGGCCACGCACGCGGTCGCGCTGCGCCGGGCGCTCGACGTGTCCCGGGCGGGCCTGGTCACCGCGCGGGAAGAAGAACGTCGCCGGCTGCGCCGCGACCTGCACGACGGGCTGGGGCCGACGCTGGCCGGCCTGACCCTGGGCCTGGACACGGCCAGGTCGCGCTCCGCGGGGCAGCCGGAACTCCATGACCTGCTGGGCAGGCTCAAGGCGGAGACGCAGCGGGCGGTGACCGACGTCCGCCGCATCGTCTACGGGCTGCGACCGCCCGCGCTCGATGAGTTCGGCCTGGTCGGGTCGCTGCGCGAGGAGGTCGGGCGGCTGCAGTTCGAGGCGCCCGCGCTCGCAGTCACCCTGGACGCTCCGGCCGACGGCCTAGGCGACCTGCCCGCGGCGGTCGAGGTGGCCTGCTACCGGATCGTGACCGAAGCGCTGACCAACGTCACGAAGCACGCACACGCCACCCGGTGCTCGGTGCGCATACGGCTCGACCACGACCTGGACGTGCAGGTCTGCGACGACGGCGTAGGCTTGCCCGAAGGCTGGCGGGCCGGCGTCGGCATCGCCTCCATGCGCGAGCGCGTCACCGAACTCGGCGGAGAACTGGCGATCGAACCCAGCCTTCCGCACGGAACCAGGATCAACGCTCGCCTGCCCGCCCGGGAGCCATGATGACCGAACCCATCCGGGTCCTGATCGCCGACGACCATCCGCTGTTCCGGGACGGCCTGACGGTGCTGCTGACCGACGCGCCCGACACCGAGCTGGTCGGGGCCGCCGCCAGCGGCACAGAAGCGGTCGAGATGGCCAGGGAAACCCAGCCCGACGTGGTCATCATGGACCTGCACATGCCCGGGCTCAACGGCATCGAGGCCACCCGCCGTATCGTGGCCGACAGCCCGCACATCACAGTGCTGGTGCTGACCATGTTCGACGACGACGACTCGATCTTCTCCGCGCTGCGGGCCGGCGCCCGCGGATACCTGCTCAAGGGCGCCGACCAGGAGCAGATCCGGGCCGCCGTCCAGGCCGCCGCCAGCGGCGAGATCATCTTCGGGACGCACCTGGCCGCCCGCATGCTCACCTACTTCACCACCGCCCCCTCCGTGCCGCAACCGGTGTTCCCGCAGCTGACCGACCGCGAGCGCGAGGTGCTCGACCTGGTCGCCCAGGGGCGGGCCAACACGGCGATCGCGACCCGGCTCGGGCTGAGCCAGAAGACGGTGCGCAATCACGTGTCGAACATCCTGACCAAGTTGCAGGTGGCCGACCGGGCCCAGGCCATCGTGCAGGCACGGGACGCCGGCCTGGGACATCAGTCCCGGGTCTGAGGGACATTCCGGCCCGCTGTGCCTATCTCCGGGCGATTATTTCCCGGCCGGTTCGTGACTGCTACCTCATGACGGCGGGACGCCCGCTCGCCGAAGCTGTCGTCATTGGCTCGGCACACATGAGGAGAACCAGATGACGACCGCTGAGGCAACCTGCGTCCTGGAAGAGCCCGGCCCGGCGAACACCGATGCTGACGTGCTGATCAGTGAACTGGTCTCGCGCGCGAGGGGCGGAGACCGGCAGGCGTGGGATGCGCTCGTGGAGCGGTACGCCCCGCTCATCTGGTCGATCTGCCGCAGGCACCGGCTCGGCCGCGCCGACGCCGACGACGTCGCGCAGAGCGTCTGGATGCGCCTGGTGGACCAGCTGAACCGGGTCCGCGATCCCGCCGCGCTGCCCGGCTGGCTGGCCACCACGACCCGGCGGGAATGCGTCCGGGTGCTGCGCATGACCCACGGCCCCCGCACCACGATGTTCGCGCTGGACTTCGAGAGCCTCCCGGACGAGCGGCTGGGGATCGCCGAGCAGGACCTGCTCGCCACCGAACGCCAGGCGGCGCTGCGTGAGGCGTTCGGTCAGCTGCCGCCGAACGGCCAGCAGCTGATCGCCATGCTCATCGCCGATCCGCCCCTGCCCTACGCCGACATCAGCGCCCGGCTCGGCATCCCGGTCGGCAGCATCGGCCCGAACCGCAGCCGTTACCTGAACAAGATGCGCCGTCACCCGGCCATCGCCGCGCTGATGACCGCCTAGCGGGCGGCTGGGTGAGCTGCCGGCTCACCACCCCGACGTGCTCGCCTCGCTCAGGGATCCGGGCACCTGCAGCCGCTGCTTGACGGGAGCGGGCCGACCAGGACCTGTAGACAGGGCGGCGGCCGACTCGACCGACTCCCTGCTGCAGGCCATGCAGAACATGACCTCCAGGCTGGGCACGATGCCCGGGCAGGCCTGGGAGGACCCGATGGGCGGGAGTTCACCGGCAGGCGGACGTGCCCGAGCTCGCCGGTGAACTCGGCCGGATCGCATCCGGGCCGCGCACCTCCGGCATTAACTGCTCGATGTGGTGTGTGCGGGCTGGGCGAACACCGGATGCCGGTACTTGATACTAGGAACGAAGTGGCATGCAAGATTGAGGACACGGTGCTTGCCAATGCGGGTATCACTGTATTCCGCGATGAAATCGAATATGATTTGGATATGCAGCTCCGATACAACTACCGCCTCTACCCGACGCCGGGCCAGCGTGTCGCGCTCGCGCGGGCGTTCGGCTGTGCGCGGGTGGTGTTCAACGATGCGCTGCGCGCCCGCCAGGAAGCCTTCGCTGCCGGGCTGCCGTACCTCACCGACGCGGAACTGTCGGCACGGCTGGCCGCGGCCAAGGCCACCCCGGAGCGGGCCTGGCTGCGCGAGGTGTCCGCTGTGGTGCTGCAGCAGGCGCTTGCGGACCTGAACGCCGCGTACCGGAACTTCTTCGCCTCGGTCACGGGCATGCGGAAAGGGCCGAAGGCCGGGCCGCCCCGGTTCCGATCCCGTAAGGACCGGCGGCAGGCGGTCCGGTTCACCGCCAACGCCCGGTGGCAGATCACGCCGGGTGGGAAGTTGCGGCTGCCGAAGATCGGGGACGTGCCGGTGCGGTGGTCGCGGGCGCTGCCCTCAGCGCCGTCCAGCGTGACCGTGATCAAGGATGCGGCAGGACGGTACTTCGCCAGCTTCGTCGTAGCCACCGAGCCCGGCCCCCTGCCTGCGACCGTGCCGGTGCTCGGCATCGACCTGGGGCTGACCCACTTCGCGGTGCTATCCGACGGCCGGAAGATCGCATCGCCGCGGTTCTTGCGCCGGGCGGAAAAGAAGCTCAGGCGCAGGCAGCGTGAGCTGTGCCGCAAGCAGGAAGGCAGCAAGAACCGGGATAAGGCCAGGGTCAAGGTTGCCCGCGCGCACGCGCGGGTGACGGACGCGCGGCGGGAGTTCCATCACCAGCTCTCCACGGCCCTGATCCGCGAGAACCAAGCGGTCGCGGTGGAAGACCTGGCGGTCAACGGGCTCGCCCGTACTCGCCTGGCCAAGTCCGTGCGTGACGCCGGGTGGTCGGCGTTCGTGCACATGCTGGAGTACAAGGCTCGGCGCTACGGCCGGGAGTTCCGCCGGATCGGCCGGTTCGAGCCCACCTCCCAGGTGTGCTCGGCGTGCGGGGCCAGGGACGGCCGCAAGCCGCTGCACATCCGTGCCTGGCAGTGCCGGGGGTGCGGGGTGTGGCTGGACCGGGATATCAATGCGGCGGTGAACGTCGCCAGGGCCGCCGGGCTGGCGGTGTCAGCCTGTGGAGCGCAGGTAAGACCAGGGCTTGCCCTGGCGCAGCGCGGCGAAGCAGGAACCCTCCGAGGTGCCGCATGATGCGGCACGGCAGGAATCTCCGCCCTTTAGGACGGAGAGGAAGTCAAAACTGGGGCTTCTTCACTGATCTGATCCCGGCCGTCATCATGTCCAGGATCTTCATCGGGGTCAACAACGATCACCACTCAGGCCGTGACGACTACCTCCCCCGGAGGAGAAGCCGGTGGCCGCAGCCGCCTACAGCTTCATCCGGTTCATAGGTGGCGGCCTGGCGCCCAACGCGGCCGACCGGATGGTCCTCGCCATCAGCATCCGCATCCGTTCTACATCGCAGCGGGCGCCATCGTGGCCGGATGCTGATCCTGTCGGCCGCACACCAGCTGCTCACCGAGGCCCAACGGGTCCAGGCCGAAGGTCACCGGGCCCGCGCCGGCCACGCCCGCGCTGCTCCGCGGTCAGCCCGGCGGCTCACGCGTCGTGGAAGACGAGGCCGAGGGCGTGCCGGTGCCCTGAGCGCACGGTGCTGACGCCGTGCCGGACCGGCGCGGCCGACCAGCCGCGCGCGCCGCGCACCGGGCGGTCCCTGGTGGTGAAGATCAGGCCGTGGCCCTGCTCCAGGGCGACGCAGGTGCCCCGCGACTGAGCCCGCGGGCGCTGCTCGACCAGGAGGAACTCCCCGCCGGTGTAGTCCGTCCCGTACTCGTCGAGCCCGACCACGACCTGCAGCGGGAAGACCAGGTCGCCGAAGACGTCGCGGTGCAGGGCGTTCCAGTCCCCGGCCCGGTAGCGCAGCAGGATCTGCGCGCTCCTGGCCTGGCCGCCCTGGTGGCACATCTCCAGCCACTCCCCCAGCTCGTCCGGCCACGGGGCGGGCAGGCCGAGGCGGGCTGCCCAGTCGCGGGCGATCACCAGCAGCTGCGGGTAGAGGGCCTCGCGCAGGTCGCGGACGGGTTCGGGGAGATCGTGGGTGAAGTACCTGTACTGGCCGGAGCCGAACCGGTGCCTGGCCATGTCCACGGTGCTCCGGAACAGCTCCGGCTTGCCATAGGGAGCGGGTAGAGCCAGGGCGGCCAGGTCACGGCAGGCGGCCGGGGTGAGCAGCCGGGGCGTGCGGGCGCAGCCGCTGGCGTCGAGCTCGGCCGCGATGGCCTGCCAGTCCGCGCCGATCACCAGGAGGTCCCCAGCAGGGCGCCCTCGTGGGCAAGCAGCTCCTGCTTGCGCTCCACGCCGCCGGCGTAGCCCCGCATGCTACCATCGGAGCCGATGACCCGGTGGCACGGCCGGATGATCGCCAGCGGGTTCGCGCCGATCGCTGCGCCCAGCGCCTGGATCCGGTCACGCGGCACGCCGAGCTGAGCGGCCAGCTGGCCGTACGTGACGGTCGTGCCGTACCGGACGGAGTCCAGCGCCCGCCAGATCCGCTGCTGGAACTCGGTCCCGGTGGGGGCGAGCTCGAGCGTGAACGCGGTGAGCTCCCCGGCGAAGTACGCCGTGAGCTGGCGGATCACCTCCGCGAATGCCTCCGGGGCCCGGCGCCAGCCGCCCCTTATCGCCGGCGCGCCGCGCTGGCCGGCCATTGACACTGAGGTCAAGGCTAGGCCGCCGGTGTTCTCCTGGCCGATGAGGAGCAGTTCGCCCAGTGGGCTGTCCATCGTGGTGTAAACGGTCATGTCATCAGGCTAGGTACGGGCGCCGGCGCAAGCTGGCGGGTTTCGGACACCACGATTCCTGCCCCGGGGCGGCGGGCAGGCGAGATGCCCGGCCCGTTCGGTATTAAGAGGGACGGTACGGGGTCAGCCGGGCGGAGGCGAGTCGCGGAGCCGGTCCCGGCCGCGCCGGACCGTGTCCCGCAGGTCCCCGGCCAGGTTCTCCAACGCGGGCAGCGCCGCGACCAGCGCGGCCTGCTCGCCGGCGGGCAGGCCGGACACCGATTCTGAGATCACCGCGCTTCGCTGCGCGGTGATCCGCTCGTAGACACCTTGGCCTTTCGGCGTGACCTCGACCCGGGCCGCGCGGAAATCGTCGGGGTCCCGCAGCCGCCTGATGAGGCCGAATTCATCGAGCTTGCCGATGACGCGGGAAAGCATCGTCGGATTGATGCCCTCGAGTTCGGTGAGCTCGGCCAGGCTGAGCGGTCCCCGCATGGTCGTGATCCCCAGGACCGAGGCCTGGGTCGGGGTCAGCCCTTCCTCCCGGGAGGCGGCGTTGAGCTGGCGCGCGAGCTTCAGGACGACACGCCTCAAGCGGATGACCGTGTCACTGTCCACGACGCGACGCTCCCTGGCCAACTGCGCTCAATTGCCTGAAGGCATGCAGTATAAATTCACGCCGGATATTCGGCTTTCATGTGCTCGGCTCGTTGCGTCCGCTTCGTTGCATTCGTTACATGCGCTCGGCCAGCCAGGCGTGAACCTCGCCGATGCGGTGAGCCAGCAGCGTGAGATGACCGTGTCCGGGAGCAGCGCCGCGCAGGCGAGCACGTGCGGGCCGCCGCCCGAGATGCCCCACATGGCCAGCCGCCCGATGCCGAGTTCGGCGCAGATGGCCCGGACATCGGCCGCGGCGTCGGCCACGGTGCGGCCCGGCTGGGGCGTCGAGCCGCCGTACCCGGGCCGGTCGTAGCCGATCAGCCGCAGGCCGCGGGCGGCGGCGTCGGCGGCAACCGGAGCGTACAGGTGCCGGGAGTTCGGCGTGCCGAAGTGCACGAGCACCGGACGGCCGGCCGGGTCTCCGGCCTCCTCGATGGCCAGGGTCCGGCCGTCAGGTGTCCGGGCGGTCCGCTGCGCGTTGGCTGCCACGGTTCCTGATTTCAGTTGGCGGCGAGGATGACGTCCGATGCCTTGATCACGGCGGTGACCCCGGAGCCGACGATGAGACCGAGTTCTTCGACCGCCTCCACCGTGATCGAGGCCACCAGGCGGGTACCGCCGGCGTCGAGTTCCACGTTGGCAATGGCTTCGCCACTGTTGATGCTGATGACGCGAGCCTGGATCTGGTTCCTGGCGCTCAGCCGCATGACTTTGCCTCCTCGCTGCTGTTCTCGAGTGCTGCTCTTGGTGGGCTTGGTGCTGCGACCTTACGCCATGGTCCTGACTGGGCTGGCGGGAGGCTATGCGGTGTGGTCAGGCGAGGTCGAGGGCGGCGCGGATGATGCTGTCGGTGTCGATGCCGTTGTAGCGGTACAGGTCCTCCAGCGTCCCGGACTGACCGAACTGCGCCACGCCCAGCGCGGCGTGCGGCACCCGGTTGACGGTGGCCAGGAACGACAAGGTGTGCGGGTGGCCGTCCAGGACGGTGACCAGCGGCGTGGCGCGGGCCGCGGGGAACGCCTGCTCCAGGATCCACGGCTCGCCCTGGTCCGGGCCTGGGCCGGGGAAGCCCTGGCGGGCGCGCAGCGCGCGGAACAGCAGCCCGGGACTGGTCACGCACACCACGTCGGCCGGCGTCCCGGCCTCCGCGAGCCGGTCGGCGGCGGCCAGCGCCTCGGGCACCACCGCGCCCATGGCCGCGATGGTCACGGCCGGCTCTGCCGTGGCGCGGCGCAGCGGGTAGCCGCCCGCCACGACCTGCCGGCGGCGGCGTTCCCTGGCCGCGGGGTCGTCCGGGACGCCGGCCAGCTTCTGGCTGACCGGGCGGGTGGACAGCCGCAGGTAGGCCGAGCTGCCGTCTGGCCGGCCCAGCCGGGCCAGGCTGGCTAGCAGGCACCACTCGGTGTCGAGCGCGAAGGCAGGCTCGTAGGTCACGCAACCCGGCTGCTCGATCCCGATCGACGGCGTGGTGATCGACTGGTGGGCGCCGCCCTCGGGGGCGAGCGAGACCCCGGACGGCGTGCCGACCAGGATCGACTGCCCGCCCGCGTAGATGCCGAACGACCACGGCTCCAGCGCGCGCTCCACGAACGGGTCGTACAGCACCCCGACCGGAAACAGAGGCTGGCCCCACCGGCTCCAGGTCGCGCCGAGCTCGCCGAGCAGGCCGACCAGGTTGGTTTCGGCGATGCCGAGCTCGATGTGCTGCCCGGTCGGCTTCTCGCGCCAGTGCAGGATGGTCTCCGCGTCGTCGGCGAACCAGTCGGTGCGCTCGCTGACCGACCACACGCCCACCTTGTTCACCCAGCCGCCGAGGTTGGTGCTCGAGTTGACGTCCGGGCTGACCGTCACTACCCGCGCCGCCGCCTCCGGCGCCTCGCGGGTGAGGTCGAGCAGCGCCCGGCCCAGCGCCGCCTGGGTGGTGGCCACCCCGGACGGCGTACGGCCGAGGTCCTGCGGCACCGCGGGCGGGGCCTGCCGGGGCGACGGCGCCCGGCGTAGCCGCCGGGCCGCCTGCTCGCACAGCGCGGCCGCGCTCTCCTGACCGCGGGCGCCGCGGGCGGCGCGGGCGCTACGGGTCCAGGGCTGGGCCGGGTCGGTGCCCAGCTGCGCCGCGAGCTCGCCGAGCTGGGCCTCGGTCAGCAGCGCGGAATGGTTCTGCGGGTGTCCCTCGATGGCCAGGCCGTAGCCCTTGATGGTGTACGCCAGGATGATCGTCGGCCGGGTGTCGTCGATGGCCCCGTACGCCTCGTCCAGCGAGCTGAGGTCGTGCCCGCCGAGGTTGCGGATCGCGCGCGCGAGGGAAGCGTCGTCGAGCCCGCTGACCAGGCCGGCCAGCGACTCGTCCCCGGCCGGCAGGCGGCGGCGCAGCTCGTCCGGGGAGCAGCGGAGCAGCCGCTGGTATTCGGGGTTGGGCATGGCGTCGATCCGGCGCCGCAGCGCCTCCCCGCCCGGCCGGGTGAACAGTTCCTCCAGCAGCCGGCCGTACTTCAGCGTGATGACCTGCCAGCCCGCCGCGGTGAACATGCCGCGCAGCCGGTCGGCCGCGATCAGCGGGACCACGCGGTCCAGCGACTGGCGGTTCACGTCGACGACCCAGACGATCTCGCCGAGTTCGGCCACGCCGGGGTCGACGACGGCCTCCCAGACCGCGCCCTCGTCGAGTTCGGCGTCGCCCAGCAGCGAGTACTGGCGGCCGGTAGCCCCGGAACTGTCGGCGGCGAACCGGTTGGCCAGGTACCGGCGGGCCACCGCGCCCCAGACCGGGGCCGTCGCGCCGATGCCGACCGAGCCGGTGGAGTAGTCGACAGGATCGGGGTCCTTGACCCGGCTGGGGTAGCTCTGCAGCCCGCCGAACGCCCGCAGCGTCGGCAGGTACGACTCATCGAGCTCGCCGAGCAGGTAGTTGATCGCGTGCAGCACGGGCGAGGCGTGCGGCTTGACCGAGACCCGGTCGTGCGGCTGCAGGTGCCGGAACCACAGCGAGGTCATGATCGAGACCATCGAGGCGGACGACGCCTGATGACCGCCGACCTTCAGGCCCCCGGGGTTGGGCCGGACCCGGTTGGCGTAGTGGACGATCGCCGTCGACAACCACAGCACCTGGCGCTCCAGGGCCTGCAGCGCGTCCAGGTCCGTGGCCTCATTTCGCAGCTCGGTCATGCGTGCATGACAGCATGACCGCCGCCGGGAAACAACCCGCCGGGGCGGGTCACGTCGCCGGCAGCCAGAAGCAGCGTTCCTCGCCGTAGTCCGTGAACCCGGCGCGGAGCAGGATCGGCCCGGAGGCCAGGGCGCGCCCCTTGGCCATGGCCAGGGTGGCGCCATGCTCCCGGGCCAGCCGGAGCCGTTCGGTGAGCACCGCGCGGTAACTGCCGTGCCCCCGGGACGCCGGCAGCGTGATCGCGCCCCACAGGTGCGCCACCTCGCCGAACAGCCTGCAAGCGCCGACCGAGACGGGCTCGTCGTCGACGATGGCGACGACACGGAAGGCGGTCCAGGCCGCGAGGTCCCTGACGGTCTCGCTGAACTGGCGGGCGATCTCCGTCTCGTCGGGCTCGACGATGTCCCAGCCTTGCACGCTGACCGCCAGGGCCGCGCGGAAGGTGCGCTCGTCGCGGACGAGTTCGACGGCCACGCCGGCCGGGAGGTCGGGCCGCGGCAGGTCAGCGTCCAGGTCATGGGCCAGCACCTGCACCGCGTCGATCAGCCCGGCGCCCCGGGCGCGCAGCTTGTCGTCGGTGCCGGGCGGCTCGCTCACCGCCGAGACCCACCAGGCGACGCCGGGCAGGCCCCAGCCGCGCACCCGCGCGGCGACCTCGTCGATGACCTCGTCCAGCGGCCGCGCCGTCCGCGACCAGGTGACTTGCGCGGCGCCTCCGGTCGGGCCGAGCGCCCAGTCCGGGTGCCGGACCAGCCGGTAGTCCCCGGTCCGCACCTGGATGGCGCCCTCGGGCACGAACTCCGTCGCGGCGGCCGCGTCGAGCACCCGCTGCGGGGTCCACGAACTCAACGTCAGACCTCCTCCCGCCTTTCTCCCTTTGTAGCCCGCGGGGTGCCGGACAGCTAGTGGCTTTTAGTGCCGAACGGGAGCCGGCGCAACTCGCCGGACCGGAGCACGGGCCTGCGCCGGGGGCGCCGCCGCGGCTCGGCGTCGGCGGGAACCGTGCTCACACCGCAAGCGTCATCGGCTGTTCAGGTTCTGGTCAACATGCAGGACTGACGCTCCTGCCCGTCACGGCGCCGGCCAGCTACGATGGAGCATCGGCCGGCGCCGTGGGGGAGCCAGTGAAATTCGTCCAGTATTACCTCGACTGCCTGTCGCAGGCCTCGTACCTCATCGGGGACGAGACCAGCGGGCGGGCGGTCGTGGTCGATCCCCGGCGAGACATCCAGGAGTACCTGGATGACGCCGCCGCGGCGGGGCTGCGCATCGACTTCGCCGTCGAGACCCACGTGCACGCCGACTTCCTCTCCGGGCACCTGGAACTGGCCGCGGCGACCGGCGCCACCATCGTCTACGGGGACGCCGCCGACGTGCACTTCCCGCACCGCAAGGTCGCCGACGGCGAGCGCATCGCTATCGGCGAGGTCGGCCTGGAGTTCCGGGCCACCCCCGGTCACACCCCCGAGTCGATCTGCATCCTGGTGTGGGAGTCACCCGAGGCGCAGGCCCCGTACGGGGTGCTGACCGGCGACACCCTGTTCATCGGGGACGTCGGCCGGCCCGACCTGCTCGCCGCGCAGGGGCAGACCCCGGAGGACATGGCCCGCCAGCTCTTCCGGTCGCTGCACACGCGCCTGCTCACCCTGCCCGACGCCACCCGGGTGTACCCGGCCCACGGGGCGGGGTCCGCGTGCGGGAAGAACCTCTCCACCGAGACGGCGTCGACCATCGGCGAGCAGCGCCGCACCAACTACGCGCTGCGGCTCGCGACCGCGGACGAGTTCGTGGCGGCGGTCACCGAGGGCCAGCCGCCCCAGCCGGGCTACTTCGCCAGGGTGGCCGGGCTCAACCGGGAGGCGCACCGGCTGGCCGACGTCGACGAGCCGGCCAGGCTGCCGCTGGAGGATGTGCTGCGGCGCCAGGCGGCAGGCGCGGCCGTGCTGGACGTGCGGTCCCCGGAGGAGTTCGCCCGCGGGCACCTGCGCGGCTCGGTCAACGTGGGCCTCGACGGCCGCTTCGCCGAGTACGCGGCCGAGGTCGTCGGCGGCGACATCGTCGTGGTGTGCGAGGAGGGCCGGGCCCGCGACGCCCGGCTGCGGCTGTCCCGGGTGGGCCTGGACTCGGTCGTCGGGGTCCTCGACCGGCCCGAGCGGGCCTTCACCGAACACCCCGAGGTCACCGGCACGGCCAGCCGCCTCACGGCCCGCCAGCTGGCCGACGCCCGGGCCGCCGTCCCCGGGCTGGTCCTGCTGGACGTGCGCGGCCCCGGCGAGCGGGAACAGGGTTACATCGAGGGCAGCATCGGTATCCCGCTCGCCCAGCTGCGGGAGCGGGCCGGCGAGCTCGACCCGGCCCGGCCGCTCGTGGCCTACTGCGCCGGCGGATACCGCTCCTCGATCGCGTCCAGCCTGCTCCGCGCGTCGGGCTTCGCCGACGTGTCCGACCTCATCGGCGGCTACGGCGCCTGGGCCAGTAACTGAAGGCGTCTGTCACGGGCGCCGGCGGTCGGTGGCGCTGGCCACGTTGGCGATGATCACGGCGAACGGCGGGATCACCAGCGCCACCGCCGAGACGATGACCGCCGCGAGCGTCGAGTACCGGTCGATCACCGCCCAGGACAGGACGAACAGGCCGATGCAGGTCGCCATGAGCGCGAAGTACCAGCGTTTGTCGCGGCGGGACGGCTGCGGGCCCGCCGGTCCGTTCGGGTCGGTATCGCTGCCCGTCACGAGCGTCCGATGCCCGGCCGCCCGCCGGCTAAAACACGACATGCCGGGCGCAGACTCACGCCGGCGCGGCGTAGGGCCCGCCGGGGCGGGGCCGGTTATGTTCATATGCATGTTCGATGAAGACGCTCTGCTGGAAGGGCTGAACGAGCAGCAGCGGCAGGCGGTGACGCATCAGGGCGGGCCCTTGCTGGTGCTGGCCGGGGCGGGCACCGGGAAGACGCGGACGCTGGTGGCCCGGGCGGCGTGGCTGCGCGGCGGGCAGGGCGTGCCGGCCAGCCGGATCCTGCTGCTGACGTTCACCCGCCGCGCCGCCAGCGACATGCTGGCCCGCGCGGCGGCCTGGTTCGGCGGCGCCAGCTCTGGCCACTCGGGCGAGCGGATCTGCGGCGGGACGTTCCACGCCATCGCGCACAAGATCATCCGGCAGCACGCCGAGTCGTTCTCGCTGTCGCCGCAGTTCACCATCCTGGACCCGGGCGACACCGTGGACATCCTGGACGCGCTGCGGCCGGACCACGGCCTGGCCGAAGCCGGCCAGCGGGCGCCGCGCGCGGCGGCGTGCGCGGACATCTACACCCGCTGCGTGAACACCGGCCGGCCGGTCAGCGAGGTGGTGACCGCCGGCTTCCCGTGGTGCGTGCCGTTCACCGGCCAGCTGGCCGGCCTGTTCCGCGGCTACACCGCGCACAAGCGGGTGCGGCATCTGGTGGACTTCGACGACCTGCTGCTGCTGTGGCAGGCGGCGCTGGCCGACCCGGCGGCCGGGCCGGTGCTGCGCGGCATGTTCGACGCGGTCCTGGTCGACGAGTATCAGGACGTCAACGCGGTCCAGGCCGGCATCGTGCGGCTGCTTCAGCCCGACGGCAAGAAGCTGACCTGCGTCGGCGACGACGCGCAGGCCATCTACGGGTTCCGCGGCGCCAGCCCGGCGCACCTGCGGCAGCTCGCCGCCGACTACCCCGGTCTTGAGATCGTCAGGCTCGGCCGCAACTACCGGTCCCGGCAGGGCGTCCTCGACCTGGCCAACGTCATACGCCCGTCCGCCCCGGGCCTGGACCTGACGCTGACCGGGGACCGCGGCGCGGGGCAATCTGGGTTGGCGCCGCTGCTGGTCCGCTGCCACGACGAGGCGACCCAGGCCCGCGAGATCTGCGCCCGGGTGCTCGACGCGCACGAGGACGGCGCCGCGCTGCGGGACCAGGCCGTGCTGGTCCGCACCGCGCACCACAGCGACATCGTGGAGATCGAGCTCAGCGCGCGCAAGATCCCCTACGTGAAGTTCGGCGGGCTGCGGTTCACCGACACCGCCCACGTCAAGGACTTCCTCGGCGCCGCGCGGATCCTGGCCAATCCCGCCGACGACCTGGCCTGGTTCCGGCTGCTGCGGCTGCACGAGGGCATCGGCCCGGTGCACGCCCGCCGCGTCCTGGCCGCCCTGGCTCCCGGCCCGGACGGCCCGGACGACGGCCGGGAGCAGGCCCTCGAGGCGGCGCCGGCCCGGTCCCGGCGCGCCCTGGCGGCCACCTTCGGCCGGCTCGCCGACGCGGCCGCGCTGACCGCGGCGCCGGAGCAGGCGCCCGCGCTGC
>WNGL01016391.1_pt1 | contig 14186 bp, 17 predicted proteins | sample 5400591 | NCBI WGS metagenome assembly WNGL01 (sample SAMN13153377, study PRJNA577476) | soil metagenome | isolation source: 80 cm soil or saprolite under Garry oak tree replicate 1 | place: USA:California | collected 2016-06-15
AGCGCTGGTGTTCGGCGACGCCCAGCTGTATGCCGACATCGCTCCCTACAACAAGCCGGGCACGTTACCCCTGAAGTTCCAGACCGAGGTTCGGGACGGCTGCCCCCACGACTGCGGCCTGTGCCCCGAGCACAAGCAGCACGCCTGCCTGGCCCTCGTCGAGGTCAACTCGGCGTGCAACCTCGATTGCCCCTTGTGCTTCGCCAGCTCGGGGACGCACCTGGCCAGGGACGGCTTTGAGCTGGACGCGGGGCAGGTCTCCTACATGCTGGACACCTTCGTCGCCGCCGAAGGATCACCCGAGGTGGTGCAGTTCTCGTGCGGCGAGCCAACCCTGCATCCCCAGCTGCCCGAGTTCGTGACGCTCGCACAGGACCGCGGGATCCGGCACGTCATGATCAACACCAACGGCATCCGCCTTGCCCATGACGATCGGCTGCTGGGCCGGCTCGCCGAGCTGAAGCCGACTGTGTACCTTCAGTTCGACGGCTTCGATCCGGCGACCAACCTCGCCCTGAGGGGCCGGGCGGACCTAGTCGAGACCAAGCTGAAGACCCTTGATCGTCTGGCCGAAGCCGGTGTGCGGGCGGTTCTCGTCGCGGCGATCGAAAGGGGAGTGAACGATCACGAGATCGGGGCGATAGTCGATTTCGGGATCCGTCACGCGGCGGTGTTCGGGGTCAACTTCCAGCCGGCGTTCCGAGCCCAAAGGCATATAGCGATGGACCCAATGAGCCGGATGACGATCCCGGATGTGCTGAAAGGGCTGGAGGCGCAGACAGCGCGTCGATTTCAGCTGAGCGACTTCGTTCCCGTGCCCTGCTGCATGCCGACGTGCAACTTCGTCACGTACGCGCTCCTGAGCGGCGATTCCGTCACGCCCATCACGCGGCTCGTGGACGTGCAGGGCCACCTCGATTACTTGAAGAACAAGACCCTCGCGACGTTCGACGCCGAGATCCTGGCCACGCTCGAACAGCTCTGGAGCTCCTCCGCCACGGTGGGCTCGGAGGCCGCCGCCGCTGACGTGCATCGAACCCTCGCTGGACCGACCCCGAGCTGTCCGGCATGTCACGCGGGCCTCCCGCTCTCCAGCCATCGGTCGACTGACCTGGCGCGTCATGTCTTTATGGTCAATACGCGTGACTTCATGGATCCGTGGACCTTCAACGTCAAGAACGTGATGAAGTGCTGCGTCGAATTCCTGGTCCCTGACGGCCGGATGATTCCTTTTTGCGCCTACAACTCGGCCGGCTACCGCGAGCGGGTGATGGCCGACCTGCACGCGACCGTGCGCTCGACGCGCGGCGTTCGCGCCACCCTGCGTTAGACGGCCGCAGGTACGATTTCGATCCACCTGGGTTATTTCGGTGGCAGCAAACGGAAACCCGTCTTGACCATAGCGGCCCTCCGGTGAAGTTGACAGGGTCAGTGGAGCGCCGCCACGGGTGTGCGACGCCAGCGCTGGGCCACTGCGGGTGAAAAACGGCCCGCGCGACCTCGAGCAAAGTCAATACGTGCACGTTTCCGTCCGGCCGCCGCATACAAATCACTCTTGACCTGTGCCGGCCGCACCACATAACTCGGGCCGCTACGTTGCGTCGACGCGAGATCAGGAGGCGTGGTTAGCACAGCGCTCAGCCGTGTCTAACGCGGAGGTAGGTGGTTCGAGTCCACCGCGGCCCACCACATCTTGAACTCGAGTTTCCAAGTAGACCTGGTACGAAGCAATAGCACAGCGCTTGCATGCCGGCTCTTACCGCAACCAAAGCCCGACCGAAAGCGCCAAAACCGACAGTGACCGCGTGAGCCCGATGAGGCAAATCGTCGCTGCTACTTATCTCGGGTTGTGTGTTCTCTCTGTCACTGTCGCATTAAATCGGTGGGGCCTAGCGACGCGACCCGCGGGAGGTGTCGGCCAGGGATCTGAGGATTGGGGCTTGACTGCGGAAGCAATGAGATGGTATGCGGCTCAGCTGGCCCTGGTCGGGGCTGCAGTCGCAGGATTGGGCTTCGACATTCCCCCACTAGCGATCGCCGCGGCAGCGATCTTGCTGCCCGCGGTCTTTATCAGTTGGTGGGTCGGATTCATACGCCGTATTCGCCAGGGAAGGCTGTTTTCATTCCCCGGTCGGATTCCAGAAATAGTGAGCTGGTTGCTTGGTACTCGGGCTCCTGATTGGTGGCGCATCGCTAGCGGCGCCGCCCTAGGAAAGCGTTCGGAACTTTCGCCTCGCACGTGAAGCTGGCGCTAGGGACCGCCATCGTGCGGTGCCAGCGAGCGATTGTTTTGGCTGATGGACGGTGACCCCCGCGAGTCGACATGATCTCGAGAAGTCAGGCGAGGACTCCGAAAACAGCTCCAAGGAGGAGTAAGAACACTCCCAAGCCACCACACCAATATCTACGTACAGACCAAAGCCGGCTGTGGTTCAGGTCACCGCGACCAACAACCGCCCCGGGAGCGACTCCGGCTTCCACGCCGCAAACAGCAAGGTTCCGCCCCACAAGATGAAGATGACTCCTCCACCTCGCTGACCTTCCACGGCTCGAAGCATCGTAACCCGCGCTGAACCCGACGTCGGACTTATCAGCGTGCCTTTGGGGGCACCGGCGGCGAGACCCTAGGAGGAGGAGGCAGATGCAAGGCGTACCCGTTCGAGCGCAGCCGGTCGAGATCGAGGGCTTCTAGGGCGGCGCGGTGGAAGCCGTGCGGTAAGAGCGGTGCTGCCGTTCGGCGGTTAATCCCCGCTTTCGTCGTCTCCACATCGAAGCAGCTGGAGCTCGGCCCATGCCAGTCGTCCGAAACATTCCGCCAGTCCTCCCACCCTGTTGGGCTTTAGTCCTGGACATAGGGCGGTATGCGGATTGCCGCTTCCTTCTTGACGGAGTACACCAACAACGGAGTCAGGCTGAATGTTCCAGCCAGTGAAGTTGTCGGGGATTTGTCGCGAACGGCTTCGGGTCGCGCGCCTCGAAGAGCGAAACCAGCTGACCATTGCAAGTGGCTCGCTGGAGTGCTCGACATCGAGAACGGGGTGACGAGCTTGCGTAGCAACATGCGACCGACTACAGGTCATTCCCACCCACAAACTTGGCGAGAGACGATGGACTGGGTTGAGTTGCTCAAGCATCTGATCTCTAGGCACGCGCAAGATCAAGCGGAACTTGAGGACTTGGACCAGTTCGCGGATGGCACCATCGGTCGGCGGAGGCATGCCGATGCCGTTCACTCGAAGCTTCATGCGATCAGCGGGATGAGTCAAGCGACAGCATTACCGATACAACTGAGCGATATGGCGCCTTCGCCTTCACCAGCGTCGTTCCGGCCAGACAGACGCACCGATATCTGATCCCAGCGCAGTCCTCGCGTCAGAACCTACATAACTCTTAGTTTTGCAACGTCGCCAGCAGGACGTGGGGCGCAACATGTCTTCGAGGCTCATTTACGACAGCTTCGACGGTGGGGGCCGAGTTTCCATCAGGCTCCTCGGCCCTCACCTTGGCGGTTCCAACCGGGGGCGAGAGTCGTTGGCCTCCATCCCTGCGCTCTCGCCTCACCTCTGGATTCGTAAAGGGGGGTTCAGAACGTCCACAAGACTGCCAAGGCAAAGCTCCCATTGACTTCGGGCCGCGCAAGCCTAGGGTTACAGATGGAAGAGGGCTTTGCTATGCCCGCGTTTTGAGAACTGGGGAGCGTCTTATGAAGAGACTGATTCCGACCTTCGCCGCGATAGGCGCTGTGCTGCTGATGTCGATCCCAGCTCAGGCCAGCGGAGTGGCCAACGGCCATAGCACGCTGACCTTGGACTGCGGCCAGTTCGGGACCGTGACCGTCAGTGTGAACAACGCCAATGGAGGAAACGGCCAGGGCGGTTTCGGTGCCGCGCAGGTGGTGGGCACCACCGGCACGCACGGGATGCCGACGGCCTTCACGTTCGGCCTCTTCGACGTGACCACGAGTAAGTCGATCTTCTCGGGCACTCAGGTCCAGGGCCGCGGCAACTCGCATCCCAACCAGGCGACGACACACTGCACCTCCACCCTGACGGGGACTGCCTCGGAGCTCGGCTTCACCGGGCCGCTGCCGCCGGGAGTTTCTGCGACGGACACCCTGCAAGAGACCATAGATGTGACGGTAATCATCCAGAACTGACGGCGAACCAACTTAGCTGGAGTGATTGATAGGGCCGCCTACCGGGTAGGCGGCCACTGTGCAGACTGGATAGATTCCGGCATCGGGGCCGGATCGGAGTGGTGATACGGGGCGGCTGGTCGCTTTGGTCAAGACCAGACATGCAATCCCCCGCTGGGTCGGATCAGACACCATGCGGCGGCACCCGTCGCCACAGTTTCTCATCGAAGTTGGGACGATTTGCCGTGACTCCAATGGTTGCCGCTGCAGGGGTAAGCTGCGACACAGATAGTAAAGACACACCACCGGAACAAGGTGCAAGACCAACTCTTGAAGGGTCTGATCGGGCTTGGCTTACCAACCGGGAACCTGGTTCTGCTCATGGTGCCCGGACAAATCGGCATCCAGCACCGAGGTCGCTGCCCCTGCTGATCCCCGCACCACATAACTCGGCGCATGACGTTCGATCTATCCGAGATCAACACGGGTCATTAGCACAGCGCTCAGCCCGATCTAACGCGGAGGTAGGTGGTTCGAGTCCACCGCGGCCCACCATGACTTGAGTTCAGCAACGATTGATAACGCCGAAACTCGCTATGTAGATCGTCGCCGTGCCCTTGCAGGGCTAACCTTGCACCGTGTCTGCGGACGACCCGTCGGCCACATCGATTCGTGCCCAGGAGCGACGGGCTCGGTTGCTGGGCGGCCTCATACCGATAGTTGCGCTGATAGCGTCTGTTGTCCTAGCAATTTGGTTGCCAATTCCGCGCTGGTGGCCCGCTTGGGCCCCGCAAGGACAACAGGGGGAGGCGGTCGCCTTAACCCTTTTCCTCGTTCTGGTTTTCCCGGTGCTCTTGCTGGTGGGCATCGCGTGGGAGCTTCGTGCACGCCTGCCCCTGCCGAGCTAGTTGCCGAGCTCTCGTCAAGTCCGATCGATCTCCACGACGATCAGGTTCGGCTCGATGACGACGTGCTCGGGTCATGCTCCGGAGGCTTTATCACCTCAACCTTTGCCCACTACGGAACAGTGCTGGTCGTCGAGGCTGCGCGCTCTGGGCTCAGAATGCGGCGAACCCGATGGCCCGCATTTCGCTCCGCCGACATAGAGGAGCTGTCGATTAGGTGGTCGGCGATTCGCTTCGTCCGCGAAGTGGCGATCGGACGACCGCGGCCAGCAGTCGCGTTCGTGTTAGAGGCGCGTGGTCGTCGCTTTGCTATCTGGGCCGCTCCCAAACAGTCCTACAAGATGGCAGGTCTCCTAGATCGACGACAGGATGGCGACTTCGAGACCTAGAGGCCTGATAACTCCCGTCGTTTCGCTGGCGTTTCGCTCTAGTTAGTAGATCGCTTGAGGCCGAGCACCGCGGAGGTAGGTGGTTCGAATCCACCGCGGCCCACCACAATAATCGTTTCGTGGGCCAGGACGAGGACTGGAGGCTGCAGGGACAGGAGGAGTACCTACTCGGCGCGACTCTGATGCGCAAGCAATACAAGGCATGGAGTGAAGACTGGGAACACGACCATTGCGAGTTCTGCCGGGCCAAGTTCATGGACCCGCACTTTTCGCCGGAACACGAACGCTTCATCTCTGAGAACTCGGACGTCCTCATCGAGGGCTACGCCGTTCAGGATCGGCGTCCTGACGAGTCTGGCGGGGCTGTTCTCGGACGCGCGTACAGAGCTGATGGTGTGATCGAGCGGAAGGAGTTGTCAGGTCAACGCAACGACTATTACTGGGTCTGCCCGACCTGCGTCGTCGACTTCGCTGCGCGCTTCAACTGGACCGTGCTTGAAGCGCCCGGCCAGAACGCTTGAGCCAGGCCTGATAACACCGCGCCATTTCCTCGGGCCTCCCACTCGCGAACCTACAGCGCTGAGGGCCAATTAGCGCGGAGGTAGGTGGTTCGATTCCACCGCGGCCCACCACGATGTCTGACCTCGTGCGAACCTGCCTCTGCTGGCACTCGCGGGTTTGGGAGTGGGCGCCGAATTTCCCGCATCTGCCGGCACTCGCGTGATGCCGGTTCGAGTCCACCGCGGCCCACCAGTGGGTCCCTGGCCCGGTACGACCGCGATGCCGATTGGAGTCCATACTCCATCCATGCTCCCTCGGAGCCTCTGAACTGAATGCTGGTTCGCGGCGCGGTAGCTTTATGCATCGGCGCGTCAACGATGCTCCTTGCGTGTGGTTCCCCGGGCGGAGCTTCCGTGTCGCCCTCGGCCATGCCCACGCCTTTAGCGACAGCAATCGCAAACTCGCCCCTGCATTCGGGCGGATTCATCGTGCGCGACGTCCAGGGAAACGTCTACCTCTCCTCGGGCGACGGGCCGAATCCACGTATATCAAAACTGTCGCCTTCCGGGCAGTTGCTCACCCAGTTCATCGGCTTCTCTGGCGATTCGGGCGTGCAAGGAGTGGCGGTCGATAGCCAGGGGAACGTCTACGGCGCAGACCAGGACGCTAACGACGTGGTCAAGTTCTCGGCCGCAGGCAAGGTGTTATCGACCATCGGAGCGTCCCAAATCGGCGAACCCGGCGGGCTGGCTGTGGATTCGCACGACGTGCTGTACGTCGCCGATGAGGCCGGCGCTGCAGTCGAAGTCTTCTCGCCGAGCGGGAAACTGACGCAAACCATCCGCGGGACATTCGGGAAGACACGCGGCCTTGCCGTCGGTACTCTCGGGCAGCTTTACGTCGTGGACCACGAAAGAGGCCGTGTTCTGACGCTAGATCCGAGCGGAAAGCAGCTGGCGTCCTGGGGGGAAGGCGTGAATGGCATAACCCTCAGCTACCCGATCGAGATCTCGCTGGACAACCTGGGCGACATATTTGTCACCGATCCGGGAGACAACGCACTCCAAAAGCTCTCTTCAGACGGAAAGCTGCTCGCCAAGTGGCCGGCTCGGGACAAGTACCATCCCATTTCAGTCGCGGCGTTACCGGATGGAAGGACTTTCACGACCGAGGACGCGGACGACGGAAAGTCCGCCAGAGTTGTGGAGCGATCTCCAGCCGGCAGCGAACTCGCTGTTTGGCGATAGAGAGATTGCAATTACGCCGTCACAAACACAGCTAGACGGCATTGGGGGCCGAGGTCGCGGTCCGGCAATTGGCTGCGAGGTTGCGCAGCCTGCGCGCACCACATAACTCGGCACATGACGTTCAGGTGATCCGAGATCGAAACGCGCGGTTAGCACACCGCTCAGGCGGATCTAACGCGGAGGTAGGTGGTTCGAGTCCACCGCGGCCCACCAAAGTTCCGAGCGAGAAACGAGCGACCGCCCCAGAGCGTGCGCTCAGTCCCGACCACAAGGCATCGGTCACTCTTCTGCGCGCGGTAGCGGCACTGAATGGAAGAGGACCACCTTCCATGCGCCGCTCTCTCGCCTGAAGCCACAGTCGTAGGCGCGGAGACATGTATTCGCTTTCCGTCCAATGTGTAGTCCTGCTCGATCCAGCACGTCAAAATCCCGATGTCTCCTTGCAGGGTTTCGTGGACATTGCTGATCGACGTGTGAACGTCCTCGACCATCTTCAACAAGTCTCGGATGTAAGTGCCAAGCTCATTGATGCCGCGCATCCATCGGCGAGAGATCTCGTCGACTGCTTGAATGTCTTCCGTTCCTGCTCCGATGATCGCCTCGGCGTCCTTTCGGTCGACGAAATCGAAATACTGTCGGGTAGCCGCCTCCAGTGCACCGCCCATGTCAAACCTCCTTTCCATCGTTTGGCCGTCTACCGGGACGACTAACCGGGAGCTGGCATATCGGACACGGTTACTCTGGTCGCTGCCGAGGACATCCACAAGTCCTGAGTCCAAACATTCGGCGGGACCCGTGGAGGAGCGTGGTGCGAGTCCACGGCGGCCCATCCTTCCATACACAACTCGAAACCTGCCGTACTGGTCGAAACCTAGACTTCATCCGTGAGCACAGGCGGCAGGATCCAGGCAACGGTATCTGCCGACGGTGTGCGCATCGCCTACCTTCGGGTCGGTCGGGGTCGCACGCTCGTAATCGTCGGCGGGGCGCTCTATGACCATCGGCGCTGGCTCAAGGTAGCGGACCTGCTTTCGGGACAGGCCACTGTCTGCGTCATGGATCGCCGTGGTCGCGGCGGCAGCGGTGATGCAAATGGCTACACCCCCGAGCGTGAAATCGACGACATAGCTGCAGTCATCTCCCGATTCGCCGGTTGGTGCTGTACGAGCCACCGTACTTTCCCGGCGTCGAAGAGCCCCGCGCCTCTGACTTGCCGGATCGATTGTTTGAGCTCATTCGGGCGGCCAAACTTGACGACGCGGTGGCCACATTCTTACTCGAGGGTCCCAGACTGCCACCCACTGCCGTGGAAGCAAGGCGCGGCACGCCGATGTGGCAGGAGGCGCTTCAATGTGCCCGATCACTCCCTTACGACAGCATCATCCAGATCAGTTTCAAGCTCGATCCAGGGCGCCTGGCCGACGTTCGGATCCCGACGCTTCTTCTGCTTGGCGGTGCCAGTTCACCTGCCATGCGGGTAGGTACGGAGGTGATCGCCGGAGCTTTGCCGAACGCTCAGATCGTCGTCATGCCAAGGCAGGAGCACGTTGCGATGGTCAGCGCCCCAGACCTTCTTGCCGATGTAGTAAAGGCGTTCCTTGCGGTCAATTAGTAATCGGACGCGGCGAGCGCCTGCATATCGCCCCTCAAGCCGAGGTGAGCTCTCTGAACTTGCAGGATTCGAGTTGGGTATGTCTGGGGCCACCACCAGCCCTTCAGCGTTTGGCTTCGAGCGCAGCACATAACTCGACGGCTTTCGCTCGCGGCTCCACTCTCGTTAGCACAGCGCCCAGCCGTGTCTAACTCGGAGGCAGGTGGTTCGAGTCCACCGCGGCCCACCATTGTTTCTGATCTCAAACAGACCGCATAACGCCGAAACTCGTTATGTAGACCGTCGCCACGCCACCGGGGCCGAGCGTGTGCCCCTCTGGGAAGGTGGGGCCAGGGTCGAAGCAAGTCGATAGAGTCCACCAGGATGCCCGCAGACCCCGACATCACGCTGCGTCCCAGTCGGCCAGAGTGGCCGGAGCCACCGTGCTAGCCCTTGCCTTGGGCGGGATAGGATTCGTGATGTTTTATTTCGGAGGCATCCGATCCGGGGCCGTGGTACCGCTCGTCCTGGGACTTATGACGGTGCTGCTGGCCGCCTGGCTCGAGCCAGATGTTCGGCTTCGTCAGGCTCCGCGATGGCAACCTGTCGGCATTCTCGGTCGTCTTCGGACGTAAGGTCGTGCCGGTTTCTGAGATTGCGATGGCGCGATACTAGGCGCCTGAAGGAATACAGGCACACGATGGGGAAGCGGGTCGGGAACGGGCTGCTTGCTCGCCTTGTGCGTGGCGGGATGGGACCAAAGGCCATTCGGCTGGTGACGGTTCGCACCCGGACGACTGGTAGGGAATACTCGACGCCGATCTGGCTCGTGGAACGGTCGGGTGACCGCTACTGGGTCGCAGTGTTCGGCGAAACGAACACCGTCAGGAACGCGCGTGTGGCTGGTCGGGTGACCCTGAGCCGGGGTGCCGTGCGCGAGGATGTCCGCCTGAGGGAAGTTCCCGTCTCCGAACGCGTACCGTTCCTCCGAGCGAGGATCGTTCTCGGTGGCGGCCGGATGTTGCGGCCTTACTTTGGCGCCACGCCGCAATCGTCAGACGCCGAATTCGCCGCCATCGCACCACAGCACACTGTGTTCAAGCTCGAACCGGTCTGACCGCGGCAACTGCTTCGAACTGTTTGGCGCCCGTAGCAACCATCGTCCAGGCGAAGCCCGTACCTTCGAATAGTTCGGCGGGGTTCGTATTGTGGGAACGTGGGTCCACCTCTCACCTCGCCTCGGCATGCTCATACTTGAATGGGCAACGACTTCAAGCCGCGAAAGACTGGGACGGATTTCCACTCGAGCAGGTCAGTCCCCAGTTCTAATCCGGGGCACCTCACCAGCAGAGAGTGGATTGTGATCTGCGATTCGGCGCGGGCAAGCGCAGCTCCCAGACAAAAGTGAATACCCTGGCCGAACTCAAGATGCCGGTTTGGCGATCGCTCTATGTCGAGACGGTCCGGCTCTGCGAATTGTTCGGCGTCCCGGTTGGCCGCGCCTACCACCATGTAGACCGTCTGGCCGGAGGCAATCTCCTTACCGCCCATCCTGAGCTCCTGGGCTGACCGCACGCCCCGGAGCTGAACGGCTCCGTCGTACCGCATCATCTCTTCGGTCGCGCTCACTATGAGCTGAGGGTGAGCCTGTAGCTTCTTGAGCTGGTCGGGGTTTTGCAGCAACGCGAGCACGCCGTTCCCGATGGTGTCGGTCGTTGTCTCGTGCCCATTCATCAGCAGCAGGATGGCGTTCGCAAGCAACTCCTCCTCATCTAGCTGGCTGCCATCGATCTGCCCCTCGACGAGCGCGCTCACGATCGTGTTGTCCGGCTGGCGGCGCAGCCGGCCGACCATTTCGTTGAAGTACGCCAACAAGGCCGTGACACTGGTGCGCGCCCGCTCTTCCATGTCAATCGCTCCGGCCGAGTAGGCGATGACATCATCCGACCAGCGCTTGAACAGGCTGATATCGACGCGGGGCAAGCTGAGCATCTCGCTGATGACGATTACTGGCAACGGGTAAGCCAGGTCAGCAATTACATCGACGTCGCGCCGCCCGCCGATTCGCTCGAACAGCTCATCGACAATCGCTTGGATTCGCACGCGCATGCCTTCGACTCGCCGCGGCGTGAATGCTCGATTGGCCAGCGATCGGAGCCTGGTGTGCCTTGGCGGCTCCGAGAAGAGCATCATTCGCGATAGGACTCGACGGAGAGGATCGTCCGCCTCCATGGTCAGCTCTCCTGCGCCACGCACGAGTCCGGGGCTGACCAGTGCAGCCGCCACGTCTGTGTATCGGGTCAGCACCCAGAGTTGATGCTCTTCGTCCCAGTGCACCGGATCGTATCTGCGCAGCTCGCTGTAGACGGGATAGGGGTTTCGGTAGAAATCCGGCGTGAACAAGGGTGGGAGGCCTCGCTCAGCCATGGTCAGGTCCACCCTTCGATCGTGAGCGCGGCGACGTCGTCTGGCAAGGGCGTGGCAGTGACGGAACCAAATTCATAGGTTGCCTGTTGCTAGCCCCACCATCGTCGGTGGGTTCGCGTTACGGAAGGTACGGCCCACCACTGGGTAATCAACGAGCGGAGCGCAGCGGGCAAGTCACCTGAAGAGCTGGACTCGTTTGATCTTCTCGTTACTCACCTGGTAGACCTCGATCCACTGCATTTGCTGCCTGGAGCCGTCCTGCATCGCCCAGTGCGGCGCTATCGAATGAATCGCGACCCAGTTGCCGACGCTGAAAGCCGTTGGGACGTCTGCATGCAGCTCCGGGTTGTTGGTGAAGACGCGCTCGTACACCGCTCTGATCCCGTCGCGACCCTCCGCAATGACAGCTCCGAAGCCGTCCAGAATGACCGCATCGTCAGCGTAGTACCGCATGACGCCGTCGATGTCCCGCGTGTTGTAAGCATCGACTTGATCTTTAACGATGGTGACCACGTCGGATGCATCCATGAGCTCCTCCTCGCAATCACAAGTAGGACCGCATCCGAATGCTAACTCGGTCGTGACCCCGTTACCGTGCAGAGCTCGTAACGCACTGCCGTGCCGCGCCCTGACTAGAGGCTTCCTACCCTGAGACCAATCACGCCTGATAACACCCCGATTCGACACTCAGAGTGGCGGATCTGAGTGACCGCCTTCTGCACACCGCTTAGACCTGGAATACCGCGGAGGTAGGTGGTTCGAGTCCACCGCGGCCCACCACTGCTTCCGTAACGCGAACCGGCGCAATGGGAAGCCGGAAGGTTGGGACGATGCTGTCCCGGCTCTCAACCCTCACCTCGACCACCAGCTCCTTGAGCAGAGCTTTCCGCTGGCCCGGCGTTCCGTTGAGCATTGCGTCTCGGAGCGTTTCTTTCGCGTTGCGTATGACCTCGGCGGTCGGCGCAACGGGCATTTCCGTGCGGTCGGCTTCCCTCAGATCTTCCAATCGCGCGCGAAGGTCGGTGAGCCTCGCCTCGAGCGCCTGTACGCGACTGAGGAACCGCGTCTCGGGTAAACCGCCGGACTCGAAGGCGCTGTAGTAACGCTGGACAGCAGCTTCAGCGTGAGCGATCTCAGCTTCGACTCGCCGCAGCTCTGACCGTTGGCTGGGCGCTTGCTGCGCCGCCTTTAGACGCGACGCGTCGATAGCGTCTTTGATTAGTCTCGTATCGGCGTACGTGGCGAGGAGAGACTCCAGCACGGCCTCGTCGAGTTTGTTTGCCCTCAGGACATCTGAGCGACAGCCCTGGGTGCCATGGCGATTGCGCGAGAAGCACGTGTAGTAGCGATAGCGCGCACTTCGACCATGCGCAGCCGTCCCGATGTAACGTCGCCCGCACGCCGCGCAGACGACGAGCCCGCTGAGCAGGAAGTCGGTCGTGTTGCTCCGCCGCGTCGAAGCATCGTTGCCACGCTTGCGGAGCAGGCGCTGAGTTTGGGCGAACACCTCGGGCTCAATCAGCGGAGTGTGCGGAGCCTGGTATTCGACGTCCCGGAAGGCGATCTTGCCGACATACACAGGGTTGCGCAGCACGCCGAGAACGCCGACGTGGCTCCACAGGTGACCTGGTCGCGAAAGGTGCCCGCGTCGCGACAGATAACTTGCCACTCCGCGGGCTCCTAGATGCTTCCTGGCGTAGAGATCGAAGATCAGGCGCGCGACCGGTGCCTCGGCTTCGTTCGGTTCGAGCAGCGCAGTGTCGCGGTTAAGGCGATAGCCATAGGGCGCATGTCCACCCAGCCACTCGCCGCGCGCGGCTTTGCGCTCCATACCTGCGATCACGCGATCGATCAGCGTGGCGCGCTCGAACTCGGCGAAAACGCCGAGCATCTGGACCATCATCCGGCCCGCCGCAGTGCCAGTGTCGAAGGGTTCTGTCGCGGAGCGGAAGCTGACGCCGGCGTGGTCGAGCTCCTCAAGGAGCTGCGCCAGTGCACGGACGGACCGGCACAGACGGTCGACGCGATAGACGAGGAGCATGTCGTAACAGTTCGCCCGAGCATCGGCGAGAGCCTGCTCCAGGCCGGGTCGCTCCAGCGTGGAGCCGCTCATCTGATCCGTGTAGCGGCGCGCAAGCTGCCAGTTGTCTTGACTGCGAACGTAGGAGCCAAGGCGTTCCGATTGGGCTTCGAGCGAGAACGGCTGGTGCTCTTCATCCGTCGAGATCCGCGTGTAGGTCGCTACGCGTATAGGCCCACTCACGACCGCCTCACGCTTTCTAGTCACGGACACGTCTTATCACGCCATCCGTCGAAGGGGAATCCCCTTCTCGCTTTTCAACGCGATCCGCAAGCATCTGGGCGAGGATTTCAATAGCGACGGTGAACTGATCCTGCGACATCGAGACGATCCTCGGCGCCGTGAGCTGAAGGTCGTGGGACTCGGTTATTCGAAGGGGCCGGAGTCTGACCCCGGTTCGCGTTCTGTTCGCCTTCGACGCACGCCAGCGGCCGGCATGCCTTGGCACACGCACTTCCCCGATGCGGACGGACCTGCCCATACCTAATAGATCCCCTTTCAGGACTGTCCCACTTACCTTGAGGCTGGAAAATGGTGGAGTGACGGCAGTCGGTCTAGTGAAGCTGGATGAAGCCGCCCGGCGGCTCGGCTGCCATGTCGAGACACTCCGCGTACACATCCGGGACGGGCGCCTCACAGCCATTCGCGGACCTCATGGCGCTTACTACCTCGATGTCCGCGACGTCGCCGCATATCCCCGACCGCATCGGGGCTGGCCAAAGCCTGCGGAGTTTTCGGAGCGCCAGCTGCGCCAGTCATGGGCACTTGTCGAAGGAACTCTTCCCAAGGCGAGGGCTTGGCGCGACCGAGAGCTTGATCTCGTGGACGAGCTCCGGAGACATCCAGAGCGAAACCGTCGCCTGTTCCGCCGGTTGTCCGTGCATCGCCTTCGGCAGCTCGGCCTGACGTTC
>WNGL01006162.1_pt1 | contig 14185 bp, 15 predicted proteins | sample 5400591 | NCBI WGS metagenome assembly WNGL01 (sample SAMN13153377, study PRJNA577476) | soil metagenome | isolation source: 80 cm soil or saprolite under Garry oak tree replicate 1 | place: USA:California | collected 2016-06-15
ATCACGATCGAGAGCCCGGTGATGATTCCCATGACTCGGCGCGCGCGGGGGCCCGCCGCCCCATAGACGAGGTCGAAGCGGATTTCCTCGCTTTCCTTCACGACGAAGGCGGCGCCCCAGAGCACCAGCCACAGCCAGGTGATGACGCTAAGCTCCGAGGTCCAGCCGATCGGGAAGTTGAAGAAATAGCGGAAAACGATCTGCACCATGAAGGCGACGAACATGACGGCGAGCAGGCCGGCGGCGAAATTCTCCGCCCGGCGGTGCAGCCAGGCCCCGACGGCGCGCATCACTTCAGCGCGTTGATCTTCTCGAGCATCCCTTTCGGCCAGTCCTTCGCCTCGTCCGAGCCGAGGTATGTCTTCTGCGCATAGGCGCGGAAGGCGTTGACGTTCGGGGCGTAGACCTCGAGACCCTGCTTCCTGAAGCTATCGGCCAGCTCCGCTTCGCGCTTCAGGTGCTCGGCCGCGCTCCAAGCGATCGCCTTGTCGGCCGCAGCCTGGAAGGCTTTCTGCTTCGCCAGCGACATGCTCTGCCAGGTTTTCAGGTTGACGCTGAGCAGGTCGTACCCCACGAGGTGCGAGGTCAGCACGATCTGCGACATCACCTCGTAGAACTTCATGTTTTGCACGTTGGGCAGCGGGTTGTCCTGGCCGTCGATCGCGCCGGTCTGCAGCCCCGTATAGACCTCGGCGTAAGCCATGGGCGTGGGATTCGCGCCGAGCGAACGGCCGAGCAGCTGCCACGCATCGCCCGGGGGCATCCTGAGCTTGATCCCGGCCATGTCGGCGGGCGTATTGATTCTCTTCTTCGGCTTCAGGCCCACCTGCCGCGTGCCGAAGAACGTCGGCCCGAGTATCTTGACCTTGACCTGGTCCTCGACCATTTTCTTCATCTGCGCGCCCAGGTCGCTCGCGAAGAAGGCGTTCAGGTGATTGGCGTCGCGAAAAAGATACGCCGAGGTGAGGATCGACCACGCCGGGATCTGCTTGGAGACATCCTGCGGCGCGATGTTGCCCATCTCCAGGTTGTCGCGCTGCAGGGCGACCAGCTCCGTGCCCTGCTTGAACAAGGTCCCGTTGTAGAAGGGCTCCACTTTGAAATCGCCCTCGACCTCTCTTGCGAACATCTGGATCATGCCCGCGCGAATGTCCTTGTCGGAGAACACCGCGGCAAAGCGGAGCGTGGGCTTCGCCTGCGCTCCGGCAGGCAAGGCGTACGCGGCGGCAAGGGCTGCGCCTACCTTGAGCGCCGCACGACGGTCGATCTTGAAGTCCATGTTCAACCTCCTCTTTCATGAAGTATACGCGTAAAATCGTTGCCGATTTCCGACTAGCAGCAGATCGCGATAAGGGAGGATCCATGCGCAGTCAGAACAAGCTCGTCGTCGTGTTCGTCGCCGTGATCGCCGCAGTCGCAAGCGCCGCCGCGCGGTCCCAGGAAGCTGAGGGAGCGGGAACTGCGAGAACTCCCTCGGCGTCTCCCGAAGCCCGGAAATTCCTCGCGCCGCCGAACCAGGTCGTCGCGATCCGCGCCGCGCGGCTGTTCGATTCCAGGACGGGCAGGATGCTCGCCAACCCGGTGATCGTGGTGAGGGGCGAGCGCATCGCGGAGGTGGGCGCGGGCGTGCAGGTTCCCGCCGGCGCGGCGGTGATCGACCTCGGCTCCGCGACCGTGCTTCCCGGCATGATCGACGGGCACGTCCACCTCAACCTCAACGCCCCCAATCCGCCCGCCAAGCGCGCGCTGATCGCGCTTGCGAACGCGCAAGTCGATCTCGATGCCGGCTTCACCGCCGTTCTCGACATGGATTCGCGCGGCGGATTCAATACCGTCGAGATTCGCGACGCGATCAATTCCGGCCAGTTCCTCGGCCCGAGGATGCAGGTCGTCGGCCAGTCGATCAACCAGAGGGCCACCAACTACTACGCGGACACGCAGTCGCTGCGCTTCTGGGAAGGCTTCACGGAGAACAAGAACACCAATTCCCCGTGGCTCGCCCGCGCCGCCGTGCGCGAGGCGAAGCTCCACGGAGTCGACTGGATCAAGATCTATACGACCCAGGATTTCGTCGGCCCGGTTCACATGTGGAGGCCGGACGCGACCCTGGTCAACAGCCCGTCGTTGACGCAGGAAGAAGTCGAGGCGATCGTCGACGAGGCCCACCGGCTCGGGCTGAAGGTGGCCTGCCACGCCTACGGCGGCGAGGGCATGAGGAGCTGCCTCTCCGCGGGGGTCGACTCGCCCAACCACATGCTCGAGCTCGACGATGCCGGGGTCAGGGTCCTTCTACAGAAAAGGCTCTACTTCGTCCCGACCATTGACGACCTGATCTCGCTCGAGAAAGCCGATCTGCGGGAAACAGGCGGCAGGAACTCGCGCCTCAAGCTCATGGAGCAGGCTTTCAAGCGCGCGCGCGCCGCCGGCGTCACCATCGTGTTCGGAAGCGGCGCCACTTCCGCCACCATCCCGCACGGCAGGCAGGCCGACCAGTTCAGATACTTCGTGAAATGGGGCATGACTCCGGCGCAGGCCTTGCAGACCGCGTTTCTTCCGGCTGCGCGCATGCTGAACTACGGCTGGGAAAACCAGATCGGGAGCATCGAAAAAGGCAAATTCGCGGACATCATCGCCGTCTCCGGCAACCCGCTCGAGGACGTCGCCGAAATGGAGCGCGTCAGGTTCGTGATGAAAGGCGGCCTGGTCGTGAGAAACGAATTGGGCGCTCGCTAGGGAGGATGCGGTTGGCGTAAAATCACCGTTCCCACCGCAGTTCAAATCGAACCATCCAAACGGAGGTCAAATGAGCTTTTCGAGAATTTCGGCAACAAGTATTTTCGTCTCGGCGGTCCTGGGTATGGCGCCCGCGGTGCAGGCCCAGCCGGCCGACATGACGTTCTTCGTGACGAGCAGCGGCAAGGGCAACGGCGCCGATTTCGGCGGCCTTGAGGGCGCCGACGCGCACTGCAACGCTCTCGCCAAGGCGGCCGGCTCGAAGCACACGAACTGGCGCGCGTACCTGAGCACGGCGTTGCCAGGAGGCGACCAGGGCGTGGACGCGCGCAGCCGCATCGGCAAAGGCCCGTGGCGGAACGCCAAAGGCGTGGTGGTCGCGAAGAGCGTGAGCGACCTGCACTCCGAGCACAACAACATCAACAAGCAAACGGCCTTGAACGAGAAGGGCGAGATGGTCAAGGGCCGCGGCGATACGCCGAACGAGCACGACATCCTGACGGGCTCGGATCCGGACGGTCATTTCTCGACAGCGGGCGGCGACACCACCTGCGGCAACTGGACCAAGAGCGGCGAAGGCTCGGCGATCGTCGGCCACCACGACCTGCAGGGATTGAAGGAAACCCGGCACATGAAGTCCTGGAACTCCTCGCACGGCTCGCGCGGCTGCAGCCAGGACCAACTGAAAGCCTCCGGCGGCGCAGGCCTCGTCTACTGCTTCGTCGCGAACTGACCGCGAAATTCCACGCGGTCGGAACCTCGGCTCACTTCGGGGGCCGCTTCTTGGCTAGTATCTCTTTGAGACCTGCGAAGGGAGCGTAGGTCGAGGCGCGGCCTCCGGCGGCGGGGCCGCTTCCCCGGCCGGCCGCCTCCAGGTGCCGCCGGTGTTCGTTGTCATGGCAGTACAGGCACAATAGCTCCCAGTTGCTGCCATCGGGCGGGTTGTTGTCGTGATCGTGGTCCCGGTGGTGGACGGTCAGCTCGCGCACGTTGGCGCGCGTGAACTCGCGGGCGCAGCGCCCGCAGATCCATGGATAGATCTTCAACGCCTGTTCCCTGTAGCCCCGTTCGCGCTTCTCGGCGGCGCGACGGGCTTCGGCGACGATGCGGTCAAGTTTGCCAGGATCACTTGCGCTCATGAAGCCACCTACGCTTCCGGCGCCAAATCAACTTTGTATAGCTCCTTTCCGGTCAGGTCATGCAGCGCTACGCGCATGGCCTCAGTGGCGCCATCGACCGTTGCAATGCCGAAATACTGCTGGCCCACCGCGGGTGCGCGATTCTGCTTATTATCGGGGGGAACGCTGACGTACCTGATATCGGGGCCGAAAGTCCGATCAACTTCGTTCGGCCCGAACGTGCCAGCATTGATAGGCCCGGCGACGAATTCCCAAAACGGTTTGAAATCCGTGAATCGTGCATGTATGGGATCATAGTAGGTCGCTTGCGCATAGTGCACGTCGGCCGTGAACCAGACAACGTTCTTGATCCGGTTGCGCTTGATGTAGCGCAGCAATTCTGCGATTTCCAGCTCGCGCCCCGACGGCGCACCATTGTCGCCGTTGGCCCAAGCTTCGAACGTGCCCTTGGGCACGTCGGGATTGAGGTCGGGTACGACGAGCGAAATCGGCATGTCGCTCGCGATGGCTTTCCAGGTGGCTCCCGACTGCTTGAGTTGGTTCTTTAGCCACTCCATCTGCAGCCGGCCGAGAAACGCCGACTCCTCGCTTAATACTTTCTGTTGATTCGGCGTGTTCGGACCGCGATAGCTGCGCTCGTCGAGCATGAACACATCGAGCAACGGTCCATAGTTGAACGTGCGATAAATTCTCTCCGGATCAGCAGGATCGATGCGGAACGGGTTGTATTCGAGCATAGCCTGCCTTGCGCGTGCCGATAGCAGCGATGCGCTGCGCACCTGATAGCGCTTTTCAGCCTCGCCGATCTGTTGGCCCGGATACCAGTTGTTGCGCGTTTCGTGGTCGTCCCATTGCACGAGGAAGGGAACCTCGGCCGCGAAGCGACGCTTGTTTACATCGAGCAGGTTGTAGGCGAAGTTACCACGGTATTCATCCAGAGTCTCCGCAACTTTTGACTTCGCCGGAGTGACGATGTTCTTCCATATCGTTCCGTCTTCGAGCTTCGCTTCGGCTTGGATCGGACCGTCGGCGTAGATTTGATCGCCACTATGAATGAAGAAGTCCGGATTGAACCTGCGCATCGCTTCGTAGACGCGGTAGCCGCCCCACTCTTCGTTGATGCCCCATCCCTGCCCTGCTTCGTCGCCGGAGAACGCGAAGGTGATTGTGCGTTTGCGTGAAGACGGGGTGGAAAGGCGCCCGATCAGCGGCTCGCTGTAGACGCCGGGATTCGATAAATCCTGAAACATTACGCGATAGAAAATCTGCCGCCCCGCCGGAAGCCCTATAAGATCGGCGCGAGCGGTGTAATCGGTGCTTTCCATCGCCGCGGGACCGGCGATACGACGCGGCTTTGTCATTACCTCGTCGAACGCGTATTCCACGACCAGCCGCGACGGCCGATCGGTCTTGCTCCACACAATCGCGCGATCGCGGGTCACGTCGCCGCTCATCACGCCATAGGGTAGCTGCGGCCGCATCGCGTCACGCGTGATCACGCCGGGCGCTACACCTTGCGCGAGCGCCTCTCGCAAGCCGCCCGCGACCGCAAGACTCGATCCGGCTGCCATGCTCCGCAAAAGCCGACGCCGTTTGTCAGAGTATTGCCACCGCGTCCAGCTCATGATCACCCCCTTGCGCATCGCCCCTTCGCAAGTGCAAAAGAGTATACACGCCGTGTTACAGAGGAATGGCGGTTCGAGTGCGGGACTCCACGCTGGTTGCTCAACTGCGTGGACCAATCGGGTCATGATTGCCCGGTTTGGCATCCCAGACGACGGAAAGACAATGGCGAGCTTACTTCGACGACTGGAATCCTTTTTGACTGGGGCCGAGCGCGCTGTGTAGACTCTCCGCGGGCTCATCCAGGTCCAGGCGATTGAGGAAGGAAGCTCACAATGCCCATAAGGAAGATCCTCATAGCCGACGATTCGTCCACCGCCCGCCACGTTCTCTTCCAGATGCTGGCGAGGCACGGTTACCGGTGCATATTGGCCGAGACCGCCAAGGAGGCGATGGACAAGGCGAAAACCGAAAAGCCGGACCTCATCTTGTTGGACGTTGTCATGCCCGACATGAGCGGTTTCGAGCTGACGCGCCTCATCACGCGCGACGAGGCGACCAAGCACATTCCGGTGATTCTCTGCACCAGCAAGAGCCACGAAACCGACCGGCTGTGGGGCCTGCGCCAGGGCGCGACGAACTACGTGGTGAAGCCGGTCGTCGAGGACGATCTCCTCGCCAAGATCACGGCGCTGGGCTAAATGCGCGACGGATGAAACGCCGGCGCCGGCCGCACGTCCATTTCGCGCAGCGTCACGAATTGAAAGCCGCGCATCCGCAGGGACTTCAGACCGCTCGCGAGGCCCTCCGCCGTATCGGACCCGGGCTTGTTCATGTGGGCGATGATGATGTCGCCCGGCCTGACCGCGTCCAGCCGCGCCACGATTGTCTCGCGCTTGAGCGTTGCGCCGGCGTCGGCGTTGATCGAAAAGCCCGCCACCCTGTAGCCCATGGCCACGATGACCCGTAGCGCCCGGGGATCGTACTCGGCGGTAGCGCCGCGGTACCAGTGCGGCGCATTGCCGGTGGCCGCCTCCACGGCCGTCGCGCCGTCGCGCACCTCACTCTCCAGGTGGGCGACATCGGGATTGCCGGTGATGCCGTATACGCGACGACCCGGGCCGATCACCGCCGGCACGTGATTCGCGCCGTGGTCCTCGATGTCGAACAGCTCGGGATGCGAGCGCAACATCACCATCCCTTCCGCGTTGCGCTCGATCCATTTGCGCGTCGCGAACACGGTGGCCGGAATGCGCTCCCCGATCAGGAATCCGATTAGCTTGGCGTCGTAGCCGCCGCCGCAGGCATCGAGCGTGAGCGCCGCGATTGGGGTCTCCGGCTGCGGAAGCGCCAGCAACTGGTGAATCTCGACGGGACGAGAACTCGCAAGCCCCTCGAGCGGCACGCACAGGGCCAAGGCCAGCAGCATTGTTACGATAGGTCTCATGCATACAGAAACGCGCCGGCGGCGCCCAAGGCTGTGCAATCTCGACGCTACTCAATGTAAGAGTTTGTGTCGGCGACGGGAGCGCCGCAGCACAGCGCAACACTAGCGATTGTGCCCTTCGCCGTGCGCTCTATTCGCCGAGGGCGCGGAGCGCATTCCCGGTTGAGCGCGACCGGCGAAGCCCTGCGCCTGCGGCTTGTGAACGGGCGCTGGCAGCGGCGCGGGGCTCTGCATGCGAGGAACGTTGCCCGGGCCGGCGTGCACCTGCGGGGCCGGAACGACGGGCGGGCGGCTCACGCCGAGCTGGGGGCGCACTTCGTTTCGAACGACCGGGCCCGTCTGCACCGGAGGAGCAACAGGCGGGCGGCTCACGCCGATTTCGGGGCGCACATCGCTGCGAACGACGCCGGGGTTGGGGGAGAAATTGCTGCGTCCGTCGCGGCGGCCAGCGCGCCCGTCTTCAGGCCCGCGCGGATTCTGGCGCAGGTGCGCATCGTGCACCTCGGGCCGATTGAGCGAGCCGTTGCGGGTCGCCGGGACGACCGGATCCTGCCACCGGAAATCGCGTCGCTGGCCGGCCTGCGTGCCGCCGAACCGCTGCTGCACCGTCGCGATGTGATACGGCACGCCGCGGCGGTGCCCGGGATCGTGCTGCCATACGACCGGCTGCACGTTTCTCCCGGGCCCCGGCCGGTTGACCACCACCTGGCGATTTACGGTGGTGTTGGTGATGTTGGTGACGTTCGTGACGTTGGTGACATTCACGACGGTGACGTGGCGCGCCCGCCAGTCGCAGGAGCTGAAGAAAAATCCCGAGCCCACCCTGATGCCACCGCCCCAGGCGAAAGCGAATCCCGGGTATACGTAATAGCCGGGCCAGGGCGCCCAATAGACGGGCGGGTACGCTGGCCACCACCATGATCCGTACGCCACGCGCGGATCATAGTACGGCACGTAGACGACTTCCGGGCTGGCCGGCTCGATCGCGTAGGCGTCTCCCTGCTGGACCACGTAGGCCTGCTCAGTCGATCTCAGATTACCTGCGGCATACGCCTTCTGCCGCAGGCTCTGAACCGTTTCCATCACCTGCGGCTCCTGCGCGATGAAAACGTCGCCGAGCCGCGCGGTCCACTCGAGCTGCTGGTCCATCATCGCGAGCACCTGAGGGAACGCGGCGAGCGACTTGACGCTCGCATCCCAATCCTTCTGCTCAACCGCGTCGACCGCCTGCTGTCCCGTCAGGCCGGGATTTCCCCTGGACCAGCGCGCCGCCTCCACCACCTCGAGCGGATAAGTGGAAGCCATGAAGATCTGCGACAGCAGTGAATCGGGGTAGAGCGCGATCGGCGCGAGCATCTGATCGAGCTCCTGCTGCGTGGCCGCGGCCCTGCGCGGCGCGGGCGGAGTCTGCGCAAAGGCGACCGACGCCGAAAGGAGCAGCACGAGCAGCGGCCGAAAGGCATGTTCGAAGAACGCTTTCATGAGCACCTCCTATCGCAAGCGAAGGCAGGCGTGTCGTTCCTCCCGAGGGCCAACACCAGCGGCATCAGTATACGTCTCATGCTTACAGAAACGCACGGGCGGCGCCGGCGGTTAGCAAACGCCATGATTTTGATTGTAAGAATTTATTTCAGCGACTCGACCTCGATCCTCCGTCACGCGACCGGAAGCTGATGTCGCCGTACTGCGCGCGAGCTTTCCCGCGCGTGTTGCCGGCGTCGGTCATCACCCCGACCGCGACGATGTCCCAGGGCTCCTCGCCGAAGGCGCGCCGATAGTCCTCGAGGACGTTGCGCCGGAGCTCGCGCCACTCTCCGACGCCGCCGCCGACGACGATCGTCTGGATCTTGCCGGTTTGGTCGTTCGGGGTGATGGTGCCGACCGGGGCGTCGCTAGCCCACGAGTACATAATGATGGCGTACGGCATCTTCTCGCCGGTGAGCGCCTTATAGAGCCTCAGCGTGAAGCGCTCGCCGATGCCCAGGCGGGTCGCGTCGCCGTGGAAGGCGACGATCACGCGCGCCGGCGAGTCGTCGCGCGCGGGGACGCGGGGGTCGAGGTCGGCCGGCGTCTGCAGGACGCGCCAGCGCCACTCGATCACCGGATGGCGCGCCGGATCGATGTGAATGCGCCGGTAGAATCCCGAGGCCGAGGCGTCCGCGCGCCCTTCGAGCACCACGCCCGGGCCGCTCTCGACCAGGGCGTACTCGCTCTTCGTCGCGAAGGGCGAAACGATGAAGCGGCCCCAGCCGGGCTGCGACTCGCCGGCGCGGCCCGCCGAGAACCGCGCCGCTTCGACCCGCGCACCGCTCTCGATCGGGAGCTCGGCGACGATCGCGGTCGAGGCGAGCAGCTCGTCGACCGGGATGCCGACGCAGCCGGCGAGCGCCGCGCCGAAAGCGAGCGCCGCCGCATGGGACGGGCTCATGCACGCAGTAAATCACCCGGACCTCGACTTGACAATAGCCTGACCAAGCAAAACGCGGCGACAAGCGAGCCGGCTCGGAGTAGGCTTGTCCGGGCATTTCACCGCCGACGATGGAACCCCCCGTGCGTCTCTGGTCGCAGCACCTCGCGAATCTCGCGCGCGCCGCGTTCTGGCTGCTGCTCGCGGTCGTCGTCCTGCTGCAGCTCACCGGCTCGCGCGGCGTCGACCGGCAGCGAGCGGCCGCGCTCGGCCAGTTCGAGCGCGAGCGCAATTCCCGGGTGATCGCGATGATCCACCGCCAGGAAGGCGCGAGCCTGCTGGGCGTCCCCGTGGCGGGCAGCATCAGCATCGACGATTCCGAGGCCGTGCTGCGCGCCATCCGCCTGACGCCTCCGGAGCAGCCGATCGACATCATCCTGCACACGCCGGGCGGACTGGTGCTCGCCGCCGAGCAGATCGCGAAGGCGCTGGTCGAGCGAAAGGGGAAGGTGACCGTGTTCGTGCCGCACTACGCGATGAGCGGCGGCACCCTGATCGCGCTCGCCGCGGACGAGATCGTGATGGACGCCAACGCGGTGCTCGGACCGGTCGACCCGCAGATCGGCGACATGCCCGCGGCCTCGATCGTCAAGGCGGTGGGGATCAAGGGGCCGCGAAACGTTTCGGATGAAATGCTCGTCCTCGCCGACATCGCGCAAAAAGCGCGCGTGCAGGTGGCGAGCTTCGTCATCCAGGTGCTCCTGAAGCACATGCCCGAGAAGCAGGCGCTGCAGGTCGCCACGGTGCTTTCCGAGGGCCGCTGGACCCACGATTTCCCGGTCACGGTGCAGGCCGCGCGCCTGCTCGGACTCAAGGTTTCCACCGAGATGCCGCGCACCGTGTACGACCTGATGGACCTCTATCCGCAGGGCGGCGGGCTCAAGCCTTCGGTCTGGTACGTGCCGCTGCGCCGGGCTCCCGCGCAGGCCGGCTCGACCTCGCAGCCGCCGCCGGACACCCGTCCCGAAGGAGGCACCGCGGCGCGCTAGTACCGCCGCGCGGCCTCACTCGCCCTGCCTGAAGGTGATATCGCCGTACTGCGCGCGCGTCTTCGCGCGCGTGTCGTCGGCGTCCGTCATCACCCCGACCGCGACGATGTCCGAGGGCTCCTCGCCGAAGGCGTGCCGGTAGTCCTCGAGCACGTTGCGCCGGAACTCGCCCCACTTGCCGGTGCCGCCGCCGCCCTTTTCGACGACGATCATCTGGATCTTCTCGGTGTAGACGCTCGAGGCGACGGTGCCGACCGGGGCGTCGCTCGCCCAGACGTACATGAGCATGGCGTACGGCAGCATCTCGCCGGTGAGCGCTTTGTAAAGCCTCAGCGTGTTGCGCTCGCCGATGTCGAGACGCTTCGCGTCGCCGTGGAAGCAGATGACCAGGCGCGCCGGCGAGTCGTCGCGCGAGGGAACGCGGGGGTCGGTGCGGGCGAGCGGCTCGAGAACCCGCCAGCGCCACTCGACCACCGGATGGCGCCTCGGATCGATGTGGATGCGCCGGTAGAACCCCGAGGCCGAGCCGTCTGCGCGCGCCTCGAGCACCACCCGGGGGTTGCTTTCGACGAGGCGATACTCGGTGCGCGAAGCGAAGGGGGAAACGACGAAGGGACTCCAGTCGCCGGGCGGCGCCTCGCCCACGCGGCCGGCCGAGAACCGCGCCGCTTCGACGAGCGCGCCGCTCTCGGGCGGCAGCTCGGCGACGATCGCGGTCGAGGCGAGCAGGTCGTCGGGCGCGCTGACGCAGCCGGCGAGCCCCAGGCCGCAAGCGAGCGCCGCCGCAGTGCGGAGAAATTTTTCCGGGAGGGCCATTTTTCGGGGTTTGGGGGGAAGTGTACTATCGGGATGTGGCAACTGGGAATCCCGACCTCGGAATCTGGAAGACCAACAGGAAATAGGAGAGTTTCATGAGCGCCAACACCGGTCCGGGCTGGAAAAAGTATCCGAAGCACCGCATCACGACCAGGCCCGCGGGCGTGCGCGTGCAAATCAAGTTCAAGGGCGAGGTCATCGCCGACACGAGGGATGCGATCCAGCTCGAGGAAACCCATGTCGGCCACGTCGTGGCGCCCGTCATTTACTACATCCCGCGCAAGGACGTGAAGATGGAGCGGCTCGTCCGCACGAGCCACGAGACCTCCTGCCCGTTCAAGGGCGAGGCGTCGTACTACTCGCTCGTGAACGGCCCGGAGAACGCGGTCTGGACCTACGAGCAGCCGTACGACGAGATGCTCGCGATCAAGGAACTGCTCGCCTTCTACCCCGATAAGGTCGATACGATTACGGCCGCCTGAAGGACCCGACCCGGGCCTCTACGCGGCAGTCATCACCACCGGCGCATGGTCGCTCGTTCCGACGTCGGCGAGAACGGCGCAGCTCGCGGCGCGCTCCGCGATCGTCGGTGAGGCGAGAATGTAGTCGAGGCGCCAGCCGATGTTGCGTTGGCGCAGGTTGCGCCACGGCGCCCACCAGGTGAAGAGGCTCGGATTGTCGGGGTCCTGCGCTCGGCCGACGTCCACCAGGTGCTGGGCGAGGAGCTTGTCGAGGAGCTCGCGCTCTTCCTCCCGCTGCCCGATGATGCCGGGCTTTCGCTCGTTCGGATGCACGTCCATGTCGGTGCGGGTGATGTTCATGTCGCCGCAGAGAACGAGCTCGCGCCCTTCCCGGTGCAGCTCTTTCGCCCACCCCGCGAGTTTGATCATGAAGCCCAGCTTCGCTTCATAGTCCTTGCCGCCGTTGGGCACGTACACCGAGGCGAGGACGAGGCGGCCGACTTCGGCCTGCACGATACGCGATTCCATGTCGAATTCGGGGTGGCTGAACACGGGCTCGGCGTCGAACAGGCCCTTGCGGACGTGGAGCGACACGCCGGAGTAGGCGCGAAACCCGTGCCAGTACACGTGGTAATCCTGGAGCTTGACTTGCTCCGGAATCTGCGAAGGCTCCGCCTTCAGCTCCTGCAGGCATACGACGTCCGGCTGGTCGCGCTCCATCCACTCGCGAAGCTGCGCCTGGCGCGCGCGGATGCCGTTGACGTTCCAGGTGGCGATTTTCATTTTCGAAGCGTGCCAAAGGAGATCCCCCGGTATCTTACTTTACGACGCGGAATTTATGCGACGCGGCCGCGCGATCGAGGAGGAGCTTCTTCTCGCGCGCGTTGCGCGTGAGCGAGGCCGCGCGCTCGAACTCCGAGCGCGCCTCGTCGAGGCGGCCGAGCTTCACGAGGAGATCGCCTCGCACGCTCGGGACGAGGTGGTAGTACTTGAGAGCCGGCTCGGAGACGAGCGCATCGACGAGCGCCAGCCCCTCCGCGGGGCCGAACGCCATCGCGATCGCAACCGCGCGGTTCAGCTCGACGACGGGGGACGGCGCGATCTGGGCGAGCGCGTCGTATAGCGCCGCGATGCGCGTCCAGTCCGTCTCCTCCGCGGTGCGCGCCCGCGCGTGGCAGGCGGCGATCGCGGCCTGCAGCACGTAGGGTCCCAGCCTTCCGCCGAGCTGCTCGGCGCGCGAGAGCGCCGCGAGACCGCGGCGCACGAGCAGGTGATCCCAGCGCGAGCGGTCCTGATCGAGGAGCAGGATCGGCTCTCCCGACGGGCCGATGCGCGCGCCCGAGCGCGAGGCCTGGATCTCCATCAGCGCGACGATGCCGTGGACCTCGGGCTCTCCTGGCGCGAGCTCGGCGAGGATGCGGCCGAGACGCAGCGCCTCCTCGCACAGCGCGGGCCGCATCCATTCGTCGCCGGCGGTCGCCGAGTAACCTTCGTTGAAGACGAGATACACGACCTCGAGCACCGATGCGAGGCGCGCGGCGAGCTCGTCCTTGCGCGGCACTTCGAAGGGGACGCGCGTCTCGGCGAGCGTGCGCTTCGCGCGGACGATGCGCTGGGCGATCGTCGGCTCCGGCACGAGAAAGGCGCGCGCGATCTCGTCGGTCGTGAGGCCGCAGAGCAAACGCAGCGTGAGCGCGGTGCGCGCCTCGGTCGAGAGCACCGGATGGCAGGCAACGAACACGAGGCGCAGGAGATCGTCGCCGATGTCGTCGTCCATATGGTCGATCAAGGCGGCTTCGCGATCGACCGCCGCGATCTCCTGCTCGAGCTCCATCTCGCCGGCGAGCTCCTCGTGCTTGCGCTCGAGGAGCTTGGCGCGGCGGAAGTGATCGAGCGCGCGGTTCTTCGCTGTCGCCATGAGCCAGGCGCCCGGGTTGTCCGGAACGCCCGTCCCCGGCCAGGTCTCGAGCGCGGCGAGGAGAGCGTCCTGCGCGAGCTCCTCGGCGAGGCCGACGTCGCGCACCCTACGCGCGAGTGCGGCGATCACTTTGGCCGACTCGATCCTCCAGACGGCGTCGATCGCGCTGTGCGTGGCGGATGCGGTCACGGTGATCGATCGTTCGCGCCGGCTAGTCCATCGCTCTCTCCGATTCGTGCTTGGCTCAGGCGTCGACCATCACCTTGAATCCGCCCCAGAACATGCGCTTGCCGTCGAAAGGCATGTTCTTCGGGTCCATCATCTTCGCCAGTCGCTTGTCCTTCATGACCTTGGCCATGACGCGATCGCGATGCGCGCGCGACTTGTAGACGATGTACGCGAACACTACCATCTCGCCGGATTTGAGCTTGACGCTCTGCGGAAACGACGTGCGCTTGCCCGGCTTCACGTCGTCGGCGGTGCACTCGTAGTACTCGAGGGCGCCGTGCTCGCGCCAGATTTTTCCGGAAAGCCGCGCCAGATTGCGATAGGCCGCCAGCTTTCTCTTGGGGACCGGTACAACGACTGCGTCGACATAAGCCATGATTCCTCCGTTCGCTAGGGTTGTTGAGCGGCCGCTTCGAGGGCCGCG
>WNGL01006163.1_pt1 | contig 14184 bp, 7 predicted proteins | sample 5400591 | NCBI WGS metagenome assembly WNGL01 (sample SAMN13153377, study PRJNA577476) | soil metagenome | isolation source: 80 cm soil or saprolite under Garry oak tree replicate 1 | place: USA:California | collected 2016-06-15
CGGCGGTCTGCTGGGTGACGGCGTCGACGCTGCGCAGCGCCTGCTGGAGCTGGCCGATGCCCGTTGCCTGCTCGCGCGCGCTGGCCGCCATCTCGGCCACCAGGTCGGAGACCTTCGCCACCGCGCCCGCGATGTGCGCCAGCTTCTCGCCCACCTGCCGCGCCGTCGCCTCTCCACCGCCGGCCTGCCGCACCGATTGCTGGATGAGCGCCTCGGTCTTGTTCGCCGCCTCCTTCGAGCGGAGCGCGAGCGAGCGCACCTCCTCGGCCACCACCGCGAATCCCCGCCCCGCCTCGCCGGCCCGGGCGGCCTCGACGGCCGCGTTCAGCGCGAGGAGATTCGTCTGGAACGCGATCTCATTGATGTCCTTGATGATCTGCGAGGTGCCCTGCGCCGAGGACTGGATCTCGGCCATGGCGCGGCTCATCTCGCGCATGGCCGAGGCGCCCTCGTCGGCGGCCCCGCGCGCGCCGCGGGCCAGCGCGTCGGCGGCCTGAGCGTGATCGGCCGAGCGCTGGGTCATGGACGCCATCGTGTCGAGCTGGGCCCCCGTCTCCTCGAGGCTCGCCGCCTGCTGGGCGGCGCCGTCGGCGACGGTCTGGCTCGAGCCCGAGATCTGGCCGGCGGCCGAGGAGACCTCCTGCGCCGCCCGCGCCACCTGGGCGATCGCCCCGTGCAGCGCCTCCGCCGTCAGGTTCACCGCCTCCTTCACGCGGGCATGGTCGCCTGCGTAGGTCCCGGTCACGCGCGCCGTGAGATCGCGCTCGGAGAGGCGCGTCAGCGTGCGCGAGGCCTCGTCGATCGGGTGGAGGACGGCGTCGAGCGTGTCGTTCACCCCCTGCACGATGGCGCGGAAGTCCCCGTGGTGCTGGGTCGCGTCGGCGCGCGCCGAGAGGTCGCCGCGGAGGGCCCCTTCGACCAGGCGGCGCGTGTCGGCGAGCAGCGCGTTCACGGCGGCGATGCAGCCGTTGAGGCTGTCCTTGATGCCGTTGAAGTCGCCGCGGTACGCGGTCTCGAGCGCGGGCGGAACCTCGCCGCGCGCGAGCCGCTCGAGGTAGCTGGAGGTCGTGTGGATGGGCTCGCCGAAGGCGTCCATCGTGGCGTTCATGCCCGCCACGATGCCGCGGAACTCGATCTCGACGCGGGACGGGTCGCCGCGGGTCGTGAGATCGCCGTCCCGCACCGCGGCCGAGAGCCGCTCCGCCTCGCCGCGCAGTGCGTCCAGGGTCCGCGCGATGCGGCGGCCGAGCAGGAGCGCGACCCCCACGAGCAGCGCGGCCCCGGCGAGCACCGCGCCCAGGATGAGCTGGATGGAGCGGCGCGCCGCCCGCTCGCCCTCCATGCGGGCCGCGTCGGCTTCTCCGCGCACGGCCGCAGCGAGGTCGGTGAGCCCGCTGTCGAGCGAGCCGTGGCGCGACTCGAGCGTGGCGAAGGAGCGGGCGAGCTTCTTCTCCGCCTCTTCGGCCGCGGCGGAGTCTTCGCCCTGCGCCGCTCGGTCGCGCGCCGCGAGCGCGGCCAGCGTCTGCTGGCCGGCCTCGATCCACTCCGCCAGCGGCTGGTGCAAGGCGGGCCACAGCGCGGCGAGATCGGCGCTGTGGGGCGCCGCCTCGAAGGCGGCGGTGGCGTCGTCCACCTGCTGGAAGCCCATCTGCACCCGGCCCGCTGCCAGCCGCCGCACCTCGGCGCCGCGCGCGACCGCGGCGGCGTAGAGGGCATGCATCACCTTCGCCTGACCATCGCGCAGCTCGGCCAGTCCCTGCAGCGCCGGGACGGTGCTCGAGACGACGCCGGCGAGCCGCTGGCGGATGGCGGACGCGCTCCAGAAGGCGAGCGCGCCCACGACGGCGAGGATCCCTACCGCCCCCGCGAACGAGATCCCGATGCGAGTTCTGATCTGCAAGGGCCACCACCTTCTCGACCGCGGCCGAGCGGGCGGGTCGCACCGGACCGGGTGACCGGTCCGGCGACCCGGGTTGGACGTCAGCGCACCGCGACGAAGCTCTTCTTCACGAACTGCTGTCCGTCCGCGGACAGCATGAATTCGAAGAACTGCTTGAGCCCACCGGCCGGGCGGCTCTTCGCGACGAGAAGCAGGGGGCGCGAGAGCAGGTAGCTGCCGGCGCGGATCTCGTCCGAGGACGGCTTCACGCCGTCGAGGGGGAGGGCGCGCACGCCCGGGGCCGCGTAGGCCAGGGTCGCGGGGGCGATCGCGCCGGGCTCAGCGGCCGCGAGCTTGACGCAGTCGCTCGCGTCCTCGAGCTCCTTCACCGGGCCGTACGCCTCGCCGTCGAGCACGGTGGTCTTGAAGGTCTCGACGGTGGCGCGCCCGCTCGCCAGCCCCTCGCTGCAAGCGATGATGGGGAGGTTCGCGCCGCCGAGCTCCTTCCAGTTCTTCGTCTTGCCCGAGTAGATCGCCTTGAGCTGCGCCTTGGAGAGCGCCTTCACCGGGTTCTTGTCGTTCACGAAGACGCCCAGCGCGTCGTAGCCGATGATCTGGAAATAGGGCCGATGGGTCAGCTCCTCGGGGGTGAGGCTGCGCGAGACCCCGGCCACCGAGACGTGCCCCGCCAGCGCCGCCTTGAGGCCCTTGCCGGCGCCGCTCATGCCGATGCTGGCGAACTTGACGCCGGTCTTGGCCGCGAACGCCGGCGCGGCGTCCTTCATGACGCGGCTGCCGATGGTGGTCGCGCCGTCGTAGGTCAGCTCCTCCGCGATGGCCGGGCTGGCCCAGGTGAGCGCCGCGGCGCAGAGAACCGACATCCCACGTCCGAATCCATACATGGTGCACGCTCCTCGCACGGGCGCCCGCGTGGCGCGCCGAGATGGCGGAGCGACACTGCAAGTGGCAGGCCCTCAGGAAATGAACTGGGGGTGGCCCAGGAGGTGGGTCAACGGTGCGTCTGGGGCGTCGGCCGGCCACGGTGCGGAGGAACGCCGCAGCCGCTCCAGCCATCGGCGGTCGAGCGGCTGAGCGAGGTCGGAGAGCTGGGTGGCGGCGCTGGTCGTCTGGCCCTTCGGCCCGGAAGGATCGCCCGCCCCCACGTAGAAGCCCGCCAGGAGGAGTGCGCTGCGCACCTGGGTGGCGGTGCTGTAGGTGAAGAGGCTCGCCCGTCCCGCGCAGCGGCCTCGCAGCGCCGTGAAGGCTGCCACCGACCAGGGCGCCCCGTCATGACGAGGAGAGAACGGATCCCAGAAGACGAGCTCGGCCAGGGCGCGCTCGGCCGGGAGGGTCGCGAGGAGGTCGCCTTGCACGAGCCGCCAGGCGAGGCGCGGCTCCTCGTGGCGGCCGGTCGCGAGGAGCGCCCGAGCCGCCCGAACGTCCGCGGCGTCGAGGCCGAGCTGCCGCGCACCCCCGTCGCTGGCCGCCAGCTCGAGCGAGCCGAGCTCTCGCTCGAAGCTCACCACCTCGAGGCGGCGGCCGCTGCCCGCGAGCTCGCGGGCGGCTCGCAGCGCGGCGAGCGCGTTCGCGGCGGCCCCCAGTCCGACGTCGAAGAGCACGAGCGGCGGTCCATCGGCGGCGAGCCGCTCACGCAGGCGCGACTGCTGCACGTAGAGCAGCTCCGACTCGGCGGCCGCCCCGATGACCGGGTGCATCACCTCGCCGACGGTGCGATCGAGGACGGCCGGTGCGCCGGAGGAGGTGGCGACGATCTGGAAGCGGCTCTCGCCTTGGAGGACGTGTCCTTCGCCCCGGGGGTGCGGGAGCGGGTCGGTGAGAGGGGTCCCCGACCTCCGCCCTGGCGGCCTGCGGGTGGCGTCGTGCTCGTGCAGGTCGATGGCGGCGAGCGTCTCCCGCATGAACGCGCCATAGCGCCCCTGGTCGATGGCTGCGCGGGCGTCGCGCATGAGCTGCAGGTAGTGGTGGAGGTTGTGGACGGAGAGGAGGCGCGGGCCGAGCGGCTCCTTGCACTTCATGAGGTGGTGCAGGTAGCCGCGCGGATGGCGCGCGCAGGTGGGGCACGCGCAGGTCACGTCGAGCGGCGCTTCGGAGAGGCGGTGCTCGCTCCGGTTCACCCGCACGCGCCCGGTGGAGGTGAAGGCGGTGCCCTGCCAGGCGAGCGAGGTGGGGATGACGCAGTCGAACATGTCGACGCCGTGCGCCATCGCCTCCAGGATGTCGGGCGGCGTCCCGACCCCCATGAGATAGCGCGGGTGGCTGCGCGGGAGGAGCTCGGCCGTCCGCGCCACCACGTCGAAGCGTTCGCTGCGCGTGTCGCCCACCGCCAGCCCTCCGATGGCGAAGCCGTCGAAGCGGTGCTGGGTGAGAAACCCCGCTGACTCGGCACGCAGCACCGGGGAGAGGCCGCCCTGCACGATGGCGAACAGCGCCTGCTCCGGGTTCGTCCGGGCGGCGAGGCTCCGCAGCGCCCAGCGGTGGGTGCGGTCCATCGCCTCGCGGATGACGGCGGGCTCGGCGGTGGAGGGCAGGCACACGTCGAGCACCATCATGATGTCCGAGCCGAGGGCGGTCTGGACCTCGATCGAGCGCTCGGGCGTGAGCTCGTGCCGGCTCTGGTCGACGTAGCTGCGGAAGCGCGCGCCGGTCTCGCTCACCTCCCGGTGCGCCGCCAGGGAGAAGATCTGGAAGCCGCCCGAGTCGGTCAGGATCGGCCCGTCCCACGCCATGAAGCGGTGCAGGCCCCCGAAGTGGCGGATGGCCTCGGGGCCAGGCCTGAGGAGCAGGTGATAGGTGTTGCCGAGGATGATCTCGGCCCCGAGCGCGCGGACCTGCTCGGCCGTCAGCCCGGTGACGGTGGCGCGCGTGCCCACCGGCATGAAGGCGGGCGTCTCGACCGCGCCGTGCGCGGTGACGAAGCGGCCGCGGCGGGCGCGCGTCGTCGCATCCTCCGCGCCGGGCTGGAAGGAGAAGCTCATATGGGCGGCGGACCATACACCGAACCCCCTCTCCCTCGTCGAGCCTGCCGGGGGCGAATGCGATCGTTGGCTGGGCGCGGGGGTGGACTTGCCGGCGGTGCTCGGCAATGGCCTGCCGGACGCCGTCGGTCGGTCGGCGGCGCAGCGCGCGAGGCCGGAGCACGCGCAGGCGTGCCGCGCACGGGCGTGGAGTGCTGGTGAGCGGTTCTGCGCGGCACTGCGCGTGCAGCCGGCTGACGTACTGACGACCCAGTCCGCACGCAGGCCCGGCCTGCGCTCCGGCGGCAAGCCCACCCCCGCGCCTCGATCGGCGGAGGGCGTTGCCGAGCTGGGCCCGGGAAATGAAAGGCAGCGCTCATCCGGCTCGGTATCAACGCACGATGCTTGCTAGCCACTCCTTGTGAAACGCTTCTTGTTCGTCAACGCTTGCTGGCTCCACATCGGGCCCCGTAGTGAAGATGTCGACCAGGTCTTCGCGCCGGCCACGCTGGCCCAGGTGCAGTTTGTTCGCCTTCAGGCCCAGGCCCATGTCACGAGCCATGCCTGAGGGGTAGATGTTCCTGCTGGCTCCGTAGCAGGAGAGCAACCACCCATGAGCCTCGAGGTCTCGCCGGACCAGCGCGAGCGCGGCGAAGTAGTCCGTGTCCGCCCGGGTCCAGCTCGTCTGGCCCATAATCGCTTCGATCTCGCACCGTTCCGAGTGCGGCTGGCGGTCCGGTAATCGCAGAAGGCAGGGTGCGCGGCTCCCGTCGCTTCGCTTGATGGCCTCGACGCTCAACTCCTTCACGGGCGACCTCCTTGGACACTGTAGCCACTGCTGTCATGCATAGTCATCGGCGATCTCCTCCTGCGCGTGCTTCGGGGCCTTCCGTTGCATGTTGCGGTGCTTGTGGTCGGCGCTGACTCGGGGCCGCACAGCGCACTCCGCCCGCACGTGCAGCGCCGCATGCAGCGGACGGCGGGGTGGCCCTGCGCCGGAGCGCAGCCCGGCCTGCGGGCGGACGCGATCGACAGTGCGCAAGCCGGCTGCACGGCCAGTGCCGCGCAGAGCCGCGCGGGCGTGGGGAGACGCTCGCTCGCGGCACGCCGGGCCGTGCTACGGCCTGAGCGATTCGGCGCCGCTCGCGCCGGCAACTCCGGAAGGCCGTTTGCGAGCACCGCCGCAGGGCCACCCCGACGTACGCCGTCACGGCAACGCTCGGGCGAACGGTACTGTGCGACTGCTACCGCGACCCCTTCACCCCAGCCCTCCCCGTCGGGGGAGAGGGGGAGGGTTCGAACCGCGGCCGCGACTCCGCGGCGGAAGGTGCTACCGCTGACGCGTCTTGGCCATGCCGCGCTCCACCGCGTCGACGAGGTACGTCCGCAGGCTGGCGGGCGTGATGATCCGGTCGAGCGAGCCGACCTTGAGGGCACGCTCGACGCTGTGGATGCGGTCGAACTCGTCTCCCACCTCGCCCAGCTTCTCGGAGCGGACGCGGGAGATGACCTCGCCCAGGCGGGCCCGAGCAGCGCCGCCGCCCTGGGCCGCCTTCTCGGCCTCGACGACGCGCGGATCCTTGCGGGTGCGGGTCTCCACCTCGCGCGCGAAGACCACCGCCGCCGCCGGCGCCCCGCCGATGACGGACGCGCGCGCCCCCTCCACCGCCACGATCTCCATCTCCTCGCGCAGCGTCTTCGCGAACACCACGAAGGCGCCGCCGTGATAACGCGAGACCACGCAGAAGACGACCGGGCCCTCGAAGTTCACCACCGCCCGACCGATCTCGGCGCCGTACTCGAGCTGGAGGCGGCGCATCGACTCGGGCGAGCCGTCGAAGCCGGACAGGTTCGCCAGCACCACCAGCGGCCGGTTGCCGGAGGCCGAGTTGATGGCGCGCGCGATCTTCTTCGAGGACTGCGGAAAGAGCGTACCGGCCGACCAGAACTCCGGCCCGTCGGCCGGCACGAACTCGAGCCGGGGCAACGGGCGCGACTGGATGCCGATGAGGCAGACCGGCCAGCCGCCGAGGTGCGCGTCCCACACCACGCCGGTGTCGCCGCCGCGCAGGTCCTTCCAGCGCTCGAGCGGCGGGTGGTCCTGGTCGATGCAGGCGGCCATGATGCGGCGGATCTCGAACGGCTTCTTGCGGTCGGGGTTCTTCTCCTGGCTGAAGACGTCGCCCACCGTCTGGAACCCCGCGCCGCCCTCCGGGCCGTGCGGGTAGGGGCGGATGTCGCGGTCCTTCGGGTCGCCGGTCGGAGCGCGCCGGGGGAAGCGCTCGCCGGGGGCCCGGTAGGCGTGATCGTAGTGGCGCATCAGGATGTCGATGGCCTCGCCCACGCTGCGCGCCTGGTACTGGGCCTGGCCGTTCGGGCCCATGATCCGGTCGTAGCCGCCGATGCCCTCGTTGTCCTCCGCCGAGACGGACCCGGAGTACTCGAGGGCCTGCTTCCCGGTCAGCACCATGGAGGCGCCCGGCGCCATGACCAGGATGCCCTTCGTGTGCATGAGCATGGTCGCCTCGGCGTTCCAGTACGGCTGCGCGCCGACGGTGATGCCCAGCACCACCACGTTGATCTCGCCTCCACCTTGCGTGAATTCGATGATCCGTCGCAGCACGCGCGAGACCCAGTCCATGTTCTCGGTGCCGGTGGTCATCGAGATCTTGGCGCCGGCGCACACCTCGAACCACTCGAGCGGCACGCCCAGCTTCTGGGCCAGGGCGATCGCCTCGTCGATGCGGCGGCACTCGGGCTCGGCGACGGAGCCCATCTCGCGGCCGGGATCGCCGATGAGCACCACCCGCTGCATGCCCTCCGGGTGGCGCTCGGTGTAGCTCTTCACGACGCCCACCACCACGTTGGCCGTGTTCTGCCCGGGCGGCCTCCGCACCGGCACGAGCGCTTGCCGCGCGTCGAGGTCGTGCTCGACGAACTCGCCGCGGGGGATCCCGCCCTGCGGCTCGGCGGGCGCGAGCATCCGTACCAGCTCGTGCGGGTGGGTGAGCCCGCGCCGGCGCAGCTGCACCACCTTCTGCTGGTACTCGCCCATCGGCTCGAGCGGGCGGTCGGTGGGTTCGTCGTAGCGGAGCGAGAGGCCCTGCCCGCCCTGCGTGATGGCGCGCAAGAGTACCTGGCGCAGCGCGCCGGTGCCCGGGTCGACCATGCGCGCGTCGATGAGCGCCATCTCCAGCCCGGCGCCGGCGGTGGCCGGGGCGAGCCGCTCGGCCAGGGTGGCCACCTCCTCGCGCGTGAGCTGGAGCGGTGGACCCACCGACAGGATGACCCGGTTCCACTCCAGCCGCTGGTTCGGCGCCCGTCGCGCCTGGAAGCGCCGCATGCCCGCCAGCGCCTCGTGGAACATCCGCTCGAAGTGCGGCAGGCGGACGACGCGCCCGGCGGCGTCGCGCACCGCGGTCACGTCGCGCACCTCCGCCATGGCGAAGAGGCGCTCGTCCTTCGGGTTCGCCTGGGCCGTGCCACGGTACAGGTAGACGTCCTCCACCGACGGCAGCCGCTCCAGGTCGAACTTCGAGAGCCGCTGCAGCTGCATGCGCTCGAAGAGCAGTGGGTGGACGCCGCGGTAGCGGCGGTCCTCAGCCAGCTCGCCATCGGCCGCCAGCCGGAAGGTGAAGTGGCGCTGGCTGCCGGAGCCGAAGCCATGCCCGGGCCGCGCGACCAGCACGGAGACGCGGCGCAGGTTCTTGGGGAAGCCGGCTTGCGAGAGCGTCGCGCGGAGCGCCTCGGCCGCGGCGTCGTCGCTCGCCTCCGCCACGTCGAGCCACAGGTACAGCTCGGCGACGAGCTCGCGGCCGGACAGGTCCGCCCCGAGCCGCGCCAGCCGCCGGGCCGCCTGCGCCACCTCGGCCGCGCCTGCCTGCGTGGCGGCGACGCGGAAGTCCTCCCCGTTGCGGCGGTAATCGGCGAAGACGCACGGGACGGCGTCGATTTCGCGCGCCGTGATGGCGCCGAGCGGCCGGACCCGGTAGTAGCGCCGCACGAGCGTCTCGATGAGCTTTGCGCGCAGGTCGGCCGGCGCGGCGGCCGTGTGCTGCACGAGCAGCGTGGCGATGGTCTGGCTGCTCTCCACCAGCCGCTCGACGATCCGCTCGCGCTCGTCCGGCGAGGCCGCCCCTAGCCGCGCCAGATCGGCCTCGGCTTGGTCGTAGGCGGCCTGGCGCGCCTCCTCCAGGGCCGGCCGGTCGAAGCGCCGGTAGCGCAGCTCGCGTGCCAGGTCGGCCAGGGCGGGGAAGTGCTCCTGGCCGAGCTCTGCCAGGCGGTCGAGGAGGTCGCGCCCGTCCGGCGCGGTGAGGCCGCGCGGCGGGTCCTGCGCGAGGCGCCGCTCCAGCAGCCCGAGGAGCGGTTGGAGCTGCTCGTCGGCGCGCTCGTGGGCCTTCTGGATGCGCAGCAGCGCCAGCGAGAGGGCTCGCGCGGCGGCGTCCAGCGTCACCCCGTAGTGCGCGAGCGCTCGCTTCAGCATGGTGAGGAAGCCCGGCGAGAGCGCGGCGCCGCCCGCCTCCGGCTCGTGCAAGTAGCGCCACAGCTCCTCGAGCGGCGGCTTCGCGTTGGCCGCGGCGCCCGCCGGCAGCGCGCGGCTGAAGAGCGACTGCAGATCGGCGAAGGCTCGCAGCGCCTCCTCCTCCAGCCGCAGCGTCTCCTCGTCGTCGGACGGCACCGCGTCGGCCAGCCCCTTCCAGCCCGTGGCGAGGCGGCGCGCGTCGGCGGTGGCCACGTCGAACCCGAGCGACAGGCGATGCAGCTCCTCGAGCGCGTCCATCCAGCGCCCGCGCGGCCCGCCGGCCGGAGCCGGGGGCGGGGCGCCGAGGTCGATCGGCTCGGTGACCTGGCGCGGACGCTCCCCGAGCGGCTCCAGCCTCACGAGCGGCGCGCCAGCGTCCACCTGCCCGTTCACCGCCACCAGCACCTCGCGGACGATGCCCGCCTCCGGCGCCAGCACCTGCGTCTCCACCTTCATCGACTCGATGCGCGCCACCGGATCGCCGGCGGCGACCTCCTGCCCTGGCGCGACCGGGATGGCGACCACCACCGCAGGCATGGGTGAGACGACCAGCCCGGCCGGCTCGCGCGCCAGCCGGTGAGGCACGCCGTCCACCTGGACCATCTGATCGAGGCCGTCCGAGGCGACCAGGACGCGCAGCCGCTGGCCGTTCCACTCCATCCGCCGCTCGAGCTTGCCGAGGCGCTCGACCTTCACGTCGACCGCGGGCGAGCTGCCGGCACCGACGCGGTAGGTCCGGGGGCCGGTCTGGCGGACGTCGAAGCGATAGCGTTGGCCGCCATAACGCAGCTCGACGGAGCGGCCGGACGAAGGCCCGACCCGTGGCCGTCCGCGCCGAGCCTCGGCGAGGAAGCGCGCCCGCTCCAGGTCGAGCTCGGCCTCGTAGGCTTCCACCGCCGCCGCGAGCAGGGCCGCCTCGCGGCGGTGCGGGACGAGCGGTTCGCCGGCGGCGATCGCGTCGAGCATGCCGAGCCCGGCCTCGCCGCCCTGCACCTCAGGGCGCTCGCAGAGCGCGAGCAGCCAGGCCTTGGAGCTGCCGCTGCCGCGCAGCAGCACGTCCGAGTCGACCAGCGCTTGCTCGAGCCGGGCCAGCGCCTCGCCGCGGGACTCGCCGCGCGCCACCACCGTGGCGAGGACGGCGTCGCCGGCGGGGGCGCGCTCGCCCTCATCGACGACGGCCTCGGCGCGGACGCCGAGCCGCGACGGTAGGCGGAGCAGCATGACGCGGCCGGCCGGTCGACTGGCATCCTCGCCGGGCGCCCGCACGGTGATACGGGCTGCGAAGGCGTGGCCGTGCAGCGGCACCTCCTCGCCCTCCAGGGCGTCGCCGGCCGCGAGGCGCAGCGCGAGCGCGACGACGTCGAGCCCCGCCAGCGCCTCCACCGCCGGACCCGACTGCGCGAAGGCATCGAGCCCCACGAGCGACCAGCGGCGGGTGTGGGGGTCGACGAGGAGCTGCACGGCCGCCACGCCCACCCAGCCCGCCGCCGTCACGGCGCGCCCGGCCAGCTCGCGCGCCAGTCCGTCGCCCGCCGCGGTGAGCGCCGGCGAGGGAGACTCCGCGAGCACGGCGATCTCGCCGCGGCGCAGCGAGGAATCGCCTACGCCGAGCGTGCGCAGGTTGCCGCGCGCGTCGCGCGCGACCAGCACCTCCACCAGGTGGTGGTCCGGAGCGGCGCCGGCCAGGCGCGCCAGCGAGATGCCCAGCTGCTCCGCCAGGTGCGCGAGCCCGTCCGGCGCCGCCAGCCGTTCCAAGGCCTCGACGGGTGGGCCGAGATGGCGGACCCCGAGCTCGCGGCATGCCGCGGCGAACTCGGCGCGTTCGGCGAGCGTCGAGGGGCCGAGCCAGGCGCTCTCGGCGCGCGCCGCGCGCAGCACCTCGAGCGGTGACCCCGCCGCGTCGACCGAGGCGTCCGCCTCGCGCGCGAAGCGCCCCGGCCGGTCTTTGGGGTCATTGACCGCCACCACCAGGCCCGCCCTGCCCGCGCGGGACAGCTCGCGGACGGCCCGCAGCACGCGCCGGGCGCTCTCGCCGCCGTTCACCACCGCCACCCGGCCCAGCCCGACCGCTCGATCCATGCTGTCCTCCCTGGTATCGCTGGCGCCGCGCTGGGCCGCGCCCCGCGAAACTGGTCAGGCGGGCGGCGGCGGCGGAATGAAGAAACCGTGAGCCACTAGATAGCGTGAGCCAGGGCCGCTGCACGTTTTCGGCCCACGTTTCCACGCTGGGCGGCTCGGCGTCGGGATCGGGATCGGGGTCGGCGTCGAGGTCGGGGTCGCGGTCGGGGTCGCGGTCGGGGTCGCGGTCGGGGTCGCGGAGGTCGGCCTCCCGCTTCCCCGACGGGGGAGAGGGCTGGGGTGAGGGGGCGCGGCCTGAGGGGGTCGCGGCCGGGGCTGCGGCGACGTGCCTCGCGGCCGATTCCGCCTTACCGTCCCGCCATGCCGACGAAGCTGTACCTGGAGGACCCCTATCTCCGCGAGTTCGAGGCGGAGGTGATCGCCTCCGCCGACGGATGGTGCACTCTGTCGCAGACGGCGTTTTACCCCGGGGGCGGAGGCCAGCCGGCCGATCGCGGCCAGCTCCTCTCCGACGGCGTGGCGGACCCCGTGGCCGAAGTGCGGGAGGACGACCGAGGCCAGGTCTGGCACCGGACGGTGCGTCCCCTCGCGCCCGGCGCCCCCGTCGTCGGCCAGCTGGACTGGTCCTATCGCCACGCGCTCATGCGCCACCACGCCCTCATGCACGTGGTGAACACCGTCGCGCGGGATCGTTTCGGCGGCGTCATCACCGGCGTGCAGCTCGGCGCGGAGAAGTCCCGCATCGACCTGAAGCTGGCCGGCTTCTCGCGCGAGGCGGTCCCGGAGCTGCAGCAGCGCGTGAACGAGGTGCTGGCGCGCGACCTGCCCGTCACCTCGACCACCATCCCGGAGGAGGAGTTCCACCGCCGCCCCGAGCTGGTGCGGACGCTCGACGTGAAGCCTCCCGTCGTCGCGGGGCGGGTGCGGGTCGTCGAGATCGTCGGCTTCGACGCGCAGGCGTGCGGCGGCACGCACATCCACCGGACCGGCGAGATCGGCGGCGCGCGCATCGTCAAGTTCGACAACAAGGGAAAGGACAACAAGCGATTCTACTGGGAGCTGACGCCGCCGCCGGGTTGATCGCGAGCGGGCCGGGCTATTCGACGTCGTTCAGCTTGCGCCGCGTCTGCGCCCGCTTCGGCTCGCGCGCTGCCTGGCAGGCGGTGCAGAGGAGCGCATAGGGCATGAGCGCGAGGCGCTTCGGGGCGATGGGCTCCTCGCACTGCTCGCACAGGCCGTAGTCGTCGGGCTCGGTGGCGAGCTTGCGCAGCGCCCGGTCGATCCGGGCGAGCAGGTCGGCTTGCCCCTTGTTCCGCTGCGAGGCGAGCACCTGCATCATCTCGGAGAGCGCCTGCGCGTCCTCGTCGGCGACCCCGGTGCTCACCGGGTCCCGGCGGTTGGGCTCGATCTTGGCCGGGCCGGTGCGGACGAGCTGCTCGCGGGCCTGCCGGAGCGACCTCTCGTAAGCGGCGCGCTGCTTCGCGTTCATGGGCCGAGCCTAGCGGAGGCCCGGGCGCTGGACCAGTCGATCGGGCGCGGCTGGCTCCGCTCGCCCCGAGGCGAAGATCGCCGGCACGTCGACCCACAGGCCCGTATCGCCGGCCACGGCCGACAGCTCGGCCACGTGCTCCGCCCGGAGCCGTTCGCGCTCCTCGGCGCGCAGGGCGACGAGCGGCGCACCCTCCGCGCCGGCGGCGATCTCGTCCCAGCGCTCCCGGGGCGTCGCGTGATACCCGAGCTGCTCCTCGCGCACCTCGACCTGCGCGAAGCCCCCCAGCCGCAGGAGCTCCTCGCAGCGCGCAGGCTGGCCGAGCCGCTGCACGGGCGGGAAGGGCGCCTCGCCGCCGTGTCGCCGGAGGCAGGCCGCCCAGAGGGACTTCCCCGGCTCCAGGAAGGCCGGGCCGTAGCTGGAGAAGACTGCCCGGCCGCGCGGGGCCAGCACGCGGCGCCACTCGCGCACGGCGCCGATCATGTCGGGGACGAAGAAGAGCGATGAGGCGCACAGCACGAGGTCGAACGAGCCGTCGGCGAACTCGAGCCGCTCCGCGTCGCCCACCTGGTAAGTCACGGCGAGCCCGGTGGCAGCCGCCTTGTGCCGCGCTCGATCCAGCATGGCCGGCGAGAGGTCGATGCCGGTGACCGAGCCGCCGGCGCCCACGCGCGCCGCGGCAGCCTGCGCCACGAAACCCGTTCCGGTCGCGACGTCGAGCACCCGCGCGCCCGGCGGGACCGCGGCGAGCTCGACCAGGCGTTCGGCGCTGCGGCGCACGAAGCGGAGCGCGTCGTATGACGGCGCCATCGCGTCGAAGCTGGCCGCGACGCGGCGCTTGCGGTCGGTGGGGTTCGGGCCTTCGGACATGCGTGCGCTCCCGGGCCGTGCTATCGCCTCGCACGTGACCTGCGGTGACCCTAGCGATTTCCGCCTCCGGGGACCAGACCGCTGCTCGGAAGTAGGGCGGGGGTTCATCCCCCGCCGCACGCGGTAAGCGAGGAGCCTCCATGCGCCAGCCATCGCTCGTCGCGTGGACCGCGCTCCGCGACCTCGGTGCCGTCGCCGCGCTCCTGGGCCGCGACCGCACCGAGCTGGAGGCGCAGCTTTCCATGCTGCCCGACGGCCTCGAGGGCGTGGCGCTCGTGAGCGGGGAGGAGCCCTGCGCGGTGGGCGTGTACGTGCGCTCCAACCTGCCCGCGACCGGACGGTGCTCGCTCACCTGGTTGAGCTCGCGCGA
>WNGL01010164.1_pt1 | contig 14176 bp, 11 predicted proteins | sample 5400591 | NCBI WGS metagenome assembly WNGL01 (sample SAMN13153377, study PRJNA577476) | soil metagenome | isolation source: 80 cm soil or saprolite under Garry oak tree replicate 1 | place: USA:California | collected 2016-06-15
CTCCGCCCAGCGCTCCGCGGCGATAAGCGCTTCGCCTGCCGGCACCACCTCGTTGACGAAGCCGAGCTCGTGGCCTTCCTTGGCGGTGACGTGGCGCGCGGTGAGGATCATGCCCATGGCGCGCTTCAGACCGATCTGGCGCGGCAGGCGGTGCAATCCGCCCGCGAGCGCGGCGAGGCCGACGTGCGGCTCGGGCAATGCGAACCTCGCATTCTCGGAGGCAATGATGAGGTCGCAGGCCAGCGCAATCTCGAAGCCGCCGCCCATCGCAACGCCGTTGACGGCGGCGATGATCGGCTTGTCGCAGTCGAAGCGCGAAGTCAGCCCGGCGAATCCGCCGGTGTCCGAGCCGCGCTTGCCGCCGGCGGCCTGCCATTTCAGATCGTTGCCGGCGCAGAACGCCTTGTCCCCGGCGCCGGTGACGATCGCGACCCATTGTTCGGGATCGGCGGAAAAGTCGTCGAATATCTTGTTCAGTTCGAAATGCGCGTCGATATGCAGCGCGTTATAAACTTCGGGCCGCGACAGCGTCACGATCGTGATCGGACCCTTGCGCGTGACCTTCGAGAATTTCAAGTCCATGTTTGCTCCCGTTGTTTTTTCTGCGGCGAGGAATTCGTGGCCTGGATATTAGCGCGCTCCCGCCGCCCGATACCATCCAATTACGCAAGGCGCCTGCGCGTCCCAAGCCATATTCCATTGCTTGACTTGACAAGGGGTTCTCACCTTAATCGCAGGCAATAACGACGCTTCGGGAGCACGCCTTGGATTTTGCATTGCCGGCCGATCTGGTCGCCTATCTCGCCGAACTCGATCAATTCATCGCGCGCGAGATCAAGCCGATCGAAGAAGCGGACGACAACATCCGTTTCTTCGATCATCGCCGCGAATGGGCGCGCACCGATTTCGAGAATGGCGGGCTGCCGCGGCATCAGTGGGAAGCGCTGCTGCGCAGGGTGAAAAATCTCGCCGACAGCGCCGGGCACCTGCGCTTCGCGATCCCGAAACGCTACGGCGGCAAGGACGGCTCCAATCTCTGGATGGCCGTGATCCGCGAGCATTTTGCCTCCAAGGGACTTGGCCTGCACAACGATCTGCAGAACGAACATTCCATCGTCGGCAATCTGCCGCTGGTCACCATGCTTGATCGCTACGGCAGCGACGACCAGAAGGCGATGATCGAAGGCTCGATCACCGGAAAATACCGCATCACTTTTGGCCTCACCGAGCCCGAGCATGGCTCCGACGCGACCCACATGGAAACCCGCGCGGTGCAGGCGACCCGCGATGGCGTCTCGGGGTGGGTCATCAACGGCGAGAAGATGTGGACCACCGGCATGCATGTGGCGACGCATTGCGCGCTATTCGCCCGCACCAGCGGCGATGACGGCGACGCGCGCGGCATCACCTGCTTGCTGGTGCCGGCGAAGGCCAGGGGCGTGAAGGTCGAGGAGTATATGTGGACCTTCAACATGCCGACCGATCACCCGCGCGTCAGTTTCACCGATGTGTTCGTGCCTGACGATGCGCTGTTCGGCGAAATCGGCCGCGGGTTGTCGCTGGCGCAATGCTTCGTGCATGAAAACCGCATCCGGCAGGCGGCGAGCTCGCTGGGCGCCGCGGTGTACTGCATCGAGGAAAGCGTGAAATACGCGCGCAAGCGCAAGCCGTTCGGCCGCGCGCTGGCGGAAAACCAGGCGATCCAGTGGCCGCTGGTCGAGCTTGCGACGCAGGCGGAAATGCTGCGGCTGCTCATTCGCAAGACCGCGTGGGAGATGGACAAGCTCACGCAGGCGCAGGTCGAGCATACGCTCTCCGACAAGGTGTCGATGTGCAATTTCTGGGCAAACCGCCTGTGCTGCGAAGCCGCCGATCGCGCCATGCAGGTGCATGGCGGCATGGGTTACTCGCGCCACAAGCCGTTCGAACACATCTACCGGCATCACCGCCGCTATCGCATCACCGAAGGCAGCGAGGAAATCCAGAAGCGCAAGGTCGCAGGATTCCTGTTCGGCTATATGGGGGAAGGGAAGCATTGAGGGGACACTGCGCTCCACCGCTGTTAACGGTCATACCCGCGCATGCGGGTATCCAGTAATCACCGCGATTCATGAAATCTCAACGCTCTGGAATACTGGATCCCCCGCTTTCGCGGGGGATGACGTCTGTAGGACAATTTCAACATCTCAATTCACCTGGCGTTTCCGTCCCGCCCAATAGGGGTCGCGCAGATGGCGTCGTAAAATCTTGCCGGAGGCATTGCGCGGCAGGGCTTCGATGAAGTCGACCGACTTCGGCGTCTTGAAGCCCGCGATGCGTTCGCGGGTGAAGCCGATGATATCGGATGCGGTCGCCTTCCTGCCGGGCTTCATCACCACGATCGCCTTGACCGCTTCGCCCCATTTGTCGTCGGGCACGCCGACCACGGCGACTTCGGCCACGTCAGGATGGTCGCAGATCGCGCTTTCGACCTCGGCCGGATAGATATTCTCGCCGCCGGAAATGATCATGTCCTTGATGCGGTCGTGGATATAGAGATAGCCGTCCTTGTCCAGGTAGCCGGCGTCGCCGGTGCGCAGCCAGCCCTCGCTGTCGAGCGTCTTGGCGGTCGCCTCCGGCAGATTCCAGTAGCCGGCCATGTTCGAGCCGGAACGCGTCGCGATCTCGCCGACTTCGCCCGGCGGCAATCGGTTGCCGTCGGCATCGAGGATCGCAAGCTCGACACCCGGCAAGGCCTTGCCGGCCGATCGCATCCGGTCCAGCCCCTCGACATGATCTTCCGGCGGAAGTGCCACGATGGTGCCGGTGGTTTCGGTCATGCCGTACATCTGCACAAAGCCGCAGCCGAACACCTCGATGCATTCCTTCAGCAGGGCCGCGGGAATGGGCGAGGCGCCATAGAGCATGTACTTCAGCCGTGAAAAATCGACCTCCCGCGCGCGCGGCTGCCGCACCACGAATTGCATCGCGGCAGGCACCATGAAGAGTTTTGTGATTCCAGATTGCTCGAAGAAATCCAGCACCTTGGTGGGATCGAATTCGCGCGCGATCACGCCTTTGGCGCCGTGATAAAGACCCATCACGCCCCAGCCGGAGCCACCGATGTGAAAGATCGGCATCGCCACCAGTGAGACGTCGTCCGTCGTCCATTTGTTCCAGTCGGGCTTTTGGTCCCTGCCGGTTTCCACCAGATTGAGAAAATTGGCATGCGACAGCATCGCGCCTTTTGGTTTGCCTGTGGTGCCGGAGGTGTAGAGCTGGATCGCGATGTCCTGCCTGTCGATGTCGACCTTCGGATCGGCGCTGCTCTGCGCGTCGCGCCAGGCCGCATAGTCCTGCCAGCCCGCCGCGCCGCCGCCTTCAGTGGCGATGAAGCTGCGGACACTCGGAAGCTGCGATTGGATGTTGCGGATCTGCTCGACGCACTCCGGCCCGACGAACAGCACCGGTGCCCTGCAGTCTTCGACGATGAAGGCGATTTCCGGTGCGGCCAGCCGCCAGTTCACCGGCGCCATCACCACATTGGCCTTCATCGCGCCCAGCAGCAGCTCGGCCTTCGAATTCAAAGGCGATGGCATCGCCGCGGGTCTTGGCCCGCGCGCGCAGCATGTCTGCAAGGTCTGCCGGTTCCTGGAAGTCGGACATGTTTCTCCTGTGGCTTTTGTTTTTTGTTGTCGTGACACTGCTCGTCATTGCGAGGAGCGTTAGCGACGAAGCAATCCAGACTTCATCTTTACGAACTCCCAATGGATTGCTTCGCTTCGCTCGCAATGACGGGGAGGGGACGCGTATCGATCACCCCCGCGCGGCGCGGTCCTTTTCGTTCTGCGCCTTGATCGACTCGCGCGCCCTGGTCCAGTCGGCGTCGGACCAGTTGCGCAACTCATAAAAGTTTCCGCCCGTGGCCAGTGCCTGGCCGCCATCCATCGCGATGGTCTCGCCGTTGATCCAGTCGCAGCCGCCCGAAATCAGGAACACCGCGAGGTTCTGCAGTTCCTCCATTTTGCCAACGCGGCCCATCGGATTTCTTGCAATGGTGCGCGCGCCGGGTTCATCGCCGGGATTGAGGCGCTTGCTCATGCCCTCGGTCGGGATTTCGCCGGGCGCAATGGTGTTGAGCCGGATGCCATAGCGTCCCCATTCCATCGCCAGCGACATGGTCATGGCATGGATCGCGGATTTGCTCATCGCCGATGGCACCACATAGGGGCTGCCGTTCCGCACCCACGTCACGGTGATCGACACCACATTGCCGGGATGCTTGCCGGCGATCCAGCGCCGGCCCACCGCGTGCGTCACATAGAATGTGCCATGCATGACGATGTTGGCGATCGCATCGAAGCCGCGCGGCGTAAGGTCCTGGGTGCGCGACACGAAATTGCCGGCGGCGTTGTTGATGAGGTCGGTGAGGGGGCCTTCGGTGAAGATGGTCTCGATCATCTCATCGACCGCGAGCGGGTTTCTGATGTCGACGCCGTGGCTTGTGACCCTGCCGCCATGGAGGTCCATCAATTCGGTCGCGGTTTCGTCGCAGACGCTCTTTCGACGGCCGCAGATATGAACCTCGGCGCCTAGCTCGAGGAAGCGCGCGGCCATCGATTTGCCGAGCCCGGTTCCGCCGCCGGTGACCAGAATGCGCCGCCCGGCAAGAAGCTGTTCGTTGAACATCTGTTGTTTCCACCCTGGAAAATTGTCTGTTAATTGGTTGATTGACTAAATCCGGACAACGCCTTTCTGTAAAGCGGCAACAACGAAGAAGAGCAGGGGGAGAACTCTCATGGATGATCGCGTCAAGGTCACGATGTCGGATGGTATCGCCGAGGTCCGGCTGGTGCGGGCGGACAAGATGAACGCGCTCGATGCCGCGATGTTCGACGCACTGGTCGCAACCAGCGGCCGGCTCGCCCACGAAAAAGGACTGCGGGCGGTGGTGTTATCGGGCGAGGGGCGGGCTTTTTGCGCCGGCCTCGACATGGGGCGCTTTGCGGCGATGAACGAGAAGGGCGGTAACGGGGTAGCGGGCGGCGAAAGCCGCGATCTGACCGCGCGTACCCATGGACTGGCCAATTTCCCGCAGCAGGCGGTATGGGGATGGCGGCAGCTGCCGGTGCCGGTGATTGCCGCGATTCAGGGCGTGGCGTTCGGCGGCGGCTTTCAGCTCGCGCTCGGCGCCGACATGCGGTTTCTCGCGCCCGACGCGCGGATGTCGATCATGGAGATCAAATGGGGGCTGGTGCCTGATATGGCGGGGACGCCGATCCTGGCGAGTCTCGTGCGTGACGATATCCTGCGCGAGCTGACCTATACCGGGCGGATCTTTTCCGCGCAGGAAGCCCTGAGCTACGGTCTCGCGACGCGCATCTGCGATGACCCGCGCGCCGCTGCGTTTGAGGTCGCGCGCGAAATCGCCGGCAAAAGCCCCGAGGCGATCCGCGCCGCCAAGCGCATGCTGAACAATCTGGCCATCGATCCCGGCCCGGCGCTATTGGCCGAATCCGTCGAGCAGATGAAACTGATGGGTGGCGCCAATCAGCTCGAGGCGGTCCGCGCCAACATCGACAAGCGCGCGCCGCGCTTCGCGGATGTTTGACGGCGACAAGCCACCGAACATAAAGTGGTCATTGCGAGCCAACGGGTCGGCGCAAAGCGCCGCCCGATGACAGGCTCCGCGAAGCAATCCATTGGCCGCGAGCAGGTCTGGATCTTCGTCGCTTCGCTCCTCGCAAGATCGACACCATCTTCATGGTGCCGACCATGTTCATCCGGTTGCTGAAGCTGCCGGAAGAGGTGCGCAAGAAGTATGACACCTCGTCGCTGCGCCACGTTGTTCATGCCGCGGCGCCATGCCCCGCCAAGGCCAAGCGCGCGATGATCGAATGGTGGGGCCGGTGATCTGTGAATATTACGGCAGCACCCCGGCCGCATTTTTTTTTGCAAGGAGCTGGGGCCACTATCCGGTCAATAATAAACGGTAGGGTTGTGGGTCCCCGCTTTTCGCGGGGACGACCAGATAGGATCGCCCTTTTCTTGGACTTGCACCGGGCTTGAAAAGTTGCGACTCAGGAGCGGCCGGGCAAGTTTCTGGAGTAGCCAGCCATGTCTTCCCAGATCGTGCCTTCCGATAGCGACGTGCGTTCCAACCGGGGCGATGATATCGCCGCCATCGAAGCGGACGCGCGGCTGCGTGAAGACATCCGGCTGCTCGGACGCATCCTCGGCGACACCGTGCGCGATCAGGAAGGCGCCGACGTGTTCGAACTGGTCGAACGCATTCGGCAGACCTCGATCCGGTTCCACCGGGATGAGGACAAGCCGGCGCGGCATGAACTGGAGATCATCCTCGACGGCATGTCGATCAGCCAAACCGTGCGCATCGTCCGTGCCTTCAGCTATTTCTCGCATCTTGCCAATATCGCCGAAGATCAGAACAACATCCGGCAGATGCGGGCACGCTCCACCGCCGCCGGATCGCCGCGCTCGGGGACGCTGGCGCTGACCTTGTCGCATGCGCGCGCGGCCGGCTTTTCCGCGGCCGATCTGCGCCGGTTTTTCGAAGGAGCACTGGTCAGCCCGGTGCTGACCGCGCACCCCACGGAAGTTCGCCGCAAGAGCACCATCGACCGTGAGATGGAAATTGCCGCGCTATTGGACCGGCGCGAGCGGGTCCAGGTCACGTCGGAGGAACGCGAGGCGGACGGCGAGCAGTTGCGCCGCGCGGTGCTGACGCTGTGGCAGACCAATCTGTTGCGCCGTACCAAGCTCACGGTGCTTGACGAGGTCGCCAACGGCCTCTCGTTTTATGATTACACCTTCCTGCATGAGGTGCCGCGGCTGCATAGTGCGCTGGAGGACCGGCTGAACCAGGTGGATGACGGCCCGCGCGGAGAGCTGGCGTCTTTCCTAAGGATAGGAAGCTGGATCGGCGGCGATCGCGACGGCCATCCGTTCGTGACAGCGGAAGTGATGCGCGGAACCTTGCGCCTGCAGAGCAGCCGCATATTGCGCTTTTACCTCGAGGAGTTGCACGTCCTCGGCGGCGAACTGTCGCTCGCGGCGCATCTTGCCGATGTCTCGAAGGATTTGCGTGCGCTCGCCGGGCGCTCGCCCGACACTTCGCCGCATCGAAGCGGCGAGCTTTACCGGCTGGCGGTGTCCGGCATTTTTGCCCGGCTGACGGCGACGGCATTGAAGCTGGATGTTGAAACCACCCGGCCGCCGGTCGGAGCTGCGGCTCCCTATGATAGTGTGAAGGAATTCAAAGCCGACCTCGATGTGCTCCATCGATCGCTGGTTTCAAACAATTCGGGCGTGATCGCGCGCGGACGGCTGCGGCACTTGCGCCGGGCGGTGGATTGTTTCGGGTTTCACCTCGCAAGTCTCGACATGCGGCAAAACTCCGCGGTGCACGAACGCACGGTCGCAGAATTGCTCGACGCCGCGACACCCGGCACGTCCTATCTGGCGCTGAGCGAAGAGGCGCGCATCGCGCTGCTCTCGAATGAGTTGCGCAACGCTCGGCCGCTGACCTCGGCATTCGTCAAATACTCCGACGAGACGCTGGGCGAACTCGCGGTATTTCATGCCGCTGCCGAAGCGCATTCGAAATTCGGCGCGTTTGTGATCCCGCAATGCATCATCTCGATGTGCAAGGGCATGTCGGACATGCTGGAGGTCGCGCTGCTGTTGAAAGAGGCCGGACTCGTCGATCCCTCCGGCCGCAGCGTGATCAACATCGTGCCGCTGTTCGAGACCATCGAGGATTTGCAGGCGTCCGCCTCCATCATGGACCGGATGTTGTCGCTGCACGATTACCGCAAGCTGGTGGACAGCCGCGGCGGCGTGCAGGAGGTGATGCTTGGCTATTCCGACAGCAACAAGGACGGCGGTTTTGTCACGTCGGGCTGGGAGCTCTACAAGGCCGAGATTGGCCTGGTCGAAGTGTTCGAGCGCCACCATGTTCGCCTGCGCCTGTTCCATGGCCGCGGCGGCTCGGTCGGCCGCGGCGGTGGGCCCAGCTATGACGCCATCATTGCGCAGCCCGGCGGCGCGGTGAACGGTCAGATCAGGATCACCGAGCAGGGCGAAATCATCTCCAGCAAATATTCCAATGCCGAAGTCGGTCGCAACAATCTGGAAATTCTCGCAGCCGGCACGCTCGAGGCGAGCCTGCTGCAGCCAAAGCACAGCGCGCCGCGCAGTGAGTATTTGGAAGCGATGGAGCAATTATCGGCGCTGGCCTTCAAGGCCTATCGCGGGCTGGTCTACGAAACCGACGGTTTTGCGGATTATTTCTGGGCTTCCACCGTCATCACTGAAATCTCCACGCTGAACATCGGCAGCCGTCCGGCGTCGCGCAAGAAAACCCGTGAGATCGAGGACCTCCGCGCCATTCCCTGGGTGTTCAGCTGGGCGCAATGCCGGCTGATGCTGCCGGGCTGGTATGGCTTCGGCAGCGCGGTCGAGGTCTGGATGGCGGAACATCCCGACAAGGGCATGCCGTTCCTGAAAGAGCTCTATCGCGAGTGGCCGTTCTTCCGCACGTTGTTGTCGAACATGGACATGGTGCTGGCCAAGAGCTCGATCGCGATCGCTTCGCGCTATGCCGAACTGGTGCCGGACACGAAATTGCGCGAAAATATCTTCGGACGCATCCGCCGGGAATGGCATCTCTCGATCGAGACGCTATTGGACATCATGGGGCAGGACCGCTTGCTGCAAGGCAATCCGCTGCTGGAGCGCTCAATCCGCAATCGCTTTCCCTATCTCGATCCGCTCAACCATGTGCAGGTTGAACTCTTGAAGGAGCATCGCGCGCAGAATCCGGACGAACAGGTGCTGCGTGGGATTCAGATTACCATCAACGGGATTTCGGCCGGGTTGAGGAACAGCGGTTGAAGCGCGAATAGCGAATGGCGAGTAGCGAATGGAAAATCCCCATTCGCGATTCGCCACTCCCTATTCGCTGGCTTCATGGCTTCATTGCACCCTGCGCACTCGTGTAGACTGCGTAGAGCGACGACGAGCCGCAGATGTAAAGTCTATTTCGCTGCTGACCGCCGAAGCACAGGTTGGCGACGGTTTCCGGTATGTGAATCTTGCCGAGCAGATCGCCGTCAGCAGTGTAACAGCGCACGCCGTCCTCGTTGGGATCGCCCCAACCCACGGAGCACCAAAGACGCCCGGCGGTGTCACAGCGCAGCCCGTCGGTAATGCTGGGCTTGGGGATTTCCGCAAAGACTTTGCTGTTCGACACCTTTCCGGCCGCCACATCCAGGTCGAACACGCGGATATGCGACGGGTTGTCCGGCCCGTCCGTAAAGCCGGTGTCGCAGACATAGAGCTTCTTCTCGTCAGGCGAGAGGCAAAGGCCGTTGGGCTCCACGAAGTCATCGACGACGACCTTGATGTCACCAGATTTCGGATCCACCCGGTAGACGTTTTTCTTTTCCTGCTCAGGGTCGGCTTTGATGCCCTCATAATAGCCGCCGATACCGTAGGCTGGGTCGCAGAACCAGATCGAATCATCGGCAGCGACAACCAGGTCGTTCGGCGAGTTCAGCTTCTTGCCATTATACTTGTCGGCGATAATGGTGATCGAGCCGTCGAGTTCGGTCCGGGTGACCCGTCGGCCGCTGTGTTCGCAAGTGAGCAGGCGTCCTTGCCGATCGATGGTGTTGCCGTTCGAGTTCATCGATGGCTGGCGGTATACGCTCACGTGACCGTCATCCTCCGAGAAGCGCATGATGCGGTTGTTGGGAATGTCGCTGAACAGCACGTAGCGGCCAGCCGGGAAGTAAACCGGTCCCTCGGCCCAGCGGAACCCGGTTGCGACGCGCTCAACCGCCATGGTGCCGGCGAAGGCCGGGAAACCGGTAGGCCCGAACGAAACCTTGGGCTTTTTCATAGACTCCAGGCGGGAATCCGGATAGCGGGCCCCGGGTAGCGGCCCCAAGGGCAGCGGGGTTTGCAGGGTTGGGGCACCCGTTTGGCCGAATGGCGCTACGGTCGCCGCAGAGGCCGTTTTCATGGTCACGGCTGTTGCGGCCAGCGCCGCAGCGCCCTTGAACAGTTTGCGGCGATCGAAACCACCGGCTTGAGCGTGAGGGGCGGGCAAACTTGGTAGATTTGTCATGATTTCCTCCCATATTTTTTTGTTGGGAGGAAATCCTGAGCCCGCAATCGGGCATAAAGCAGGCGGATTTTAGGACAACCCGACATCGCGGGCAGGCGTACATCCCGGTCGTCCCTGCGAACGCATGCGTTCGCAGGGACGACGCGCAGGGTGCAGCGCGTCCTGCTAAATCGCGTCCCAGTTGAAAACATCCGCCGAGCGGTCGAGCTGGTAGAATGACGACTTCAGCGCCGGGATGCCGTGCTCGGCGAGGGTCTGCGGCGTCCAGCCTTCGGCGCGATGGACCGAGCGCAGCGGGCGCGACTGGCTCATCAGGAAAATCTCGTTCATCCGCACCGCGAAAATCTGTCCGGTGACGTCCTTGGCGGCGTCGCTGAGCAGGAAGGCGCAAACCGGCGCGATCTTTTCCGGACCCATCTGCTGAATCTTGGCCACCCGCGCTTTCTCGGCCTCGGTCTCGGTCGGAATGGTTCCGATCAGCCGGCTCCAGGCGAACGGCGAGACGCAATTCGAGCGCACGTTGTAGCGGTTCATGTCGAGCGCGATCGATTTCGACAGCCCGACGATGCCGAGTTTTGCGGCCGCGTAATTGGCCTGGCCGAAATTGCCGACCAGGCCGGAGGTCGAGGTGAAGTGAACGAACGAGCCGCTTTCCTGCTCGCGGAACAGCCGCGCTGCCGCGTGCGCGACATAGAACGAACCCATCAGGTGCACCTTGATCACGGACTCGAAGGCGTCGATGCTCATCTTGTGGAAGATCGCGTCGCGCAGGATGCCGGCATTGTTGACCACGCCGTCGAGCTTGCCGTAGGTGTCGACCGCCATCTTGACGATCCTGCTGGCGGGGATCGCCTCGGCGACGGTTTCGAAATTGGCGATGGCCGTGCCGCCGCGCTTCTTGATTTCCTCGACCACTTCTTCCGCCGGCGTGGCGCTCGTTCCCGAACCGTCGGCGGCGACACCGGGATCGTTGACCACGACCTTGGCGCCTTCAGCGGCGCAGAGCAGCGCGATCTCGCGGCCGATCCCGCGCCCGGCGCCGGTGACGATGACGACTTTATCCTGCAGTGATTTGGTGCTGGCCATGGTGCTTCTCCCGTTGTTTCTTCGTCATTCCGGGGCGCGCGAAGCGCGAACCCGGAATCTCGAGATTCCCCGATGTGCAATCGCACATCTGTGGTCTGGTCCTGCGGACCATCCCGGAATGACGGCGGCTATTACCGTTCGTTCGTAAAAATAATCGTGCCACTCGCCCCGAACATGCCGCCGACGCCGTGGCAGACCGAAATCTTCGCGCCCGGCACCTGCGCCGGCGCGATGCCGCGCATTTGCCGTACGCTCTCCTGCAGCGCATACATGCCGTACATGCCGGAATGCATGTAGCTGAGACCGCCGCCGTTGGTATTCAGCGGCAGCTTCCCGCCGGGTCTGGTGTTGCCGTCGGCAATGAACTTGCCGGTCTCTTCATGCGGCATGAAGCCGAGATCGCCAAGGCCATACAGCGGCAGATGCGCAAACGCGTCGTAGATCATCAGGTGGTCGACATCCCCATGGGTGATGCCGGCCTCCTTGAAGGCGAGCGGGCCCGCGACCCTGAACGCGCGCGAGCTGTCGAAGGTCTGCATCTGGCTGACCATCGGCGTTTCCACGCTCTCGCCTGATCCAAGGATATAGACCGGCTTGGTCTTGAAATCCTTGGCGCGGTCGGCCGAGGTCAGGATCAGCGCGCCGCCGCCGTCGGTGACGAGGCAGCACTGCAGGATGCGGAACGGATAGGCGATCATCCGCGAGTTCAGCACATCCTCGACCGTGATCGGCGCCTTCATGGTGGCGCGCGGATTCTTCGCGGCCCATTCACGCTGCACCACCGCGACCATCGCGATCTGCTCATGGGTGATGCCATGGGTCTTCATGTAGCGCAGCACCGGGATCGGAAACATGCTGGGCGGCCCGTAGACGCCGAATGGCGCTTCGAATTGGCCGTTCAGGCTGTCCGCCGGCGTCGAACGCGGCTGCTTGCCGATCATCGACTTGCCGCTCTCGGCGTGGGTAATCAGCACGGTCTTGCAAAGCCCGGCCTCGATCGCGGCCGCCGCGTGGCGGACGTGAAGCATGAACGAGCATCCGCCGACCGACGTGCCGTCGACCCAGGTCGGCGTGATGCCGAGGTAATGCGCAATCTGTTGCGGCGTCTCGACCGCGGTAGCGATGCCGTCAATATCGGACAGCTTCAACCCGGCATCGGCGAGGGCGTTCAGCGCCGCGTCCGCATGCAACTGGATCTGTGAGACGTTCGGGATGACGCCGAGTTCGGTGGTCTCGGCAGCGCCGACAACGGCGACCTGGTTTCTGCGCATGATGCTTAGCCCTTGGCCGGACGGAACAAGGGAAGGGTGATCTTGTCGTCGAGCTTTTCGAACGCGACTTCGAGCTTCATGTCGAGTTCGAGTGCCTCCGGCGTCTGCGGACAATCGATGATGTTGCTCATCATCCGCGGTCCTTCTTCCAATTCCACCACGGCAATCGCGTAAGGCGGCGTGAAACCGGGTGCGGCCGGGCGATGGTTGATGACGTAACTGTAGAGCGTCGCCTTGCCGCTGGCTTTGAACATGCTGACCTTGCGCGAGGCGCAGGCCGGGCAGAACGGTCGCGGCGGGAAATAGACATTGGCGCAGGCATCGCAGCGCTGCAGGCGCAGCTCGCCTGCCTGCGTGCCGTCCCAGAAATGCTGGGTTTCCGGTGTCGGTTTCGGTCGCGCGCGCGTTGGCTCGGCCATATCTGCCATTTCCTCCCCTGGGGGATCGGGCCGCGGGGCCCGCTGTTGCGATCTTGATGCGACAATTGACCATGGGGCGTCAACGGTCCAGCCGACCTGCTGCATGGCGCGTATTCCGGCACACGCACAATCCGTCTCCCGGAACGCTTGTATGCTTTCGATCTCCCGCGCTAGGGTGCTTGTCATTGCGGCAACTCCTCACCAGGAATGGCGACGCTGCGCGGGAGGCAGAGGGTGCGAACGATTCGAATAGGATCCGGCGCCGGATATTCGGGCGATCGCATCGAGCCCGCGGTTGAACTGGCCGAAAAGGGCGATATCCAGTATCTGGTATTCGAGTGTCTGGGCGAGCGCACCGTCGCTCTGGCGCAGCAGGCGCGCATGAAAAATCCTGACGGCGGATACGATCCGCTGCTCGAGGAGCGGATGCGCGCGGTGCTGCCTATCTGCGTGCCTAAGGGAATCAAGATCGTCACCAACATGGGCGCGGCCAATCCCGTTGCGGCGGCGCGCAAGACCGCCGAGATCGCGAGATCGCTCGGGCTCGCGTCGCTGAAGATCGCTGCTGTCGTCGGCGACGACGTGCTCGATGCCTGCAAGGACGCTGACCTGGACATCATGGAATTCGACGGCACCATCAAACAGCTCGGTAACCGGCTGTTGTCGGCCAACGCCTATCTCGGCGCCGAACCGATCGCGGAGGCGCTGACCGGCGGCGCCGATATCGTGATCACCGGGCGCGCGTCGGATCCGGCGCTGTTTCTGGCGCCAATGATTCATGCCTTCGGCTGGGCGATGGACGACTGGGATTTGCTCGGGCAGGGCACCGTCGCCGGGCATTTGCTGGAATGCGCGGGCCAGATTACCGGCGGTTACTTCGCCGACCCCGGCTACAAGGATATCCCCGATCTGGCGCGGCTCGGCTTTCCGATCGGCGAGGTCGGCGAAGACGGCAGCCTTGTGATCACCAAGGTCGCGGGTTCCGGCGGCGCGGTGACGGCGCAGACCTGCAAGGAGCAGCTGCTCTACGAGGTGCACGATCCCAAACGCTATATTCAGCCGGACGTGGTCGCGGATTTTTCGCAGGTGACCGTCGAGGAGATCGCACCGGACCGCGTGCGCGTCAGCGGCGGGCGCGGCACCAAGCGTACCGACACGCTGAAGGTCTCGGTCGGCTATGTCGACAGTTTTATTGGCGAGGGGCAGATTTCCTATGCCGGGCCCGGCGCATTGGCACGCGGGCGGCTGGCGCTGGACATCGTTCGGGA
>WNGL01006172.1_pt1 | contig 14172 bp, 16 predicted proteins | sample 5400591 | NCBI WGS metagenome assembly WNGL01 (sample SAMN13153377, study PRJNA577476) | soil metagenome | isolation source: 80 cm soil or saprolite under Garry oak tree replicate 1 | place: USA:California | collected 2016-06-15
CGGTCGCGACTCTGGCGGCGGCGCAGGAGGACGGCGCCTTCCCCGGCCCGCCACGGCGGCGTTCGGTCCGGGCGACGAGATCGTCGCGACAGAGCCGCACCACGATGTGCCCGACCTCGAGAGGCCGACACCGCTAAGTGACCGGCATTGGAGCTCGCCCTAGTTCCCGTTCCCGGTGCCCGACCCCGGATCGTCCGTGCGTTCCCTCTCAGCGTGGAGCGGGCCGAGCCGCCCGCCCAGGTAGGCGGCGAGCGCGTCGGCCGCGGTGCCGCGCGCGCCGCCATGGACCGGCACGCCCAGTTTCGCGAGCCTCCCGAGCGCGTCGGGCTCGATGAGCGAGACGATGAGGAGGTCGACGGGGGTGTCCTCGAGCTCCCCGCACGGATCGCAGCCGCGTTCCTTCCGCCGCTCCGCCGAGTTGGGGATGCCGCGGCACGCGAAGGTGGCCGAGTCCACCAGGAGGAACACGGGAGCGGAGGCGAACCCGTCGAAGACCGGGCTCCGGAGACCGAGGTCCTCGGCGACGGGCACGCAGACGATCTTCATGCGGCCGCCTCCCTCCCCGCGATCGAGCGCTAGAAGTCGTCCTTCTTGCGCTCGTGCACGTTCAGCTTGTCGAACCAGAGCTCCGCGCTCCGGAGCTTGCGCTTCTCGATCTCGGCCTTCGGGTAGCCGAGCTCCTCGAAGGGCATCACGCCCTCGGCCACGTGGCAGCGATCGCAGGAGAGCGCCTTCTCCTTCGTGACCAGGTGGCTGTTCGCGAAGTAGACCGTCTGCCACCCGGGGACCGGCTTGTAGTCCTTGATGCCGAGGGTGTTCGCGGCCGAGGCGACGCCGGCGAGCGTGTCGCCGGTCGCGGTCGGCTGGGCGAAGTCCATGGAGAGGAGCTTCCCCGTCTTGGCGTCGTAGTAGGCGCGGCCCTGGTAGATCTTGAAGGGGGTGATCTTGCTCGCCTTGTCCTTGCGGTCGCCCTTCGGGCCGATCCGGTGCGGCGTGTTCTCGACCGTCCCGTTGAACCAGGCGTAGACCGGCCTCGTGGAGCTCGGGTCGCGGCGGATGGTGGTGGGCTCCCAGAAGCCGGTCGCGGAGTCCTTCGTCCACTTCGTGAAGTCCTTGGCCACGGCGCCGCCGGTGGTGGGGATGTGGCAGGTCTGGCAGGCGACGCGGGCCACGTGGGCGTCGTAGTCGGCGTCGTTGTGCGGCTTGTCGCCGTGGCAGCCCGCGCAGGAGAGGCGGACGCCGTCGTTGGCCCAGTTGTTCGGGTCGAAGCCGGTGGGAATCTTGTGGCCCTTGGCCTCGTGGCAGTCCACGCAGACCATTTCCTTCTTGGCGTGGACGTCGTGCTCGGCGTCGAAGGCGAACCCGCGCTTGATGAGCTGGCCGCCGCCCGCGCTCTCGTGGCAGGTCATGCAGTTCTTGACGGTCGGCTTGCCCACCGCGGCGGCCGCCTCCACGCTGCGATCCTGGCCGATGGCGAACTTGCCGTCCGGCGTCTTGTACGGCTTGCGCTTCGAGTAGTCGTACTTCGACGAGTGGCAGACCAGGCAGTCGATGGCGGCCTCGGCCTCGGCGCCCGTCGACCCGACGCCGGAGAGGTGGTTCCCGGGGTGGCAGGCGTTGCAGCCGGTGATCTTGGTCTTGCCCTTGTCGTTCGGCGGGATCTGCTTCAGGTCGTTGACGATGTCGTTGCCGTTGCAGAACGTGTAGATGCGGTTCTTCATCCCGTACTCGACCTTCGGGTCGAGCCCGTCCACGTTCGTGACCTTCGAGGCGTGCTTCCAGTGGACGGAGTCGAGGAAGGCCCGCGCCACGCCCTGGTGGCACCGCTCGCAGGTGGCAGGGCCCTGGTAGCCGCCCTCGAGGGCCTTGGCCAGGCCCGCGTGCGGATCCTTCTTCGCCTGCGGCGCCGCCTTCGCGGCCTCCTCCGCGCGGACGGAGACGGGGAGCGCGGCGAGCACGGCAAGCAGGGCGGCGGTACGGAGCTTCGTCGTCATTGATGCACCTTCGGTGATGTGCGTGGGTCGGGACGGGCCCCGGCGGCCGCGAGGGCCACCGGGGCGGGAAACCTTCCGGCGTGCGCCGGCCCCTCGGCTCAGCAGCCGGCGGCCTTCTTGAAGTAGGTGGCGAAGTTCTTCGCGCCCTGCTTCTCGTACTTGCACTTGATCTCGTCGCCGACCGAGATGCGGTGATCCTTGAACTTGTCGAGCGTCACCTTGTCCTCGACGGCGATGTCGGTGGGCGCGCCGCTCTTCGAGTCCTTCAGGGTGGCGACGGCGGAGGCGCCGTCCTTGGCGATGTCGAGCTTGGCGACGACCCCGAGGAGCTTCTCCTCGGCGAGCGCGACGGTGCTGGTCGCGAGGGTGAAGGCGATGGCGAGGGAAAGGGCAGCGACGAGCTTCTTCATGGGACTCTCCTTGATCGGGACGGCAGTGGACCGCGGCGCCTACGGCGTCGCGGAGGTGGGGAGGGCGAGGGTGGCGATGGCGACGACGCAGAGCGCGGCGAGCCCGGCGAACACCCAGCGGCGGGAGCGCCCGGGGGCGGCCGCGGCCCGGCCCGAGACGCGGGCCTCGATCCGCTCGGCCGCGACGAACGCGCCGAGGGCGAGGACCACCACCATCGCGGCGATCACCGCCGGCGGGAGGTGGAGCCACTTCGAGAGGGTGAAGGCGCCGAGCCTGCCGGAGTTCTGGAAGCCGCCCAGCCTGGGCTCGACCTCGGCGTACACCAGCGACCCGACGACGACGCCGGCGACCGTGGCGAGGCCGTCGAGCTTGCCGGACGCGGTCGCCACGAACGAGGTGCCAGGGCAGTAGCCCGACATCACGAAGCCGGCGCCGAGGACGAGGCCGCCGACGATCATGGGCCAGAGGAAGGTCGGGTAGTTGAACTGCACCGCCTCGAGGTCGAGCACCCCGACGCCCGAGAGGATCACCGCCCCGAGCATGGCGGCGACGATGCCGGTGAACATCACCTTCAGGACCGTCATGTCGCGGCCGTAGAACTGGCCCACCAGCTTCTGGGCGCGGCCGAACCCGGCCCGCTCCAGCACGAACCCGAAGGCCACACCCACGGCGACGGCGACGGCGAGCCCGACCGTGCGCGGGGTGCCGGAGAGCGAGTCGAAATCAGCGAGATACGAGATCGGGAACATCATCGCCACTGCCTCCTCACGAAGTACGCGACGGCGTAGCCGCCCGCGAAGACCGAGAGCATGAAGGCCCAGGAGCCGACTGACTGGACCGCGCCGCCGGAGAGCGCCTGGCCGGAGGTGCAGCCGCGCGTGAGCTTCGCGGCGAAGCCCATGAGAACCCCACCGGCGATCGCCAGCGCGATTCGGGCTCCCGACCCGAACGTCGGGCCCTTCAGCACCTCGCGCCGCAGCCGCCCGGACGTCCACGCGGCGAGGACGCCGCCCAGGACGATGCCGAGCACCTCGAAGACCAGCCAGTCGTTCAGCGGGTGGTGGTCCTCCATCGCGCCTGCCATGGCCGGCACGGCGCCGGCGTGGGCTGGGGCGACGACGCTCGTCGCCCAGACGCCCAGGCGGAAGCTCGCCCCGGAGGCGCCAACCCCCTTGCCCATCACGAGGTAGGTCGCGAGGACCACCGCGCCGAGCGCCAGGCCGGCGAGGTACGGGTTCCAGAACTTCTCGGGATTTCTCTCCATCGTCGCTCCCCGCCGCGACGTCGCGCGGCGCATGCATAGCGACGTTTGCGCGCGCCGTGCCTGCGACGCTGCAAACGTGATATCAGGTGGTTGCATCGTTTCAGCGGGTCGCATCGCAACGTTTCACGTCTCATAGGGTCTCACGTCGTGTCGAGACGTTTCAGGAGGTGACACATGGCCGTCGAACCGCCGGACATCGAAGCTTCATGCGCCCTGCCCGGCGCCGACCACGAGCGCCTCTTCTCGGCGGTGAACGCGGCGTTCGGCTCGCTGGGGCGGGCGTGCATGGCGCTCGACGGTGACTTCCGGGTCCGGTACGCGTCGGATCTGTTCGACACGCTGCTCGGCCCGGGGGCGGCGGCGCGGCTGCGCGGCACGCCGGTCGAGTCGATCCTCGGGGCGGAGATGTTCGGGCCCGACGGACCCCTCCGCCAGTCGCTCGTCGCCGGCGAGAAGCGCGAGGGCTGGCGCGCCGTCCTGGTCGGTGACGGAACCGAGGCGCGCCTCATGTCCGTCTCGGCCGCTCCGCTCCTCCGCGACCGGCACGGCGTCTGCGACCCTGCCGCCCGCTACCTCCTCGTGCTCCGCCCGGCGGAGGACGCCACCCTCGAGGCGAGCGCCCCCATCGCTGGCTTCGGCCTCATCGCGCGGTCCCAGGCGATGGCGCGCGTGTTCCGGCTCATCGACACGCTCCAGCACAGCGAGTCCACGGTCCTCATCACCGGCGAGAGCGGGACCGGCAAGGAGGTCACCGCCCGGATCATCCACGCCAACTCGCCACGGCGGAGCGGACCGTTCGTGGCGGTGAACGCGGCGGCGCTCCCGGGCGAGCTCATGGAGAGCGAGCTGTTCGGCCACGTGCGCGGCGCGTTCACCGGCGCGGTGCGCGATCGCGTGGGCCGGTTCGAGGCGGCGAACCACGGAACGCTCTTCCTCGACGAGGTCGGCGACGTCCCCATGCACCTTCAGGTGAAGCTCCTCCGGGTCCTCCAGGAGCACACCTACGAGCGCGTCGGCGACAGCGAATCCCACCCCACCACCGCGCGCATCATCGCCGCGACGAACAAGAACCTCCGCCGCGCCGTCGCGGAGGGGCGGTTCCGAGAGGACCTCTACTACCGCCTGCGCGTCTTCCCCGTCGAGGTCCCTCCCCTCCGCTCCCGGCGCGAGGACATCGAGCCCATCGCGCGGCTGCTCCTCTCCCGCGCCTGCGCGCGCACCGGCCGCGCGGTCCGGCTCGCTCCCGAGGCGGTGCGCGTCCTCCTCTCCTACGAGTGGCCCGGGAACGTGCGCGAGCTCGAGAACGCGCTCGAGTTCGCCGCCACCGTGGCGCGGGGCCAGACGCTCCAGCCCGAGGACCTTCCACGCGAGATCCTCGCCGCCGACGACGCCGGCGGGGGCGAGGCGGGCGAGCCCCCGGCGCCGCGCTCCGCGCCGGCCCGGCATGGCGGGTCGCGATCGGCGGTCCTGCCGAGGCGCGCCTCGCCCGGAGACCGCGAGGCGATCCTCCAGGCGCTCGAGGCGCACGCCTGGAACCGGGTCGACACCGCGACCGCCCTGGGCATGAGCCGCAGCACGCTGTGGCGCCGGATGCGATCGCTCGGGATGGAGTGAGCCGATGTGCGCCGTGGAGAATCTTCCACCCCGACCGGGGCTCCAACGCATGAGCGATCCCGTGCCCGACGCCGACGACCTGCCCCCCGCCCGCCCCGCTCTCGCGCGCGCGCTCGAGGCCCGCTACGGGCTGCTCGCGGCCTCGGCCGGATCGCTCTCGTGTGGCGACGCCCTCGGGGCGGCCGCTCCGCTCCCCGGCGAGACGGTGATCGACCTCGGCTGCGGCCGCGGCGGCGACGTCCTGCGCGCGGCCGCGCTCGTCGGGCCCACCGGGCTCGCCGTCGGCGTGGACGGGAACGAGGCCATGCTCACGAAGGCGCGCGAGGCGACCGCCGGCACCCCCGGCGCGTGGTTCGTCCAAGGCGACCTCGCCGCGGTGCCCCTCCCCGCCGCCCGCGCCGACGTGCTGATCTCGAGCTGCGCCGTGAACCACGCGCCGGACAAGGCCGCGGTCTACCGCGAGATCCACCGGCTGCTCAGGCCCGGCGGGCGCTTCGCGGTCGCGGACGTCGTCTCGGAGCAGGCGCTCCCGGACGAGGTCCGGAGCGACCCCGCGGCGTGGGCCGCCTGTTACGGGGGCGCCATCCCGGAGCGGGAGTACCTCGAGGCGATCGCCCGCGCCGGCTTCTCCGACGTGCGCGTCGTCCGACGCACCGCGCCCTACGAGCGCGGCGGCGTGCGCGTCCTCTCGATCACGGTCGTGGGCACGCGCTGAAGCCCCACGGAGATCGCATGCGGCTCTCCCGCTTCGCCATCGTCGCGCCGGTCTCTGGCTCGGACCGGGTCCTCCTCGTGCAGCCGCTCACCGGACAGGCCGCGCTCCTCGAGCGCGACGCCGCCGGGGCACTGCCGCGCCTCGGCGACGGCGGGGCGCTCCCGCCCTCCCTCGACGAGCGGGTGTTGCGTGAGGCGGGCTTCGTCGTCGAATCCGACGAGGAGGATCGGGCCCTGCGCGCGGCTGCGCTGTCCGAGTGGGCCTCGGAGGCCGAGAAGACCCCCACCCAGCTCGTCGTCGTCCCGAGCTTCGGCTGCAACCTCGCCTGCACCTACTGCTACCAGGAGACCTTCGACCCCGCGAACGCCGGCCTGATGCGCCCGGAGGTGGTGGACGCGTTCTTCGCGTACGTGGATCGGCACCACGCGGCGGAGCGGCCTCGCCCGTTCGTGACCCTGTTCGGCGGCGAGCCGCTCCGGGACACCCGGCCCCACCACGACCTCGTCGGCCGGTTCCTGGCCGGCGCCCGCGCGCGCGGGCTCGAGGTTGCGGCGGTGACGAACGGCCACGACCTCGAGGCCTTCCTCCCGACCCTCGTGGAGGGGCCGGTGAAGGAGGTGCAGGTGACGCTCGACGGCCCGCGCGCCGTGCACGACCGGCGGCGTCCGCACGCGAACGGCACGGGGACCTTCGACCGGATCGTGCGCGGCATCGACGGCCTCGTCTCCGCGGGCGTGCCGGTGAATCTCAGGGTGGTGGCGGATCGCGAGAACCTCGACGCGCTGCCGGAGCTGGCCGCGCTCGCAGCCGCGAAGGGCTGGCTCGACCTCCCCTCCTCGAGGTTCAAGACCCAGGTCGGGCGGAACTACGAGCTGTTCGGGTGCGCGAGCCGGCAGCGCCGGGACGCGCTCTTCGACCGCGTGGAGCTCTGGGCTCGCTACGTCGAGCTCTCCGAGGCGCACCCGGTGCTGCGCCGCTTCCACCGGCCGCGGTTCCACGGGATCGGCCACCTCGCCGAGACCGGCGAGCTGCCCGCCCCGAACTTCGACGCGTGCCCCGCGACGAAGAAGGAGTGGGCCTTCGGCCCCGACGGGAAGCTCTACGGCTGCACGGCGACGGTCGGGCACCCCGGGCACGTGCTCGGGACCTTCCATCCCGAGATCGCCCACGACGAGGGCGCGATCACGGGCTGGCGCGGGCGGAGCACCCTCTCGATCCCAGCCTGCCGCGAGTGCGCGCTCGCCGCGGTCTGCGGTGGCGGCTGCGGCGCCATCGCCTCGGAGCGCGAGGGGACGCCGCTCGCGCCGGACTGCCGACCCGTGGCGGAGCTGTACGGCCTCGGCGCGCGGTACTGGACGCTCGGCGCGTGACGGACGGCATGGGCGAGCACCACTCCGGATGCCTGACGTGCGGCGCGCCGCTCGAGTACCTCCGGGCGGCGGAGCGGGTGCGCTGCATCCTCTGCGGTACGGAGGGTGAGAGCGCGGCCCGCTGCGCGGCGGGCCACTTCGTCTGCGACGCGTGCCATTCCGGGTCGGCGAAGGACGTGATCGAGCGCGCCTGCCTCGCCGCGGAGGGGGACGACCCGCTCGCCATCGCCCGGGCCCTGATGCGCCACCCGAAGCTGAAGCTCCACGGGCCGGAGCACCACTTCCTCGTCCCCGCGGCGCTGCTCGCGGCGCGCGCGAACGCGACCGGGCGCCGGGGGGACCTCCCTCGCCTCCTCGCGGAGGCGCGGCGACGGTCCGATCCGGTGGGCGGGGGCTTCTGCGGGTTCCAGGGCGCGTGCGGCGCGGCGATCGGCGCCGGGATCTACGTGAGCCTCGCGACCGGCGCGACCCCGCTCGCCGGCGAGCCGTGGGCGCTCGCGAATGGCGCCACCGCCCGGGCGCTCGACGTCCTCGCGCGCGTCGGCGGGCCGCGCTGTTGCAAGCGGACGACGGGGCTCGTCCTCCTCGCCGCGGCCCGCACCTCCCGCGAGAAGCTCGGCGTCCGCCTCTCCACCTCCGCTGCGCCGTGCGAGTTCAACGACGCGAACGCGGAGTGCATCGAGGCCCGCTGCCCGTTCTACCCGCGGTCCGACGCGTCCGCGTCCGCCTGAGCCGTGACAGGTCGCGAGGGCCAGCCGGCGAGCGCGCCGACCAGGGCGCCGTAGAGCGAGGCGCTCCAGATGCTGGAGGTGATCGGGCACGTCCCGGTCTTGCAGCCGATGAAGTGCGCATACAGCCCGCCCACGATCGCGCCGAACGTGGCCGCGAGCGCCGCGCGCAGGGGTGACCGGGAGAGGCGCTGCCACGGGGAGGTCACACGGATGAGAGCCTCCGCAAGCCGAGTCGGTTCCGCGCGCCCCGCCGGTGCTCGTTCCGGGCGGGAGATCGGGGGTGCGGCACTGGGTCGCGAACCCCTTGGTCCCGCGCCGGCTCCCACCCGACGAGGCGAGGATGACGTTCCCCGACTCCCCGGAGACGACATGAGCCCCACGGCAAGCGCCGCGCACCTCGGCCTGACGCAAAAAGAGGTCCGGATCTTGGTCCAGTCCCTCGGTAACTGCATCGCGACCTGCCAGACCCACACCAAGAAGCCCGACGCGCCCTGCGAGGACTGCGACGCCGCGCGCGCCCTGAAGAAGAAGCTCGAGAAGCGAGTGAAGACCTGAACAGGAGAAAGCAGATGACGCTGCTCACCAAGCCCAGAAGCAAGTCCTGCTGCGCGCCGGAGCAGGCGGCGCAGTGCTGCGCGAAGGCCTCCCGGCTCGTCTCGGGCTGCCACGACTGACCCTCCGCGGAGCGTCCGCTCCGCGCCCTTCTTCATCCTTCCCCTCCCGTTCGCGGGCCTGTCCCGCCACGGGAGGGCTTCATCCGGAGCTTTCCAGATGAGCGATCACGTGAAGACCATCGACGCCGCCCATTTCGAGGAGCAGGTGCTCGCCCCCGCAGAGCCCGTCGTCCTCGACTTCTTCTCGACCGAGTGCCCGCCCTGCGAGGCGCTGGCGCCCAAGTTCGACGCGGTGGCCGGGCAGTTCGCGGGCAAGGTCCGGTTCCTCAAGATCTTCCGGCAGGGCAGCCGCGACCTCGCCGCGAAGCTCGGCGTGTCCGGGAGCCCCACCCTCGTCTTCTTCAAGGGCGGCCGCGAGGTCGGGGCGCGCATGTCGGGCGAGGAGATCAAGCGCAGCGAGCTCAAGGCCGCGGTCGAGGCCCTGCTCGCCTGAGCGGAGGGACACCATGGCCGAGCGTTACGACGTGGTCGTCATCGGGGCGGGGCCCGCGGGGCTCGCCGCAGCCATCTACGCAGCGCGCGCGCGCCTGCGCACCCTCGTGCTCGACGAGAGCATCCCGGGCGGCCAGGTGAAGACGACGCACAAGGTCTCGAACTATCCCGGGTTCCCCGAGGACGTGAAGGGCGTCGACCTCGCCGCCGCCTTCTCGGCCCAGGCGCAGCGCTTCGGCGCGGACGTGCGCCGGGCGGTGGAGATCACCGAGCACGAGCTCGCCGCCCCGGTGAAGCGGCTCGTCCTCGACGAGGAGGAGACGGTCGAGGCGCGCGCCGTGATCGTCGCGACCGGCGCGAAGCCCCGCCCGCTCGGCGTCCCCGGGGAGGACCTCTTCAAGGGCCGCGGCATCTCCTACTGCGCGACCTGCGACGGCGCCTACTTCGAGGACAAGGACATCCACGTCATCGGCGGCGGAAACTCCGCGGTGGAGGAGTCCCTCTTCCTCACGCAGTTCGCGCGCTCGGTCACGATCGTCCACCAGTTCCAGGAGTTCCAGGCCGAGCCCGCGTCGGTCCAGGAGGCCCTCGCGAACCCGAAGATCCGGGTCCTGCTCGGCCACGAGCCGCGCGGCTTCCACGGCGAGACCGCGCTCGAGCGGCTCGAGGTGGAGGTGCTCGCCACGAAGGAGCGGAAGCAGCTCCGGACCGACGGCGTGTTCGTGTTCATCGGGATGGTGCCCCGGACGGACCTCCTCGCCCCCTACCTCCCCCTCGCGCCCGGCGGCTACGTCGAGACCACCGACGCGATGGAGACGAAGGTCCCGGGGCTCTACGCCGCCGGCGACATCCGCGTGAAGCGCTTCCGGCAGATCACGACCGCGGTCGCGGACGGGACCATCGCGGCGCTCGCCGCGCAGCGGTTCCTGCGCTGACGCCCGCCCGGCCCGGCACCGCGCGCCCCCTTCGCGCGGTGCCGGGCCGGGCGCGCTCACCCTCGCGGAACCGAAGCCTTCCGCCGCCGCCTGGCTCTCACCGGCATGCCCTCGCACGCGCCCGTGCTCGGGGGCGGCTTCGCCGGGCCTACCCGACCTCGATCTGGGTCGTCACCGGCGAGAAGCCGTTCGAGGAGGTCTGCCTCGATCTCGGCGACGTCGCCCGCCGCCACGGCTTCCGCTTCGTCCAGGGAAAGGCCGAGGCGATCTCCGGGGCGCGCCGGAGCGCCACCGTGGACGGGCGGGAGCTCGCGGCGGACCACCTCGTCCTCGCGATGGGCGGCGTGCCGCTCCGCCCGAAGGGGGTCGAGCACACGCACTCGGTGAGCGGCGACCCGCAGGGCTCGGTCCGGATGAAGGCGGCGCTCGACGCGCTCCTCGCGAAGGGGAGCGGCCGCATCGCGATGGGCTTCGGCGGGAACCCCGCCGACGGCTCCGCCGTGCGCGGCGGCCCCGCGTTCGAGGTGATGTTCAACGTCGACACGCTCCTGCGCCGGCGGGGGCTGCGCGACCGCTTCGAGCTCACCTTCTTCGCGCCGATGCCGAACCCGGGTGAGCGGATGGGGAAGAAGGCGGTCGCCGCGGTGCGCGCGACGATGGAGCGGCTCGGGATCGCGATGCGCTTCGGGACCAAGATCGCCGGGTTCACCCCGGAGGGCGTCTCGTTCGAGGACGGGTCGCGGATCGACGCGGACCTCGTCATGTTCATCCCCGCGGGCAAGGGCCACCCGGTCCTCGAGGTGTCCGACCTGCCGCGGAACGCGGCCGGGTTCGTGACCATCGACGCGGGCTGCGCCGTGCCCGGCTTCCCCGGCGTCTGGGCGGTCGGCGACTCGGCCGCGCTCGAGGGCCCGGAGTGGCGCGCGAAGCAGGGGCACCTCGCCGAGGTGATGGCGCGCGTCGCGGCGCAGAACGTCGCCGCCGCCGCGGCGGGCCGCGGGGAGCGTGAGAGCTACCTCCCCCACGTCGCCATCACCTGCCTCATGGACACGGGGAACGGCGCCGCCTACGTGCACCGCGACGCCGAGAGGGAGCAGATGATCCCGCTCCCCGTCGTCGGCCACTGGATGAAGAAGGGCTGGGGCGCCTACTTCAAGGCGTCGAAGCGGCGGCAGGTGCCGCGCCTGCCGGGCCTGTAGTTCCGGCCTCCGCCCGCGCCCGCTAGGCCTTCGCGCCGCCGACCCCCGGGAGCAGCGACGCCTGGGCGGGCTCGTCCTCGGCCTCCTCGCCGGCGGCGCGGAGCAGCCGTCCCTTCTTGTCCGGCTTCACGCGCGCGCCGAGCTCGGCGATGTCGGCCGCCTTCTTCATCGCGTTCCCGGGGCCCGTCTGGAGCTTCGCCTTCGCCGCCGCGAAGCTCTCCTGCGCCTTCCCGAGCCGCGCGCCTACCTCGTCGAGGTCGCCGACGAAGTCGGAGAGCTTGTTGAGGAGCTTCCCCGCCTCGTCCGCGATCTTCTGGGCGTTCGCGTTCTGCTTCTCCGACCGCCAGACGTGCTCGACGGTGCGGAGGACCGCGAGGAGCGTGGTCGGGCTCGTCAGGGCCACGCCCTGCTTCAGCGCCTCCTCGCACAGCGTCGGGGCGCGCGCGAGGGCCGCGTGGAACGCGGCCTCGTTCGGGACGAACAGGAACACGAAGTCGAGCGTGCGCTGCTGGAGCACCTCCGTGTAGCTCTTCCCGGCGAGCCCCTTCACGTGCGCGCGGAGCGACTCCAGGTGGCGCGCGAGCGCGTCCTCGCGGGCCTGCGGATCCTGCGCGTGCGTCGCCTCGACGAAGGCGGTCAGCGAGCACTTCGCGTCCACGACGATGGCGCGGTCCCGCGGCAGCTTCACGATCGCGTCGGGCCGCTTCCGCCCGCCGTCGTCGTCCACGTGCGACTCCTGCAGGTCGTACTGCTGCCCCTCCACGAGCCCGGCGGTCTGGAGGAGGCTCTCGAGGATCATCTCGCCCCAGTCGCCCTGCGCCTTCGACTCGCCCGTGAGGGCGCGGGTGAGCCCGTCCGCCTGCCGCGAAAGGCTCTGCTGCGCGTCCTGCAAGAGCTTCAGCTCGCGCAGCAGGCTCGCGCGGTCGCGATTCTCGTCGACGTAGGTCTTGTCGATCTTCTCCTCGAACGCCTTGAGCTTCTCGCCGACCGGGCCGAGCAGCGCCTTCAGCCCCTCCTGGCTCCGCTCGAGGATCGCCTTCCCCTTCTCGTCGAGCACGCGGCCGGCGAGCTTCTCGACTTCGGCGCGGACCGCCTCCCGCGACCGCTCCGCCTCCACAGCGCGCTCCGCCGCCGCCTTCCGCTCGCTCGCGAGCTCGGCGGCGAGGCGGGTGCGCTCCTCCGCGATCTTCCGGGCCTCCGCGATGAGCTCGTCCCCGCGACGGCGCAGCGCCTCGACCTCGCGGACGGCCTCCTCGTTTCGGCGCTCCGCGGCCTGGAGCTCGGCTCGCACGCGGGCCACCTCTGCCGCGCGCTCGACCTCGCGCGCGCGCTCCGAGTCGCGAGCTGCCGAGGCCGCCGCCTGCTCCTCCGCCCGCGCCGCCGCGACCGCCGCGGCCGCCGACGCCTTGCGGAGCGCGAGCCCCACCCCGATGCCGGCCGCGAGGAACACGGCCGCGGCCGCCGCCACCCAGATCCCGTCCATGGTGACAGGGTCGCACGGGGGGCTGACGTGGAGACCCCGACGTGAACGTGAACGTGGCCGTGAACGTTAATGAACGGGCCGCTCGCACGTCACGGCACCGCCGCCGCCCCCTCGAAGCGGGGATCGCTCGCGGCCTCCCGGATCCCGGTCTCCCAGTCCACCCGCACCGCCTGGGCGTTCCCGATGGGTCGGGGAACCGCCTCGAGGACGTGCCCCCGCGCAGCGAGCGCGCGCGCGGTCTCCGCCTCGATCCCATTCCGCTCGACCTGGATCACGTCGGGGCGGAGCTGGTGATGGAGTCGCGGCGCCGCCACGGCCTCGTCGAGCCGCATCCCGTCGTCCACCCAGTGCACGATCACCTGCGCGACGGTGGTCGGGATGGTGGACCCGCCCGGCGAGCCGACGACGAGCTCGAGCCGCCCCTTCGCGTCGAACAGGAAGGTCGGCGCCATCGAGGAGAGCGGCGACTTCCCCGGCGCCGGGGCGTTGAGGCCGGTCCCCACGAGGCCGTAGGCGTTCGCGACGCCGGGGGCCGCGTCGAAGTCGTCCATCTCGTCGTTGAGGAGGATCCCGGTGCCCGGCACGACCACGCACGAGCCGAACCAGTAGTTCACGGTGGTGGTGAGCGCGACCGCGTTTCCCTCCCCGTCCACGACCGAGACGTGCGTCGTGTTCGGCGCCTCGCGCACGGGCAGGATCGCGTCCGCCGGCGTCGCGCGATCGCCGATCGCCGCGCGGAGCGCCCGGGCCGTCTCGGGCGAGACGAGCTCCGCGACCGCCCTCCCCACGGACGGCGCGAAGTCCGGGTCCGCGAACGCCGCCGCGCGCCGGGCGTAGAGCCGCTTCTCGACCTCGACCATCGCGTGCAGGAACCGCTCGGGGCGGTAGCCGCCCGCGCGCGGATCCTCGCCCTCGAGCGCCTGGAGGAGCGCGATCACGAGCGCGCCCCCGGAGGACGGCGGCGGGAACGACGCGATCCGGCGACCGCGATAGCTCCCCTCGACCGGCGTGCGCTCGCGAACGGCGTAATGGGCGAGATCCTCCCGGGTGAGGACGCCGCCTCGCGCCTGGACCGCCGCGACGATCCGATCGGCGAGCGGCCCCTTGTAGAAGGCATCGGGACCCTTCCGCCCGATCTCGCGGAGCGTCGCGGCGAGATCGCGCCGCTGGAGGAGCGCGCCCGGCAGGAAGGCAGCCGGGTTCCCATCGGGGCCCCGTCCGAGGAACTCCCTCGCCGCGGCCCTATCCGCGGAGAGGCAGGCGAGCCGGCGCGAGGCGGAGTCCGCGTAGGCGCGGCCGACCTTGAAGCCCCGCTCGGCGAGGACCGCCGCCGGGCCCACCAGCTCCGCG
>WNGL01016005.1_pt1 | contig 14172 bp, 15 predicted proteins | sample 5400591 | NCBI WGS metagenome assembly WNGL01 (sample SAMN13153377, study PRJNA577476) | soil metagenome | isolation source: 80 cm soil or saprolite under Garry oak tree replicate 1 | place: USA:California | collected 2016-06-15
CTGGCTGAAGATCGGCCAGATCGCCCCCGACCCGGCCAAGCTGCCGAAGCTGTTCTACGTCAACTGGTTCCGCAAGGACGCCGCGGGCCGGTTCGTCTGGCCCGGCTTCGGCGAGAACATCCGCGTGCTGAAGTGGATCGTGCAGCGGCTGGACGGCCAGGCCGAAGCGGTCACCACCCCGATCGGCTACCTGCCGGCGCCCGGCTCGCTGGACCTGGACGGGCTCGAGATCAGCCAGGCCGACCTGGACCTGCTGCTCACCGTGGACCGGCAAGCCTGGAAGCTGGAGGCGGACCAGATCCCAGAGTTCTTCCGCGGTTTCGGCGACCACCTGCCGGCGCGGCTGCGGGAATTGCAGCAGGAGCTGATCGACCGGCTTGGCTGAGCCCTGGCCTGGGTACCCGGCCCGTTAAGGTTTCCTGAGGGCCGGGAGGTGGGCACAGTGGCGGGCGGGCGGGTCCTGGGCATCGTCCTCGCGGGCGCGGCGGGCAAGCGGCTCGCGCCCCTGACCGAGGACAGGGCGAAATCCGCCGTCCCGTTCGGCGGCCTGTACCGGCTGGTGGACTTCGCGCTGTCGAACCTGGTCAACGCCGGCATCACGAAGATCTGCGTGCTCACCCAGTACAAGAGCCACAGCCTCGACCGGCACATCACCACCACCTGGCAGCTGAACAGCCTGCTCGACAACTACGTGACGCCGGTGCCGGCCCAGCAGCGGCTCGGGCCGCACTGGCAGACCGGCTCGGCCGACGCGATCTACCAGTCGCTGAACCTCATCCGCAGCGAGCGGCCCGACCTGGTGGTCGTGTTCGGGGCCGACGACGTGTACCGGATGGACCCGGCGCAGATGATCGAGGCGCACGTGGCCCGGGGCGCGGGGGTCACGGTGGCGGCGATCCCGGTGCCCCGGGCGTCGGCCGCGTCGTTCGGCGTGGTGCAGGCGGACGGGCACCTGGTCGAGGCGTTCCTGGAGAAGCCCGCTTCGCCGCCCGCCTTGCCGGGCCGGCCAGACGAGGCGTTCGCGTCCATGGGCAACTACGTGTTCGACTGCGAGGTGCTGGTGGATTCGCTGCGGGCAGATGCCGCTGACGAGGGCAGCCAGCACAGCATCGGCGCCGACATCATGCCGATGCTGGTGCGGGCCGGCGCGGCGCATGTCTACGACTTCCTGCAGAACGAGGTGCCCGGGACCGGCGGGCAGGACCACGGCTACTGGCGCGAGGTGGGGACGCTCGACTCCTACTTCGCGGCGCACATGGACCTGTGCGCGCCGGACCCGGTGTTCAGCCTGTACAACGAGCACTGGCCGATCCTGACCCACGTGCCGCCGCAGCCGCCCGCCAAGTTCGTCCTCGACGAGTCCGAATCTGGCCGGGTGGGGCGGGCGGTCAGCAGCGTGGTCAGCAACGGGGTGATCGTGTCCGGCGGGCTGGTGCGGGAGTCGGTGCTGTCGCCGGGCGTCCGGGTGGACGACTGGGCGTGCGTGGAACGCGCGGTGGTGCTGCACAACGCGCGGATCGGGCGGCGGGCCGTGGTACGCGACGCGATCCTGGACAAGAACGTGGTGGTGGCCGAGGGCGCCGCCGTGGGGGTGGACAAGGACCGGGACCGCGAACGCGGGTTCACGGTGTCCCAGGCCGGGATCACCGTGGTCGGCAAGGGACGCGTGGTGGAACCGTGAGCGCCGGAACGGGCCGCGTTCACCTCTGCCGCTAACTACGCCTGCCTCCGGGCTCCGCCGACGGGGGCAGGTAGCCCTGGCTGATGAGGCGCTGCGCGCCGGCGGCGTAGAGCGCGGGGTCTTCAGGGGCGGTCGTGGCCAGCCCGTCTACGTACCGGTTCATCATGCAGAAGGCCGCCGCGATCAGGACGGTGTCGTGAATCTCGAGATTGGTCGCGCCGGTCGCGCGAGCCTGGGCTACTAGGTCGGCGGTGACGTCTCTCCCGCTGCGCTGCACCGCAGCCGCGATCGCGAGCAGGGCCTTCAGCTTGGCCGACACGGGGGCGTGGTCCGCGTCGGCGCGAACCTGCTCGACCAGCGCCATACCGCCTGGCAGCTGGGCCGCGGCGGTGGCCGAATGCGAAGCCGTACAGTACCGGCACTCGTTCAGCGCCGACACGTGTGCTGCGATTAGTTCCCGCTCTCCGCGGGTCAGGGTGCTCGGGCCGCGCAGGAGAACCTCCGCCAGCTCGCTGATGGGGCGGCCCGTTTCCGGGCGGTAACGCAGCAGCCCGCGGATACCCGGTTCTTCAGAATTCAAGGTGATATGCGGCATGGCAGCATTCTGCCCGGCGCGTTAAGCGGCTGTTGGCGGGGTAGGCGGATGTATCGCCGCGCGATAGGAATCGGGCCCGCCATCCTGGTTCTGATCAGCCACTGGTTCCCGGCGCGGGAGCGGGCGCGGGCCTACGGGTTCTGGATGATGAACATCGCCCTTGCCTCGATCGTCACCGCGCCGTTGTCCGGCTGGAGCCTGATCTGGGCGACTGGCGCGATCTGTTCTACATCGAGGGCGCTTTACCGAACTGATATGCGTTTTTAGCGGCTGAACTAACCACGACGATGTGACATCGTAGTGGTCAGGACAACAGCGATGTGACATCGTCGTGGTTGTCGAAGGCGGGGCGGCGGGTCTGGAGTTGGCTACGGGTTGGGTGTGACTGGTGTGACTAGGACCTGACCTGAAGGCAGCCGGGCGCTGGGCGGGCGGGGGCGAGGTGGGCGGGCGGGGACGGGGTGGGCGGGCGTGGACGGGTGGACGGATGGTGGCGTGTCATGATCAGGTGAGGAAAGGGGGCCTGGAAGGGGGCAGCGTGAAGTACCTGATCGTGGCCGAGGCCTATCGTGACCTGGAGCAGGCCAGCGGGCGGCTGGTGCTGATCGAGCGGATGGCGGAGCTGGTGACGCAGACTCCGGCCGAACTGCTGCCGACCGTGTGTTACCTGTGCCAGGGGCAGATCGCACCCGAGTTCGCCGGGATCGACCTGGGGCTGGCCGAGAAGATGGCCATCCGGGCGCTCGCCGCCGCCACCGGCACCGAGACCGCGCAGGTCGCGGCCTACGTCCGGGAGACCGGCGACCTGGGCCAGGCCGCGGAGCAACTGCTCGCCGACACGGTGCTGGCCGAGATTGGGGCCGGCCGGGCGGCCAGCCTGGAGGTCGTCACCGTGGTGCGCACCCTGCGCCAGATCGCGGCGGCCGAGGGGCAGGGCTCGCAGGGCCGCAAGCTGGAGCTGCTGGCCGGGCTGCTCGGCCAGGCCACGCCGCTGGAAGCCAGGTACCTGCTCCGCCTGGTCACCGGGAACCTGCGGCTTGGCATCGGCACGCCCACCATCCTGGACGCGCTGGCCCAGGTCTACGCGGGCGGGCGAGCCCAGCGCAAGGTGCTTGAGCGCGGCTACAATATCTGCTGCGACATCGGCCTGGTCGCGTCCACGCTGGTCAGCGGCGGGCTGGCCGCGGTGGAGAAGCTGCACGTCCAGCCGGGAAACCCGGTGCGGGCCATGCTGGCCCAGCGGCTGTCCGACGCCGCCGAGATCCTGGCCAAGCTGGGCGGGCGGTGCTCGGCCGAGTACAAGTACGACGGGGTCCGGGTGCAGGCGCACCGCACCCCGGACGGCCAGATCGAGCTGTGGACCCGGCGCCTGGAAGAGATCAGCACCCAGTTCCCGGACGTCGTCGAGGTGCTTCAGGAAGGGCTGGGACCCCGCGAGGCCATCCTCGAAGGGGAGGTCGTGGCGTACGACGCGGCCACCGATGAGCTCAGGCCGTTCGGTGAAGTCATGCTACGGCGCCGTAAGCATGGCATCGAGAAGGCCGTGCAGGACGTGCCGGTGGGCCTGTTCTGCTTCGAGCTGCTGTACGCCGACGGCGAGGACCTGACCATGCTGCCGTACCCCGAGCGGCGGGCCAGGCTGGCCGCGGCGATCGCTCCCGGTCCCCGGCTGCGGCTGACCACGGCGACCGAGGTCGGCGAGCCGGCCGCGCTGGACGCGGCGTTCTCCCAGGCAGTCACCGACGGCTGCGAGGGGCTGGTGTGCAAGTCGACCGGGCCGGAGTCGGCGTACCAGGCCGGTGCCCGCGGCTGGCAGTGGATCAAGCTCAAGCGCGACTACCGCACCGAACTATCCGACACGGTCGACCTGGTCGTCATCGGCGCGTTCGCCGGGCGCGGCCGCCGCACCGGCGTGTACGGCGCGGTGCTGCTGGCCGCGTACGACGCGGACGCCGACATGTTCCGCGCCGTGTCCAAGTGCGGGGCCGGGTTCACCGACGCCGACCTGGTCACGCTGCACACCAGGCTGGCCCCGCTGGTCCGCCCGGACAAGCCCGCCCGGGTCGACGCCCGGCAGGCACCCGACGTGTGGTGCGAGCCCGGGCTGGTGCTGGAGATCCTGAGCGCCGAGCTCACCCTGTCCCCGAACAACACCGCCGCCTGGGGCCAGATCGAGCCCGATAACGGGCTGGCCATGCGCTTCCCCCGGTTCACCGGGCGCTGGCGCGACGACAAGTCCCCCGAGGACGCCACCACCACCCGCGAGCTGATCGAGCTGTTCCTCGGCGCCCGGCGCACGTCTGCGGGCGGTGCTAGCTAGCTGGCCTGACGGACGATCCTGGCCTGGCCTGATTCCAGCGGCTCGCCGCAGGCCTGGCAGGTCAGCTGCGCGACCAGCTGGTGCCCGCAGCTGTGCTCCAGGACCAGCGGCGGGCCGTCGTCGCCGGCCAGGTACTTGTCGCCCCAGCGCATCAGCGTGGCGATGACCGGGTACAGGTCCCGGCCGGCTTCGGTCAGGTGATATTCGGAACGGGCCGGGTGATCGCTGTACTGCCGCCGCTCGAGGATCCCGGCGGCGACCAGGGTGCGGAGCCGGGCCGCGAGCGTGTCGCGCGGCGCGCCGGTGCGGCGCACCATCTCGTCGAACCTGCGGTCGCCGAGGAAGACCTCGCGGATCGCCAGCAGCGCCCACTTCTCCCCGACGATGTCCAGGGTGCGGGCGATCGAGCAGGTACGGGGTTCAGCACTGGCCATGGTGACGAGGATACCTCCTAAGTTGGTTTTCTGGACGTACTGACGGGCTATGGGTTATGGTGAGTCCAGATTTCAGACTTACCCCCTTGGAGGGCTGGTGGATAACCGCAGGGTCACCGCCGTGGTCGGCGTCCTGTCGCTGGCCGTGTTCATGTCCAGCCTGGACCTGTTCATCGTTAACCTGGCGTTCCCTTACATCAGCCGGCAGTACCCCGGCACCAGCCTGAGCTCGCTGTCCTGGGTGCTCAACGCCTACACGATCGTGTTCGCCGCGGTGCTGGTGCCCGCGGGCCGGTGGGCCGACCGGATCGGGCGGCGGCGGCTCTTCTCGGGCGGGCTGATCCTGTTCAGCTTCGGCTCGGTGCTGTGCGGGCTGGCGCCCGGGGTGGCCGCGCTGATCGCGGCCCGGGTCATCCAGGCCGCGGGAGCCGGGGCGATGGTGCCCGCGTCGCTGTCGCTGCTGCTGGCCGCGGTACCGCCGCCCGTTCGGCCCAAAGCCCTGGGCACCTGGTCCGCGCTGGGCGCCCTGGGGGCCGCGCTCGGACCGGTGATCGGCGGCGCCCTGGTGCAGGTCGACTGGCGCTGGGTGTTCTGGATCAACGTGCCGGTGGGCGTGGCCGCCGTGCTCCTGGCCGCACGCGTGGTGCCGGAGAGCAAGGACCCGGACGTGTCGGGCCGGCCGGACATTCTCGGCGCGGGGCTGCTGGCGGCGGCGGTCGGGCTGGTCGCGCTGGCGCTGGTCAAGGCGCCCGAGTGGGGCTGGGGCTCGGCATCGTTCCTGGGCCTGCTGGCCGCCTCGGTGGTGTGCGGCGCGGCCATGGTGTACCGCTCGCGGCGGCACCACCCCTTTATTTCCCCGGTCATCGAGCTGGAACTGCTCCGCTCGCGCACGTTCAGCGGCTCGTTCGCCGCGTCGATCCTGTACTACGCCGGGTTCGGCGCGTTCGTGCTCGGCTCGGTGGAGTTCCTCACCGGCGTGTGGCATTACTCCGCGGTGGAGGCCGGGCTGGCCATCGCGCCGGGGCCGCTGATGGTGCTGCCGTTCGCCCGGCTGGTCGCGCCGCGGCTGACCGTTTATCTGGGAGGCCCGGGCCGGGTCGCGGTGATCGGGTGCTTCGTCAACGCGCTGGCGCAGGCGCTGTGGCTGTGGCGGATCCAGGTCGCGCCGTCTTACGTGACCCACCTGCTGCCCGCCCAGCTGCTGGGCGGGGCGGGGGTGGGGCTGACGATCCCGTCGCTGCTCGGGGCGGGGAGCGCGTCGCTGACGCCCGCGCGGTTCGGCACCGGCAGCGGGATCCTCAACACCGGGCGGCAGGTGGGCACCGTGCTGGGCGTGGCCGGGCTGGTGGCGATCTTGGCCCGGGTATCGCCTGCTGACCCGCTCGCGGCGTTCCGCGGCGGCCTGGTGCTGGTCATCGCGTTCTTCGCGGCGGCGGGGGTGGTGTCCGCGGTGCTGCTAACCCGCCACCCGGTCGCGACAACGGCGGCAGGTCCGCCCGCGGTGGTTCCGCCCGCGGTGGCTCCGGCCGCCACGGCGGTGCCGGAGGACCTGCCCGTTGAGTCGGGCGTCCGGTCCGGCCCGTCTCAGTAAGCACACCCTTCTCAGCAAGCACACCCTGGATCACGAAGGCCAGGGCGAGGCGCCGGAATTCATAAATGCGCGCAGGTTTTCCATGATCGCGAAGACTTTACTACTGCATAGGGTATTAAACCCTTCGCGATCATGGAATCAGCCGCTCGCCCGCGCAAGGACGCCGGATATGCGCCTGGAGCGCTAGATGATCGGATCCAAGCCGAGCATCTCCGAACATTTCTCCCTTTGCCAGATCTCCGGATTATGTGAGTCGTCGTGGCGGTCATGATGTCCTCCCGGAAATTCACTACTCAGATTAAGTAGCGGGCCAGGGCAGGACGGTGAGGGTGGGCCACTGGCGGCGCCAGCGTTCGGTCTTGGCCCGGTAGACCTCGGGCGGGGCGAGAACCGGGTTGGGGCGCACCACCAGGTTGAATACGTCGGACAGGCCGTGCGGGGCGTAGACGCGCCACCGGCCGCCGGGTTCGGCCCGGACGCCGAGGCAGGCGGTGGTGGCCTCGTAGGTATCGATGGCCGCCTCGGTGGACTCGTGCGGAGGGCACCCGGTGCCGAACTTCTCCTCGTACCACAGGTGGACTCGGGCCTGGTTGCGGATCTGCACCGGGACGGGCAGGTCTCCGAACACCCGGTGCCCGGCCTGGATGACCGCGTCCTCGGCGGCCCAGGACAGGTCCGAGGCGTCGAAGTAGGCGAGGTCGTAGTCGAGGATGCCCGCCTCCGGCGGCTGGCCGCTGGCCACGTTCCACACCGTCTGGTACAGGCACCCCGCGACCAGGTACCAGCCGGGCAGGTCCAGCGTGGCCGCCCGGGCCAGTACCTCGGTCAGCGTGCGGTTACGGCGCAGCGTCTGCTCGAACCGCCCCAGCTGCTCATCGAGGGGAAGCCGTCCGTCACAGGTCAACGCTGGTGCCGGGTTCGAGCCGGGTGACCTGGGCGCCGCTGGGGGCGGCGGCGACGGACAGCATCCGGGTCATCAGGCCGAGGCCGGCCTCGTTGAGGATCGCGTCGTGGATGGCGTAGCCACGGGCGGGCGCGACGGCGCGGAAGTAGTCGATCATGTCGCCGGCCTTCAGCCACGGGGCGCTGATCGGGACCAGCAGGGTACTGGCCGGATCTTCGGGGACGGTGAACGAGTCGCCGGGGTGGAACAGCTCGCCGTCGACCAGGAATCCGGTGTTCACCACCAGCGGGATGTCCGGGTGGATGAGCGCGTGGTCCACGCCGTAGACGTGCACGTCGAAGCCGGCCACCTCGAGCGCGTCGCCGTGCCTGACCTCGTGCACCCGGTCGCCGAACTCGGCGAACTGGGCGCAGATCGACTGGTTGGCCCACAGGGTCACGCCGGGATCACTGGACAGCGCGGCGCGGATCGCGTCCGCGTCCAGGTGGTCCGGGTGCTCGTGGGTGACCAGGACCGCGGCGGCCCCGTCCAGGGCCGCGGCCGGATCGCTCCAGCCGCCCGGGTCGATGACCAGGGTGGCGCCGTCCTTGTCCAGCCTGACGCAGGAATGCCCGAGCTTGGTGAGCCGCATCAGGCCACGATACTCAGGGCTGTTACCGTGCCGGCATGGGAATCCAGCTAAGCGAATCGGCGCTGCGCCTGGTCGACGGCAAGAACTACGCGGTGCTGGCCACGGTGAACTCCGACGGCAGCCCGCAGACCTCGGTGGTGTGGGTCGGCCGCGACGGCGGCGACCTGCTGTTCTCCACGGTGGAGGGGCGCGTCAAGCACCGGAACATGGTGCGGGACCCGCGGGTCAGCGTCAGCATCATCGATTCGGCCGACCCGGAGAACTACGTCGAGCTGCGTCGACACGGAGCTTTCCTGGAAGTACGACGGCCGGGATCCCGGCGAGGACCGGCCCGGCGCGGTCCGCGTGGTAGTGCGGATGGAGGTAGGGAAGGCCACCGGCTACGGCGCCTGAGGCGGCGGCCAGCGGGCTGGCCCGACGATCTACGAGCTGAACGCGCACGGTTCATCAACGACTGCCTCGCGTTCGCGAAGCTCGCCCCGAAACGCGGGAGGTGGGGACGGGAGGGCACGAGCCCAGCCCGTTCGGTCCCATCAAGACGTCGCGGCGCGAACCCGCTGCGCCAGCCTTGCCGCGATGGGATTGTTTTTGAACGGTCGCTCATGTATTGTCCTCGGTATGCCGCGGCCGCGAGAGTTCGAGCCTGAACAGGTCCTCGATTCGGCCATGCGGCAGTTCTGGGAGCGGGGATACCGGGCGACGTCAGTGGACGACCTGGTCCGGGCGACCGGGGTGAAGCCGGGCAGCCTGTATGCGGCGTTCCCTGGCGGCAAGCACGCGCTGCTGATGGGGTCCCTGGACCGCTACTCCAAGCTCGTGGTACCTGTGAAGCTCGGCGAGCTGGAGCAGCCCGGGGCTTCGGTCGCGGAGGTCCGGGCGTACTTCGACGGGCTGGTTCGGGACCTGCTCAGCCCGGAGGGACGGCAGGGCTGCCTGCTGGTCAACAGCGCGATCGAGAACGCCGCCGCCGATCCCGAGGTGGCCGCGGTGGTGCGGGGGCACCTGGCGCGGCTGGAGCATTGCTTCACTCGGGCCCTGCGTACCGCGGCCCGGCGCGGCGAGGTCCCGGCCTCGGTTGACCCGGCGTCCCGGGCGAAGGGCCTAGTGGCCGTCAGCCAGGGCCTCATGGTCGTCGGCAAGGCCAACCCGGACGAGGAGGTGCTGCGGGGGATCGTCGATAGCGCCTTCACCGGCCTCAGCTAGGCCTGTCCCTTCGACTTCGACCTGTTCCTTCGACCTGTTGCTGGCCGTCGCCTGGCGGCCTTCTTTACGGACCTATAGATGAACGATCGCTCAAGAAAGGTTCCCTGGTTATGAAGGCCATCGTCATCACCGCCTACGGCGGCCCCGAAATGCTGTCCGTCGCCGAGCTTCCCGACCCGGTCCCGGCGGCCGGGGAGGTACTGATCCGGGTCCGGGCGTTCGGCCTGAACCATGCCGAGACCTACATGCGGAGCGGAGCCTGGGGCACGGTCGCCCAGGTCCCCGGGATCGAATGCGCGGGCACGGTGCAGGCCGATCCGAACGGGCGGCTGGCGGCCGGGACGCCGGTGATCGCCATCCTGGGCGGCATGGGCCGGACCCGCAACGGCAGCTACGCCGAGCTGGTGACCGTGCCGGCCGGCAACGTGGTCCCGGTCAGCACCGCCCTGCCATGGACCGACCTGGTGGCGCTGCCGGAGGTCTACGCGACCGCGTGGGCCGGGCTGCACCAGAACCTCGGGCTGCAGCCCGGGCAGACCGTGCTGGTCCGGGGGGCCACCTCCGCGCTGGGCCAGGCCGCCGTAAACATCGCTGCTGAGGACGGCGTCACCGTGATCGCGACGACTCGCTCGGCCGGGCGAGCGGACCTGCTGCGCGGCATCGGCGCCGCGTCCGTCCTGATCGATGACGGAGCCCTGGCCGACCAGGTGGCCCGCCTCAATTTGCGGGTGGACGGGGTCTTCGACCTGGTGGGGAACAGCGCGCTGCGCGACTCGCTGCGGATCGCCCGGCCCGGCGGCCGGGTATGCCAGCTCGGCTTCCTCGGCGGCCTGGACCCGGTAGCCGAGTTCAACCCGATCGCCGACGTTCCGACCGGCGTCCAGTTCAGCTTCTACGGCAGCGCGTTCGTGCTCGGCACCGAGAGCTTCCCGCTGGCCGACATCCCGCTGCAGGAGATGATCACTAAGGCGGAGCGCGGGCGGTACCGGGCCAAGCCGGTGAAGGTGTTCGGCTTTGAGGAGATCGTGGAGGCACACCAGGCGATGGAGCAGGGCCTGGCCGCCGGAAAGATGGTCGTCGCGGTGAAATAGACGCTGCCCGCGGTGTCCGGCCAGCCGAGGCCTGGTGAGGTGTGTGCCCCGTCGACGAAGAGAAGCCGGCGGTCCAGGGCTGTCTGCCGGACGGCCAGGGCCTCGGCGTAGTCGGCCGAGGCGTACCAGGCCCGCAGCCGGTCCATGCTCGGGAATTCCACGATGACGAGGCGGGTGCTGGCTGGCCAGTTGCCTTCGGCTACGACCGGGGCAGCGCCGCGAACGAGGTAGCGGCCGCCATGCCGGGCGATTGAGCCCGCCGCCAGTTCGCGGTAGCGGCGTCCTTGCGTTTCATCCAGCATCTCGACTTCGGAGATCACGTACGCGGCCATGTTGCGATGATCTCAAAGAGCTCAGCGGGCCTCGATGTAGCCGTAGCGCATGCGGCCGGCCAGGTGGATACGGAGGCGAACCGGCGTATCGGGCTCGGTGGGCGGGTGGATGCTGATGTCGGCGTAGCGCGTCGTCAGGGAGTCAGCGTCCACGACCATGCCCCCGCCGGTCACCAGGATCAGGGACCCACCACGCATCTTCATGTCAACGTGCAACGTGTCGTGCATGATTACCGCGTCGGTGAAATCCAGGTTCACGTCGCACCAGGACGGATGCAGTTCCAGCCGCCGGGGCACCACCCAGCGGCCGGTGCGCTGGACCGAACCTCCGCGCTGGTCGATCCGGATCACGTCCTCGGCTTGGGCGGTCTCCGGTTTTTGCTGGGCCGGGGCGGCGGCCAGGTCGGCGGTTAGCGGGGCTAGTTCACGGAACGTTCGGGAGGCTAGTGCGGCTTCCATGCGCTCGCTGAACTCGTCGGCGGTCAGGCGGCCGTCTGTTGTGGCGGCGCGCAGGACATCTATGACGCGGTCCCGGTCGGCATCGGAGGCCCTCAGGTCGGGTGAGCTGACGGGTTCGGGAGGCTCACCTGTCGGCGGAATGTCGGCCGGCACGTCTTCTCCCCCATTCCGCTTCGGGTCCTCGGGTTCGCGGCGTTCACGCCAGCGAGCTAACGCTACATCGCGTGCCAGCTGGGACGAGCACTCGAGCGGGTGAAGCTTGCCTGACCGGCGCTAGGCGCTGCTCGTGCCGGTTACCTTGGCCCGGATACGCTCGACGATCTGGTTCGCCTCATCCTCGGTGATCTCGATGAACTCGTTTAGCAGGTCTCCGCGTTCTGCCGAGACCAGGGACGTGCTGCGCTCCCATTCGAGATCTGTAGTAAATGCTTCGTCGCGCTTTCCGCCGACCTCGAAATAGATACGTCTGAACACTCCCGCTGGCCGCTCACGGCTGCTGAGGTCGTTTATAATAGCGTAATATGTGACCTTATTTGCCATCTTGCCCCTAAGGGTAGTCGGGAATATCCGCGGCACCTGGTGGAACCGGAACATCTTCGGCAACCTTTTTCTGAAAAGCTTCCAATACAAGCTCCTCGAACGCATCGGCTTGCTTGGTGCGGAGTCGCTCGTAGGCGTTATGCGTGAGCTGCTTCGCCTCAAAGCTGATGCGCGTGTGAAACTGCACTTCAAATCGCTGGCCGCTATCCGGCTCGATCCACTGGCTATTAATGCCCTTGTACTGCTCTCCGGACCAGGTATTCTTGATTTTGTCCAGCTCGAAACCTTGGTCCTTGAGACGGGTGATGTCCGCCCAGACACCTGAGTGTAGCGAGACTCTCGATACTCAAAAGTGTATCGGATCGCGTCGGGCAGATACCCAATCGCCTCGTCTAGGGAGAAGCTCAACTCCTTCATCATTCTAGAGACCTTATCCTTAATACGGTCACTGCCTTTCCTTCGGTCGTCGAAGCCGATCAGGTGACGGTCTGGATCTTGGCTCTCTATGGCGCGGAGCGCGGGCGTGATCTTCTCCCGCTCGCGGTCGGCGATCAGATCACATGCTGCTTCAACGCGGCTGTTGTCCGCAACTTTCAGGAACCTATCGCCGTCTCCGCGCCAGGAACCTGGCGGATCGTTGGACGTGTCGACCGGCCTGCGTTCCTCGGGCGGCCACCTCCGCTGGTATTCCGCCCATAGCCAGCGGGATTCTGTTACGTTCCCGTTCCACGTGTCTGCCGCGGCCTGCTCCTCTGCCGTGATCCGCTGCGCTGCGACGAATTGTTGTTTGGCATCGGCTATGCGTAGGTCGTTGTAGCACTCCTCGTGGCTGCGCGTCTCGGCTTCGGTGCGGCCGGGGCGGGCGGTCCGGCCGCCTCCGGTTTGATCGTCTCGGCGATCCGCGTGACCCTCTGGTGGCACGTCCGCTTCTTCGGGCAGGTCGACTCCCACCTGACGTCACAGCCGTCCTGGATCGCTGGGCGTGACATTGTGGAAGCAAACTATCACGATGAGTAGCAATTTGGGTGAGTGCGAATAGGGACCGGGGATCGGGCGCCACCCCTGAAACGAATTCAATCCAGGGCCGGTTCATCGGCGCGTACCGCACCGGAGTTCGTTGCCCGCGTGGTCCGCGCGAAACCACGGGAAGCGCCTTAGCCACTGTGCCACCACTCGCACCAGAGCCTAACGACATGGATGCCGCTCTCATGCTGCTCAAGCTGCATGAACGCGGCATTCATGTCTTTTGCGCGGGCATAGCGGGGACGGCGCGGCGGGTCTCAGTGGTCACAACAGAGCGCCAAGGGCGCGCGGGCACCAAGAGTTGTGGCCAGAACCGGCGCCGCCCTGCCCAAGATCGAACAAGCCACGCGGCATTCGGTCCTGACGACGATGCCATTCCTCGTGGGTTGCGCGGGATAAGGCGGGGTGACAGGTAAGCCGGAGAGGCCAGCGTTGCTGCTGAGTACACGGACCGCGCGGGCTCAAGCTCGCACCCGGGCTCAGGCTCGTTGCTCAGGCTGGTTCTCACGCTCAGGCTCGTGCTCAGGCTTGCACTCGGGTTGGGTTCGTTGCTTGGGCGGGATCGGGACCGGGGCCATCCCTTCGACCGCCGACGGAGCTTCGGCTGGGCTTAGCGCGGCGGGAGGCTGTTAGGTCGTCGGAAGCGCCGGGTGGTACGAGCGCGTACACGAGGCGGAATTTCGGGGTGGTGGGGGCCGGCGGTTGGAGATTGGCGGTCGCGGACACTGAGATATTGGGGATAATCGTCCGATGAGTCCGAAGAGTCGCGGGCGGCCGCCCGGCCGTGGGCGGAGCCGCAAGGCGAGCCGGCGACCGGCGTCAGCGCGCCGGCCGATCGGAGGCGTGTCCGCGTGGCAGGACGAGGAGACGACGGACTGCTGGTTCGAGGAGCCGCTCCCTGGTGACAGGCGGTCCTGGGCGGTGCCGCCGGGCCACGGCACCTATCAGGGGCTCGACCTGAAGCGGCTGGATCGGGACGACGAACACGAGCGCACGTTCCTGCTCGAGGCACAGCACCTCGAGATGGAGGAGGCGCTCGAGGCGCACGAAGAGATCGTCACCGAGACCGGCGAGACGATGAACCCGACGCTGCACGTCGCCCTGCACGGAGTGATCGCGAACCAGCTGCTGAACGACGAACCGCCCGAGACGTGGCAGACGGTCCAGCGGCTGGCCGGGCTCGGCTACGACTGGCACAACGTGATGCACATGATCATGGGCCCGGTCAGCTCGTTCCTGCACCAGGCTATGACCGCGAAGCAGCCGTTCGATCGCGAGGTTTACCGACGGCAGCTCAATGAGCTTCCCGGGGACTGGCCGTCGCCGGAGGATATCGGCCGCAGCTGACGTCAACCTCCGGATGGGCCG
>WNGL01019572.1_pt1 | contig 14171 bp, 10 predicted proteins | sample 5400591 | NCBI WGS metagenome assembly WNGL01 (sample SAMN13153377, study PRJNA577476) | soil metagenome | isolation source: 80 cm soil or saprolite under Garry oak tree replicate 1 | place: USA:California | collected 2016-06-15
CTGAGGGAGTTGTGCAGAGCGAAGGTGACCCAGAAGCTGTCGCGAGATTGCAGGCACTCATGCAGCGTGATATCATCATCAGCGAGCATCAAATCAACTTCGATCCTCAACATGCAGACGAGGAATATGATCCCTATCCTGAAGAGAATATGTGCTATTTTGGTGTGGTAACTCTTCGTCCTGGCGATCCTTCCTATCTCAAGGCCTTTCTTTATCGCCTCCCATACATCAGTTATTACGAGGCTCGTCCTTCAGATAGATAAGGAGAACGCCATGCAAAAGTACAGGCGTATTCTAAGGAGGCGAGCAGTGTGGTCCCTCATCGACACGCTCGTGATCGTCTTTTTCCTCATGGTTTGGATAGTCGCAAGGAACCAGGTTCCAACTGAGAGAGCTATACCCTACATCAAGGTTCCAGGGCATATTCTCGTGCAACTCGCCGAACTCCCTGATCATGTGGAAGCGGGAATACACACAGACCCGCAGTGGACCCTCTATGGAGATGGCACACTCATTTTTAAAGTAGACCCAAGCGATACTTTATGGCGAGCGCGACTGACCTCTGGCGACATACAACATATTCTGGATGTGATCATCAACCATGATACCTTCTTCAACAGTACACAACAACGATACGTGGGTATCACCTCTGACAGGGATGATGACGAACTGCTTCTCACCGTCAATGCACATAGCCAGCAGAAGGAAGTGGTGCTCGCTCACGAGCCAACCAATCCAATAGTCAGCGATCTGCAGACACAGCGTGTGTTTGCCATCGAACAGTTCCTGCTTGCCTATCATCCTGTGCATGCCGTGTTCTATGCTCCCAACCCCAGCTCAGACCGAAACGCTGACGATGGGCAGTGATACTATCGTTTGTTTCGTCCACATCCGCGCCCCCTGTACCCACTGCTCCCAATGTTCTCCGCCAGCATCCCTTGTTCTTCTTTTTTCTTCTAGCCTACGGATTCACCTCGGTCTATGTGCTGGTCTTCCTCGTCCTCTTCCACGTCCCTTTGAATCTCTGCGTCCTTGAGCCTCCCTTATCGGCGTTTATCCTGACTGCGGTCACTGAAGGGACACCTGGCATTCGCCGCTTGCTGCGCCGCATTGTGCTCTGGCGCGTCGGCCTCTCGTGGTACCTGTTCGCCTGCTTCGGTATCCTGGTACTCTGTCTGCTTGGGACCATTATTCTGCCAGGAGCCTTCTATCACGCTCCATCCCTGAGCTTTGTGCTGAATGTGCCCTTGAACTTTCTCCTTGCCTTCCTTATGGGCCCACTCTTTGAAGAACTGGGCTGGCGTGGCTTCGCGCTCCCGCGCATGCAGCGGCTGCAAGGTCCCCTGATTGGCTCCCTCCTCCTTGGCATTCTGTGGGCCTTCTGGCACCTGCCCTTGTTCCTGATGCCGGGCTTCGCGGAGCAGAACGGCGGCTTGAGCCTCGCAAGCGTGAGCGTGTTCACCCTCACAGCCATCGCCATCACCATCATCATGACCTGGGCCTTCAACCACACATGGGGCAGTTTGCTCATTGTCATGCTGATACACAACAGCGTGAACACTTCCCAGGAAGTGGTCAATGGTCTCTTCCCCAGCCAGACCCACAGTGATCTGAATGCGCTGATCGGCCTTGGGGTCGCGGCACTGGTGATTGTTCTCGTCACACGCGGTCGACTTGGCTACCGGCCCGACCAAAAGCAGTCCTAAATTCCAGAGAGCTTGATAAAAACAGGAAATGTACCCCATCAAAACGGTCGCATTTTTCAACTATCTCTGGTATACTTGCTCCTGAGAGAGAAATATGCGCTGATTGTCGCGAAGCCGAGGGAAGACGGTCATGATGACACGTGGGCAATTCCATGCGGACACGTGACCGTTTGCTTGAACTGGCCTCTCAAGAAGCGCGGAGATGAAGGCCAGAGAAAGAGGTCTGGTACATGAATAGAACAATCCCCGTACTCTGCTGCTCCGTAGCAGCTAATCCCAGTCCCCTGGGTGTCAAGCTTCATACGGCCGGCTACGAAGCCTTAGGTCTGGACTATCGCTATTTTGCAATCGGCGCGACGGACATCGAACCAGTCTTGCAGTGCGTGCGCACTCTGGCTATTAGGGGACTGGGCGTTTCAATGCCCCATAAGGAGACAGTCATCCCTTTCCTTGACGAGGTCAGTCAAGATGTACAGGCCATTGGCGCGTGTAACACGGTGGTGCAGGAAAATGGGCGACTTTACGGGTACAATACGGACTGGGTTGGGGCGTTGGGGGCCATCGATGAGGCTGGAAGCGGAGGACTACACAGCGCGGTCATTATTGGAGCAGGCGGAGTCGCACGAGCAATCGCGTATGCTCTCAAGCAACGGGGCATGACTGTGTTCGTCAGTGCTCGCTCTGCCGATGAGCGTGAGAAGCTCGTCAACGATCTCGGGCTGGATGGGGCAGACACACTGGAGCAACAAGGCCAATTCGATGCCGAACTCGTTGTTAACACGACCCCAGTGGCCGATTCCTCGTCCTGGCCCACGAACCTGGATGCGCACACGCATGGCAAGGCACTGCTTGATGTCGCTTTCCGGTATCGACGGACACAGCTCATCGCCGAGGCGGAACGCCGGGGATGGACTGCCATCCCAGGTTGGCGCATGCTGCTGCGCCAGGCCATGGGCCAATTCAAGCTTTACACCGGTCAGGACCCACCCGCTGCCACGTTGGGAAAGGTCCTAGAAGCGGCCCTCTTAGACTAATAAAGAGTCAATACTCATAAAATACCAGTTCTTTTACTCTTTTGAGTATAGCACTGGTTTTGACACTCAGCAATCTGCATAAATCCTTGGGGTGCGCGTGCGATTTTTGCAAGTGAAGCGTGGAATGGCTTCTTGGGCGACCCTCGTGGTCGCCCTTCATTCAGGAACACCAGCGACCTCTTTGCAAAAATCGCACGCACACCCGTCAAAAATAACCGAGTTGACGAGTTATTGTTTCTTGGTTTATCCTAATTATTAGGAAAGGGAAAAGATAAGCGTGAGAGAGAAGCAGAATAAGAAGAATATTCTGGGCAAAACAAAACTAAAGCTATTTTTTTTGGTTGTTACTGCTTTGTCTTTGGTTTCCATCTTGGTGATCGTCAACCAATGGCAGGAAATAAGACAGAGAGCGGCAACGCCTCTAAAAGATTATACCCCGTATGTAAATATGGTTCAGGGCCCCGGGACGCCAAATAATAGCGACCGTCAAGTGTTTATGCGATATCCTTTGGGACGCATAGGTTTATGGTCGCGTGATACGGGAGAGATAGTAGACAGTGTTACACGTGGCGTTAGAATATACCCGATGGTAGATCAGACAGTGAGTAAAGATAATAGCGATTGGAGAGCTACAATTACAGGAACTCCTGCGGAAACCGATATTACATACAACACCAATTCGCCTGCCAAAGGATCAACGGTGGCAATGACTGTTACCCCTAATATCTCTATATATAAATACCATTTCAATGGTGTTTCTTCATTCGGAGCAGTAGGAATAACCTTGGGCGCTACTCATGGCGGTCCGAACTGGTCAGGAATGGTCACTGTTGTAGACAATCAGACTTTACAAGTTGCTCTAAAAAGCGATAATTATACTATCTATCATTACATCAAATTCAATATACCGGGTACAGGGACAAGCGATGGCAAATTTGGTTATATGAAATTTGGCCCTGCTACAAGAGATGTTACTGTGGCAGTAGCTCTGTCTCATACCAGTTTTGCGCAAGCGCAGCAGTATTTTAAGACTGAATTTTCGGATTTTGATTTTTCTGCAGCATCACAGAGATTAAAAGACTCATGGAATACTAAACTGGACAAGATTGAGGTGCAAAATGCGGATCAACTTACCAAACAAAAGCTGTATACCGGATTATATGCTGTTTATGCCAATATTATGGATGCTACGGATGGTTCTCCTTATGCTCAATACGCAGCTCAATATGGTAGTCCTGTTATAGATATAGGGTCAAGTCCCGGTTGGGAATATATCGGAGGCGGTTATTTCCGCTGCGCCTTTGACCAAGGACGAGTTGTTTATTATCTGTTGGCACTTATTGATCCTGCCCTTATGAAAGATATATTAAATACCTATCTGGCGCAATACGACCTTAATAAAGTTATGTTGGGTAATTGGGATCCATATTGTCCCGGATGTTGGAACGATCAGCAGTGGGGCTTCTTTGGCGGGATGTTCCTTCGCGCTAAACTTATGGGAGTGACAGGAGTGGATTATAATAAAGCTGAAAAAGATATAGCGGATAGCTTTGGGAATCCTAATAATATTATGTCCAAATCCGGTTATTTAACCAAAGGTTATATACCGGCTGATAGCGGTGTCAGTAATTATATGTCACGGGCACTGGAATGGTCTACTGATGTGCAAGGATTGGCTCTTTTGGCAAATGCACTAGGTGATAGCGCAACGTATAACCAGTGGATAGGCCTCGGCCAGAGCTATAAAAACAATTGGAATGCAGCCAACGGGGTATTCCAAGGGAAAAATGCTGATGGCTCCTGGGGCGCAAGGAATACAGGTTTTTTTGAAGGAAATGAAAACAGGTATGCATTTGATGTAATCCATGATCCTCTTGGCCTGGCTGATCTTTACGGGGATGCCAATATGACTGCAAAGATCAACGCGCTTTTAACACCGAATAAAGATTATAATGACTATGAACCGCAATACCAGATTTTACCGATTTACAGCAACAGTCCCTCTACTGCCGAGGATATTACACGTAACCGGTGGAATCAGGAATTCAATTCCCTTAATATGTGGGAAGGCTATTACTCAGGATCGGATGTTTACTATACGGATAATTCCAGTGTATTAGTTTTTACCATGTTAGGGTTATATCCTATACAAGCGCCGGGAACGCAATATGTGATTACGAGCCCCGCCGTAACTACGGCGGTCATTCATGGCGTGAAAGATATAACAATTCAAGCTAACAATAACTCACCTACCAATGTCTATATCTCCTCCATTAAGGTGAATGGTAATAATTATCCAGGCCATTTCATCTCTGGTGAAACTCTGAGAGCAAATAACACAACGATTACTCTAGGCATGACCAGTACACCCTCACGTATCGGGAATATGTACATAACCGGCACGGATGGAGAAGTTCTGTCAGCCAGTTCAGATAATTCAACTTATCTTCAGTTTCAAAATGATCCAATAGCAGCCTCGTCCAGAGCGAAAATCTATGCTAGCAAACAACCTATCACGGTGACAGTCAATGGACAACAATTTGCCAGCAGTAACTGGGCATACGATGCTGCAAACCGTGTGATTAATATCAAGGGGCTCATCTCTGGAAATATTCGGATATGCTTTATTAGCGGTACATGTTAACCTTCCGGTACATAATCGCTTTGGCTTTTTGATATAAAAACGAGGGAAAAAGCCTTCTCTATCTTTGCACTTTTGAGACGAAGATGTTCTCCTGTTTCCAGATGGAAATGTGATGGTGGTGCATCGTGAAACAGCAGGAAAATGTCACTCATGCAGAGTGCTGGCAACACAAACCCACTACGGCCCTACTGCCAGCGCGAAAACCTCATTGTCAGCAGCGTGAAACCAGCGTTGGTTTCCACGGTTGGCATCCAGGGCAACGATACCGTGGAGCGTGCCGACATAGACCATCCCATCACCCACAGCCACTTGTAAGGACCCCGGATCAGTGTGATAGCGCCAGAGGTGAGACCCGTCGCTGACTCGCAGGGCATCGACTCTGCTCCCAGTATCCTTATAGCCAACGTTTATGGAAGTCAGGTAAGCTACTCCATCCAGAACTGTCGCCTTCCAGGGCGACAGATCGCTTTGGTATTGCCAGAGCAGAGAACCATCGCTCGCCCGAAGCGCATCAAGAGTGCTACCCAAAAAGGCTCCGACAAACACGATGCCGTCAGCCACGGTGAGGACGCTTGACGCAATGTTTGTTTGGCTATGCCAGATGAGGGTCCCATCGCTGGCTCGTAAGGCATCCACTGCGCCTTTTGGGGGGCCGTTATAGTCCACGAGTGCGGTGCCGACATAGACTACCCCATCGACCGCTGCTATCCCCACTAAGACGCTGGGGCTGTCAATCGGGCGGTGCCAGAGCACGGTTCCGTCACTCGTCTTGAGCGCATCGACGTTATCTAATTGACCCACGTAGATAGCAGTATTGGTCACGACGAGACTACGGCAGCAAGCGCCTTTCACCGTGTCGTGCCAGAGCAGGGAACCATTGCTGACCCGCAGGGCGTACACATCTCCAGCAGAATGGCTCGGGAATCCACCATCCACTTCAACATACACCACCCCATTGACTATCGCCTTCACTTGGACCGACTGAGAAGTGTCATTATGTACATCAATGTTGGAGTGCCACAGGACGGTCCCATCACCCACCTTCAATGCATCAACCGAGCCTATGGTTTTGCAAAGAGGAGAACAGATCTCGTTCGCTCTCCCGACATACACGACATCGCCAAACACCAGAAGTGAGACCGTACCGCTCCATTGCTTGTCAAGTTGCTTGTGTCAGCGAAGACTCCCATTCTCACTCCGGAGGGCATCCACCGAGCCAGACTGTCCTGTGGGCTGTCCTGTGAAGTAGACGGTGTGGATCGTCTGGACTGGTGTCGAGGGTGCGCCAGAAGGACGTGTCGCACCAGACCCGCAAGCCGACAAAACTCCCATGATTGCGACGATGAACAGGAGAGTTGCCAGCCCAGATGGGCCCTGATGAGACCACAGGCCTCTTCGAGAACTTGCCATTCCCTTTTCCCTTTCGTTTCGCTTCTGGTTCTTCTGAGAACTACCAGCAGTATACAGAGAGGGACCTTCTGAAGAGGAGTGTCATATGCCCCATTTCTCTTAGCTCAAATCTTTTTCAATTGGCTGGTTACCTCATAAGAACTTGCACATCGGGTTAGTACTGCTTCCCTTTAAAAAGGGCAAAGATAGAGTTGCTACAAAAACGAGGGAAGAAGCACTGCTTTTCTGCTTGTTCTAGTGTTATTGTGCTTCCCCCTGTTCCTTCTGTTCGCTCTTTTCCCTCACACGCTGTATCCATTTATTTGCGGTGGTTAGGGCTTGGGCAACTTCGCGAGCTTTGGCGTGGGGATGGTCTGTCAGAAACAAAAGTCATATGATTGATTAGCGAGTATACGAAAAGCCTTCTAGAGCCAATTGCATGGATGAGATGCTTTGGCCTGACAAGCCTTTCCAGAAGCAAACGGTAGGTGTTTTTGTCCAAATTGGCTTTCGCTTGTAGCGCAAATGGCTCCAGAAGCCAATAGAAACTGAACAATGGAAACTGGCTTCTCTGGCCTTTTCGTACACCCTCTAAATACTTGCTTCAAGATATCTTGTTCTCAAAAAAAATCTTTAAACACATAGGTGTGGGCACTTCACGTTTAACGAATTGATGATGATGCGTGAACAGTGACGTATTAAATGTATGGTTACCGTTAATTTTAACAAGCAGAGTTCCTCCACAACTGCAATTGCTTTTACGGCTTTTGGAGGGTAATTCAGAGAGATGAGCAAGCTCTGAGTTGGGTAGCTGAGCGGCACAACTTTTTGATAATTGAGTGCAGACTATATATGCCATTGGAATTGCAGTTTTTATACCCTTTATGATATCTTCTCTTGGGTTATTAAACCTATTTCGGTCAAACGAGAAAAGTACCACTTTAGGCTTTACTAACGAACACAATGACCGGGCAAACTGTTCACTATCTGCATGACTAGGCTTTCCTCCATGGTGTGGGAATATAAGTAAATCAGCATGTAATTCTTCATAATCGTCTGTAAGGTTGCTTAATCCTATCTCGTCTATATCACCTGGTAAGATAGCTATTCTATGACTCTCGTGAATTAGGCTAATGACTACAGACATTGAATTAGAGTTCAGTGGTTTTCTTCGCAAATCTTTTCCTCCTACCCCACTCATCGCTAGTTCTGGAGATGGGGCCAGGATTTCTATTTTTACCCGCTCGGTATCTAACTGTCCTGTTTGTTCCGTTGTCAATCCTATATGTATTTTTATTCTATTGCGTTTCCGTGCGTCTCTTAAAGCAAAGCGTAAATCTGTCCATATCTGCGTATCTTTCACTGAGTCTGGATTCAGATATATATTGTGTATTCTCATCTCCAAATTAGAGAGCAGAGTTATAATCCCTGCAATGTGATCGGAGTCTGCATGAGAAATAAGAATATTAGATATTTCATGAACGTTCAACTTCTCTAAGAGTTCTATTAATGTAGATCCCGGTGCGCAATCAATGATGATAGTATGATTTGTATCTCGTAAAACCGCACAACCTCCATGGCCAACATCTAAGATAATAAGTTCAGGCAAGTTCGTCATCACTATCCAGCTCCGTTGCTACTTCAAAATCCTTAAAATAAAGCTCGCTTGCTTTTTCCGCTCCAATATTTGTCTTAACAAATAAGCGCTCTCCCCTTTTCAAATGCGATTTACTAATAGATTTGGGCAGTAAAGACACAGGTAAGCGGACGGCTCTATGAGGGTTCCAACTTGGGATGATCACATCTATTACCTTTTCACCGGCTTCCTGTCCGATATCCACAATTCTGAGCAAAGTACGATGAGGCTTCCTAGCATTTGCTATTTGACCACGTAACTCATTTACGCAATATTCGATTCCGCGAGCAATACTAATAGCATCTGTCTCGTCTCGGTTTAAAAGAACGGGTATTTTGTCTCTACAAGCTCGTATTGATATGCCATTATCCATCTCGGCGTACTGTGATATCAGTATGGCCGGAATGTGTAAATCATATAAGCGAGCAACCAGTTTGGCTCCAGAGAAATTAGCAAATCCAGAATGTCCTAAGCGATGGTCGCAAATTGCCGCCTGAGCATTCGATGAAATAAGATTAGTTAGGTCTTCTATCTTTCGAAAAGGGCCTCCTTCTACAATAAATGGCTCAAATCCTGCATCTTCTGCTTCTAATTCGGCCACTTCGGCCTCTCTTCTATCGTCATCGACTATTGCGATTTTTCGAATTTGATAATCATAAGTAAGTGACCACAACGTCATATTAACTCCCTTCAATAATCGGTAGCTCTATAATAAACTCAGCACCTCCTAGCTCTCCATGAGGGATAACTCGTACATTTCCGCCTAAGTCGGCAACAGAGTCTTTGACAATCGTTAATCCGAAACCGGTTCCGTCTGTTTGTGTTGTTCTCCCAGGTATCCAAATATCCTTGGGATTAATGTTGACAATGCCTAAACCATTATCAAGTACCCTAAGAATTAATGTTTCGCGAAAAAACTCCGTATTGGTGATTTCAGTTCTGATGATAATTTTACGGTCCTCAATCGGAGCACCATCAACTTTAGTTAAAGCATTTATGGAGTTCGTCAGAAAATTAGTTAATATCACCTCGAGCAAAGAAATGCTTCCTTGGATATGGGGTCTGCGGTCAGTTTTCTCGCATACAATCTGTATTTTGGCTTCATCAAAAAATGGGTTGAACACCCCAACCAACTCGTCAATAACCATATGTACATCGACAACTCCTGAGCGTCGTTTGTTTTTGCTTAAAATATGTAACGGCAACAGTGCGTAGCCCTTAATTGTTTCGGCTGCATGACGCAAGCCCACAATTGGGCGCTCCAGTGACTTGATGTAATCCTCCCCAAGCAGATCTTGTCCCTTTTTCTCAATAATCTTAGCTGCTCTTATAATACGTGAGACAGGTTTGCCTGCTTCATGCGCGAATACGGCAGCGGTAATTCCGACAGTTGCCATTCCTCGATATAATTGCAGGTCTTCACGTAATATCCGTGATTCACGTTCTTTTGCTTGTTCATAGGTGTGTAATGCTTTTTGCACTTTCGGGCGAATTTCTTCTGGAATGGTAGCTTCAACGATCTGTTCTATGCTTGCTTTTGCTGCGGCAGTTTTCTTGGGTGCCTCTTCTCGTTCTTTCTTTTGTTTTTCTTCCCTTACGCGCATACGCTCTCTGTGCATCCACTCCAATGCGTCGATTGCAAAGCGTTTTAGCTCAAAAAAAGCTTCAGTTTCTACGAAACCTATTCTATCAGTCTTTTGAAGCAACATATCTTCCGTATCATTCACCAAAACTACGCCTACCGAAGTGTTTGTAGAAGGTCGCTCTTCGGGATCTCTCGCACGTGACAGATTCATATTCAGCCAATCGTGGCTTGGATCTCCATACGGTCTTACGCGCAATCCTCTATGATAAAGTCGAACCCCTCCAACGACAGATATCCAATTCCGAACGTCATTGAGAGATGCTTTCCTACTTGAAAAGGATTGGGAATTCAGGAGAAAAACCCAAAGGCTGAACTTTGCTTTAGCTGTTTTATATGGTTTGTCCGAGCCTGAGAGTTTCTGGTGTCCTGCGTGAAAAAGTACTCTTCCTTTCCAGTCTAGTACCCACGCTTCAGCTAGTCCCTTTTCATCTAATTGAGCTTGTAGATGGTATTCTACATCATCGAAGTATGCGTTAAGCACTTGCCGCTCCAGGTCAGCGAATTCGGGAGCAATAAGCTTTGGATGGAAACCTACTTGATCACCAAATGGATCTGCAAGGAGAATAAGTTCTCTGGCTAAATTTTGAATTTCTGGCCTATCAAGCTTGACTCGCAAGTCGTCAATGATTATTTCCGTTCCGTGTTTTTTATCGGTTTCGCCTTTTTGTGGGGTAAAATTGATTGCCTCAACTACGTTAACTTTTTCAAAGTCTTCCCAATTGATTGTAAGTGTATACTCTACTCCAGGTTCGTTTAATGGCCTTGTAATGAGCGTTACTCTGCTCCCTAGTCTCAGTGCTGCAATTCTTCCCAGACCTTTATTTCCCGCTGGCTGTCGGCCAAGCCGTGTTACTTCTTGCGATGTTTTTGGTGATCCACCTATGAGGAACCAACCATCATCAATGGCTTTTAAGTCCATGCCAGTTCCGTCATCTGAGATGATAATCGTTCCTCCAAGGGTGTTCGTTCTCTTAAGCTCTACTCTGCATTCAAGGGCATCAGCATCATATCCATTCTTAACTAATTCAACTAAGCCATGTTCCGGGTTGGAAATAAGTTCCTCTCCAAGCCTGGTTAATATGCCTGTCGCAAACTTAAAATACATTTTCTTTCCACCATGGTAGATGCCGCATCGCTGTTACTGTTAAGTGACGGCAACAGATGCGTTCATTTAACCAGTTATTGGTTTGAGGACGACGTAGAACTTCCATAAGCTGGAAACAATCTTCTAATGAGTTGGAACTTGGTTTCAATACTATAAGGTGATTTTCAACTGCAACTGGACCTTTCCCTGTAATAATTGTGCCAATAGCTCGGTATTTATCACCAGGACGAGAGGTTCTTCTCACAACTACGAAAGGCGGGTCGAAAGTTGTACCAGAAAAATTTCTGAACTCTGATATCACTTCTACACTTTGCCAACTGGGTAGTCGATGCGCATGAATGTAAGGGTATAACGGACCTTCTAATTTATGCCGATGAGGAACTACTGGTCCTACTCTTACCTCGAAGTAATCACCTACTCTTTCGGTGGTTTTATCTATATTTTCCTTTGATGTCCACCAATCAATACCTCTTTCCGAAGCGTTTTTCCCGACACGTAAATTGCAAATAAACGTATCGACATCGGTCAGCGTGTCAAAACATCCAACTAGTTCAACCTCTTCTATTTTAGCATATTGCTCAATACGTTCTCTCCATTTTCTATATCGGGTGCCTGTTCTGAGTACGTCCGGTAGAATAGCTACAATCTGGGTTCCAGGTGAAGCGTCTTTCACATATTTTTCTAAAAAAAGGGCAGCCTGAGATACTAACCCTGATGTCCATGTACATGTCTTAGGGGTTTCAACCATAGTATAGGGCGGGTTAATGATAACACATATGTTGTCTAAAATCACCTCTTCTGAGGACAAGGTATTACATACCTGTATGTCTGGGAATAGTTGCTCTAGTTCCAATGATGGGGCATGTAACCGAGAACCTCGTTCAATAGCAAGAAGGAGTAAACGGATTTTTGTGGCTCGGATAAATGGTTGATATAAATCAGCACCTCTTAGCCTATAGTTCCAATTGCTTAATGTTGTTCCTAAATCGTCTGAAATAGGTAAATGCCGTGCGCAAGCTAGAAGTAAATCACCAGCCCCACAAGCAGGATCGTAGATAACCATACCTCGCTTAATTTCTGGAATAATTAAACTCACTAGCCGATCAGCCAGATTACGGTTAGTAAAGAAGACTCCAGATTGCCTCAATTCTGCTACAGGAACTAAACTTCGCAATGCCTTTGAAGGTTGTCCATTTAAGGCACTCTCAATCATTAGATGGTCTTGATGATTAAGCAGATTTAAGCTTAGCAATTTTGAAGCTAAGTTTTCGAGGTTCTGAACATAAGGTTCAAAAGTTTTCACAGTAAACAATCTCTTGCAAGGCAGAATTTGACATTAGTATATCATACATTTCTAAGATTTTAGTCTTAGAGGACTTTGTGACTAGGTTCGTACCATAGACAAAAGGCGATGTTGAGGTCAGTTGTGAGGCAAGATGGAAATATGTCTATGCTTCTGTCTCACCAGAGAGCAAGGTGAAATTTCCTTGAAGGGGTTTGGGGGTGGCTCTCATCAGGAAGGCCGTGAGTTTGAGGTCAATCTGATTCGCAGACAGATGGGCTGACACGCCGATAATGCCTGCATCACGCATCGTGCCTGCAAGGTGCCGAAAGTCCTTACTATTTGTGGTAACAAGAATGCGCTGCTGCTTCACCGCAAGACGGTACACCTCTTGGAAGGGAAGAGATCGAAGGCTTGACATGTTAGCTAGCATTATCTGCTTGATCTGGTATTGCACTGATTGATCTAGCTTCCTCTTTCCGTAGCTCTATATATCGTTGCTTATCTTCGAGAGCAAGCGCAAGCGGTTCATCAAACTCGGGTGCATCTAATTCTTCAATCTCTTTTCGGTGTGCTAAAAGAAACTGCTTAGCTTCCTCGTTCCACTCTAACTCTTCTAAACAGCGGTACTGCAACCAGAGATCGTTCTCTTCTTCGGCCTGATACAATTCGTCGATAAAAAGAAAGTCCAGCGTTCCCGCTGAAACCATTTCTTTAAGATGAAATGCAGCAGTAAAAACATTTCCTTCCTCGATTGCTTCAACGACTCCTTTGCATGTAGCATGGGCTGCTAATTGATATTCTTCAAGCTCCCTGTAGAGACGGCCAAGACTAAACCATTGACCTTGATCTTCGAGCCTCTTGACTTCTCGTTCCTTCACCTCTTCTGGAATAAGGTCTAAGCGTTGTTGTACGCTCCTGAAAAAGATGAGGCTATCATCAGCCATCCCTTGCTGAATAGCCAGGTCTATATACTTATCCCGCAGTTCGTCGTTGCCTATGCCTAAGTAGTGGAGTGCTAATAGTTCGTACTCCTCGCGTTCACGGTAAATTTCTGCTAAAGAGGTGGCAAGCTCCACATTTATTGCTCGATCTTCTGGATTTGTTGTAGGAAGTCGATCAACATGTGCAGCTCGTGCTTTCGCAACTTGAATAAGCCAATCATCTCGGTAGAGAATAACCTGCTCAGCATTCAGCTTTCTTCCGAAGCCTCCTCGTATCTGCGTTTCGTTATGGCACTCTAAGCAAAGAACCGCCAGATTTTTGAAATCATTGTTGGCAGGATTTTCGTCTATGTGGTGAATTTGAAAAGGCTTTCCTTTAACACGGCATACACAACATGTCCGATCAGAAGCAAATTGGACTTGAGCTTCAATTGCTCGGGGTATATCAACCCGTTTCTTCTTTTGTGCCATCTCCTCTAACCTCTACACGACTTTTCGGTGAGATTACCATGAAAGAAGCGAGATTGCAATCATCTCTGCTGCACAAGTTCTCTAAAAGGGAATAAGGGGATATGCGAACTGCACGAATGCACTCCCAGAAAAGAGACATGGCAAAGGCAGAAATCCAAAAACGAGGGAAAGAACAATGCTTTCCTGCTCATTCTGGCACTATTGTGCTTCCTTCTCTTCGCTCTCTTCCCTCACACGCCGTATCCATTTATTCGCCGTTGTCAGACTGATGGTTAAAGCTTCAGCAACTTCACGGGTTTTGGCATGAGGATGTTC
>WNGL01006177.1_pt1 | contig 14168 bp, 12 predicted proteins | sample 5400591 | NCBI WGS metagenome assembly WNGL01 (sample SAMN13153377, study PRJNA577476) | soil metagenome | isolation source: 80 cm soil or saprolite under Garry oak tree replicate 1 | place: USA:California | collected 2016-06-15
TGTTCTTATTGACACCGCGCTTCAGCGCGGCGCACCGACGTCCAAAAATCAAGCCGTTTAAACGGCTTATCGGCGCGGTGCACGGAAAATACCTGGCTAAAGCCAGGTGTTAATTAGATGGCCGGTTGATCCCAACAAATTCCAGGCTCCGGGCGACATGCGGGAGGCGGGCGATCAGCTCCGCGCACGTAATCTCACCCTTTCGGTTGGCGAGATAATCCAAATTAAACCGCGATCTTGGATCAGCGATTTGCTCTAAAAGCTTTGTGCTGAGGAACCGGGCAGATCTCATTTAGAACGATGAATATAACTCAGGTATTTTGGCTGACTGCATCAAACAGGCTTCTGGCCTGCAGGATTCGGTGCGGGCTGAGCAGCCGCACAACGAGACAGCCAAAATGGCTGTGTTACTCAGTCCAGCCAATCCATCGCGTCCAGCAAACGCCGAAACTGAGGGTCGTTTACGTCCAACGCCGGCAACCATTCGCCGATTCGTTCGCGTTTCCACCACGCTTTGTCGCCAATTGGCGCAAACTGATAGCGATACAACCGTGCTCGAATGTAATGCGGCGGCGCGTCGGGAAAGGGATTGTTCGCCAGGAGCGACAGCGTGCCGCGATCGTTATGCAAGAGTTTCCATACAAAATGCAGCGTCCACGGATAGTCGGCGGGTGAGGCCATTGCAGCGAACCAGATTTGCCAGTCAATCCGCGGTTGGTACGGCGCCACGAATGGCGGCCAGCGGTTCGGATCACCCGGCTTGGCTTTGAACTCGTATTCCTTCCATTTCGTGTCGTCGGTAATCAGCACGTCGTCGGTTCCCTCAAAAATGATTTCGTCGCGTTCCCGGCCTACTGTACCGAATGCGCCGTAAGTGTTCACAAGATCAAGAGGATCGAACGAGTAGTTCATCAGCTGGCGCCCGGATACGAGATTGAGCACGGTGGGTATGCTGAGCCAGATAACCATTATCGAGAGTACGACCGCGATGGCGTTGTTGATGCGCGACGGCTGCGATTGCTGCGCCGCGTGTTCTGCGCGCCTAACGATGGCTCGCGGTAAGAAGTGGCGAAGGAAACTATCATCAAAGCACGCCAGAAACGGAATGATGGTGAGGTAATTCAGGAACGAAAGATTGCCGCTGATAATGAGAAAAATCTGAAACGTCACGAGCAACACACCCGCGATGTGGCGCGCCGGTCGGGGCCCAAACGAGAACCACGGCACGACGAGTTCAAGGAAATGGTTCCATGCCGTTTCAAATTTGAGCAACCAATGCGGCGAAAAATGCAGATAACGGCTGATCGGGCCCGGAATCGGCTGCGTCTCGTAGTGATAATAGAGGCACGTAAGATCACGCCAGCATGGGTCGCCGCGCAGTTTGATCAGGCCGGCGCCAACCATGATGCGAAACCCGAGCCAGCGAAAAAGCCAGAAGACCAGGATGGGGGGCCTGCACTTTGGAAACGGCCGTCCATCGAGCAGTGGACAAAGAAAGATCGAGAGAAAGCCAGTCTCGAGCAGTTGAATCTCCCAGCCATAACCATACCAGATCTGCCCGATGTGAACGATCGACATGTACATCGCCCAAAGAATGCCGAGGATGATCGCATTTGCGTATCCGGCGAAAACAACAAGCGAGAGCGCGAACCCCGTCCAGGCGAAGACCACCATACCGTGATCGGAAATGCCGAACCAAAAGAGACTGGGCACTCGCAGCACGCCGGCAGTGCGTGAACCAAGTTGCGTTTGTACGCTCGCAAGAAAATGATTCGCCGGAGTTAGTCCGTGCTCTCCAATTAATGGCACGAGTTGCTGTGCGGCTACCAAAAACGCAACCGCATAAACAAAACCAAGCAGCCGCAGAATTACGAAACGCGTGAGCCAATAAGAGTTTCCGAGCGCGAAAAACTTTTTGAGAATCCCCTCGTCGTTTGTCATTCTGGAATTCTGCTTAGCAGCGCGCAGACAAACTTCAACGCTCAACGTTCCGGAACGCGCGCGTTGACACTGGGTGTCATGAGATTCAATTTTGTTCCCCTCGCGCCAGGGTAGCTCAGTGGTAGAGCAGGGGACTCATAAGCCCTTGGTCGGGAGTTCGAATCTCCCCCCTGGCAGTCCCCTACTCCTTTTGGTTCGCCAAATAAGGCGCCAGATCAGTTTCCTTACCCCGAAGTGCGGCCATGAAGCACACGCCGCTTTGCTCTTTCACGGCGCCCACCCAGCCTTCCTGAGAAACGTAGCGCCATCCGGGAAACCGCAGCACCGCGCCGGTTTTCGTGTTCCGCTCTGCCGGAAACAGAAATAGCTGCATCCGTTTTTCAGCAAGCCAGATCTGGGCAATCCGACGCGACTCCTCATCCTCGAAAACGCGGCAACCGATGGTGCGAAAATCGGCGAACTCCTCCGGGACATCGTAATGTTCCAGGCCGTGTTTCATAAAAAACAAATCGCTCAACGTGCCCGCTTCAGTGCTGACTGGATCGAGCATGACCGGTCGTGTGGAAGCAGCTACAGACAATAATTTCCGAGCGGTTGCTGATCCCGGAAAATCATTCAGACGACTGAGCACTTGAAACACGGATACTCCAGCGATAACCACGACTGCGATGCTGATCGCAAGGACGGCGGGATTGCGCACTATTTTTTTCCACGTCCACTTCGACCCAACAACCAGATCTTCTTCGGCAAACCATTCCGCCGTCTCTGGCGGAACCGGAATGAGAGTTACCAGCGCGGCGACCGCACGATCAAAGTTCTGTTGATTGGCAAATTCAGGCGAGTCTGCTGCACGAGATACAGCCGAGCGCATGGAGCGATCCGTCAGCTTGCCTTGATTGATCGGCGCGCAATTCAAAAGTGCGCGTTGCCCGCGCAATAACCGTGGCGTTCTCATACGTTGGTGGCTTCAGGAAATTTTCCGTCGAGCCATGCCTGCAACTGCCGGCGCCCCTGCACCAAAAATCGAGAAAGCTCAGTGAGCTTGAGATCGCCGAGATCAAGAATCTCCTTGTAATCGAATTCATCCAGATAAAAAAGTGCAAGGGCAGTCCTCTGAGGATCGGGTGCGGCGGAGATCCAGACTGCGAGCTGGGTGGGCTCCATTTGTTCAATTTGTGATGCAGCATGTGGAGCGAGGTCGTGTTCATCGAGCTTGAGCGACTCCGGTTGCAAGTCAGCTTCGGTTGCTTCCAAGCAACGCCAACGCGCATCACGGAACAGCCAGAAACGTTCCTTCGGCAGTTCCCCATGTGCGGCGCGCAGGGCCGCTTCGCGCAATGTGGTGTGAAAAACTTCCTGAGCCTTGTGCGAGTCGCCCAGCATCAGGAAACAAAAACGATAAAGTTGCGGCAGATTTTGCTTTCGGTCTGGCACGCCTGATATACGAAAACTCTGCGGACTCTACGCTGCTCTACGGCATCGACAAGGATTTGTAGCCGGTTGCTAAATGGCTGGCTCGCACCTGTAGGGTCCGCTGTCCCACGGAATCACGTATCGTCGCGCTGAGAGTTACATGCGCTGAGACAACGCACACTACAGCATCCGTCATCAGTGCAGTCCTCTTAAACGGCGCGCGACTTCCTCGGCGTTCTCGCGGCTGTTAAAAGCCGAAATGCGGAAGTGGCCTTCCCCTTGCACGCCAAACCCGGCACCCGGCGTAATAACCACATTTAGCTCGCGCAGCATTCGATCGAACATTTCCCAACTCGTGAGGCCATCTGGTGTTTTCACCCAGATGTACGGCGCATTTACTCCGCCGAAAGGCTTTAGACCAGCATCGACAACGGCGTCCCGGAGGAGTTTTGCGTTGCCCATGTAATGATCGATAAGCACCCGCACTTGCTTGCGACCTTCTTGTGAATACAACGCCTCTGCGCCGCGTTGCACCGGGTAAGCCACGCTGTTGGATTTGGTGCTCCAGCGCCGCTGCCAAAGCGGATGCAGTGGTAATCGCCGACCGTTCTCGGTCTGGGCGAGCACCGATCTCGGTACGACTGTAAACCCGCAGCGCACGCCAGTGAATCCGCCGTTCTTGGAAAAGCTGCGAAACTCGATCGCGCACTCTCGCGCCCCGGGCACTTCGAAAATTGAATGCGGAATTTCCGGGTCAGAAATGTACGCCTCGTAAGCAGCATCGAACAACAGAAGCGCGTCATGTTCGCGCGCGTAGGCGACCCAATGCGAGAGCTGCGCGCGCGATGCCACAGCCCCGGTCGGATTGTTAGGAAAACAAAGATAGACCAGATCGACATGTTCCTTTGGCGGCTCGGGAACAAAATTATTTTCCGCAGTGCATGGCAAATACATGAGACCTTCATAGCTGCCGTCCTTCCCGCCAGGCCCCGTGTGCCCAGCCATCACATTTGTGTCGACATAGACCGGATAAACCGGATCGGGGACGGCGACCTTGTTTTGGTCGCCGAGAATGTCGAGGATGTAGCCGCAATCGCATTTCGAACCGTCCGAGATAAAAATTTCGTCGTCGGCGATCTCGATGTTGTGTTCCCGATAATCATGCTGTGCAATTTTGGATCTAAGAAATTCGTAACCCTGTTCCGGGCCATAGCCGCGAAATGTCTCGCGATGACCCAGCTCCTCGACTGCGCGCTTCATTGCTTCAATTGCCGCGCGCGGGAGCGGCTCCGTGGCGTCACCAATCCCGCACCGAATTAACCGCTTCGCCGCTTCGGGATTTTTCTCGCAGAACTCGCGCACACGCCGCGCCACCTCTGGGAAAAGGTAGCCGGCCTGAAGCTTGAGGTAATTTTCGTTTAGATAAGCCATGCCTTGGGTAGCGCACGCGTACCGCGTGCTGGCGAGCGCGTCCTCGCGATCGCGAACTTTCTCTACGGCTCCTTATCGGCCACTGCAATCACGTCTCAGGAAAAGTTCGTTTCGGCGCGACGCCGAAACCAGCACGCGAGACGCGTGCGCTCCCCAGAATCGCCTCCGACGCGGCGTGTAACGAAGGGCGGCGTCCGGTCGGCGCAGCGAGCTGACCCTACTTCAGTAATTTTTCGCGACCGCGTCCCAATTCACCACGTTGCACCAAGCCTTAAGGTAATCGGCACGACGGTTTTGGTACTTGAGATAGTAGGCATGCTCCCACACGTCGACGCCGAGGATCGGCGTGTTGCCATCCATCAGAGGACTATCCTGGTTTGGCGTCGAAATAATTTCGAGCTTTCCGTTCTTGTTCTTGATGAGCCACGCCCAGCCGCTGCCGAACCGGCCCACTCCGGCGGCGGCTAATTTTTCCTTGAAATCATCAAAGCTGCCGAAGGTTGATTTGATATCATCGGCGAGTTTGCCTTTCGGTTCACCGCCCGCATTTGGCCCCATGATTTTCCAAAAGAAGGAATGGTTGGCGTGGCCGCCGCCGTTGTTGCGCACGACTGTGCGAATGTTGTCCGGGACCGCATTGAGATCGCTGATCAAATCTTCCACCGATTTCTTCTCGAGATCGGTGCCCTTGATCGCCTTGTTGACGTTGTCGATGTAAGCCTGGTGATGCTTGGTGTGATGGATTTCCATCGTGCGCGCATCAATATGCGGCTCCAAAGCATCGTACGGGTAAGCTAATTTAGGTAGTTCGTAAGCCATAATACTTACAGTTAGATCGAATTACGCATCGCGACAGGTTTTATTTTTCAGCCGACAGATTTCCGTACTCGATCTGAGGCGAATCTCATTAACACCTCGCTTCAGCGAGGTGTCAGGCGAAACTGGCATGTCGCAACCGCTTTAGCGGTTTTCTTCTGCCGGCCGGAAACCGCTAAAGCCGTTGGGGATGCTCTCTTCGGTTCTCCACCCCGCTGAAGCAGGGTGTTAATAAGCATTAATCCTCGCAGCGATAAAAGCCGGGACGCGTACCCAGGCCGCTGCGGTAGTTCACATAAGTGGAGAGCGCCAGCAGCGGGAAATTCTGGCGATACATGTCGTACTTCAAATAGAACGTGCGCGGGAAACCGGTGCCGGTGATTTGCTCTTCATCCCACGAACCATCGGGTTTTTGCGAGCGCAGGAGGTAACCCAAGCCGCGTTGAATACTTGATCGATCGAGATCGCCACATGCACAGATGCCCATGACTGCCCATGCTGTTTGTGACGCAGTGCTCGCTCCTATGCCTTTGGTCGATGGATCTTCGTAAGTGCCGCAGGTCTCACCCCAGCCGCCGTCATTATTTTGACAGCTCTCAAGCCAGTCACGGCCGCGCAATATCCAGTCCTGCGTCATATCTTCGCCGATTGCCCGCAAGCCGCGTAGCACCTGCCATGTCCCATAAATATAATTTACCCCCCAGCGGCCATACCACGAGCCGTCGTTATCTTGAGTATCGATCAGATATTTCAAGCCGTCCCGAACGCACTTCGCGTTTCGATCGAATCCGATGTAACCAAGCAGTTCCAGTGTGCGCGCAGTAAGATCGCTGCAGGTTGGATCGAGAATTGCGTTGTGATCCGCAAACGGCATGTCCTCCAGCCATTCGGTCGTCACGTTTTTATCAAACGCTCCCCAGCCGCCATCATCACATTGGAAACTGAGCTGCCACCCAAGCGCTCGACGAAAGAGTTCATTGAGCGATTGCCCGTCGTTCGGCAGGACTAATCGCAATGCCATCAACACCATCGCGGTGTCGTCCGTGTCCGGGTAATAAACGTTATTGTACTCGAACGCCCAGCCGCTCGCTTCCGGATACGGATTGTTGACAGCCCAATCACCGCGGATGCGCACTTCCTTGCCGATCAACCAATCCGCGGCCTTCTGCAGCGCGGGATGCTCGGGCGCCACGCCAGATTCCGCCAGTGAGATTATCGTAATGGCAGTGTCCCAAACCGGGGAAAGACAAGGTTGAATCCGAAAATCCTCCGGGTCATCAAGAAAGAGGCCCGCAAAATCTTTTTCCGCCTTGGCGTAGGTCGGATTCTTTTTGGTATAGCCGAGCACGCGCAAAGCAATCATGCAATTCAGCATTGCTGGATAAACGGTGGCCAGCCCATCGCTGCCTTCGCCAATCCGTTCAACCATCCAGCGCTCCGCTGCTTCAAGCGCGCGCCGGCGCAGATGACCAATGCGAAGTGGCTGGAGAAATTTCAGGGTGTCATCGAGGCGAAGAAAGAAATTGCGCCATGTCCAAAACTTCTCACTTCGGGGTAGCCGCAAATCGGCTTGCTCAGTCCCGAGGGGATACAGCTCGTGCAATTGCTTGTCACCGGGCAGAACGCGCGTCGGTTTGAAATGATTAATGATGCCGAGAGGCAAAAGCATGGCCCGGCTCCACGATGACATTTTGTAAATATGAAACGGCGCCCACTTCGGCAGGAGCACCATTTCGATCGGAATCGCAGGCAAATATTTCCAAGGGAACTGGCCCAGGAGCGCGAGATAAAGCTTGCTAAAGGTATTCATCTGAGGAATTCCGCCGAGGCGCAGGATCGTCGCACGCGCCTCGCGCATAAACGGCGCGTCCACCGAAGAACCGGCGAGTTTCAGCGCAAAGTACGCTTTCACCGATGCGTTGATCTCGCTCGGACCGCCGTGATAAATGTTCCAACCGCCATCCGGTAGTTGGCGTTTGAGAATGTGACGAACGCAACTCCTCTGCAATTGCGCGTCCACTTCACCGCACCAATGCATGAAGAGGATGTAATCGGAGCAGAGCGTGCTATCGACGATGAGTTCGCCGCACCAATGGCCGTCGGGCTTCTGCTGGCGCAAAAGGTTTTCCTGGGCGCGGGCGATCGCGCGCGCGATCTCCTGATCTGTCGCGGAATATGATTCCGAGACGTCCGGCCGCGCGCTGGGCAAGGCGATCAGGTTCTCCGACGAATTCAACATGTCGATCTTACGAGGCGCGCGCTGCGGTGCCGTTCGCTTGAGCGGATTTCCCCGTGATATGTCCGTTGCCGCTGCTTATACCGTTAAACACAATCGTTTCGCTGCCCCGGCCGGTCGGCTTCGGTTTCGGCCCGAAATTGAACTTAATCGTCTTCCAAGTATCGCCGTGCTGCGCCTGAAGGCCGAGGCTGGCTGTTGGCTCGTAACCGCAATGCACCATGCAATTCTCGCAACGGCCATCGCGAGCGACGCCGTTTACCACGCCGTACCTGTCCCACTCCGTTTTCTCGAGCAATTCCGCGTAGCTCGAGTAATGCCCGTCAGTCATGAGATAGCAGGGCCCTTTCCATCCACGAATGTTTCGGGTCGGAATCGCCCAGGCTGAACAGGTCAAATCCCGTTTGCCGGCGAGAAATTCAAAATAGACCGGCGTGCCGAAAAACGTGTATCGATTCATCCATTCCTCCACTTTTCGGAATTTCCGAATCGTCATGGACCGCGTGAGGAAAAAATCTTCAGGGCGCAGATTGAGCCGTTTGATCATGTCTTTCTTTGCGGCATCGTACTCATAGCCGGGGGAAATTGTGTGGCCGTCCACGCCGAGATCGGAGAGATAATCGAACATCTGCTCGACCTCTTGCATATCGGTTTCCTTGTAAATGGTCGTGTTGGTAGCCACCTGATAACCGAGAATCTTCGCCATCTTGATCGCGAGAATGCACTCCTTGAAAACGCCTTCGCGCTCGACGATGAGATCGTGAATGCGCTCCACGCCGTCGAGGTGGACGTTCCAGTACATCCATTTACTCGGCGCGATCGCAGGCTTGCTCGCGTCTTTCGGACCTTTGCGGATTTCAGCCGCATCTTTCTCGCTAAGTAAACCGGCTTTCATTAACTCGTCGATTTTCTGATCGACGAACTCGGAACGCCCGGCGATCTGCGAAGCCAGCCACTCGCGCATTTTCTTGCGCATGAACATGGCATTGGTGCAGATGTAAACGATCCGCTTCTGCGCCAGGAGTCCCTCAACCAGCGCTTCGATATGCGGGTAGATAAGCGGCTCGCCGCCGCAAATTGATACCATCGGCGCGTTGCACTCATTTCCCGCACCCAAACAGTCTTCCAAGCTCATCATGTCCTTGAGCGACGTCGAGTACTCTCGAATTCGCCCGCAGCCGGTGCACGTGAGGTTGCATGTGTGCAACGGCTCAAGCTGAAGAACCGTGGCGAATTTCTTCGTACCACGAAGCTTATGCCCGATCACGTAGGCCGCGATTTTTGCAGTGAGCGGTAGAGGAAATCTCATGGGAGCGACGATAGTAACAAGTAGGCCCAGTATGTCAACGGACCCGAGCTGGTGCTCAGTTTTTTAATTTGAATCGACCCAGACTCCTTGTTTGGACTTCGATCGCCCGCATAATACTCGGCCATCATTCCAAAAGCAAAATAAAGATGCGACTATGGGCAATTTATGTGGTTTAATGAGACGCAAGTCTGTCTCTGGAAAGGAACTACAAAATCACAGGATTATGAAACGATTATTGTTAGCAGCATTTGCCGCCACTCTCATCGGGTGCGCAGAACAACCGCCGGCTTCTCCGGGTCCGGCCGTAACTGGTGGTTACACCTACGACCGATACGCGAGAACTGCCGAGGTATGGGGGCACGCAAGCCCGGTTTACAAGAATTGGACCACGGCACAACTACAGCAGCGCCGATTGGACCTCTACGCAACGGTCCCAATGACTAGAAACCGAAACGAGGTGCCTGCGTACATCTATTCCGGGATGCCGCTACCTCAGCAGGATGAGATTAAGGCAATTGAGGTCGAGCTCAACAAACGTTACCAAGCCGGTGACAAAACGGCAGAGCTGAAGGAATTCTGGCCCGCCGCACGTCGTCATATTGCCAGCGGCTCACGTGTCGAATCGCTTTTTTAAGTTCGATTGATCTCGGCGCGATGCGATCCGGCGAGAGCCGGAGCGGCGGGTAATTTCCAAGGTTTGGGCTGACGCGTTGCTTACGCGCCATGCCAGCCGCGGCGGATCAGGCTCACGGCAATCGCAGCGAGAAGCAGCGCGATGATCTTCGACACGCCGCGCAACCCCTGCTTGCCCATCCAACGTGTGAACTGCTCGGCGTAACAGAATCCGACCGCGACCAGACCGAGATTTAACACCAGTGAGACCAGCGTGAAAACCAACCCGACCGTGTCCACCAGGATAAGGAGCGCGGTCAACAGCGCCGGTCCCGCGATCAGCGGCATACCGAGCGGTACAACGCCGAACTCGTCACTGCTTCCGCGATCGTGCGGGCCAAGACCGAGCAATTCGCGGCCTGCCAGCCCAAGCAGAATAAGACCGCCCGCAACCTGAAAGTCCGCGACCGTGATTCCAAGCGCGGCGAAAATAATCTTTCCGAGAAAAATAAAGCCGACGGCCACACACAGAGCAGTGAAGATCCCGAGAAACGCCTGTCGCTGGCGATGTTCGTGTGAACCGCTCGTGCCCAAACCCATGAACATCGCGACAAGTCCGATCGGATCAATCGCAACAAACACCGGAATGAAGGCGACAAAGAATTTGTGGATCATTCGTGGCACACGTTCTTGCTAAAACCGGCTCTGGCCACAGATGAACACAGACGAGGCCGAGATTCAGCAAAATTCCTCCTGTCATCTGTGAGAATCTGTGTAAATCTGTGGCCCACTTCAGCCTTTCACCGTATGTCGAAACATCTCATAAAATCTGCGCCTCTTTGCATCTCACTCATTTTCGTTGCCTCGAGTTTAAATCTTTCCGCGGCTGAACTGAAAACCGTCGATGATTTTCAGCCCGCCGCCGCGAAAGCAAACGCGGTGTTGACGCTTCCCGATTGGGAGCAGACGCCGGACGCAGTCGAGGCTTCAATGAACAATGCGATCGCAAAGGCGAATGCTGCACTCGATCAGATTGGCGCGCAGGATCTCGGCAAAGTGACCTTCAAAAGCACTGTCGTAGCGCTGGACGATCTGGGTTACCAGGCTGCTAACGCAGCGAACAAAGCAACAATTATCAAAGAAAGCAATACCAATCCCGCGATGCGCACCGCCGCGGAAAACGCGGTAAAGACTTACCAGGAATGGGCGGTGGGAATCGATTATCGCGAGGACGTTTACAAGGCCATCAAAGCTTTTGCCGATACACATCCAAAAATCACGGGCGAAGACGAGAAGCTGCTCAAGGAAACGATGCGCGATTATCGGCGTGCCGGTCTGGAGTTACCGCCCGATCAGCGGAAGGAAGTCGAACAGTTGCGCAAGGAATTATCCAAGCTAGGGACTGATTTCGACACTAACATCGTCAACTCCACCGCACCGGTCATGTTCGCAAAGGCGGATCTCGAGGGGCTGCCGGAAAGCTTTCTCGCCTCCCCTGGGATCAGAACCGGAGATGATGTCTACACGGTGATGGCAAATGTCACCTGGCAATTCAATACCGTGCAGGAAAACGCAAAGAGCGAAGCCACGCGCAAGCAGCTTTACGTCATTCGCGAGAGCCTCGGCAAACACAAAAATGTTCCTGTTCTCAACGAAATGCTCGCGCTGCGAAACAAAATCGCGCTCCGCCTCGGTTACAAATCATGGGACGACTACCAGACCGAAATCAAAATGGCCAAGACCGGAACGAATGCGGAAAAATACATCAACGATTTGGTCGCCGGCAGTCAGCCGAAATTCGACAGTGAAGTGACGGAATTACAAAAATTGAAAGCCGCCGACACGAACGATCCCAACGCGCGGATCATGGTATGGGACTGGCGCTACTACAGCAATCAACGCAACAAACAAAAATACGACGTCGATAAGGAAGCATTGCGCGCCTTTTTCCCGTTCCAAAAGGTGCTCGACGGGATGTTCAGCATTTATCAAAACATTTTTGGGTTAAAATTTCAAAAAATCGTCGCGCCTTACAAATGGATCGACGACCTCCAGCTTTATCTGGTGACAGATTCCGGCACGGGCGAGCCGCTCGGCATGTTCTACCTCGACATGTTCCCGCGCGAAGGAAAATTCAACCACTTCGCCGAGTTCGAAATTGTCGGTGGCAAGCTGCTGCCGGATGGGAAATACCAGCGGCCGACTGTCGCTTTGCTTTGCAATTTTCCACCGCCAAACGGCGATACGCCGTCATTAATGACACACCAGGACGTGGAAACGTTGTTCCACGAATTCGGCCACTGCCTGCATACGATTGTCACTCGCGCGAAGTATGGCCGTTTCGCCGGAACACATGTTCCCGGTGACTTCGTCGAGGCGCCCTCGCAAATGTTACAAAACTGGGTGTGGGACAAGAAAGTGCTCGACACGTTCGCGGCTGATTACAAAGACCCTTCGAAAAAGATTCCGGCCGAAATCGTTAAAAAGATGAACGACGCGAAACTGGCAAACGCCGGCGTTTTTTATCGGCGGCAGTTCGCGTTCGCATCGCTCGATCTGGCGTTGCACGATCCGCACCCCGAAGATATGCCTTACGATTCCGTAGCGATATCCAACCCGATTTTGGAAAAAGTCTTTCTGCCAATCGACCCGAGCACGACGTTCGTCTCCTACTTTGGACATCTCAATGGCTACGATGCCGGTTACTACGGCTACGCCTGGGCGGATGCCATCGCCGCCGACATGGCGACAGTTTTTGAAAAAGCCAAGGACGGTTACCTCGATAAACAAGCCGGCATGAAATTGCGCCGCGAAATTTATGAGGTGGGCGATTCGCGCGAAGTCAACGTATCTATCGAGAAGTTCCTCGGCCGGAAACAGTCCGTCCAACCGTTCCTGAAAAAGATCGGTATCGGCCCGCAGGAGACCAAGAAGGCTCCTCCCGGTCCATCGCACGAGGGCAGATAAGGTGGAACTGTCGCCGCGGCGACTCCTCAACGCCTTGGGCAAGACACCCCGCATGCGCCACGAAATTACTCGCGTCTATCGGTGCACCGACTAAAGCGACGAGCAAGAAGTCGCACCCGCCCATTTTTGAAAATGTAGCGTATTTACACGTTCATCCGTGCTGACGTCCTGTGTGTTTTCTGTCATGTCGAGCGAATTCGAGACATCTCTGATTGTCTCCCGCTCTGCATCAGTCGAGCGGGCTCTTCACGCCGATGCCCGGCCTGTTGAGCACATGGGTATAGACCATCGTGGTGCTGACGTCCTTGTGGCCCAGCAGCTCCTGCACGGTCCGAATATCGTAGCCGTTTTCCAGCAGATGTGTGGCGAAGGAGTGGCGCAACGTGTGACACGTCGCCGGCTTTTGAATTCCGGAAGCGCGCACCGCTCTTTTCATCGCGAGCTGAAGTGAGCTTTCCTCGACATGATGGCGACGGCGAATGCCGGTTCGCGGATCAATCGACAAACGCGGAGAGGGGAAAACGTACTGCCACATCCATTCTCGCGCCGCGTTCGGGTACTTCCGCTCCAAGGCATCAGCCAGGTAAACACTGCCAAAACCATCTTCCAAATCCTGTTCGTGCTGTGCTTTGATCTTTTGCAAATGGCGTTCGAGCGGTTTCGCAAAATTCACCGGCAACATCGTGATCCGATCCTTGCCTCCTTTGCCGTCACGAACCGTGATGCGGAGATAACCAAGATCGACATCTTTGACTCTCAACCGCACGCACTCCATCAAGCGCAATCCGCTTCCATAAAGCAGTCCGGCCATGAGTCGGTTCGTACCATGGAGATGCGCGAATAAGCGCCGCACTTCCTCTTTCGCCAGGACAACTGGTACGCGCGCCGGACGCTTAACGCGCTCGACCCCATCTAGCCAACCGATGTTTTGCCGCAACACTTCTCTGTAGAGAAAAAGTAATGCGCTCAGCGCCTGGTTTTGTGTTGAAGCGGCAACTTTGCCTGCGCGAGCGAGATGTGTCAGGAACGCGGTAATTTCCGCTTCCGCCATTTTGCTAGGATGACGTTTGCCGTGAAAGAAAATGTAGCGCTTGATCCAGTCGACGTAGATTTGCTCAGTGCGAATGCTGAAATGTTTGCGCCGAATCACGTCGCGCACCTGGTCGAGCAGTTTTGGTTTGTCTCCCGTTTGCGCTGGCGATAAAGTCGCGCTCATGGACGTCATTTTTTCTGCCTACGGCGAGGAACGCAAGCGGATTAGGCCGAATTTTTCCGGCTTTAATTGCCGAATAATTCGGCCTACTTCTCGTTAGGTCTTTCACGCATGTCGCTCCGAGACGCAATCAATCTCCGCAGGCGCAAGTCTGGGGTAATCATGATGGCTGGTTTCGCGCTTTTCGCTCTCGGTGGAATAGCGTCATCCACCAACCACAGCTTCATTGC
>WNGL01032329.1_pt1 | contig 14167 bp, 7 predicted proteins | sample 5400591 | NCBI WGS metagenome assembly WNGL01 (sample SAMN13153377, study PRJNA577476) | soil metagenome | isolation source: 80 cm soil or saprolite under Garry oak tree replicate 1 | place: USA:California | collected 2016-06-15
ATGTTTTGGAAGACCAGGGCTCGGCCAGCTCCTGCAATAAGATTGCGCCTTTCGCGGGCCGCGACGTGCCCGCAGGTTGGGCAGTGCCGGAACCTGGAGCGCCCCCTACAGCCGCAAAGCGGTCGTCCCTTGACGGCCCCCGCGAGGACCGCAGCGCGATATAAGCGACTAATGCTCCGACGACGACGAGTACTGCGATTCCCAAGACCCAGCGCGTCGTCGGGTTCGGTTCAGAAGCTGATCCCCCGGCAGCCTGCCGTGCGGGCGCAACCACACCCGGAACCCGGGGCATTGCCGGCTTTAAAGGAGTCGTTTGTTTTGGTTGGTCAGGCATGATGAATATTTCCCTCCGAAACCCTGGCACGCCCTCCGGCGGCGTAAGATGCCGAAGCAGCGGCTAAAAGTTGAACACGAACCCCCCGGCGATTTTGAGGCCGTTCTGGGTAGTGTTGAACAAACGCGTTCCCAGCCAGTCGCCTTGCATGCGAAAAGAGAATTGCTGCGTGGTTCGCCAATCCACGCCGCCGCCCACTTCGTACGCGACGCTGTCCGTACCGCTCGCCGCGCGCGGAAAGAATCTGGCCCCGCCCAGGATCGCATGCGCCCACGGCTCGATGCGCCCACGGCTCGATGCGCCCGCCGCTCCGGTCCGCGATTCTCACTCCGGCGCCGTAGAACAGGAATTTCGAGCCTACCCCGCCCGTGCTGCCAAACGTGGGCGCGGCTTCTCCTTCAATCGCCATCCAATCGTTGAAATAGTGCGCAATCGAAGTGTTGATCCCGTTCAGAGAAACCGATTTCCCGGTAAAAGCCTGGTTGAACCACACGAAGCTATAGCCGAAACCCAGCTGCCAGGAATAGCGCTCAAAGGGTCCGGGACGCGAGGAGCGCGCCGCAGGTGCGGAAGCCGGAGCGAGTAAGCTGAACGAGCTTCCCGGCGCCGGTGCCGAAGACCACGCGTCGCCCGGCGCATCCTGCGCGGCAGATGGGGCGGCAAGAAAAAGCATGGCGCTCCACAATGCCAGGCCTTTGCGCATTCCACCGGCCTCCTTGCCGGAAAGTCTCTAGGACAGCCCATTTCTTTTTTAACGGATAAGCACGCTCATGTCTATGCGATAAGGAAGGGTCGTTTCGCAGGAGGCAATAAAGGCCCGGTCCGGGGACGAACGGTCAGGTCCGGCCAATCTTGGCGCCGGCGCGAATGGGTTTGGGCGCCTCGGCTTGTGCCGGGCCGGCCTGGTATTGCAGGTTCTGTTGCTGGCGGCGCTGGCGGCGTTCGAGTTCGCGCAGCGCAGCGGGCTGGGCACGCAGCGGAGGCGGAACAGGAGCGGAATCGGGAGGGGAAGCAGCGGCAGAACCAGGACGATCTTCCGGGGCCTCCCCCGAAGGAAGGACAGGGCTTTCGCCCTCGGCGAGACGAATGTGAAAGAGGTAACGCACGGTTTCGTTGTCAATGCGCATCATCATGTCTTCGAACAGCGTGAAGGCTTCCTTCTTGAATTCGACGAGCGGATCTTTCTGGCCATAGCCGCGGAGGCCGATGCCTTCCTTGAGGTGATCGAGCGTCAGGAGATGGTCTTTCCACTGCGTGTCCACCACGTCCAGGATGACGCGCCGCTCGAGCCAGCGCATCACTTGCGGGCCAAACAATTTTTCCTTTTCGTCGTAGCGCTTCTTGACTTCCGCGACCAGCGCGTTGGCCAGTTCATCGTGATTCAGCTTATGGGGGTCGAGTCCCGCGGTCTTGGTGTCAATCCCAAACTGGCTGTGAACCTCGGCGGCGAATTGCGCGGTGTTCCACTGGTCGGGATGCTGCTCGCGCGGGCAAAAGGTCTGCACCATTTCATCGGCAACGTCTTCGGCGATGCTGACCACGTAGTCTTTCTGGTCCTTGCCTTCCAGCGCCGAGCGGCGAATCGAATAAATCGTTTCGCGCTGTTTGTTCATTACATCGTCGTATTCCAGCAGGTGTTTGCGGGCTTCGAAGTTCTGCGCCTCGACGGCCTTCTGCGCGTTTTCGATGCGATTGGAGATCAGCTTCGATTCGATGGGGACGCCCTCGGTCATGCCCAGGCGGTACATCAGCGCCTTGACGCGCTCGCCTCCGAAAATGCGCATCAGGTCGTCTTCGAGCGACAAGAAAAATCGCGAAGAGCCCGGGTCACCCTGGCGGCCGGCGCGTCCGCGAAGCTGGTTGTCAATGCGGCGGGCTTCGTGACGCTCGGTGCCGAGGATGTGCAAGCCGCCCAGCGCCACCACTTCGTCATGTTCGGCGCGGCACTGCTCGGAAAATTGATCGTAGAGCGGCTTCCACTGGTCTGAAGGAACCTGAAAGATCTTGCCCTCATGCTGGAAGAGAACCATGGTGGCGGCGGGCTTGTGATCGGTGCCCGCTTCACCGGAGGCGCCGTTGGAACCGTCGGCGCCGATTACAGCCGGCGCCGAGGCGTAGGGAATGGCGAGCTTTTCCTTCAGACAATGCTCGCGCGTCATGGCTTCGGGGTTGCCGCCCAGGAGAATGTCGGTTCCGCGGCCGGCCATGTTGGTGGAAACGGTCACGGCTCCTTTGCGCCCCGCCTGGGCGACGACCTTGGCTTCGCGCTCGTGCTGCTTGGCGTTGAGCACCTGATGAGGGATGCCGGCTTTTTTCAGAATCTCCGCGATGCGCTCGGATTTTTCAATGGAGATGCTGCCCACCAGAACCGGCTGGCCGCGCTCGAAGTAATGGCGGATGCCGTTCGCGTAGCCGCCGTCTTCCTGCATGATGCCGTTGACGACAGCTTCAAACTTTTCTTTTTCTGTGCGATAAACAATGTCGCGATGCTCCGTGCGGATCAGCGTGCGGTTGGTGGGAATGACCACCACGTCCAAGCCGTAAATCTTCCCGAATTCTTTTGCTTCGGTTTCCGCCGTGCCGGTCATGCCCGCGAGCTTCTTGTACATGCGGAAATAATTCTGGAAGGTGATGGTGGCGAGCGTCTGATTCTCGCGCTCGATCTTGACGCCTTCTTTGGCCTCGACCGCCTGATGCAACCCGTCGGACCACCGGCGCCCGGGCATCTGCCGCCCGGTGAATTCATCCACGATGATGACCTCGCCGTTGTTCACGACGTAATCAATGTCGCGCTTATAGAGGGTATGCGCGCGGAGGGCCTGATAGACGTGGTGGATGGTCTCCATGTGCGCGGGGTCGTATAGATTGCCCAGGCTCAGCAGACGCTCGCATTTGCTGACGCCTTCTTCGGTAAGCGTGGCGGTGCGATGCTTTTCGTCCAGCGTGTAGTCGATTTCCTGGATCAACTTGGGAATGATCTTGTCAATCTTGTAGTACTTGTCGGTGGATTCCTCCGCCGGGCCGGAAATAATCAGCGGCGTGCGAGCTTCGTCAATCAGGATGGAGTCCACCTCGTCCACGATGGCAAACTGATGGCCGCGCTGAACGCAATCGGCCAAGTCGTATTTCATGTTGTCGCGGAGGTAGTCGAAACCAAACTCGTTGTTCGTGCCATAGGTAATGTCGGCCTGGTAGGCGGCGCGGCGCTCGTCGTCGTCCAGGTCGTGGACGATGACACCCACGGTCAGTCCCAGCGCGCGATAAATCGGGCTCATCCATTCCGCGTCGCGGCGCGCCAGGTAATCGTTGACGGTAACGATGTGGACGCCCAGGCCGGCCAGCGCGTTCAAAGCCGCGGGAAGAGTGGCCACCAGCGTCTTGCCTTCGCCTGTTTTCATCTCCGCGATTTTCCCCTCGTGGAGAACCATGCCGCCGATCAACTGCACATCAAAATGGCGCATGTTGAGGTGGCGGCGGCCCGCCTCCCGGGTGAGGGCAAAGGTTTGCGCAAGCGCAGGCTCCAGGGCATCGGCAAGGCGCAGGCGGTAGGCGGGGTCGTCGCGCTCGACTCCTTCGAGCCGCTGCTGGACTTCGGCCTTGAGCTCCGCCATTCGTTCCCGAAGCTGGACATCGCTGAGGCTCTTGACCTCCGGCTCGAGGGCATTGATGGCCGCGACCACCGGGGTCATGCGCTTGATATCGCGCTCGTGTTTGGAGCCGATAAACCGCGCGATAACTTTGTCAATAACCTGGTCTACCTGCATGGGTCCTTTCAGGGATCAATTCGAAATCCAGCCTGGTCAGCCCGGAGAGGATGGCGGGCCTCTGCGTGCGCCTCAGGTCACCGATGGCGCAAACGCGCGTCATTTCGATGTTTGGCGCGGGGCCAACGATTCATTCTATCCCGTTCGGCGCACGGTGCGCAAAGCGGGAAAAATGATGCGTGGAGGAAGCGTCCTGCAAGCCCATTCGGAGGGAGGTTCTGGTGCTCAGTGGGAAGGCGAAACGGGCGCGGTGGCGTCGCCGGCGTTTCCCGGGGCCGTCAATGTGCCAAGGGTCTGCCCGAGGAAGTGGCGAAACTTGTGAAGCTCGTCCAAAGGCATGTCCACAATTTCGAAGGCCATGTCTTGGGCGCGGTAATCCCGCATGAGCGCCGTCGCTCTGACGCCTCGCAAGCTCGCCTGAAGGCGCAGAGTGACCTGTGTGCCGGGCTGGACGTGATGGTCCGCCGCAGCCACTCCCCCGCCCAGGCTGACGGTCTTGACTTCCATGCGGCAATTGCCTTTTGCGCTGCTGGCTACGGCAGGCACAGGCTGCGGCAAGCGGATGCGCGCATAGCGCCGTTGGCGCGCCCAGCGCGAGTCCGGCACAGGGCCCAGTGGACCCACGGCGAGGTCCGCGGCGTCAATCCCACCGTGCGGCAGAAATTCCTCCGCCCAGCCGGGGAGAATTCGCTGCAAGGCCTGTGCGGCGGCAATGCGCAGTTCGAGCGGATAAGTCCAGCGCCACATCTGCCTCGATTCCACAATTCTGCGAAGAATGGTTTCCGCTTCCGGCATCTGCAACCGGCCGAGTGCCTCGACGGCTTTGAGCTGGAGATAGGGACCGCCGGAGTCAGGCAACTCCCCGCCCGCAATCGCTGACAATCTTCCGAGCGCTTCCGGATCGCCGGCCATTCCGATTTCGTCAATCGCCAGAGGCAGGACCAGCGGGTCGAGCAAATCAACCACGGCAAGAAGCAGCCGGCCGCGCTGGGGGGCGCCAGCCGTGCCCAGCAGGCGGATGATGCGGTCCTGGGCAGGCCGCGGACAATCGGCCAACCGAGTGGGAAGAAATTCCTGAACGGCCGCAGGGTCCAAGCGGCTCAGCAAGCCGACGGTTTCCACCGCTTCGGGAATTGAGCCCGCTCGGAGAGCGCCGCGAAGCTGCGAAATCGCCTCATCACCGAGCGATTGGCTGAGAAAGAAGATGCGCTCGCAATCGTTGCGCATGCTGCATCGGTTAAAGCGCGTTGTCAATTGTTCAATGGAGGCGCGCGGAAGCAAACGCAGAACGGCATCGAGCCCGGCGGCAGCCTGCTTGTTTCGCAGGGCATCGTCAATTAATTCCGGCACATGCTCTTCGATACCCAACTTGGGCCGGAGATTTTTCGCCAGCTCCAAACGATGGGTCTCGAGACCATCGAGGGAAAGCAGCGCTTGTTCGATGGCGGGGAAGACCCTTCGCCGGGCTGCTTCCTGACTCAAGCGCACAAATGCGGCGCTAATCAGCGCCACCAGGTCGGCATCCTGTTCCAGGCTCAACTGCGCGCCGGAATGTCGAATCGCATCCTTCAGGATTTGCGGGCCGGCTGTGGCGTACAGGTCGGCGAGTTCCGCAAGGCCGATAGCCGTCTTGCGGCGCGCGTCGGGCTCTTCCCGGTTTACGCACCCCGCGTAGTTCTGCAAAATCGCGTGGGCATTGGCTGCGGCGCCGCTTTCAAGGAGTTGCGTGAGGTATTGCCGGATGTTCCGCGGAGGTATGCACCAGGCTTCCGGGGCCAGCAGGACGGATCGCTTGCTGCTCTCCGGCACCGCCGCCCAGAATTTCTGGTCAAGAACATCCGCGTAGGTCTCCACCATCAAGCCGGATTCGGCCATTTTGTTTTCGTATGCGCCCAGGACCTTGCGCAGATTGCCGATTTCCAGGTTCATGCGGTCCAGCAGCTCCTTGACGGCGTTGACCTTGACCTCACCGCGCTCGTAGCGCTCCAGAGCAAAACGGATCGCCAAGTGCTCCGCGAGACGCACCAGCACGGATTCACTGGGCAGTCCTTTGGGAGTCTGTGCCGCAAGGTTGCTAAGGGCCTGGCGGATTACATTCTGTGTGCTGCCCGAAAGCTTTGCGATTTCTTCCCGGAAGGCCCCCTGTGCGGAAGGTCCGCCGGCTTCACTCACATGACCCAGATTTGTCAAGTGGCGGAGGATACTGAAGAACTCTTTCTCGCCAGGTATTCCGAGATCCGCTGCTTGCGTCGCATTGGCCGGATTGGATGGTGTAGACGCTCTGCCCGGATCAGGAGCCGCGGATGTTCCCGGCCCGTCGCCCCCGCCTCCAGTTGTCCCGGTTGCCGGCGTCCCGGGTCCCGCTGTGCCGCCGCTTCTGGAGCCCTGAGCTGCGGCGATGAGCTGGAGCAGTTTTTGTGGATCGTTGAGCCATTGCTTGAAATCTTTGGCTTCGTTGAGCCATTGCTTGAAATCTTTGGCTTCTGCCCCCAGAGCGCTGGCCGTAAGTTGCGCTGCGGCCTGGGCTTCACGAAAACTGGAGTCTGTGGCCACAAAACAGATTTCGTTGATACGAATTCCGTTGGCGCCCGCGAGGGCGGCCTTCAACTGCTGAGCCAGCTCCATAGGTTTCGCCTTGCCCGTGGGAAAGGCATGCGCGAACCGCGCCAATTCCTCCGTCGTGATGGTCGGAAAGAAATGAATGCTGGCCAAACCAGCGGCGGAGAGGAGCTGGGCGAATTGGCGTTCCGGAGGGGTGCCTTCCAACGGCACCCCATCCAGAAGGAGTTGGGATCCAGTGGCGCCGAGAAGCAAGCCCGCCTCACCTCCGGCGGGGACGGCTTCGCGCAGTTCCTTCCAGGCGGTGTCCAACTGGTCGGTGGTCCGGGAATGCTCAAATCCATAGAGCCGGGCCAATTTCAGGAGAATATTCAGGCTGCGCACAAAGGCGCGAGCTGAAGCCGTTTTGGCATCCGTGACCATGTCAAGGGCCGCGCAAGCCGGCTGGGGTCTCCTTTTCATTACAATAGCTCGGGAACCGCTCGGGAACAATGGTACGGGAGGACAGGTAGTATCGCATGCAGCATGGGGAGGAATCTGAGGCCCCGGGAGTCTTCCCCTTAACGGGAGGGCGTTCCCGGAGGAAAAAGGTGAGAACGATGCGGTGATTAGCTCCCAGCTCTTATCCCGCGGCCGCGGCGGCGTGTGCGGTTGATGACGGAGGCAACCATGGGCAATCCACCGAGTTCGATGAGGAGGCGGCGAAGTTTGGCCCTTTCTTCCAAGTCAATTTCCACAAATTCGAAGGCCAGAGCTTGAGGGCGCGCAGCGCGGACAATGACCTGCGCGCGGACCGGGCGAAAACGATGATTGATCTTCAGATGCAGCAGCGTTCCCGGAGCCGTATGGCGGTCGCAGGCCGCCAAGCCGCCGCCGAGGTTCAGGTCTTGGATGTCCATACGGAAGTTGATGCGGAGATTGGAAGTAACAGCTGAGACGGGCTTCGACAATTTCAACCGCGCATAGCGGCGCTGGCGAGTGCAGGATGAATTGGGGTCGGGACCGATTGGCTCGAGAGTCATATCGGTGCGGCTGAGTTCGCTATTGGCCAGGCGATGCGGCTTCCGCGCGGAGGCGGCCCAGGGCTTCGACGGCTTTGAGGCGCAGGTACCAGCTGGCCGACCTTTCCGGCTCGGCCTGCGCCAGCATCATAAGTTTTTCTACGGCGCCGGGATCTCCGCTTATGCCGATCTCATCGAGCGCCAGCGGACGAATCATGGGGTCCAGCAAATCGAAAATGTGCAGCAGAAGCAGCCCGCGCTGGGGCGATCCCGCCCCAGAAATCTGCCTGACGACCCGGTCGTGTGTGGTGCGCGGCCAATCCGGCAGACGCGCGGACAGGTGTTGCTCGAGCGCTCCCGGGTCCAAATGGCTGAGCAACCCGGTTGTCTCCATGGCCTCAAGCGGTGGCGTCGAGCGCAAAGTTTCACAGAGACATTCCGTAGCGTTCGCGCCCAGCCCCTGGGCAATTTCGATCAGCAAATTGCAGTCTTCGCGGAACCCGCACGTGCCGAAGCGGGACATCAATTGATGGACGGAGACGCGCGGCATCAAATGGAGCAGGTCAATCAAGCCGTCCGGGATTTTCCCCGTGCGCAACGCGTCTTCCAGAAATTCCGGGATACGCTCTTCGACGCCGATGCGCGGCCGCAAGGTCTGCGTGGAGCCGGGGCGTTGCGCCTCAATGGCGTTCAGCGAAGCAAGGGCCTGCTGCATGGCCGGGTAAAAGCGGCGCGTGGCCGCTTCCTGGCACAAACGCACATACGCTGCACCGACCATGGGCTGCAAATCCGGCACGCGTTCCCCGGCCATTTGCGTGCCCACGCGCCGAATGGACTCCATCAACACGCCGCCATCCCCGCTGGCATACAAATCGGCCAGGTCCGCAAGCCCCATGGCCGTGGCCCGGCGCGCATCCACATTGCTGCTGCTGATGCAGGAGACGTAGTTCACCAGAATCTCGTGCGCCGTCTTGAGTTCCTTGCGCTGCACCAAATCTTCGAGAAACAACCGGGCGTTGCGCGGCGGAACGCACCAGGCTTCCGAAGAGGTCAGCACCTGTTTTTTGTTTTCTTCCGGCACTTGCTCCCAGAACTGTTGATCGAGCAACTCGGTGTAGTGCTGCACCTCCAGGCCGGCTTTCGACATCATTTCTTCGTGGGAAGAAAGAATCTTCCGCAGGCCGTCCAGCTCCTTGGTCATCTGCTCCATCACTTGATGGACGGCGTTCACTTTGACTTCACCGCTCTCATAGCGGTCCATGGCGAAGCGGATGGCAATGTGTTCGGCCAGCTTGAGTAACATCGGCGTGTCCGGACGCTCGGTGGGCGCTTGTGCGGCCAAGCCAGCGAGCGCTTGCTGCAACGTGAATTGCGTTTTTACCGGCAGCGTGGAAAGCCGGGATTGAAACGTTACGGGGTCCAGCTTGGTTTCAGGGTCTTTGCGGGCCCGGCCGAGCTGTGTGAAGAGGCTGAGCAGAGAGCGGACGTCCTCTTCCTCGACACGGAACCCCCCGCTGCCCATAAGGGGCCCGCCGATTCCCCCCAGCCCACCTCTCGAGAGGGGTGCGCCGCCCCCGCCGCTGTGATCGCGCAACAGTGCTGTTGCGCTCGCCCAACGGCCATGCCGGACCGGAGCATCACCACCTCCAAGCGGGGAGCCCGGAGAGCCTGCCGCCCCGCCGGTTCTCAGGACACCTCCTCCCGAGCCCGATCCGGAACCAAAACCAGAACTGGAACCAAAACCGGAACCGGGACCGAACCCGCCTCCCGCTCCCCCGCCGGTGCCGGAACCTTGCGAACCGCTTCCTGGGCCCGTCCCGGGGCCCGAGCCTGCTCCTCCACCGGAGCCGCCCCCTGCCGGATTTCCGCCTGGCCCTGCGCTCCGCTTTCCTTCGGCAGCAATGATGAGTTGCAGGAGCTTCTGCGGGTCCTCGAACCATTCCCTGAGTTGTTCGGAGTTTGCTCCCAGCGCATGGGCCGTCAGCGACGCAGCCACGCGGACGCCGGCGACCGAGGAGTCCTCGGCGACAAACCGGATTTCGTTGATGCGGATCGCGGTTTCTCCGGCAAGCGCGGTCTTCAACTGTTCGGCCAGAGCAGCTGGTTTGGCGTTGCCCGAAGGGAAGGCGCGAACGAACCGGGCGAACTGCGCCTGGGTTATCTTGGGCGAAAAATGAATGCTGGCGATGCCGGAGGAAGAAAGTAGATTGGCAAAACTGCGTTCCCCGGCTGCCGAACCGAGCGGAACTCCGTCGAGAAGCAGCTGGTTGCCCGAAGCGCCGAGGAGGATGCCGGTATCGCTATTTTCCGGCAGCGCGGTGCGGAGTTCGCGCCAGGCGGTGTCAAACTGCGCGGCAGTTCGGGCGTGGCCGAATTCATACAGCCGGGCCAATTTCAACAGAATGTTGAGACTGCGCACGAAGGCGCGCGCGGCCGGTGCCTTGGTGTCGACGCTCATAGGAGCCGCTTGCTTTTCGAGCCGTTTCGCTTGCCCCCGGGCGGGCGCGCGTTCCGGGGTTGCTCGCCAGGGGGCGAGAGAGCCCTTTGCGCGACCCAAAGATTCTGGGCGAAACATTCCCGATTTCTTGTAAAGTTGTGAGGATGGCCGCATGCCAATTCCGAAGTCTGACATCGAGGTGATGCAACCCCCATGCCCCCACCCATGATGCCGCAGGAAAAAGCCCCGATTCCGGGTGTAAAAAACATCGTCGCGGTCGCCAGCGGGAAGGGCGGCGTGGGGAAGACGACCGTCGCGGTCAACCTGGCGCTCGCCTTGAACCGCTTGGGCGCGTCCGTGGGATTGCTGGATGCGGACGTCTATGGCCCGAATGTGCCCCTGATGCTGGGCACGGACGAACAACCGCGGGCCCTGGGGGATCGCCGCATTATCCCCGTTCAAGCGTATGGCTTGAAGGTGATCTCCATGGGCTTGCTCAGCCCCGGCGACAAGCCGGTGATCTGGCGCGGGCCAATGCTGCACAGCGTGATTCAGCAGTTTTTGCGCAGCGTCGAATGGGGCGAACTGGAGTACTTGGTCGTGGACCTGCCGCCGGGAACCGGCGATGTCCAGCTGACGCTGATTCAGACCGTGGCGCTCACCGGGGCGGTGGTGGTCACGACACCTTCAGTTGTGGCGCTGGCCGATGTGCGCAAAGCCATCGAAATGTTTCGCCAGGTGAACGTCGAGGTGCTCGGCGTGGTGGAGAACATGAGCTATTTCCGCTGTCCGCATTGCCAGGAACGCGTGGACATTTTCGGGCACGGCGAAGGGGTGCGCACGGCGCAGGATTTCGGCGTGCCCGTGCTCGGCGAGATCGAGATTGACACGCGCATCCGCATCGGCGGCGACACCGGCAAGCCCATTGCCGCGGGCGGCGAAAGCGTCCCTGGAGCAAAAAGCATCTACGATATGGCGCGCGCCGTCGCCGCGCGGCTGAGTGTCGTGAGCACCACATCGGCGGCTCCTCGAATACAAATTGATTAGACGGGCGCTCCACGCCGGCTGGGAACGATGCGAAATCTTCCCGGCGAGGGCGTTGGGAGCGCGAGACGCATTTTCTGCGCGTGCGGCCCAGGGAGGCTGTGGTGGCGAATACGCCGGACGTTGACAACTCACGGCGCGCGGACTTGGCGGCGATCGGGGGGCTCTCCTTCGGGCTCTTCCTCCTGCACATGCTTTTCAACGGCCGCTATGGCTATTTTGTGGACGAGTTGTACTACCTCGCGTGCAGCCATCACCTGGATTGGGGCTACGTGGACCAGGCGCCGCTGATTGCAGCCATCACCTGGTTCGAGCGCGTAACGCTGGGCGATTCGCTCCACGCCCTGCGGTTTCTGCCCGCGGCGGCCGCGGGTGTGCTGGTCTTTTTGACAGGACTCATCGCGCACGAACTCGGCGCGAGACGATATGCGCAAGTGCTCGCATGTGTCGCCGTGATTGTTGCTCCGTTGTATCTAGGGATCGACAACCTGCTCACCATGAACGCGTTCGAGCCGCTCTTCTGGATGGGCTGCGCGCTGATGGCCATTAAAATCATCAAAGGCGCAAATCCGAAGCTGTGGCTGCTGTTTGGGCTCGTCGCCGGCATCGGGCTCGAAAACAAACACTCCATGCTGCTTTTCGGGTTTGCGTTTTTTGTGGGACTGCTGCTCACGCCGGAGCGGCGATTGTTGCGCAGTCCTTGGATTTGGGCGGGCGGCATCGTTGCGGCCGTGATTTTTCTTCCCAACCTGCTCTGGCAGATTCACCGGAATTTTCCGACCATCGAGCTGCTGCGCAATGTGCAGAGGAGCGGGCGCAACGTTTCCCTGAGTTCACTGGGGTTCATCGCGCAGCAGCTTCTCCTGATGCATCCGCTCGCGGCGCCGCTGTGGATTACCGGTTTGTGGTATTACTTTAACGATAGGGATGGCCGACGGTTCCGCGTTCTTGGCTGGACTTACCTCATCCTTTTGCTCTGCATGCTGGTGCTGAATGGCCGCGTCTATTACCTGGCGCCCGCCTATCCCATGCTCTTTGCCGCTGGTGCCGTGGTCTTCCAGCGGTTTGCCGAGCGAGTGTCATGGGCGTGGGTGAAGCCGGCGTATGTCGCTGTGTTGCTGGTCACCGGCGCGATCCTCGCACCCTTTACGTATTTTCCAATGCTGCCCGTCGAAGGCTACATCGCTTATTCCAAGGCGCTGCATTTCGGTCCGCCGCGAATCGAGACTCATGCCGAGGGCGCGCTGCCGCAGCTTTATGCCGATCAGTACGGCTGGAAAGAAATGGCCGAAGCCGTCGCCGGCGCGTACAACAAGCTCTCGACCGAAGACAAAAAGCGCTGCGCGATTTTCGGCCAGAACTACGGCGAGGCCGGAGCCATCGATTTCTTCGGCGCAAAGATGGGGTTGCCGAACGCCCTCAGCGGACATCAGAGTTACTACTACTGGGGCCCGCGCGGGTACACGGGCGAGTGCATGATCGTCCTGGGCGATACGTCCGAGGTGCTGTCCAAAAAGTTCGACTCAGTTCAAAAAGTTGCTATGGTATATCATCCGTACTCCCTGCCTTACCGGCATTTCGACGTCTACCTCTGCCGCGGGCCGAAGTTTGGGACTCTGGGACAAGTCTGGCCGAAGCTCAAGCACTGGAATTGAGCCGCGCCCCCATTCTTTCTACCACAGGAGGTTTCCTTGTCAGTGCGAGAGGCGTGTGTTAGGTTGCTTTGTTTATGATTGCTGCGGGTTTTTGCTTGAGGGAGCGGAGCAAGTGAGCGAAGGCGCAGGCAAAGCGCAGGAAAAGCGCAAGGTTCATGCGATTAAAGGTGTGCGCGATATCTTGCCGCTGGAGACTGCGCTGTGGAACCGCGTCGAGCAAACGGCGCACGAAGTCTTCGCCACCTACGGCTTCGGCGAAATCCGCCTGCCCATCCTGGAACATACGCATCTCTTCGAGCGCACGTTAGGCCTCGAGTCGGACGTCGTCTCGAAGGAGATGTATTCCATCTTGAATCGCGAGAAGGAAGATCATGAGCTGTGGGCTTGGCGCGACGTCGCAAGTGACTGGGACGTTCCTGTCGAGGACCCGAACGCGCTTGACCAGTTTGAGGATGCTTTAGAACGGTTGCTGGAAGGTCTAGACATCAAGTTATCCGAAGACGAGAGTTTCGGCGGAGCGGTCGCCGACTCGGCCGTACACGCACTTTGGGAGAAGCTAGACGAGCTCCGCGAGGCCCGGAGCAAGGGGGTTCCACCCAAGGATCTTGAGACTCTTATCGACACGATACGGCTTAAGGTAGCCTGCATCAGAGAAGAGGAGTTGGTATTGCGGCCCGAGGCGACGGCGAGCGTTTGTCGGGCATACATCGAACATGGGATGCACACGCTGCCGGGGAATGTGAAGCTGTACTACATGGGGCCGATGTTCCGCCGCGAGCGGCCGCAGAAGGGCAGATACCGCCAGTTCTACCAGATTGGCGCGGAAGTCCTCAGCCATACAGGCGATCTGAAGGAGGACGCGCGGGTGGATGCGGAAGTGATCGAAATGCTGACCACGTTTTTCGAAAAGGCCGGTCTCGAAGGCACTGCGCTGTATATCAATTCCATCGGCTGCAAGGAATGCCGGCCGAAATACGTCGAGCTATTGCGCACGGCGCTCACGAAGGTAAAGGACAAACTTGGACCGGACAGCCAGCGCCGGATTGAGACGAATCCGCTGCGCGTGCTGGACTCGAAGCTCGAGAGCGAGCAGGCCATCATCGAGAAGCTGCCGCGGATTGCCGAACATCTGTGTCCGGACTGCCTCGAAGAGTACACGGAAGTGAAAAAACAGCTCGCGATGCGCGGGATTTCCTACACGCAAAATTTCCGGCTGGTGCGCGGGCTGGACTACTACATGCGCACGACGTTTGAGATCACCGCGCCGGGGCTGGGCTCGCAGAATGCGGTGTGCGGCGGCGGACGCTATGACGGACTTGTCGAGCTGCTCGGCGGGCCTCCCACAAAAGGGATTGGCTTCGCCATTGGCACCG